>Ga0190272_10000596_pt1 | contig 18596 bp, 17 predicted proteins | sample Popmic504T_FD_133746 | JGI IMG/M metagenome (GOLD analysis project Ga0190272, IMG submission 133746) | Populus adjacent soil microbial communities from riparian zone of Shoshone River, Wyoming, USA - 504 T | ecosystem: Environmental > Terrestrial > Soil > Riparian zone | place: USA: Wyoming... | reverse complement strand
CGCCTTGAGAAAGTCGTAGCCGTCCATTACCGGCATATTCCAGTCGAGCAGGATCGCGTCGGGCAATGCGTTGCGGCACTGCTCGAGCGCTTGCTGTCCGTCCTCGGCTTCCGTGATCTTGAAGTCGAGGCCTTCGAGAATCCGCCGCGCCACCTTTCGGATGACGCTTGAATCGTCGACCACCAAACAGGTCTTCATGGTTTCACCTTCCTGAGCTCAGCGGCGCGCTTCATCGTCCGCTGTCGTCGTTCAACCTTCATGCCGCCAGCGGTTCCGCCGACGTATTCAGCACGTGCTCGACATCGAGAATGACCATCAACTGACCGTCGAGGCGGTGAACGCCGCCCGAGACGCGCGCCAGCCGTGCGTCGAGATTGACCGGGTTCGGCTCCAGCGTCGTTTCGCCGAGCTTCATCACTTCGCCGACCGTATCGATCAGCAGTCCGTAGGACTCACCCCTCAGCTCGATGCCGACCGCCATCAACGGCTTGTCGCCGGTGCGCGGGGGCAGGCCGAGCCGCCGGCGCATGTCGATCGCCGTGACGATGCGGCCGCGCAGATTGAGCACGCCCGCGATCTCGGGTGCCGACAGCGGCACGCGCGTGATGCGCTCGGGCATGAAGACGTCCTGCACGCGCGAGATCGGCAGGCCGAACAACTGGCCGCCGATCATCACGGTGACGTATTCGATCAGATGCTCTGCGGCAGTGTCGTCGTTGTTCATGATCTTGTGCTCACGCCGCCTCGGAGAAGTCGACGGTCGTTTCCTTCAGTGCCGCGATCAGGCCCTGACGGTCGAACTTGGCGACGAAATCGTGGAAGCCGGCCTGACGGCCGCGCTCGATCGTGGCCGGCGAGGTGATCGACGACAGTGCGATGATCGGAACGTGCGCGCTGCGGGCGTCGGCACGGATGGCTTCGGCAAGCTCGAAGCCGTTCATGCCCGGCATCTCGATGTCGGAGATGATCGCGTCGAACTTGCTCCCCTTCTTGATCAGGGCGAGCGCCTCGTCGGCCGCGCCGACCGCGACGACATCGTAGCCGGCGGCTTTGAGCACCGGCACCAGCATGTTGCGGAAGAAGGCCGAGTCATCGACGAACAACAGTGTGCGCGTCAGCGCCTGCGCGCCCAATTCCTTGCGGCGGAACCAGTCCTCGAACGCCAGCGGCAGGAAGTGGCCGATGTCGATGATCTCGGTCGCCTGGCCCTTGATCACCGCGGAGCCAATGATGCCGGGCGTGTCGCTGCCGACCTGGATATCGAGCCGGTCTTCCACGATGTCAACGATCTCGTCGACCACGAGGCCCATCGAGCGGCCCGAATCGGAGAACACCAGGAGCGGCTGCGTGCCTTCGCCGCGCACCCGCACCTCGTCGCTGACGCGGATGAGCGGCATGAGCTGACCACGATACTGCACCATATGGCGGCCGTTGGAGAACTCGATCTTGCGGCAGTCGATTTCTTCCAGCCGCGTGACCAGCGATAGCGGCACGGCCTTGGGCTGGTTCGAACCCGCGCGGAATATCAGCAACGAGACGGTCTTCTCGACCTGAGCGCTCTGAGCAGCTTCGGTCTCTTCGGCGCGCATTCCCGCGGAGCCGACGGTCTGCGCGATGCCGTTCGGATCGATGATCATGATCACCGAGCCGTCGCCCAAAATTGTATTGCCCGAAAACATCGCGATGTCGCGCAGCTTGGTCGACATCGGCTTGACGACGATTTCTTCCGTGTGGAAGACACCATCGACCACGATGCCGAAGGTCTGGTTGCCGACCTGCGTGACGACGATGAAGCCGTTCTCCGCCTCGCTCTCCCCGGCACCCTCCATCTTCAACAGCTTCTTGAGATGGATCAGTGGAAGAAGCTTGTTGCGCAGCCGCAAGACCGGCGCGTCCTTGATGCGCTCGATGCGATGCTCCGAATTACTCTGCGCGCGGACGAGTTCGACGACGGCGAGCTGCGGGATCGCAAAGCGGTCGCCGCCGGCCTCCACGATCAGCGCCGAGACGATCGCGAGCGTGAGCGGGATCTTGATGGTGAAGCTTGAGCCCTCGCCCGGCACGGACTTCACGTCGATGGTGCCGCCGATCTGGTCGATGTTGTTGCGCACCACGTCCATGCCAACACCGCGGCCGGACACGCTGGTCACCGCCGCCGCCGTCGAGAAGCCGGCCGCGAAGATGAACTTGTGGATCTGCGCCTCGGTCATCTTCTCGATTTCGGACTCGGTCGCGAGGCCGTTCTCGACGGCCTTCTGCCTGATGCGCGCGGTGTTGAGCCCGAGCCCGTCGTCCGAAATCTCGATGATGATGTGCCCGCCCTCGTGATAGGCGGAGAGACGAATGGTGCCCTTCTCGGGCTTCTTGGCGGCGCGTCGCTGCTCGGTCGTCTCGAGGCCGTGGTCGGCCGAGTTGCGCACCATGTGGGTGAGCGGATCCTTGATCAGGTCGAGCACCTGGCGATCGAGTTCGGTGTCGGCGCCATGCATCTCGAGCTCGATGTCCTTGTTGAGCTCGCCGGCGAGGTCGCGGATGATCCGCGGCAGCTTCTGCCAGGCATTGCCGATCGGCTGCATGCGCGTCTTCATGACGCCTTCCTGCAACTCGGCCGTGACGCTCGAGAGACGCTGCAGCGGGACCTTGAAATCCGAGTCCTCGTGACGGCGCGCGATCTCCAGGAGCTGATTGCGCGTGAGCACCAGCTCCGAGACCATGGTCATCAGCGATTCGAGCGTGTCGACATTCACGCGGATCGACTGGTTGGCGATCCTGGAATCCTGTTTTTCGTCGTCCTCGGCAAAGCTCTTGCGCTCGGCCTTCGCGGGCTTCGGCGTCTCGACCTTCGCTTCAGCCCTCGGCTTCTCGACGATCGCCGGCATCTCCATTTGGGTTTCGCGGAACGCGCGCTCAAGCTCGTCGAGCGAAACCTCGCCCGGGCGCAGCGGACGCTCCAGCGTCTGTTCGATCAGCGTGCCGGCCGCCTGCTTGGCGGGCTTGGGCTCTTCCCTGGCGGACGGCACGGTGCCGGCAATCGCCATCCGCTCCAGTTCGCCGATCAGGTCCTTGTCGTCGCCGCCGGGTTCGGCTTCGGTCTGCTCAAGCCCGTTGAGCACGTCCTTCAGCCGGTCGATGGTCGTCAGGATCAGCGTGACGGCGTCGCCGGTCACCGGCATTCCGTCACGGAATTTGCCCATCAGCGTCTCGGCGGCATGCGCCAGCGCTTCCAGCCGCGGCAGCCCGAGGAAGCCGCAGGTCCCCTTGATGGTGTGGACGAGGCGGAAAATATTATCGAGAATTTTCGCGTTGTTGGGCTCCTGTTCGAACCGGACGAGTTCGACGTCGACCGTGTCGAGGCTCTCGTTCGTCTCGGTCAGGAACTCGCGCAACAGGTCGTCCATCGGGCAATGACCTTCGTCGCCAGGCACGGCCTCTCCGGCCGCTGCCTTTCGGGAGCAAGGTCAGTGTGTTGCAAAAGCGCTTAAGGATTGGTTGCGCAAGCGCGTCCCGATAAGGGAAAAATAACGCTCCGCGCAGCCCGCGGACGCGAAAAATTCGCTGTATTTTCAAATAATTGAGTCGGTTCGGGGCGCCCTACCGGGCGGTCAGCACGATCGCTTCGCCCTCCGGCGCAATCGTTATGCCCATTCCGCAGGTGCGCGCCAGCAGCCCGGTAAAGAACGGCTGGATCGCGTGGGCATCGACCGCGTTGCCGCCGGTCTCACCGGCCACGAGAGCCGGCACTGCCGGTGGAATCCGGGCATTCATACCGGATGCGATGACCTTGAAACCCATCGTGTCCCCCTCGCCGACCGGCTCGATCGTGAGGCTGCCGCCGCGCGGGATCGTCCCGCCCGCCAGCAGCAGCAGATTGAGCAGCAGCTTGACCCGGTTCTTCGGCAAGAGAACCCGTGGCAGGCTCCAGGTGAGCTTGGTTTTTTCGTCCTCCAGCATGCCTCGCGCGACCCCCTCGGCATCGCCGAGATCGATGGCCGCGCCGGCCGAGCCCGCCGCTCCGAATGCGATCCGGCAGAATTGCAGCCGCGCAGAGGCCGTGGTGGCGCTCTTCTTGATCAATTCGATCGCGAAAGCCTTGGTCTGCTCGTCGGCGTCGTCCTCCATGACCTCGATGCCGTTCACCACCGCGCCGACGGGGCTGATCAGGTCGTGGCAGACGCGCGAGCACAGCAGCGCCGCAAGGTCGAGGCCTTCGAGGATCACGGCCGCCATGGTTTGCATCTCCGCTCAGGGACAGGCCGCGCCGCAATCTTGCGACTCAGCGGTTGAATCAAGTTGGCGCGGTGATACACCGCAGCCGAAGCCCCTGCCAATACGGCGGCGGGCGGCGGGGAACCCAGGTGCAGGATCGCGCGGCAAGGCAAAAGACTGCGGACGCGCGGCTGGCCGAGATTTTGACTGGAGTCGCTATTCAGGCTTCGGCGGCGATCCTGGCGGTCGACTTCCGCAAGGCTGGCACGCGCCACAAGACCGACAATTCACCTGTCACGATCGCCGATGAGGCAGCGCAGACGGTCATACACGACGGCCTCGCGCACCTTGTGCCGGGAACCCCTGTGGTTTCGGAAGAAGCGCTCGGCGATTGGCAGGACAAAGCGCCTCCCGCTGAGTTCCTGCTGGTCGATCCGCTCGACGGCACCGCGGAGTTCATCGCCGGGCGGCTCGAATACACCGTGAATATTGCGCTGGTGCGCAATGGCACTCCGGTTGCCGGTATCGTCGCGGCGCCAGCACAGGGCCTGATCTGGCGCGGGGCGACGGACTATGGCGCCGAGCGGCTGCGCTTTACGCAAGGTGAAGACCGCATGCCGCCCGACATTATTCACACGCGTCCGTGGCCCTCGGGCGAGTGCGTCGCGGCGGTGAGCCGCTCGCACTATGACGCTGCAAGCGCGGCATTTCTCGAACGCTGCGCTCCCGTAAGATTGGTGGAGTCCGGTTCAGCCATCAAATTCTGCCGCCTGGCCGAAGGCGCGGTCGATGTCTATCCCCGCCTCGCCCCGACGTCCGAATGGGATGTGGCAGCCGGCCACGCCGTGGTGGTGGCAGCCGGCGGGGTTGTGGTCGGGCCGGATGGCGGTCCCATCCGTTACGGCCGCTGGCATGCCGGATTTCGGGTTGAAGGCTTTACCGCATGGGGCGATCCCTCGGCGGCCCGGAAGCTCGGCGCCTGATCCTACTGGACCAGTTCGCTCCTGACCGTCCCCCAGCGCGCCGACGCCGATGCGATCACCGGAGCCGGATCGGCGACGAAGGCCGCCCGCGCCTCGGCCGTATAGAAAAGATAGAGCCGCTGGTCGAAGACCACCCAAAGCGCCGGAAAACCCGGCGTCGCAAGTCCGCGCGAAATGCCGACCGGGTCATAGCCGCCGTAGCGCGGCATGTAGACGTCGGGGTCTGCCGCGAAGGCGGCGCGATTGCCCTCATTGTGGAAGCGCCAGATCGCACCCGCGTAGCCGTATTCGAAGCCGGCGAGGCCCGGCACGGGCTTGCCGTCGGTGAAGTATCCCACCGGATCGACGCCATAGAGGGCGAGCCCGGTATGCCGGTCGACCACGACGCGCTCGGTCGTCACCGCGCGTGATGCCGGGGGACTGAGCCCGGCCAGCGCAAGGCCGAGCAGCAGCGGCAGAACGCCGAAATACAGGTATCGCTTCCTTGGCGGTCGCGCTGCCGTCATAGTTCCTGCCAAATGTCGCCCGATTCGGGGCTGGTTCCGCCACTATGCGTTGTCCGTCGTGTGCAACGCGTTAAGCCGACCCGCCCTCTTTGATGGAGCTGCCATGCGCGCCCTCCGAAGCCTCCTCGTCCTCGCTCTGTTGATCGGCCTGCCGGTCGCATCCGCGCGCGCCCAATCCCCCGAGCGCTACTCGTCGAATGAAATCCTCGACACCGGCCACAAGTTCTTCGGCACCGTGTCGCGCGGGCTCGCCAGCGTGGTGGAACGCGCCTTCTCGACCTGGGGTCAGCCGAACGGCTACATCCTCGGACAGGAAGGCGGCGGCGCCTTCATCGGCGGCCTGCGTTACGGCGAGGGCGCGCTCTACACCAAGAACGCGGGCGACTTGAAGGTTTACTGGCAGGGCCCGACGCTTGGCTGGGATGTCGGCGGCGAAGGCGCGCGCACCATGATGCTGGTGTACAGCCTGCCTTCGACGCGCGCGATCTATCAGCGCTTCGGCGGTGTCGACGGCTCGGCCTATCTGGTCGGCGGGGTCGGCATGACGGCGCTCACCTCCGGCAGCATCGTGGTGGTGCCGATCCGCTCGGGCGTGGGGCTCAGACTCGGAGCAAACGTCGGGTATTTGAAGTTCACCCCGCAGGCGACGTGGAATCCATTCTGATTGCTCTTCGCTCCATGCGGGTTACAAATCGTTCCGCGATTTAGGTTAATGCCCGCGCGCGCTGGAATTGCGCGATGGCGCGTGGCATTGTGCGAAGGACCCCGAGCGGACGGGGTCGGAGGCGTTTTCCATGATCGAGCCGATCATGTTCTTCGGGCTCGGCTTTCTGGCCGCGAGCCTCATCGGACTGATCATCGTGCCGTTCGTGCATGGGCGCGCGGTGCGATTGACCGTGCGCCGGCTCGAAGCCGCGACCCCGCTCTCGATGGCGGAAATCCAGGCCGACAAGGACCAGTTGCGCGCCGAATTTGCCATGTCGACGCGGCGGCTCGAAATGAGCGTCGATCAGCTCAGGAACAAGAGTACCGGCCAGCTCGCCGACCTCGGCAAGAAAAACGATGTGATCAACCGGCTCAAGATCGAGCTGGGCGAGAAGGCCGCGACCATCTTCGCGCTCGAAGCGCGCGACCGCGGCATCAAGGATCAGCTGCGCGCGACCGAGGACGAGCTTGAGGTCAAGGTCAACTCGTTGCGCGAGACCGAGCGCACGCTCGCCGACAAGGAGGCTGAACTTACCAAGGCGACCGCGCAGCTTTCCGAGACGTCGGCGACGTCCGACGGACAGCGCGTGGAAATCGTCGCGCTCAAGACTCAGATCGACAACCTGAAGGATCAGGTCACCGACCTCGGGCGCCAGGTCAAGGACACCGAACAACGCTACGGGCGCGAAAAGGAAGCGTCCGAAAAAGCCACCAAGGAGCTCGCCGACGAGCGCGGCACCGTGGAAAAACTGGGGATCCGCGTGGCCCAGCTCGAGCGCCAGCTCGCGACGCAGACCAACGAGGCCGAAATCATGGGCCGCCGCATCGCCGACATGGAGATGCGGCTGACCGAGCAGGCGCGCGTGCTCGCCGACCGCGAACGCGAGCGCGATCAGTTGCGCGTCGATGTCGATTCCGCGCGGCGCATCGAGGCCGATCTGCGCCAGGAACTCGGCACCATCGAGCGCCGCCACGGCACCGCGACCGAGGCGCTGCGCGCCGAGAAGACGCTTGCCGAGAGCCAGCTGGAGCGCGCGCGCGAGGACCGCGCCAAGCTGCAGCGCGAGTTGTCCGCGATGAAGCGCGAGGCGGAAGCCACATGGGCTTCCGAGCGGGTCGAGAACGCGCTCTTGCGCGAGCGCATCAATGACGTCGCGGCGGAAGTCGCGCGCCTCACCTCCGTGCTGGAAGGCCCCGGCTCCACCATCGACACGATCCTCGCCGCGCCCGAACATGCGCCGGGCACGAACGGCTCCGGCAAGCCCGTCATCGTGCAGCCCGCGAATACCAACGGCGAAGACGGCAAGGGCAGCCTCGCGGATCGCATTCGCGCGCTGCAGGCGCGCTCCTCGCGGCTGTCCTCCGCGACGTGATTGGGTTGCGGCGCGCGCGAGCTTTCTTAAGCGCCGCATTGATCGGATCCGCCTGCCTTGCGGCCCAGTCGGCGCACGCCGAACACCCTGAAATCGCCAAGCGCCGCGCCGCCGAACGCAAGACATTCACCGACGCCCAGATTTTCGACGGCTTTTTCAAGACCACGTTCGGCGCCGAGCTGCGCATCGCCGGGCGCGTCGATGGCATCCGCCGGTATGTCGTTCCGGTGCGCGTGTTCGTCGAGAACCGCGCCAGGCCCGACCGCGGCGCGCAAGTCGCCAGCGTCGTCGCCGACATCAAGGCGCGCGTGCAGCATCTCGACATCGCGGTGACGCCGGATCGGAACGCCGCGAACGTGGTCGTGCGGCTGTTGAACGAGCGCGGCCTGGCGCCGGCCTTGCGTACTGCTTTCGGCAAGGACCGCGCACGCAGGATTCAGAAGTCGCTCGAGCCGCAGTGCCTGTCGGGCTTCCGCAAGGATGCCGAGCTGCGCATCGTGCATTCGGACGTGTTCGTGGTGGCCGACCGGGGCGATTTCGTTTTCTACGACTGCATCTACGAGGAGCTGCTGCAATCGCTTGGGCCCATCAACGACACCGACAAGGTGCCGTGGACCATGTTCAACGATGCGGTGCAGATGGGGTTCTTCGGCGTCTACGATCAGTACATCCTGAACATTCTTTATCATCCGCGTGTGCGGCCCGGCATGTCGCCCGAACAGGTGCGCGCGCTCTTGCCTGAGATCATGCCCGAGGTGCGCGCCTTCGTCGCGACGGTCAACGGCCTGAAGCCCTGAACGCGAGCTTGAACCCGCTCCGCCGTTCCGGTAACGGCATCGCCATGGCAAAGCGTCCGGCAGAATCGAAAGCGCGGCCGGAGGTCGGCAAGCGCGTCGCGTTCGACCGCGCCACCTGGATGGCACTCGATCTTTATTCGCGCGACAGCATGAAAACCTTCCAGGAGCTTGCCGACGAGGCCTTCGCGGATCTGCTTGAGAAGCACGGCCGGCCGGTCGACCTGAAGGATGCACTTCGGCGCAGCGCGCGCACGATCGGCGCCAATGACAATCCAACGCGGCGCAAACGCTGACCTGCCGTGCACCCTTGCCCATGCCGCAAAGCCGTGCTCATGAGGACGCGGCGACGCCGCAACGAGAGGCTTGAGCAATGACCCGGATTCTCGCAATCGTCGGCGCACTTTCGGCGGCGACATTGCTCGGCGGCTGGACCTTTGGCTTTGACCGGCAGGGTCCGTTCTGCCTTTACGACCACGGCTACACCAATTGCGGCTATCCTTCGTTCGCCGCATGTCTGGCGACCGCCAGCGGCGCCGGCGGCTATTGCGCCGAGAACCCGCGCTACGTGGCGGAGCGGCCCGAGCGGCGGCGAAGATATCGCTGAACTGAAGCGGCCGCGGTGAGGGTCAGTGGTGTACTGGCGTACGGCCTTTCGACTCCCGCCCGAGCATGAACTCGCAGGAGTGTCCGCTTTCGGAGGCAAAGAGACACGGCTCGAGAATACCGCTACGTCGCCTTCTGGACCCAGAGCGGACGTCGCGATGGTGTGACAGTTTTGTATTGAGATGGTTCAAGGCGCGCGTGTGCCCGCGCATTTCTGACCGGTCTTGGCCCTACTCCGCAGGGGTCCGGCGACGCCACGAGGCACGCAATGGCACGTCTCCACCGTCGCCAACCTTCTCGCCCGTGCGCATAAGCTCGAAGGCCTGCACGAGTCGCATTGGGTCTCTTTTCATAGACGGGAATTATTTGGCGGCGAACTCCGCGTGGTGTTGGCGCAAGGCCGTGCTCGCGGCTTTGGCACCTCCATCAGCCGCTTCGATGTGCTTCCGGATGAACTCATTGACGCGCAGCTTGAGCGGACGCGATCGCCCGCCGCCGTATTCGCGCTTGGCGTAGATCGCCACCTTGTCCTTCACGACGCGCCGCATCTCATCGACAAGCATCTTATGCGCTTCAGCGGTGCTCGCGTCCCAGACGTTGAGGATGATGCACTCACCGGCTCTGCCATCCTGCGCAGCCGGATCTGACCTGCCGGCAAGCCAGGCTTCCGCGTCGCGCGTGCTCGCCAGCGCCCATCCGGCGAATCCCACAACCGACTTTCCGCTCAATACGAAGAGATAGTGGCCACGATTGATCTGGCCAATCAGAACACGGGACCAGTGGCCGAACGGAAGCGCAGCGAACGCCGGCTTGTTCATGAGATAGCTTGTTGCCATTCCCAGCGCGAAAACCGGGTTCGCAAACCGCTGCGCCCGGAGCTGATGTGCCGGTGTGATCGCGCCATGGTTTTGGGTAGTATTCACTGCGACGCTGACCCCTGCTGCGCCTGGGGACCGTTAATGCGTGACCTCAGACGAGATCATTGTGATGTGCGACGTTGGTCCATTGCGACGCCACCGTGCTGACAGTCTGCGCGAGCAGGACGGAGCTGCCGTCCATCTCCCATATTCCGACAGTGCCGTCCTCGTGATTCCACAAGATATCGCTACGATCATCGTCGTTGAAATCGCCGGTGCCGACAATGTGCCAGCCGGAGTCAACCTCCATGATGTTCTCCGCCGACACCACGGACGCGCCGTTCATCGTCCATATTCCGACCATCCCGCTGTCGTTGCGCCACAGGATGTCGGTTCGATTGTCGCCGTTGAAATCGCCGGTGGCGGCGATGTGCCAGTCGGATGAGACTTCCTGGATATCTCCTGCCGACAGAACCCTGATTCCGTTCATCTGCCAGAGGCCGACGGTCCCATCCTTGTGACGCCACAGGATGTCGCTTCTGCCATCACCGCCGAAATCGCCGGTTCCGGCAATGCTCCATGCATTGTCCACGACATGGATATTGCCGGCCAAAAGCACTCCCGTGCCATTCATCTCCCAAAGTCCGACCGTCCCGTTGTCGTGCCGCCACAGGATGTCGTCGCGGCCGTCACCGCCGAAGTCGGCGGTGCCGACGACGCGCCATGCATCGTCGACCATCATGATGTCGCCCGCCGAGGTAACGGCGCTGCCGTTCATCTGCCAGAGGCCGACCAGCCCGTCGTCGCGGCGCCACAGAATATCGCCGCGGTCATCGCCCCCGAAATCGGCCATGCCCGCGATGTGCCATTCACGTCCGACCAAAGCGATATCCCTAGGCGTGAGGATGGAAGGACCATCCATCGTCCACATTCCGACCATGCCATTGTCGTTGCGCCACAGCAGATCGCTCCCGAGGGCACCGTCAAAGTTTGCAAGCTGCGTGGTGGCGTTTCCCTCTTGGGCAAAAATATCGACCGGCGGGAATCCGGCCGCGAAATCCACCACGACCTTCGCGCCATGGCCAGTGTCGATACCGTCAAGCCGGGCGACCGTGAGCCAGTTGGCCCCCCCCGCCGTGCCATCCGGATCGACCTGCAGCACCGAGGAGCCGTCGATGGAATCCCGGACAACGCGTGCCAGACTGCTGATCGGTTCGCCGTCGTCGAGGGCCTCAGTTGTCAACGTTGAGACGTCGAGACGGTCGCCCTCCGCGGGATCGAATATTCCCGTGTTGCCCTGATTGTGGTCGGTGATCCGATCGAAAATGCCAGCCATTGCGTCGGCAAGGGCATTCTCCCGGCGGATTGTAATCCAGTCGGCACCACGACCCCCGATCAGCCGGTCGGCGCCGCCACCTGGCGTCAAACGGTCGTCGTCGCGGCCACCATCAAGAACATCGCTCCCTTCGTAGCCAATGATTTCGTCGTCGCCCGCGAAGCCCTTAACCACCGCGCCATCGCGGCGGCTGACCATGAAGTCCCGATTCTCGGTTCCGCCGATTGGGCTGGTGCGTGGATCGAAGATGGTTGCCCAGATATCGTCATTGCCCGTGATCTGCTGAAAACCGACGACAAAACGGCCGTCCTGCAGGGTCGCTATGACGGGGTTTTCCTCCGTTCCCTCGGCACCAGAAGTGAACTGGACGCCGACGGGTTGGCCCAGATCATCGAAGCGCTGCGATTGAATACGAGCGAGTTCATCGTCGTCCCATGTAACGACGAAACCGCCGTCCGGCAGGGCCGCAACATCCGGATCGTTCTGGCTGCCGGCCCCGATGGTGTTTACCGTGAAAACGTCCCGGACGAGTGACCCATCCGCGCCGACGACCATGGCCCGGATTCGATCATTGGTGCTGTCGAGATTGGCTTCCCACCACACAGCCGCGTATCCGCCACCGGCCAGTGCGGCCACGTGCGGGTCACGCTGGTCGAGCGCATCGCTGAGCAGGAAAGTGCCAGGCCCCTCAAACCAGACATCGTGGTCCAACTGACTTCCGTCGGCGAGGATCTTTTCGTATCCGAGGATTCCAACGCCGTTCGCGGAAGTGTCGGCGTCGGGGTTGGATATCTCATAGAGGCCGCTTGAACGACCGATTTCTACACCGGCGGGAGCGCCACTGGCGGTGAAGCGCCACTCTTTGAGAGCATCATTCCGGGTGTAGTAGAAGGAGAAGCTGCCATCGGACCAGACTCGGACAGACGGATTGGCAAGGACGTCGCTATTCGTGTCCGCCTGCACGGTGAACGACCGGTTATGGGCTCCGTTGACATGGTAGGTGTCCGCGCGGATCGAGGTGCCTGACGCATTGTGATCCTCGTAGACAACGATGAAGCCGCCGTCAGGCAGGCTTGCGAGCGCGGCATTGCGTTCGTCGTCTCCGCTCAAGAAGTTGAGCTGGAAGATGCTGGATTCAAAGGACCCTTCGAAATTGAATATTCGGCCGACGATGTTCGTGCCCGCGCCCGTGCCCACCGGACCGTCCGCGGACTCCGTCCACGCCATAAGGAAGCGGTTGTTTCCAAGCCTTACGATCGCAGGGTCCTGCTGATCGCCCCCATCGGGGATAAAATCGACTTTTTGCTGCGCCTTGAAAATCGTCGGTGTCGTTGTCACGGTGGTCGCTCCTCCGTCAGAGGGCTCGCACGATGAGGAACGCAGTCATTTCGGGGAACGCCTGAAGGCGTTCCCTGCCCTCATAGTCGTTGCTGCTCGACTGTACGTTCAGTCGTTCAATGGATCGCGCAGTCTCCGCCACCGGGACGGTCGGACCTACCAAAAAGCTCGGCGTCGCGAGCGTGGTAATTCAAAGACTGAATTCTTCTCAAGTCAATGAGGGTGCCCGCTGGCCGGGCACTCTGTGAACCGGTTGGCATCGCGCGGAACCCGCTGTACGCAGCCGCACGAATACAGCCGTTTGCCGCACTGCACAATCCCCGTTAGGATCGCGGAATGTGCCTCCGCGTGACCTGATGGATGCCTCGCTCAAGATCGTCATTGTCGACGAGAACCCGATCCGCGCCGCGATTCTGCAGGATGGGTTGCGCGAGGCCGGGCACACCAATGTCACGCACATCACCGACCGCACGGGCCTGCTCGCGCGCATCTATGCGCTCGATCCCGACGTCATCCTGATCGATCTGGAAAACCCGAGCCGCGACGAACTGGAGCAGATGTTCCAGGTGAGCCGCGCCGTGAAGCGCCCGATCGCGATGTTCGTCGACCAGAGCGATACGGCGTCGATCCAGGCCTCGGTCGATGCCGGCGTGTCGGCCTACATCGTCGGCAATCTGCAGAAGGAGCGCATCAAGACCATCCTCGACCTGTGCGTCTCGCGCTTCAACGCCTTCTCGCGGCTGCAGGGCGAACTCGACCGCGCAAGAAGCGCGCTCGAAGACCGCAAGGTGATCGACCGCGCCAAGGGCATCCTGATGAAGATGAAGAAGCTCACCGAGGAGGAGGCCTACGCGCTCTTACGCAAGACCGCGATGAACGAGAACCGCAAGATCGCCGAGGTGGCGCAATCCGTGATCATCGCGGCGGAGATGTTCAAATGAACGACCGGCTGCGCATCGGTTTTATCCCGCTGGCCGACGCGACCGCGCTGCTGATCGCGGTCGACAAGGGATTTTGCGCGGCGGAAGGCCTGGACATCGAACTGGTGCGCGAGGTGTCGTGGTCGAACGTGCGCGACAAGCTCAACATCGGGCTGTTCGATGCCGCGCACCTGATCGCGCCGGTGGCGATCGCATCGAGCCTCGGGCTCGGCCACATCAAGGTGCCGATCGTCGCGCCGTTCGGGCTGGGCGTGAACGGCAACGCCATCACGGTCTCGCCCGCGCTGCATGCGGCGCTGCGCGATGCGGCCGAGGGCGACATCCGCGACCCAATGGTCTCGGCGCGCGCGCTCGCCCGCGTAGTGGCGAGCCGCAAGGCGAAACGCGAAGAGCCGCTCACCTTCGGGATGACCTTCCCGTTCTCCACGCACAACTATCACCTACGCTTCTGGATGGCGGCGGGCGGCGTCGATCCGGACGAGGACGTGCGGCTCGTCGTGCTGCCGCCGCCCTACATGGTGGACAGTTTGCAGAGTGGGCACGTCGATGCGTTCTGTGTCGGTGCGCCGTGGAATTCGGTCGCGGTCGATCTCGGCATCGGCCACATCCTGCATTTCGTCTCGGACATTCTTTCCCGCGCCGCCGAGAAACTCCTCGGCGTGCGCCAGCGCTGGGCCGAGGAAAATCCGGATGTGCTCGCGCGACTCGTGCGCGCGCACCAGCGTGCAGCGAATTTCGTCGAGGACGTGAATAATCGCGACGAAGTGGCTGCATTGCTCGCGGCACCAAACCGCATCGGTGTGGCGCCGGAGGTGATCCGCCGCACGCTCGACGGCCGGCTGAAAGTTTCCACCGACGGCACCTATCGCAACGATCCGCGCTATCTGCTGGTCGGCCGCGCCGGCGCGGCGCGTCCCGATCCCGTGCAGGCGGCCTGGCTCTATGCGCAGATGGTGCGCTGGGGGCAGGCGCCGCTCTCGCGCGAGATGCTTGGCCTCGCAAAGGCCGTGTGGCGGCCCGACCTTTACGATGCGGCAGTTCGCAAGCCCGCAGCGCCCTCGCCCGGCGAACCGGCGGACGGCATCGGCGCGTTCGCCGGTCCGGCCTTCGATGCAAACGACATCGAGGCGCATCTGGCGGCGTGGACAATCAAGCGCACGGTCTGACGTGCTTCGCAGGTTGCCGGAACCCGCGAACTGCACGACAATCGCCGCAAATCAGAGAGGAACGCCCATGATCCAGCGCCGCGCGTTGAGCCTTCTCTTGCTTGCACCGTTCGCGATGTCGCTATCATGCGCCGCCTCCGCGCAGGACTGGCCGGCGCGCAACATCACCGTGATCGTTCCGCTCGGGGCGGGGAGCGCGAGCGACATCGTCGCACGCGTCGTGATGGAGCAGGTCGGCAAGCAACTCGGACAGAACGTGGTGGTCGAGAACCGCCCCGGCGCCGGCGGAACGATCGGCGCCAACCTGGTCGCCAAAGCTGCGCCCGACGGCTACACGATCTTGATCTATGGCGCGCTCGCGAGCGCGCATGCGCTTTACTCGAAGCTGCCCTACGACACATTGGCCGATTTCGTTCCGGTGATCGCGCTCGGCCAGCAGCCGCTCGTGATCGTCGGCGCGCCCGCCAAGGGATACAAGACGCTCGGCGAGCTGGTCGCGGCGGGCAAGGCGAAGCCCGGCTCGCTCAACTACTCGACCGCGGGTGTCGGATCGGCGTCGCATTTCGGCGCCGAGCGCCTGCGCGCGAGCGCCGGCTTTACGGCCCAGCACATCCCGTTCAAGGGCGCCGCCGAGGCCGTCACCGACGTAATCGCGGGGCGGTCCGACTTCAGCGTGCAGCTCACGTCGACGACCGTGCCACAGATCCGCGAGGGGACGCTCGTTGCGCTCGCCGTCAGTGCGCACAAGCGCATCGCCCTGCTGCCCGATGTGCCGACGACGATCGAGAGCGGTCTGCCGGCGGAGTCCGTGTATGCTTTCTACACCGGCATGTATCTGCCGGCGAAGACGCCGGGCGAGATCGTCGCCAAGCTGCATCAGGAAACCGCCAAGGCGTTGCAAACGGACGCCGTGAAGGCGCGGCTTGCCACCCTCGGCGTCGAGCCGCTGCCGCTTGCTCAGCCCGAGTTCGCGAAGTTCATCCGCGACGACATCGAGGCGAACGTCGCATTGGTGAAGGCTGCGGGCATCCCGACGCAGTAGGCCGGCGGACGCAAATCCTGCGGCTGCCCTCAAGGGGAGAGGGCACGATAACTAAGCCGCGCTCTGCAACTGCGTTTCGTCCGCGACAGCCTTGCGCACCGCCGGCCGCTCGCCCACGCGGCGGAAGTGTTCGGCGATCTTCGGCGTCTTGCCGATGTCGACACCGTCGGCGCCGAGCCATTGCGACAGCGTGAACAGATACGCGTCGCACACGCTGTAATCCTTCCCCATCACCCACGGTCCGGCAAACATCTCGCGTTCGATCAACAGGAAGCATTCGCCGACCGTCTGCGGCACCTTCTGCTTCATCGTCTCGATCGCTGCCGCGTCGTCGGTCCAGCGGTAGCCGCGCACGCGGTGCGCATGCGCCACATGCACGGTCGAGCACAGATAGCTGTTGAACGCCTGCACCTGCGCGAGCGCGAACGGATCGTCCAGCGGCGCGAGCTTTGCGGCCGGATAGGTCTGCGCGATGTAGAGCAGGATCGCCGGCGTCTCGGTGATGATGCCGCGATCGGTAACGAGCGACGGCACGCGCGCCTTCGGATTGATCTTGAGGTAATCGGGCTTCTTCTGGTCTTCGGTCTTGAAATTCATCCGCACGGTTTCATACGCCGCGCCGGCTTCCTCCAGCGCAATGTGCGAGGCGAGCGCGCAGGTGTTGGGTGCGTAGTAGAGCTTGAGCATGGGTGTCTCCCTTTGCATCCCCTCGTTACTGTGCATAGCGCCGCGACCACCACAGCGCCAGCGGCCCGAGCAGCACGCCTGCGGCAAACACCGCGAATACCGCGAACCACCCCGTGGGACTCGACGGCCCGCCGAACGCATCGAGCGCGACGCCGCCCACCCAGCCGCCGAGCGCCGACAAGCCAAAGCCGACGGTGGAATGCAGCGCCATGGTGGCGCCGCGATTGGAAGGATCCGCACTTGCCGCCATGCCGGACGTGAGCGCGCCGGAGTCGGCCGGGATGGTGATGGCGTAGATCAGCACCAGCACGAGCAGCCATGCGGGCGAAGCACCCGCGAGGAAGCCGATCGCCAGCGCGACCGCGCCCGAGACGAACATCACGATGGTAATGGCGCGATGGCGGCCGAAGCGGATCGCGGCCTCGTTGCCCAGAATGCTGGCGGGCAGCGAGAGCACGGCTGCCAGCACGCTCACGGTGATCGGCGAGACCAGCGCGTCGCCGTTGCGCGCCACGACGTAGGTCCAGAACGCCACGATCCAGGTGCGCATGCCGTAAAGCTCGAAGCAGTGCGCGCCGTAACCGAGCACGTAGCCCATCGCGACGCGGTTGCGCAGCACGGGACGGAAATCGAGCAGATGGCCTTGCGCTGGCGCGGGGCGGAACGGCGCCATCCCGAAGGAGGCGGCGATCATCAGCACCGGTCCGAACGCCGTGACGAAGAAAGCCGCACGCCAGCCGTAGCGAGCGGCCACGAGTTGCGAGACGAGGAACGAGAGCCCGACACCGACCGAGAAGCTCGCCGTATAGAGCGTGATGCTGCGCGAGGAGTCCTGCGGCGGCAGGCGGTCGGTCAGCGCCTTCAGTCCGGGCATGTACGCGCCCGCAAACCCGACGCCGGCGAGCGCCCAGATCGCGGCCGCCGACCAAAGCCCGTCGGCGAACAAGCCGAATGCCGCGGTCGCAAGTCCGCTCAGCGTGGAGCCCACAAGCAGCACGAGGCGCGCGTCGATGCGGTCGGTGAGCGTTGCAAGCACCGGCACGGCGAGCATGTAGCCGAACGCATAGGCGCCTGCCATCAGGCCGGCCTGCGCGCCCGAGAGACCCCACAGCGGGATCAGGTGTTCGGCCATGATCGCCGGCACCACGACGTGCGGTAGCAGGTTACCGACTTGCCCCGCGCACATCGCGGCGACAAGCGCGCGGCTGGTCAAACGAGCCATCGGCGTACGGAATGCCCTCACCCGCCCCCAAAATCCTCGTTGGCGGCGGCCGGTACGCTAGCGCAAGCGCATGATCCAGCGAAGTGGGAACCGGTTCGCCGAACAAGATCATGCGCCATGTACTGGGTTGGCGCGCGATCGAACGCAAAACCGGTACCCACTCTTGCTGATCGCGCGCGCCGGTTCGATGCCAGACCTTGGCTTTTCGGCCCAAAACGACACAACCGTTGCCCCAAAGCCGCAGCAAATCCCGAATGCGCCGCAAGGGCTTGCGGGCTATTCCCATCGCCTCCCCAGACGTGCAAGTCTGGCCGCGTCCCGGTGGAATGGGGTTCGAGTGGGGAGCTGCGGGTATGGTCGCCGGCAGATGCCGCTTTTTGGCGGTTCTGGCGATGCTGCTACTCCCGGTGACCGCGATTGCGCAGGTGATCCCACCAAGCGCGCAACCGGGCCGGGAGCGTGATCGATTCGTCGATCCGCAGGCGCCGCGTGCCCAGCCGGGCGGCGCCACTATTACCCTCCCCTCAACGGTCGCCCCTCCCGGTGCTGAAGGTATCCGGTTAACGATCAGCCGGGTCGTCGTCAGTGGCGCAACCGTCTACGGCGAAGCCGACTTTGCCCCGCTCTACGCCGACCTGCTCGGCGGCGAAGTCTCGCTCGCTGCGATCTACGACCTCGCCCGCCGCATCACCGTAAAGTACGGCGCGGCAGGCTATGTGCTCTCCCGCGCGGTCGTGCCGCCGCAGAACTTCGGCCGGCACGGCGCGGTGGTGCGCATCCAGGTGGTCGAGGGCTATGTCGACAACGTGGTGTGGCCGGAGAAGCTGACGCGCT
>Ga0190272_10000595_pt1 | contig 18601 bp, 27 predicted proteins | sample Popmic504T_FD_133746 | JGI IMG/M metagenome (GOLD analysis project Ga0190272, IMG submission 133746) | Populus adjacent soil microbial communities from riparian zone of Shoshone River, Wyoming, USA - 504 T | ecosystem: Environmental > Terrestrial > Soil > Riparian zone | place: USA: Wyoming... | reverse complement strand
CTGCTCGGCCCACTGCTGCTCGCCGGGGCGATCACGCTGGCGGCGCCCGACGCGCTCGACGTCCCGCCGCTCGCGCGCGAGGTCGCCTTCGCGTTGATCGGGCTGGAGGTCGGCCTGCGCTTCACCGCCGAGACGCTGCGCGCGATGGGGCGGCTGCTGGCGCCGGTCGTCGTCGCGATCCTCGCGCTGATGGCCGGGTCGTTCCTGTTCGCGCTCGGGTTGACCGCGACGACGTCGGCCTCGCTGCTCGAGGCCTATCTCGCGACGACGCCCGGCGGGCTCTACGCGGTGCTCGCGGTGGCGTTCGGCGCGGGCGCCGACACGACGTTCGTGGTGGCGGTCCAGACGCTGCGGCTGCTGTCGCTGGTGATCCTCGCGCCGTTCGTGGTTCGATGGGTCGTCGGCCGGGTAGCTTGAGCGGCATGCTGAAATCGATGCTCAAGGCGGCGGCGACCAAGCGCGGCGCGCGGATGCTGCCGGGCGGCTGGTTCACGGTGGCGGCGCTGCACCCGCGCAGCCGCCAGATCGGCGCGGCGGCCGCGAAGCGCGGCTGGCGCGAGCTGCAGAAGCGCCGCGCGCGCTAGTCCGCGCTCACCGCCGGCCGGCGCGCGAGACTTAGCCGCCTGACGCCCTCGAACCTGTCGCCGCTCATCTCCGAACGCGTCGTCGCGCTGCGCACGGCGGCGCCGCGCATCCTGCTCGCGGCGGTGGCGGCAGGGATCGCCTGGTTCATCGCGGCGGAGTTGCTCGACGGCGACCAGCCGTTCTTCGCGCCGATCGCCGCGGTGCTGACGCTGGGGCTGGCGGTCGATCGGCGCGGGGCGCGCGCCTGGGAGCTGGCGCTGGGCGTCGCGGTTGGGATCGGCGTCGCCGACCTGATCGTGATCGCGACCGGCACCGGAACCTGGCAGCTGATGCTGGTGATCAGCCTCGCGATGGCCGTCGCGGTGGTCGCCGGCGGCGGCGTGCTGCTGGTCAACCAGGCGGCGATCTCGGCGGTGCTGGTCACGACGCTGCAGATGCCGCAGGGCTCGTTCTCGGGCGAGCGCTTCGTCGACGCGCTGATCGGCTGCGGGGTCGCGCTGATCGCCAACGCGATCGTGCCGATCGACCCGGTCCGGCTCGTGCTGCGGCGGATCGAGCCGCTGCTCAGGCGGCTGTCGGGGACGCTCGTCGACATCGCCGACGCGCTGGCGGCGTCCGACATCGAGGCGGCGCGCGAGGCGCTCGACCGCGCGAGGTCGTTGGACCCGGCGGTGCGCGAGCTTCAGACCGCCGTCGGAGCGGGCCGCGAGACGACGCGCATCGCGCCGACGCGGCGCAGCTCGCGCGGCGAGGTCGAGCGGCTCGCCGCGGCGTCGAACTCGATCGACCTGGCGATCCGCAACATCCGCGTGCTCGCGCGCGGCTCCGTCCGCGCGATCGACCTCGACGAGCACGTGCCGGATCTCGTCGTCGACAGCATCCGCGACCTCGCCGCCGCGACGCGCGCGCTCGACCGCCACCTCGCCAACCCGAAGCCCGACTCGCCCGCCGTCGGCGCCGCCCTGCGCGCGGCGGCCAGCGCGAGCGCGGCGCTCGAGCAGACGGGGAACCTGTCGGTCAGCGTGATCGTCGGTCAGGTGCGCGCGACCGCGACCGACCTGCTGCTCGGCCTCGGCCTGTCGTCCGAGGAGGCGATCACGCGCGTGCGCTCGGCGCGCAAGGAGCTGGGGATCTAGCGGCTACTCCGCCGGCCGGTCGCCGCCGGGCTGCTTCGGCTGGCTCTGCTTGAGATGGTCAGCGGCCCGCTGCGCCTTCTCCTTCGCCGTGCCCCTGCCGGTCGCGATGTCCTTCAGCTTCTCCGCGTCTCGCTTCAGCCCGTCCGTGCCGCCGCGGCTGTCGACGACCTTCTTCGCCTGGTCCGCAAGTCGATTCCACTTCATCTCGCTCCTTCGTTCGGTCCATCCAGGTTAGGCATCCCACCACGCCCACCGCCCGATCCGCCTAGAATGGCCAGCCGGTCCCTCCAGGACCACTTGCGCCCGTAGCTCAGCTGGATAGAGCGTCGGTCTACGGAACCGAAGGTCAGAGGTTCGAATCCTCTCGGGCGCGCTTCACCGTCTCGCACGGTTTCGCATGAATCCGCTGCAATCAAGCGGGTTCCGGCGAGTCAGCCGCCGACCGCGATCCTCAGCCCCGCATCGCCTCTCACGGCCTCTCCGCGCGCTCGTGGTCGCATCCTGGTCGCATCGGCTGACCTCTCGGAGTGGAGTCACGGCAGCATCCGGGGCTCCGGACACACGATTACGCTTGTCTGATGGCCCAACTTCCGCCTGAACTCCGCCATTCGGGCGTCTACGTGACGTCTCAACTGCTTGGCTTTGATGAGCCCATCACGGAGGCCGACGTAATCGAACGATTGGGCGGTCTGTCGGTGTACGACTGTCTCGGAATGGTCGGTCGATTAAGCGCAGCGCTCTATGTGAATCCGCGTTCGATGACTCCGAGCTGCCAGCTTCCGTTGGTGGAGTGGCTCGCCCGTGATGTAGCGCCCGACTTGCGTGACCGACTGCGCAATGCGGTGACGAAGAGAGGCGCCGTCGCGGTGTTTGATCAGCAGCTCATTCATTTGGCGCGTCTTGCGGTGCAGCACGCGGACCCATCACCGCCGGTCGGCTTCAGTGGTACTCGCTCGACTGACTTTCTCATCTGCCTGTTCGGCGTGCCGGACTTGCTTCACGAGCCGGAGGTTGATCTTCGAGATTCCAGGCAACGGCTTAGCTGGGCGCTACGGCATTGCGGTATCAACCAGTCCTACGAGCGCCTAACACTGTGGAGCGTCTACTTCGAGGTGTTCCGCCGGATCTGGCCGGTGCTGCGCGCTTCTGGCACGCCTGACGCGGATGAAGCCTTCGAGCGATACACGGGGGTGGATATCGAGGCGTTTATGACCGCTGGATTTGCCTTCTCTGCAAGCTTCGCCAACACGACCGACGGCGTCGGCTCGCGTAGTGCGTTAGACCCCGCCGACTACTTCTCTTCTACCGAGCTGGATGAAGCAGTTTGGAAGGCCTTTTTGCAGACGAGCGCTTCATCGCTCGACGACCTGCGCAGTCGAATAGCCGATGAGGAGCAGCGCTGGGGAGAAACTCCCTTTGGATCGCTCGCCATCGAGAAGACGCCCCTTCTCCTCGGGCCAGATGGTCGATGCTACCTACTCAATATGGGCGCTCTCGACCGGCGGGTCACGCATGGGATTCTCCATCTACTAGCCGAGGAATCTACATCTGAGGGTTTGGAGCGTGAGCATTTCACCGCTCCTTTTGGCGCGGCTTTCCAGAAGTGGGCTGAGGGCTGCCTAGAGCGCGGTATGAAACACGTGCCTGATCCCCCTGACGTGATTGTTGATGAGTCATACGGCACCAAGCAGCAGCAGAAACGAACGTCAGACATTGTCTTGCGCTATCCGCATACCCTCGTGATGGTGGAGGTAGTAGCGGGCCCGCTTCAGGCCCGCACGGTTACTCGGGGGGATCTTGAGGCGTTCGACCGTGACTTCGCGAAGCTAGTGGAGAAGAAGGCCGAGCAGCTCGACAAGCGGGCCAACGAGATTTTCAACGGAGAGACAACAGGGATCGGCCTGGACCCAGCCGGGATCAGGGAGGTGTGGCCCGTCATCGTCACCGCGACACCGTTTCCGCAGCGCCCGGAGATTGGCCTGGAGGTGCGTCGACGGATTAAGGATGCCGGACTTCTTAAAGGGCGAGTCTTCCGTCCGATAGCAATCATCAGCGCTGAGGATCTGGCTGCGGCGGAGGGAGCACTAGAGGAGGGCACGTCGTTTCTCGACCTTCTTCGAGGCTGGAAGTCTCATCGACGTACGGGAGACCATTCCTTCAAGAACTACCTCATCGACCGGGAGACGAACAAACGGCGCAAGCCGGCAAGCCATCACGCGACGATGTTCGATGAAGCTTGTGAAGCGATGATTGCTCACGTCTTCCCGGGAGGCCTTTCGGATTCCGACTAGCTCGATGCCGTGTCTAGGCACTAGGCGTGTCTAGCCGGTTGACGGCTATGACCTGCCTCGATGGCAGCGGACGATCAGGCGATTCGGGCGAGGCTCGTGGAGTTGAGCGAGAAGATCGGCGGCGTGGACTCCGACCGTGAGCGGCTGCGCCGAGAGCGCGACAATGCGATCCGGGCGGCACATGATGCCGGGCTGACTGTGCGGGAGATCGCGCGGCTGGCGGGCGTGTCCCACCAGCGCGTGCATCAGGTCATTTCCGGCTAGCGGCGCGTCGGGCGCGCTCGGCGGCGTAGTCGCGGGTGAGGCGGATTTGGCCGTACTGGAGGATGTTGATGATCTGCCAGGTGCGGCCCATCGAGACGCCGATACGGTCGCCGAGGTCCGCGACCGAGATCCCTGGTTCGTTGGCGATGAGGTCGAGCGCGGCTTTGGCGGTCGGCGTCATCCTCGATACCGAGAGCATGTCGGTGCTTCGTCGGCGGTCTCGATGGGCTGGCATGACGCGGCGAGTCTAGTGGCTAGACGCGATCATGTCTAGTCGTTAGACAGCTACGACTGTGCGGTGGCTCGCGACGACCAGGCGCTACGCAACCGGCTTGCCGAGCTGAGCGCCGAGATGGACAAGCTCGACGTTGACCGCGACCGCGTTCGGCGCGAGCGGGACAAGGCGATCAAGCGCGCCCACAAGGCCGGGATGACCTCGCGGGAGATCGCCCGGATCAGCGGCGTCTCACACCAGCGCGTCCACCAGATCATCACCGACTCGCGCTAGCCCCGCCGGGGCTCTCTTGGACCGGTCCTGAGGCCGGTAGATCTGGCCGTCGTCGCGGCCGAAATCGGGGTCGCGGACGGCCGGCAGGATTCCGCTCTGTAGAGCGGTCGCAACTTCAGTGCAAGTGTGTGGTCCGTTGGGAGGCCGAAGGAGAAGGGCGGTTTGGAGGGGAGGAAAGGAGGGGGTTGCGGAAGGCGGAGAGTGGGTGTGGGGAAGCGTGTGGTGCGGGTGCTGTCGGGAGGGAGTTGGAGGCGGGTGAGAGAGCGGTGGACGGATAGGCGGTCGGAGGTAGGAGCGAGCTGAGCGATCTCCGCCCATCCGCCCGCAGTTGCCGGGCTCGAGCGCGGCCTGCAAGGCGACAGATCGACTGGCATTGCGTCTACCAGGCATCGCCATGGCCGCACCAAACGAGATCGAAGTAGCGCCCGAGCCGATCCGGCATCCCTTCTACACGGTTCGGTCACTTGCCCAGCGGCTGGCATTGTCCGAGCGAACCGTGCGTGAGATGGTCCGCCGTGGTGTGATCTCCTCGTACCGGGTGGAGGGCGCTCGCCGTTTCGCGCCGGAGGACGTAGATTCGTACTTGGCCGAGCGGCGAGACGAGAGGGAGGCCGGATGAGCAGGGCAAGAAACCGCAGGAGGGAGACGCCGATCCGGAGGGTCAACCCTTCGGGCCTCGTCGTGTGGGTCGCTCGCTATACGAACCCGGAGGGCCGCCGCGTATCCGCTGGCACCTTCAAGCGCAAGAGCGACGCCCAGCACGCGATCGACACGGCGTACGAGCAGCCGCTCCGCTTGGACACGATTGGCTCCTACTTCAAGCAGTGGCCCCGCCTCCATCCGCGCGCGCCACGGACCCAAGCAACCAACGAGCATCGAGTCTCACGGGCGCTGGACCTGAAGGTGGAGGTCGTCGTCTCCGCGATTGGCCGTATGACGAGCTGCGCCGTCGTCACGCCCACGCGCTTCTGGATCTACTACTGCGTGACCAGGGGCGGTCCGCCCTCGGTGCTACGCACATCATTCGCGCGCTTTCTGCGATGAGTGAGGACGCCATTACCGATGACGTGGCCGAGGTCAATCCGTTTCGCGGCGTCTCTGTTAGAGCCACTGACCCGCGCGTTAAGAAGGCACCGCGCCAGATCTGCGTTTGGTCGTTTGACGACATGCACCGCTTCGCGGCGTCCGGGGGCAGATGGGAGCCGATGCTGAGGGTCTTCGCAGATTGTGGTTTGCGTCTTGGTGAGGTACTTCCCCTAGAGCGCAATGATCTTGCTTCGAAAGGTCAGTGCGGCGAAGTCGATTGCGCGCTCGACATCCCCCATCTCCACGTTCGTCGCACGTCTCATGAGGGTCGAGTGATCGCTGGTACCAAGACTGATCACGGGGAAGTTGGGGCTGGGCGGGTCGTGCCCGTACCAGCATCCACGCTGGAGATCATCCAGCGGACGCCACGCCGAATTGACACGCCTCTGATGTTCCCGACCGCCACGGGAAAACTCTGGCGCGAGCGGAACTTCTACCGCGACATCTGGTACCCGGCCCAGGCGGTGTTCGCAAGGCCTCCCCTAGAGAGATCGGGCCACGATCATGAGGGCATGAACCCCAAGGAGCTACGAGCGTTGATTGCCGCCAATGGTCTTGATCCTCGCCCACATGAGTTCCGGCACAGCTACGTGTCCCACATGCGTGCAGCCGGCGTGTACGACGCTGATCTGGCCGCAATAACGGGTCATACCGTTGAGACGATGGTAGGGCGCTATAGCCATCCGATTGGTCAGTCCTTTGGGCGCGTCCGAGACATCGTCGGCTAGTCCACATGGATAAGCTGCCGTTCTCGATTTATGACTTCTTTGCCTATCTGTCGGCGGGATTTGTGCTGCTCTGTGGTGCCGCCGCAGCCTTCGTTGGTGGTTCTGGCTGGCAAGACACCCCAACGCTCATGGTGGGGCTATTGGGCGTGATCGCGGCGTACTCCGCTGGCCACGTACTCGCCAATATCTCGGCGTTCCTCCTGGAGAGGCTGCTCGTCGGGCGCGTGCTTGGAACGCCCACGGCAGTTCTCCTTAGCGACCGTCCAGCACCACGTATCCGCCACCTGTTCCCCGGATACTTCACCTCATTGCCTCGGAACCAGCGGGACAGAGTTCTCCGACAGGCGAGGCGCCGGGCAGATATCGAGATCGCGGGCCCGGCGCTGTTCTATCACTGCTTTGCTTCGGTGAAGCATGACGACGTGGTTATGGTCCGGCTCAACACGTTCCTGAATCTGTATGGCTTCTGCCGCAACATGTCTCTGGCGCTATTGGTGGTTGCGGCCATGCTCGGAATCGGGACAGCTCTGGGATCTGTCGATACGGGCAGCGCGGTGCCGGTCGGATGGTGGATCGCCGGCTGCGTGGCGGGGTCGCTGGGCCTTCTATACCGCTACTTGAAGTTCTTTCGACATTACGGCAGCGAGGTGTTCTTGAGCTATGCCGAGCTACCGTCAGATAGGGGGGAACATGGCTAATACGAGCGTTCACGTGCTGAACGTTGGGGCGGGATCGTCAACCGTCATTCAACATCCGGATCGCAGGGTGTCGATGGTCGATATCAACGACGGGACAGACCAACGTAGCTACGAGACGGTCGCGTCCGACAAGCCACTCATCGATCCACTTGAGTGGTGTTCCGCGCGGGGGATGACCGACATTTTTCGGTTCATCCTTAGCCATCCCGATGCTGATCACATGGCAGGCTTACGGCGGCTGCTGGTCACGCTACCGGAGTTTGATGTCCAGAATTTCTGGGATCTACCGCACCATCGCACCAGAAAGCAGTCTGACTTTACGATAGAGGAGTCGTATCAGGACTGGGCTGTCTACAGGGCGCTGCGGGAAGACATCGCAATCGACGGTGTTAGCTGGCCAACGCGACTATCCCCATTTCGGGGCGAGACGGGCCAGTTCTGGACCGACAACAGCATTGATGTGCTGTCTCCTACACCGGCCCTCGTTAGTAGTGCTGACGTAGCGGATACGTACAACGACGCGTCGTACGTGCTGAAGGTGCGGCATGGTCCGACGAGTTCAGTCCTTATCGCATCTGATGTAGAGGAGAAGGCGTGGAACGACATGATTGCGGCCGGCGTGAACCTAAGGGCGAACGTGCTGGTGGCATCGCATCATGGGCGAAAGAGCGGCTATTCGGCTGAGGCCATGGCGCGGATAAGTCCGGAGATTGTCTTGGTCAGCACTGCGAAGTTGCCGCCGGAGCATGACGCAGTACCTCAGTATCGGCAGCATTCTGACTACGTGTTTTCGACGCGAACTGCTGGCAGCATCACGATCGACATGCAGGACAATGGCGTTCTTAGCCTTTACGACGAGAGTGGCAACGAGCTGGTGACCCTCAGCGATCGCCAGTAAGGGCTCAGCAACGCGTCGCTGCGCCAAGGGCGGCGCAGACTTCCCGGAGCTTGTCGGGCTGCAGTGCCGTGATCCGCTGAACGAGAAGACCTTTGGGCAACGGCGTCATATTGTCGAGCGAAAGTACGCAGGCCGATGGCATTCCGTCGTCCTGGTCAAGCTCGACCTCGGTAGGAATGCCGCGCACCGTTCGCGTGGCTGGCACAACCAGGATCTCGTTGAGGACGTTGATCGCCTCGGTGCGCGTCAAGATCAGGACGGGCCGGCGGCCGGCGGTGGGATGCTCAGACCACCAGACCTCGCCGTGCTTCACCACGGGTCGATGCCGGCCGCGCGCTCCTCGGCGTCCAGGCGCTGGAACGTCTGCGCCGTCGTGGACTCGGTGAGCTTGGACAGGTCGCCCCACTCGTCGGGAGTCGACTGCGGGATGCGCCTGTAGCCGGCCGCTATCGCCTCGCCGATCTCGTCTCGATCCGCGGTGCGCTCTACGACGATGCGCGCCGATGCGGCCTCGGCCTCTGACAGCTCGTCGACCTGGGCGCGCAGCTTCTCCTTGGCCGTCATCGGGTCCGATTCTACCGCCGTCCGTCGGGCTACGAAAGCGGGTTGCGTAACGATGCCGCGCACGTCTCCCTCGCTGCCCGTAGTCGCATGTAGGTCGCATAGCCGCCGGAAGGCGCTCTAGACGGCCTAAGTACCACGCTCTACGGAACCGAAGGTCACTGGTTCGAATCCAGTCGGGCGCACCTCACAGAACCCCTGCTAATGCCGGGGGTTTTGTCGTTTTGGGGCGCCTGCCTGTTGGCGAAGATGGGGCGAGTGGGCAACCAAGAGGGCAACAGGTCGCGGAGACGTGCCCCTTGAGATGAGTCTGCGGTCCACCTAGCGTCGCTGGCGGCAAGCACAGACATAGCGGCCCCGGCGACGCTGAAGACGCCCCGGGGCCCGGCACCGAAGGCCATAGACCCTCGATGCGTCGGGATCGTCCCACAAGCCCGTGGCTTGCCGGGTGGACTGTCCTGGTGCGGGTCGTCCCTTCGGTGCCCTTCGACCGAAGGAGCCGACAGTGGCGATCACGATCAACCGGCAGCAGCGCGACGCGATCTATCAGGAGGTCGTGCTCGACCTCAACGGCCTGACCGACCTCTGGACGGAGTTCGACGACGGCAACTTCGACCGGGCGCGGGAGCTGCGCGACCGGTTCGTGCTCGACATGCGGCTGCTCGACGATCTCGGCTGGGACCCTGAGGTCGACAGCGAGGCGTTCGGGCTCACGATGGATGGCGTCGATCTCGCCGCTGTCGTCTCCCGTCTGATCGAGCAGACCGGGGCGATCATCCACACCCAGATCGTCGAGCCGATCGAGCGAACCCCGCACGCCGAGCGGTCGGTGCGGGCGCAGGGCGTGTTCGGCTCGATCCTTGCCCAGCTCGCCCAAGGGCGGGCGGGCGACGAGCAACCCCGCGACCTCTAGGAAGCGGGGCCGTGGGAGGGCCGGGCGGTGGCGCTCGCCGACCCCGACCTGCCGCCGGGGATCGCTCTGCCGGAGCTACGCGTCGACCCGCCACCTGGGCTCGATCCAGATCGCTAACGCTGGCTGTCGGTCGCCTACTACGACCTTCCGCGCCGGTCGCGGGTCGTGGTCGCGTTGCGGCTGCCGCTCCTTGGCCAGCGCCCGCTCACGCTCCGCTCCGCGGGTGAGCTATTCGGCCTCGGGCCAGAGCGGGTGCGCCAGCTCGCAGAGCACGCCGTCTGGATGCTGCTGCGCGGGTGGCTTCAGAGATCGCCCGGCGATCTGACCAGCGTCGAGCGCCACGCGCTGCTCGCCCCGATCCTGAACGCGGCGATCGACCGTCACCCGCTCGATGTCGGCGAGCCCGGCGAGGATGGGTCGGGATGAGCCGGCCGGTCGCGCGCGGGCCGCGCGCCACGCCCGCGAGCCGGTTCGGCGCGAACCTCGCCTACGAGCGCCGTCGGCGCTGCCTCTCGATGAGCGAGCTCGCCCGGATCGCCGGCACTCACGCGAGCGAGATCAGCCGCTTGGAGCGCGGGCTACGCGACCCACGGCTGTCGACGATCGTTCGTCTTGCGCGTGCGTTGGAGGTTCCAGCGAGCGCTCTGCTGGAACGCGTGGAGGCGCTACCGGGCCTGTCCTGAGGCATCTCGGTTCTGTCGTTCTACGGGCCACCCTATGGGCCGTTCTATGGGCCACCCTGTGGGCCGCTCTGCGGTTCGCTCTAGGCCATTCGGCGATGTCGCCTGACGCCTGATCCAGCCTGGCATTGCGGCCTGTCGGCTGGCGCTGAAATATATCCCCAAAGACGGGGGTTCTCATTTGTCGGGACAGTCGCTCCCTTGAGGCTTGCGGTTCGTCCCGCTTCCGTCAGCCTCGCCGTGGCTCTGCTGACCTTCGCCTCATTTCCGGCCGCGGCTCGCTGTCGCTCGCCGCGTCATGAGTTGAGTTCGCGTCGATACCGCGTGGACCGATATGGCCGGCCAGTCGACCCGGTTCCCCGGTACGATGGGCATATCTGCTAGGTGCCCCCGCGCGGTTGCAGCCGCCGGGGGCGTGGCACCAGGAGGTTGATTCCCGATGCAGTCCGGACCATACGCGCCGCGCAAGCGAGCGTCCACCAAGCGCCCCGCCGACGGCTGGTCGACGCTATCGCTCGAGAAGACCGGCACACCAGGCATCTTCCGCAAGGCCGGCGCCAAGACCCGGCCATACGTCGTCGTCTACCGCGCCGCTGGCAAGCAACGCAAGGAGTCCTGCCGCACGATGGCCGAGGCACGCGCGATCAAAGCCGCCCGCGAGACCGACGACCTGCGCGGCGAGTTCCAAGCCCGGTCGAAGATCACCCTCCGCGGCTATCTCGCCGACTGGATCGAGACCTACCAGGGCAACGGCCGCCACGGCTTCCGCGAGGGCACCCGCGTCGAGTACCGCCGCCAACTCAAGTACGGCGCCTGCCAGTTCTTCGGCGAGCGACTACGCCTCACAGACGTCACGCCGCTGCACCTCGCCGACTTCGTCCGCTGGCTCGCCGACCCCGCCCAGCAAGGTGGCCGCCGCTACTCCGACTCCTCGATCGCCAACCGCGTCAACCCCGTCCGCGCAGCGCTCGGGACCGCCAAGCGGGATGGTCTCATCCGCCACAACCCCGCCGACGGCCTCGCCCTCCCCAACCGCCAACGCATAGAGGAGGACGACGACAACACCACCAAAGCATTGAGCCGTGACCAGTTGCGCGAGCTGCTCGAGGTCGCCCCCGACGACTACAAGCTCCTCATCGAGACCATGGCCTCAACCGGCCTACGCATCAGCGAGGCCATCGCCCTCCAACGCCGCGACCTCCAACTCGACGAGCTACGCCCCTACCTCCGCGTCCGCCGCGCGATCGTCCGCGGCCGCGTCGAGCCACCAAAGTCCAAGCACGGCCGCCGCAAAGTCCCGCTCCCCCGGCCCCTCGCCGCCAAGCTCGCCGACCACATGGACGCCGTCCTCGACCGCACCGACACCGCCTGGGTCTTCGCCTCCCAGATCGGAACCCCACTCGACGCCGACAACCTCCGCTCGCGACTCATCAAGCCACTGATGCGCGACATCGGCGCGCCGTGGGCGGCATGGCACACCCTCCGCCACAGCTACGCCTCCCTCCAACTCGCCCGCGGCGCCAACGTCGTCCAACTCTCCAGGGCGCTCGGCCACCACTCAGCCAGCTTCACCCTCGATACCTACGTCCACCTACTCAATGGTGAAGAGGCACCAGTGCTCGACATCATCGAGGAGCTCACGGAGGTCTCCGCAGCCCGGGAGATTGGTGATACGCCTGATTCGCGCCGGGACCCGGCCTCGCGTAGATCTCTGACTCTGGGAAGGTAGGGCCGTGCCGCACGGCTCTCGCCCATCGGACTGGCCTTCGCCGATCTATGACCACCCACTTCCACAGCGGTTGCACGACATTGGTGCAGGCCGTATTCAGCTTCCTCCCAGCGCTGCACGCCGTCACCACTATGTGCCCCAGTTCATCCTGCGCGGCTTCGAGTGCCGCGATTTGCCCAAGCATCTCGTACATCTCGACAAACGCACAGGACGCCCAAGGCAAGTCCCGATAGCGTCAGCCGGCTGGGAGGAGCACCTCTACGGTGCGAAGTCCGAAGCCGGCGAGTACGACAATCGGATAGAGGCGTTCCTCGGGCTTATCGAGGGCTATGCCGCCCCGGCGCTTACTCAGCTTCTTGAGGGTACGGCTACTGCATCAGAGGACGAGAGCATGCCGATTGCTCTCCTGTTGGGGCTTCAGCTCGGCCGCACGCCTAGCGCTTTGACAGAGATAGGTGACCTAGCGGAGAAGCTTGGGCAGGAGCAGTTTGAGCTGCTCGTCAGCGACCCGACGGCCTTCGCTCGGATGGTCTCGCAGGCACGAGATCAACAACTGGGGGTCGAGGATCTTGAGAGCTACCGCCAAGACGTACTGAAGGCGATCCGAAACGGGATGCATCTCCGCGTGTCTCCGAAGCGATATGTCGGCCTGGATCTGATGGTCAGTGGATTTGTCGAGGCTGGACTTGCGATGTCGCACGCGGACTGGGTGATACTCCACGCTGACGATGCGAGCTTCATCACGAACGACTGTGGGTATGCGCGTGTCTCGCCCGTTGACGGTCTCCCGATAGAGAGCGGAATCGCTTTCCCGATTCGGTCCAACGTATGCCTGGTGGTCACGCCTCCAACCTCTGACGGCACTCAGGTCTTTCGTCGGCGCGCAAGCACAGCTCAAACAGCGTTGATCAACCTTAGAATCTACGGCTGGGGAGAACGGTTTATCTTCGGATGTACCCAGCAGACGGTGACCTCTGTGCGGGCTGCCGCGCGCAAGGACAAACGCAGATCGCGCCCGCCGACGCCAACCGAGCGCCTGCCTGGTCCACCGTAAGAGGTGTTGCCCAAGGCTGTATCTCGCCGCCCGAGCTGTTGGCGGATCGGCGGGACAACGATCAGACGACGAGGACTGGGAGGGCGGGAAATCGGTGGAGCGGTTCGCACGGTGAGTCCACGCGTCGGAGCGATGTAATACCCAGCCGCTCGCTACGCGATCGAGGCGCTCGCGCTCATGAGCGTCCTCGTTTCACGTTTTGGAACATGAAACGCCCGAAGAGCTGACCGCCTGATCGAGTATCCAGATAATTCGCTGATTCCGCTGCCAGCGGAATCAGCGAATTTCAAAGAAACTCCGCTAGAATAGGGCCATGCCTCCGGCCTCAATCGACAGCGTCGGATCGTCGGGTGTCGAGCCTCCCGCGTCTGGGCGCGAGGTCGTGCGCTTGGCCGTCGATCTCATTCGCGGTCGCTTGCCGGGGGGATGGGAGGCCCGGTTTGAGGTTGGTGTGGGCTCGCCCGTTCGCGATTTCGAGGCCGTCTTGCGGCTCGTCGCTCCCGGCGGAGAGCGGGCGACCGTTGTCATCGCGGCGAAACGGCTACTCGAAACGCGCGACGTTGCCCTGGCGATCGAGCGGCTCCGACTCGCGGCTTCGACCTTGCCGGACGACGCCGAGGTCGTGCCGATCCTCGCGGCGCGCTACCTCTCGCCCTCCACGCGCGCTCGGATCGCTGAAGCGGGAGTCGGCTATGTGGACGCGACGGGCAACATGCTCGTGACCGCAGATCGGCCGGCGCTGTTTATCGCCGACCGCGGCGCCGACCGCGATCCCTGGCGCGGACCCGGCCGCCCGCGCGGGTCGCTGAAGGGCCCGCCCGCGGCTCGCGTCGTGCGGGCGCTGGTCGACTTCGCACCGCCCTACACGGTCCCCGAGCTGTCCGAGCGGGCCGGCGCGTCGACCGGCGCGACCTATCGGGCAGTCGAGTTCCTCGAGCAGGAGGACCTGGTCGAGCGCCAGCGCTATGGACAGATCAGCGACGTGCGTTGGCGCAAGCTGCTGGAGCGCTGGAGCGCGGACTACGGCTTCGCCAGCTCCAACACCGTCGCGACCTATCTGGAGCCGCGTGGCCTCGCCGCGCTAACCGATCATCTGGCGTCGCTTCCGGATCTCGGCTACGTCGTGACCGGCTCTCTCGCGGCCGAGCGCGTCGCCGCCTATGCGCCGGCGCGCCTGGCGACCCTCTACGTACGCGACCCATCCGCCGCGGCCGAGGCCCTGGACCTCCGTCCCGCAGACACTGGAGCCAACGTCGCCCTGGCCACGGGCGACTACGACGTGGTATTCGACCGGGCCGAGACCATCGACGGTCTCCGAGTCGCCGCGCTCAGCCAGGTAGCCGTCGACCTGCTCACCGGCCCCGGCCGCAATCCCAGCGAGGCGACTGCCCTGCTCGATTGGATGGAGGCCGATGAGTCCCGCTGGCGACGCTGACCTGCTCGTCGGTGCATGGGTAAATGGCGTGGGCACCAATCAGCTCTGGTGCTTCGCGGTGCGTGGCCAGCGGCGAGTGCGTCAAGTAGCGCCAATCGTGCGGGCAGAAATCTCCTGATCGACGCATTCCTTCAGGGGCCTCTTCAACCACGTCGATGAGCTCACTCCACCTACCGGCCAGTCAGGGGAGGCTACCCTGAGCGCAATGCGTAAGGCCAGCGCAACGTGCGCCTTCTGCCAGATTGCCGCAGATCCCGAAGCGGCGAGCTACTTCGTAGCTGCGAGCGCCGCCTGGGTTGCCTTTTTCCCGGACCACCCCGCGTCGCTCGGTCATACCCTTGTGATTCCACGGCGCCATGTGACCGATCTCTGGGCAGCGAGTCCCGTCCTTGCGTCCGATCTCGTCCATGCTGCCCAGAGGGTTGGCGATGCGGTGCGTGACGTAACTGCTGCCGATGGCATCAACCTCATTACCTCGGCGGGAGTCGCGGGAGAGCAAACGGTGTTTCACGCCCATCTCCATCTTCTGCCCCGATGGCATGACGACGCCATCGATATTTGGCCAACGAAGGCTGGCGAGCCGGGAAAAGCCGAGTTAGATCATGTAGCCCATACTCTCCGCTCGGTGCTGGCCACGAGCAGCTAGCCGCACCCAAGGAGGAGTGTCACTCCGATGCTGATAAGGCCTAAAAGGGCGTAGAACCAACACAAGGTCACACTAAATGCCACCGTGCGCCATCGGCGCGACATCGTGGTTTGGGTCTCTGCAAGGCTGTCGATGAAGCTCTGGCTTGTCGCGCCCATGAAGAATGGGTCGACCTTCGGCCGCCCGGTGCGAACCGCATCGTAGAGGGCTCGGAACAGGCGCTCGGCCCGCAGGAAGTAGGTATCGAGCATCCATAGCGAGAAAGTTGGCAGGAGCGCTAGCAGTGCCAACTGCCACTTCTCGCCATTTATGGCAAAGCCGACTAGTGCGCTACTCAGTGCGAGCGCCCATCCTTTGACCAAGAAGGAGTCGCTAGCCAGACGCGCAATCACGACTTGAAGCATCTCAAGATGCTTAACCTGGTCTGGCGCGAGTTGGTCGGTCACGGCGATCCACCCTACCCCAAGGGGGCGCTAGGCCGGTGATCGACAGGCGCCGGCCTTCGTCCAGCGGTAATCTACGGTACGGCACTCAATGGGATCGAAATCGACCAAAGGACCAACGTGGCTCGCAAGGTTTTCTTTAGCTTTCATTACGACCGAGATAGTTGGCGCGTAGCGCAAGTGCGGAACAGCAGCGTCATCGGCAACTTCGACAAGACACCGTTCTATGACAAGGCGGACTGGGAGGCGATTAAGCGTAAGGGCGATGCCGCAGTTCGACAGTGGATCGACGGGCAGCTCAAGGGGACTTCGGTGACCGTTGTGCTTCTCGGTAAAGAGACTGCGAGTCGTAAGTGGGTCAAGTACGAGATAGAGCAGAGCATCGAGCTCAAGAAGGGCTTGATTGGCGTCCACATTGGCGGCATCAAGGATAGCGGCGGTAAGACCGACAAGGTTCTCGGTCCTAACCCGCTGCCTAAGGGTTATCCAGTCTACAAGTGGAACAAGGACTCGGGTGCAAAGAATCTCGGCGAGTGGATCGACGATGCCGCGCCCTGAGCGGGGCTAAGTCATGTTCGTCATTGCTGACAACGACGAGTGCCTAGGTCTGGAACAGGTGTTGGGTCGGCGCCGTGCCGGCCAGTGGTTCCTTTAGCCATGCGGTAAAGCATCGACCTCGAAGATCCGCCTGCAGTACGCGGTGTCGGGCTCATGTGGCAGTTGCGGACGACCCGTTTCGGTGCCAAGGGCTCTAAGGATATGTGCGTACGGGCGTTCCATCGGCTGCGAGTCGGGGCCGATAGACGCGACCCTTATGAGCAGCCGGTCTCGCCATCGTGGCCGCGCAAAATGCTCGCCTGTGAGAACGAGGGACGCGAGTCCAAGCGTTATCGCGATGCCTACGATGACCTCGCTGGTTCCGTGGTCGACCGGGGTATCGCTTAGGACCAGCGCGTAGCCAATAGCCTGGAGGATGAACCCCGACACAAGCGCAAGGAGGCCGACGGTACCGCGAATCCGATCCTCCACTGCGTAGGGTGCGCCAGGGGTCTCAAGCGCGTACATCGTGCCCCCGCCCTGCTTGGCCAGCTGCGGGACAGGCGCGAGTAGTCCACGGCTGACTAGGTAGGCGCCGGCGATATCGAGCCCAAGGCCGGCGAGGAATACGTGCTCGACGGAGAACATCATCGGGACGTTAGCCCTAACCGACGTGCTAAGTGCGTACTCGGCGTTCGGGCGTGAACCGGCTAGTGGCTACGGTTGATTGCGCGATTCAGTAGCTACGGGCCTTGCAGCCAAAGAGTGAAATTGCCTCCCGGGGGAAAGCTCTGTTTTGCGAGTGCTTTGGCTAGGCGCGCGAACTCGGAGCTCGGGAAACGTACGGGATGGACAATCACGAGGCCGTGATGTTCCTTCCCAGCAGCGGCGTAGTCGCGCACGATCGCCTCAAAGTCGGACCGGTTGTAAGTCACCACAGCACGGCGCTGTTGCTGAGCTGTCGCGAAGAGGTCCGGATCGGTGAGGCCGCGCAGCGTCGGGTCCGCGGTGGCGGCGACGACATCCTGGCCTTGCTTGCGAAGGCGGTCGGCGACCTTGCCGCTGATCTGCTCGTCGAGCAGGAGCTTCACGCGAGCGCGGCTTGCTCGCGTTTCCAGGCGGCCTCGGCGGCGTCAGCCTCCTCGACGTTGCGCTTGATGCGCTCGTCGATCTCGTCGGGGTAGGCAGCGTAGTAGCGGACGGCGATCCGGACCTGAGACTCCGTGAGGTCGAGCAGATCAGCCGTCGCGGTGACCGCAGTGTCGCCACGGGCTCTGCCGCTCTTGACGGTTTGCATGAGCTCCCAGACGTCTGGGCCACCGGCGAGCGCGGCTCGGCGTCCGGTCGGTCCGCTGCGGAAGAGGATCCCAGGATGCTCGTCCATCCGGGTCCCCTCATCGACGTAGCGCTCCGCTAGCCGCGACCTGCTCGTGCCGGCCTGCTCGCTGCGACGCTCCAGCCGCTCGAGCACGTCGGCATCCCAGCGAGCTGAAAAGGGTCTTGCTTTGTAGGACATTGCAATACATCCTAGCGGATCGTGCCGATTCCAGATGTCTGTATCGCGTATCGATACGCGATACAGGAGCTGCTCGGTGGGCAACAAATGGGCAACAGCCCCCACAGAATCCCAACGATCCCCAACGAACTCGCCTCCCGCAAATCGCTCTAGAACGCGCCCCAACGCACTCAAACGACCCCCAAACCAGGACTACGGAACCGAAGGTCAGAGGTTCGAATCCTCTCGGCCGCGCTGGGGAGGAACCAAGGCATGTTGCGGGGAAGCCTCGAGCCCGGCTGGCTACCGCTTGACGATCGCGAACTTCGCCGTGACTGCCTTGCCGGCTCCATTTGCATTGCGCCCCTGCACCCTCAGCACGTAGCGCCCAATCGCCAGCGTCTTCGTCTTCTTGCCGGAAATGACGCGCCCGGTGAACTTCAGCTTGGCCCTGCCCGCCTTGTCGAGGTGGGCGAAGGTGCCGGCAGGCACCAGCCGGGTGCACGACTTGCCCTTCAGGCCCTCGGCCGGTTTGACACAGCTCTTTGCTCTGCGGACACCCTTTCTGATGCGCTGAACCGTGAACGTCGTCGACGAGGCGATGTCGATCTCGTAGGTGACCGTTGTGCCGACCGCCGGCTTCCGCTTGGACTTGGCTGCGATGCTCGCGCCCTTCTCCTTGGCTGCGAACGACTTCGGTGACAGCTTGAGCTTCGACAGGACAGGCGGGACAGGCGCCGTCGTCGGTCCCGTCGAGCGGGCCGGGTCGAGCGGGAACGCGTCGGCCGTGTCGATCACGCCGTCGCCGTCGTCGTCGGGGTCGCACGCATCGCCCGCGCCATCGCCGTCGGTGTCGGTCTGCGTGGGGTTCGCCGCGAGCGGGCAGTTGTCGGCGGCGTCGGACACGCCGTCGT
>Ga0190272_10000594_pt1 | contig 18623 bp, 19 predicted proteins | sample Popmic504T_FD_133746 | JGI IMG/M metagenome (GOLD analysis project Ga0190272, IMG submission 133746) | Populus adjacent soil microbial communities from riparian zone of Shoshone River, Wyoming, USA - 504 T | ecosystem: Environmental > Terrestrial > Soil > Riparian zone | place: USA: Wyoming... | reverse complement strand
CCGACACATCCTGCGCTGCTCGCACTGGCGCAGGCAACACCAACACCGAGCCCAGCAAGCCCACTACCAGCGACAATTTCTCACCGAACCGTGAAGATCACGATCTACAGCTGGAGTACTAGCTGGCCAATTGCACGTTGAACGGCCACTGCCACCTCATGGCGTCTACTTTGGCGCGGCCTCGATTTCCAGCTAGCAATCGGCAAAAATCCTGCGAATCCAGGTGAGGTAACGGTGAATTCGCCCTTTGCGGGAACATCAACAGCGTTGTCTTCCATGAAGCGTCGTACGCGGTCTTCAGACCAATAGATGTACGTGCGGACATTGCCAAGCTCCCCCGTCATCGCGCTCCTAACGTTGACGTCCAACGTACCTATCGTAGCGGCCGCCTGCTGATTCCTCTGGCCCACGTGCCGTCTGCGTAGCCCGTAGGCGCCGAGGAGCCAACTGTGCACCGACGTGACTGACATGACGGCGCTAGGCGTGGCCATCGTGGCGCTTGATCATCCGGCTCCAGGCGGGGAGATGCTGCGGCGGCGATGTTGGTCTGCTGAGCCGGCGCATCATCGAGACCCAGCGGCGCGGAGATCACGATCCATTGGCGAGGAGCACGGCCACTGGGTTCAAGGGTGTCGCGCGCTCAGAAGTCCCTTGCTGGCGCCACCTGATTGGGATCTGTGTAAGCAAGTACGCGGCCTTGCGACTACAGCAGATCGACCTGCAACAAGGTCACCGATCTCGACAGGTGCAATAACGAGTAGGTCGATGCGCAGGCCGCCCGTCGACCGTGGAGGGAGGCAAGTCCAGCGGCTCGGGATTTGGTTCGGGTCGGGAGCGGCGCGCCGGTACGCACGCACATCGGCATGTGTGGACGTTGGGGGCCGAGGTGGCTGGCCGGCTCAGTGGGTGAAGTTCCAGCGGGTGGCGCCGTGGGGTTCGGCGCCGGCCACGCCGATGGCGGTGTGCAGGGTGAGGCGGTACAGGTGCCAGGGCGCGGGGCCGGCGCTGGGCGCGCTGTAGGGGGCGGTGAGGGCGTCGTCGTCGACTGTGGCGGGCCAGCCGCCGGTGCGGTACACGGCGGCGAGCCGTTGCAGGGTGGGTGGGTCGGTGATCCGATGTGCTTGGCCTTCGAGTACCAGGTCGATGCCGGGTAGGCGTACCGACACGCTGCAGGCCGGGTTGGCGGCCAGGTTGCGCGACTTGAGGGTGCCCGGTCCGCTGGTGAAGTACAGCGCGTCGTCCACCCAGACGGCCCCGACGCCGGCGGAGTGGGGCCGGCCGTCGGGCCGCACGGTGGCCACGAAGAAGGTCAGGTCGGTCTCGGGCGTCTCGCTGACGAGGAGGTCTCGCGGGCGGCTCCACGGCAGCTCCGCGGACCCGTAGCGGTCGAGGTTGCGGGTCGAGGTCGGCTCGGTCCTGGTGTCGGTCATACCCCTACGTCGAACGGACCTGCCGCTGGTCGACACCTCCGCCCAGGAAGTCTCGACCACCCGCGGGCCAGGGGGCGCGGGCGAGGTGGAAGATCTCTCGCATGCGGGTGGGGTTCGCCTCGGGCAGGTGTTGTTCGAGCAGGTCGTAGGTGTGCTCGACGATGGCCGCGAGTTCGGCGGCGGCCGTGGCGGGTGGTGCGGTGGCGGCGTTCCTGAGCCGGGCGGCGACGTCGGGTGGCGCCAGCGGCAGGTCGGCCATGGTCCGGTTGGGCCACTTCTGGCACGGCCACCAGCGGCGGTTCAGCGCGCACAGGGTGTGCTCGATCCGTTGGGCCACCTCGGCGAAGTGGGCGGCCAGCCCGTGTGGGTTGGACCGCTCGACGTACATCTGCCAGCGCCAGCCGTGCCGGCGCGCCACCGCGGCGGCGAGGTCACGCGGGTAGGTCGCCACCCGGTCGCGCCAGCCGGCCAGTTCGTCGGCGCCGGACAGCGGTTGCCCGTAGGCCAGCGCGGCGGCGAAGCCCAACAGGTAGGGGTCGGGATCGAGGTCGAGCAGCAGCCGGTCGAGCAGTCCGTCGGCGTCGACGGAGGTCACGTGCCCGACCTCGATCTGCAGCCCGTCGCACTCGGGACCGTCCATCCACCACACGTCCATCACCATGCGTTCGACGGGGTCGTAGGTCTGCGGCCACGTGTCGAGACCGCCGACGTCGGTCACGACCGCGGCCCTGCACCGCTCGTCGGGTGGGCTCGCCCAGAACACCGCGATCTCCAGGTCCGACCAGCGATCCGCGTGCTCGCGGCCGACCGAGCCCGCGCACATCACGCCGAGTACCTCCGGCTCGGCCGCGTACCGCGCCCCGATGCGCGTGCGCCAGTCGCGCCGTCACCGGCGTCGTATCCACGGCCCGCGGAAAAGTCGTATTCACGGTCCGAGGACAACACGACGGCTGCCACCGCGACAGCGAATTACGGGACCAGCGCCTCAGCCCGGTCGAGCAGGGCGCGGCGTTCCGGCTCGGGGTGGGCGATCGCGGCGGCCTGTCGGAACAGGGCGGCCGCGCGGTCGGTGTCGCCGTCGCGGGCGCGGACCGTCGTCGCCGCTGACCCGGCGCCGCCCAACACGTCGACGGCACGCCGCACGGCCTCGTCCGCCTCGTCGCTGTCGCCGCTCATGAAGACGCACCGGGAGAGCATCAGCAGGGTTTCGCCGAGCGCGCCGAGCGCGCCAACTCGTCGTAGCGCCCGGCGGCCTCGAGTGCCTCGATGACCGCCTCGCGGAAGCGGTGCGCGAGGTACAGCTCCCACGAGTGGTCGGCCACCAGCCAGGCCCGCTCCACCGGCGGCAGCCGGTCGGCGTACGGAAGCGTCGCGTCGAACTGGGCCAGCGCCTGCCGGTGCGACCCGGCCGACCTGGCCTCGCGGCCGGCGCCCGGCGCGAACTCGACAACGGTCGCCGCGTCGTCGGCCTGCACGGCGTGGTGGACGAGCCGCTCCTTGTCGGGGCTGGTCGTGGCCCGCAGCGCGCGCACCACGGCGCGGTGCAGGGCCCGGTGGCGCAGCCGGGGGAGCGTCTTCTCCAGCGCGCGGCGGGCCAGCTCGTGCCGGAACGCCAGGCCGTCGGCCCTGGTCTCGATGATGCCGTGCTCCTCGGCCTCGGCGAGCTCCTCCAGCCGCTCGCCCAGCAGCGCGTCGGCCAGCGGGAAGTCCACCAGGGTCGGCACCACCGACAGCTGCTCCAGCGCGGTGACGCAGCCCGGCCCGAGCCGGCGCAGCCTGGCCAGCGCGGCGTCGGTCACGCTCGCCGGCATCGCGTCCGGCGGCGCGGCCAGCGTCTCGGGGTGACCGCCTCGTCGCGGACGCTGAGCACGACGGCGGCGGGCAGCGTGTGGACGCGCCGGGCCAGGTGGCTGAGCACGTCGAGGGTGGCGTCGTCGGCCCAGTGGACGTCCTCGACGACCAGCACGGTCGGCCCCGACGCGGACAGCTCCTCGACGGCGGCGCCGAACACGGCCTCCGGCGAGCTGGTCAGGGCGCGTTCCAGCGGTCCGCCCGAGCCGCGGGCGGCGTCGCGCAGCGGGCCGAGCGCACGCGGCGCCAGCAGGTCGTCGCAGGCGCCGGAGAGCAGCCGCACCTCGGGCGATGGCCGGCCGATGCCCGCGCGGATCAGGCTGGTCTTGCCGATGCCCGCTTCCCCGGTGACGAGCACGATGCAGCCGCGTCCGGTGCGGGTGTCGGACACCGCGCGCCGCAACGCATCGAGCTCGTTCCTGCGTTCGAGCAGACCCCCCGCCACGAAGGGATGGTCGCACCTCGACCGCTGTGACGGCGCCCCGATTATGTCGCCGGCTTCTCCCAGACCGACACGTGCTGGCCGCTCTCGTCGGTGAAGGGCTCCCGCGCCCATCCCTCCCACCGGTCGCGCAGCCGCAGGCCGGCGAGCCGCGCCATGAGGTCGAGCTCGGCGGGCCACACGTACCGGAACGGGACCGACGTGTACTCGCCGCGCCCGTCGACGACCTTGACGTAGTTGGAGCTCATCGCCTGCGTCGCGACCTCGTAGATGTCGTACGCCCACCCGGTCGGGCTCACGTGGAACGGGACGACCTTCTGCCCCGGCGGGAGCCGTCGCAGCTCGGGCACCCCGACCTCGATGACGAAGCAGCCGCCCGGCTCCAGATGTGCCGCCACGGTGCGGAAGCACGCCACCTGCGCGTCCTGCGTCGTCAGGTTCATGATCGTGTTGTAGACCAGGTACGCGACGGAGAACGTCCCGTCCACCCGCGTCGTCGCGAAGTCGCCGATCGTCACGTCGATCGTGTCGCCGCCCGGTTTGGCCCGCAGCCGGGCGACCATCGCGCGCGACAGGTCGATGCCGCTGACCGGTACGCCGCGGTGTGCCAGCGGCACCGCGATGCGACCGGTTCCGATGCCCAGCTCCAGCGCGCGGCCGCCACCGGCCAGCTCCGCGAGCAGGTCGACCGTGACGCCGACCGCGGCCGGCTCGAACCGGTCGTCCGACGACTCGTCGTAGGTCGCCGCGACCCGTTCCCCGAAGTGGCCGTCCTCGTCCATCGGGCCGACGCTACCGCCGACCTCTGTCGTACGGCCCGCGGTTTTCCGACGGGTGGGCATACTGCGGTGGTGGCTGTCTACGACGCCATCGGCGTGAACTACGCGACCACCCGGCGGCCCGATCCCCGTATCGGTGCTCGACTTCGGGCCTCGCTCGGTGACGCGCGGTCGGTGGTCAACGTCGGTGCCGGTGCCGGTTCCTACGAGCCGCGGCGGACCGTCCTCGCCATCGAGCCCAGCGCGGTGATGATCGGCCAGCGGCCCGGCGGTTCGGCGCCGGTCGTGCGGGCCATGGCCGAGGCGTTGCCCATCGCCGACGACGCCGCCGACGCGGTCATGGCCGTGCTGACGGTGCACCACTGGACCGACCTGGAGGCCGGGATCGCCGAGCTGCGGCGGGTCGCCCGGCGCCGCGTCGTGGTGCTCACCTGGGACCAGCGCGAGTTCCGGAAGTTCTGGCTGCTGAACGACTATCTGCCGGCGGCGACGGCGTTCGACGACGCACGGGCCGTGCCGGTCGAGCGCCTCGCCGCCCTGCTCGGCGGCGCGCGGGTCGAGCCGGTGCCGGTGCCGCACGACTGCACCGACGGGTTCGCCGCCGCCTACTGGCGCCGACCCCACGCCTACCTCGACCCCACGGTCCGCGCCGGCATCTCACTGCTCGCCCAGACACCGGAGGCGCTGCTGCGGCCCGGACTCGACCGGCTCGCGGCCGACCTGGAGTCCGGCCGCTGGCACCGACACCACCGCGATCTCCTGCTACGCAAGGACATCGACGCCGGCTACCGACTCCTCACCGCCGAACAGTGAGCGACCCCGGGTGCGGGGGCTCGGCCAGGTCGGGCAGCGGGGTGACGGTGGTGAACGCCGACCGCAGCCAGCGGGTGCACTCCCACTCCCACGCCCACAGCGTGGTGGTGATGTCGCCCGTGGTGACGGGCACGTAGAGCGCGGTGAGCAGGCCGGCGAAGGTGAGGTGCACGCCGTCGAGGTCGGCGGCGACCGCGCTCCACGTCGGGGCGAGGCCGTTGTCGATGCCCGCGGTCTCGATGAGCTGGCGGTCGGGGCCGGGGTGGGTGCCCGGGTCGCCGTAGCGCAGCGCGAGGTGGTGCCAGTCGGCGGCGGAGTCGATCTCCTGGACCCGGGCGGTGGGCGCGACGTGCAGGCGTGCCTGGCGCACCGGATAGGTGGGGGCCCAGTCGCTGCACCCGCAGGCCAGCTCGGCGTGCGCGCCCGAACGGATCTTCGCCGTGGGCGGGACCGGGAGTTCGGTCGAGGTGACGACGACGGGGAACGGCTTCTGCGCGTAGGCCTCCCACTCGCCGAGCGGGCCGGTGGGGGTGGGCAGGTCCATGAGGTCCTGCCGAGGTTCGTCGGCGCCGGTGAGGAGGAGTTGGGCGTCGCGGCGCAGGGGTGCCGACCACCACGCGTTGCGGGGGTCCGTGACGACCGCGGCGACGAGGGTGCGCAGTGACCCGACCGCGTCGAGGACCTCGGCGCGCTGGGCGGCCGCGTCACCGGTCCACGGGTTGAGGTCGTTCAGCGCGGTGCCGGCCACCGTGGCGGCCGTGGTGGGCTCGGCCAGCCGGTCGGCGTCGAGGCCGTTGTGGTCGGCCAGGACGAACATGGCCGCGGCGGCGGGGGCCCGCAGGAAGTCGTCCACCCGACTGTCGAGAGAAGGCACGACCGCAGTCTCCACCCCGGGCCTCTTGGGCGGCGGCTACCGTGCTGGCTGCAGCAGGCTCGACGAGGGCACGATCCGGTGCCGGCCCGCGCCCTCAATCGGCGCGGGCCCGATCACCGAACATCTCGCCGGCCGGGTTCCGCCCGGAACCCTGGCCGACGACGGGACGACCGACGGTCAGTAGTAGTGCCGTCGCCCGCCGACGGCCCGGCCGGTGCGTCCCACCACGAAGAGGACGACGCCGACGACGGCCAGGATCGCTCCCAGTATGTACAGCAGCTGGATGTTCAGGATCAGACCCAGCACCAACAGGATCACACCGAGGATGATCATGTGCGCTCCCTTGCTCTTGCCTGGTAGGAACTCGGCGAGCATAAGGCCGGGTAACCCGCCGCGCCCGGTGAGCGCTGATCAGCCGGTTTCGGTCACGTGGTGGTGCTGATGGTGGCCATACCCAGCCACGATGCCAGGGCCTCGAGTTCGGCGTGCACCGCCGCGGTCATGGCGTGGGTGAAGGGGACGTCCTGGTGGATGGCGTGCAGCCGCAGGGTGGAGTTCCCGCGATCCGCGGTGGCGTCGACCTTGCCGATCAGCCGGTCGTCGTGCAGCACGGGCAGCGCGTAGTAGCCCCATCGTCGCTGTGCCTTGGGTGCGTACATCTCGAGGTGGTACTCGAAGCCGAACAGCTCCTGGATGCGCTTGCGGTCGTGGATCAGGCGGTCGAACGGTGACAGCAGCGCGGTGCGCCCGACGAAGGATCCGCCGATGGCGGTGGGGTCGACCCGCCACGTGCCGGGGGTGCCGTCGACCCGCGCCGCCTCACCGGCCTCGCCGACCATCGTCGCGCGGGCGATACCCAGGGCGCGCAACCGTTTCTCGTCACGCAGCCGATGCGCCTCGGTCACCTCGACGACCGTCGTGGCCGGATAGACCCGTTCGGCGAGGTCCCACCGGCGCTGCCGTCCCTGGCGTCCGGAGATCGCGATCTCACCGCGAGCGGCCAGGAACTCCAGCATCTGCGTGACGTTGCGGTTGTTCGTCCAGCCGGTCGACGGCCACGGCACGTCGGCGCGGTCCGGTATCTCGCGCGACAGCAGGGGCCCCGACCCGCGCAGCAGGTCGAGCACGTGCCGGCGGAAGGAGTCGTTGGCCCGCAACCACTCGCGCCGCCGGTCGTCACGAGGTGCCTCCGCCATCTCGGCGAGGTAGAGCCCGAGGTCGGCCATCGGCCGCACCATCGCGTGATGCTCGAACACCGTGCGGTCACGCTCCAGCGCCTCCAGCAGGTGGGCCGGCCGGTACGCGTCACCGAGCCGCGTCCACGCCACCAGGTCCGCGCTCGGTGCCACCGCGGCCGTCGGGTCCAGCTGCAGCAACGTCAGGTGGTTCACGACCGTCAGCAGATCGGCCGGCCGCCGCGCGTCGAGCAACTGGGCACGAATCGCGATCCGCCGGGCCTCGACGCGATCAAGCACGTTCGACATCCCGCGAGCCTAGGACGACGCCACGGGGGCTACGGACGGGGTGAGCGGTGCCGCACGCTGGCGTCGCGGAGGGTGCGGTGCTGTTGCGGAGTGTCCTTAAAGTGTCCAACTATTGTCCAGTGCAGCATCCCAGTGTCATACTTTCTCCATGGAGACCCACGTAGCTGTGGTCGTCGGCGCGCCTGCCCTGCGGTTGGGTGGGAGCCGGTTCGGTGACCGCTAGCCCGCCATCACATCCACCCGGTGGGCTGCTGGGTTATGTGCTCGATGACGACGCCCGCACTCGTCGAGCGTTGACCTTGATGCTTCCGGTGCTGATCGTTCTCGTCAGCCTGGTCGTCCTGGTGCTGCACTCGCTGGCCGCCGGCGCCACGGTGGGAGGGCTGGTGGCCGGGTTGGCGGCGTTGAGCAGGTGGTGGTGTGGCATACGGAAGCGCGCGGCGCAAGAAGTTCCAGCAGACTCGGGCGAATCGAGCCTTGATGTTGTCGTCGATCAGTTTCGTGCACCGGAGACGCCGGACCGGGCCGCGGGGGGAGTAGTTGAATAAATTCGAAATCGCCCTGGAGTTGAAAGAGTTGCGCCGTGGTCGAGGATTGATGGCGGTTGATCTGACGTATCGGATCGGTCCGAGGCTTCAGATGGCGTGCTCTATGGGCGAGGGTGATTCACCGGCCGAAGCACGTCGGAAGATCAAGCTTCTTCTTCTGGAGGCGTGCAACCGGCTTCCGGATGACATGCGCGTGGCGGCGCTCGTCGCTCTAGGTCTTCACGAGGGCGCTCAAGACGAATTTCTTGATCGCCGAGTTGACTGGTTGGCGAACTACCTCGACAGGGATCCCCGTACGGCTCGAAGAAGAATTGATCAAGCATTCTCGCATCTCGCAGAGGGGATCGAGTTGGCCTGGCGGGCGCCGAGCCGTGGCGTTGGAAAGGAGTTCACCTCGGATGGGTGGTACGTCGAGTCGATGCGGGCCACGCTTCGGCTGGATGCGGACCCGCCGCAGCTGCTGGAGAGTCGGCGCATCGTGGCTACGTCCGACGATCTTGGTGAGGTCGTAGTGTCGCTCAGTGTGCCACGGGCGGCGGCCGTTGATGCCCGCTACCAAGTCGATGCCGAGGTGATTCACGGTGGCGAACTTACTTCGCGTGAACAGGTTAGCCCGGGGCATTCAAGGTTGATCATGCGTCTTCCGCGCCCGCTCGGTCGTGGTGAACATCACGACTATGGCATTCAATTTACTTCGTATCCCCGCGAGGTGATGCGACCGTATTATGTCGTCACTCCGTTTCAGCGATTTGATCATGCCTTGCTTCGGGTGAGATACGATCGCACGAATATGCCGAAGTTGGTCTGGTGTGCCAAAGGCGTGCCTGCGCAGGTGATCCAGGATTCCAGTCCCAGCTCGGACATCCTCAGTCCGGACAGTATCGGTGAGGTGGTGGCTGAATTCCATTCCCTGCAGCGCGGTCTGAGTTACGGCATACAGTGGCAGTGAACTCGTCCACGATCTCTGTGCGAGGCGCGGGCCGGGCGCAGCAGGGCGTCCCGCCCGTGTCGCGTCACGAAACGTAGTGTCTGGGCATGGAAGCAGCGGCATGGTGATCCTCGGCGGGCTGGTGGCCGTGCTGGCGCTCACCACGGCGACCGGGTACTTCGTCGCCCAGGAGTTCGCCTACATCGCGGTCGACCGGGGCCGGCTGCGGCAGGCCGCCGAGGGCGGTGACCAGGCCGCGGCGCGCGCCTACCGGGTGACGGAGCGGCTGTCGTTCATGCTGTCGGGCGCGCAGCTCGGCATCACGGTCACGGCGTTGCTCGTCGGGTACGTGGCGGAGCCGCTGCTGGGCGAGGGACTGGCCGGGCTGCTGGGGTTCACCGGGTGGTCGGAGTCGGCGCGGCTGTCGCTGTCGGTGCTGGTGGCGCTGGTGTTCGCCACGGTGGTGCAGATGGTGCTGGGTGAGCTGATGCCGAAGAACCTCGCCATCGCGAGGCCGGAGGTGTTGGCGGGTGCGCTGAGCCGCTCGACGCTGGTGTACCTGACGGTCGCCGGGCCGGTGATCCGGCTGTTCGACGCCTCGGCGAACCGGTTGCTGCGGGCGGTGGGCATCGAGCCGGTCGAGGAGCTGCCGCAGGGCGCGACGTCGGAGGACCTGCTCAGCATCGTCGGGGACTCCCACGCGCGGGGCCACCTCGACGCGGAGCTGTCGCGGCTGCTGGACCGCGGCCTGGACTTCCGTGGCCTGGTCGCCGAGCAGGCCATGACCCCGCGGGTGGACGTGCGGCTGGTCCGTGCCGACGAGCCGGCGTCGCGGGTGGTGGACCTGTTGGACACCGGGCACTCCCGGTTCCCGGTGATCGGCGCCGACGTCGACGACGTGGTGGGCGTGGTCGGCCTGGCCGAGGTGCTGACCGTGCCGCCGGACCTTCGGCCGGGCACCCCGGTCGGCGGGATCGCCGCACCGGCGGTGATGGTGCCGGGGACGCTGCCGTTGCCCGCGGTGCTGGAGCGGCTGCGGGCCGAACACCGGCAGCTCGCCTGCGTGGTCGACGAGTACGGCGGCTTCGCCGGTGTGGTGTCGCTGGAGGATCTGGCCGAGGAGCTCGTCGGCGAGATCCTCGACGAGGACGACCCGGTCGCCGCCGGGGTGGAGCGCGGCGCCGGCGGATCGTGGACGGTGCCGGGCCGGCTGCGGCTCGACGAGGTCGCCGACGCCACCGGCATCGTCCTGCCGGACGGCGACGGCTACGACACGGCGTCCGGGCTGGTGCTGCACCATCTCGGACGCACCGCCCGCGTCGGTGACGAGATCGAGCTGCTCGCCGAGGACCGCGCGTCGCGGCGACGACGGACCGTCAGGATCAGGGTGGCGGCCGTCGCGCGGCGGGTCCCGCTCACGGTGCGGCTGACCTGGGCCGACCGATGAACGCCGGCTGGGCGATCCTCGCGTCCGTGGGGCTGTTGGTGGGCAACGCCTTCTTCGTCGCGGCCGAGTTCGCCCTGGTGGCCAGCCGACGACACCGGCTGGAGCGGGCGGCGGCCGATGGCAGCCGCGCGGCGCGCGCCGCCGTCGCGGGTGTCCGGGAGCTGTCGCTCATGCTCGCCGGCGCCCAGCTCGGCATCACCCTGTGCACGCTGGGCCTTGGCGCGCTGGCCAAACCCGCGGTCACCGAGGCGCTCGACCCGCTGTTCGTCGCGGTCGGGCTGCCCACCCAGCTGTCCTACGCCGTCTCGTTCGCGATCAGCCTCGTGGTCGTGGTGTTCCTGCACATGGTCGTCGGGGAGATGGCGCCGAAGTCGTGGGCGATCTCGGACCCGGAGCGGTCGGCGTTGCTGCTGGCCGTGCCGTTCCGCGCGTTCGCCCGCGGCGTGCGGTGGCTGCTGAGCGCGCTGAACGCCACCAGCAACGCCCTGCTGCGGCTGTTCAAGGTCGAGCCGCAGGACGAGCTCGCCCACGCGCACGGTCCCGACGAGCTCCGCATGCTGGTCCGCCAGTCCGCCGAACGCGGCCTCATCCCGGAGGGCCAACAGAGGCTGCTGACCAGGATGCTCCAGCTGCAGAACACCACCGTCGCCCAGGTCATGGTCCCCAGGGACGCGGTCGTCACGACGACGGAGGACGCCACCGCCCTTGAGGTGGAACAGCTCAGCCGCGACACCGGCCGCTCCCGGTTCCCCGTCGTCGACCGGCACGCCCGGTTCACCGGGATCGTGCACATCAGGGAGGTCGTGCGCGCCACCGCATCGGGCGCCGACCCCGCGGTCCGCGACCTGATGACACCCCCGCTGGTCCTGCCAGAGCACCAGCCGGTGGCCACCGCCGTCACCACCATGCGCGGCCATCGTGCCCAGCTCGCCCTCGTCGCCGGCGCCACCGGCGAGATGGTCGGCACCGGTGAGATCGGCGCCAACGGCCAGATCGGCGCCAACGGCGAGATCGTCGGCATCGCCGCGCTGGAGGACCTGCTCGAGGAGCTCATCGGCGACTTCTACGACGAGACCGACAGCTGATCACCACACGGCGCTGATCCACCGGGGCTACCATCCGCTGCGACCTCGCTGACGGACGGGCGTACCGGTTGGTACGCGGGCGGTCCGTGGCCCGAGGACCGGCGGAGGGTTTCTGGCATGACCGGCGTTCGCGCCCGCGACGAGCTCGGCGTGACCCTGGGGTCGCCCGCGGTGTCCGGCGTCCACGTGGTCAACCTCGTCGGGCCGCTCGGCGTCGGCAAGAGCACGATCCTCGCCGACCTGTCCGCCGAGTTCGGCGTGCCGGTGCACGACCTCTCCCGGGGCGGTGTCGCGACCGGCCAGGGCGACCTGGTGTTGTTGGACGGGGCCGACTCCACCGACTCGGTCGACGCCGTCGTGACCGCGCTGGGCGCCGCCGAGCCGGGCACCCGGGTCGTGGTGGCCGGCCGGTTGCCGCTGCGGTCCAGGCCGTCCTGGCCGGTGGACGGCCGATGGACCGTGGACACCGTCACCGTCGACGCCTGGGATCCGTCGGACATCGACGGCCTGGTCCGCGCCCGCGGGGTCACCGAGCCGGCGGCCGTGGACCTCGCCGTCCGGCTCAGCGGCGGCATTCCGCTGATCGCCGACCGGATCGCGCGGGCGCTGCACGGTGGGACGTCCGCCGAGTTGCCCGGCGCGGTCGGTCACGCCGCCGCCGTCGAGGTGCTCGACCGCCTGCGCAGGGAGGACCTCGGCGTCACCGACGAGGTCCTGCTCACGCTGGCGGTGCTGGGCGCGGCCGACGAGGAGCTGCTGGCCACGGTGGCGCACGACCCAGCGCACGACCCAGCGTCCGACTCCGCGACCGATTCCGCGTTCGACAGGGTGTTCGACGCGCTGACCCGGTGCAGCATCGTCCGGGCCGAGCCACACGGGCCCGCGGTCGTCGAGCCGTACCGCACGCTGCTCGACCTCCACCACCGGTGGCGTCGACCGCTCAACCACCACGCGGTGCTGGCCAAGGGTGTCCGCCACCGCCACCGCCAGATCCGGATCACCAGGGACGCCAGGGCCCGCGTCCGCCTCATCGAGCACGCCCTGTTCCTGACCGACGATCCGGAGCTGCGGGCGGTGCTCGTCCCGCCGCGCGACCAACCCGGTGAGGTCCGCGCCGCCAGGCCCGGCGACGAGGAGGTGATCGCCCGCCTGATGGCCCTGTGGGCCCGGCGCGGCAACCTCAACCCCCGGGTGTGCGGCCGATTGTTGGACCTGTGGCTGGAGACCAGCCTCCCGAGCTTCCACCTCGCGGTGGCCCGGGACGGCCGGACGATCGGGATGTCCAACCTCATGCCCATCGACGCCACCACGATGCCCGCGCTCGAACCGTTGCTGCAGCAGCACCTGACGAGCCTCGGCCGGCCCGGCGACGGCGACGGCCGGGCCGGCGTGGTCGTCGGCATGGCGTTCACCGACGACCGGAACCCGTTGGCCAGGGCCATGATCATGGGGAACGTGCTGCGGACCGGGGTGGCCACCGGCCGTCTCGTCATCTCGACGCACTGGACGCCGTACCAGCACCTCGCCGCCCGGTTCGGGCTGGCGCACGTCGGCGCGACCCGCCACGACATCTACCGGTGTGGACGCCCCAGCGAGATCTACGACCGGGCGTTCTCCGAGGAGGGGTTGCCGGACTGGCTGCGGCAGTTCGACATCGGCGGCGAGCCGGATCCCTCCGGCGGGGCGCACCGGCTCGACGGGCTGGTCCGTCAGGCGCTGAACGCGCTGCACGACCCGGTGGCGTTGGCCCGCAGCCCGTTGCTCGCCACGCCGTCGATCACCTCGGCGGACGATCTGGCCGCGACGCTGCGCCACGGGATCGAGGCCCTCGCGGCCTCGTCGTCACGGCCGGACGCCCAGGCCGGGCAGGCGATGGTCGAGACGTACCTGCGCACCGACGCGGAGCGGGCCACCGCGGCGCAGCGGCTGCACCTGAGCCGCGCCACCTACTACCGGCGGCTGCAGCACGGCGTCAACCGGCTGGCGGAGGCCATGCTGGTCACGGCCAGGACCTGGCGGTGATGCCGAACCGGTCGCGGAGCGCGTGCCGCGCGGCGTGGACCCCGCACATCCCGTGCACCCCCGGGCCGGGCGGCGTCGACGACGAGCACAGGTACACCCCGGGAATCGGTGTGGCGTAAGGATTCCACCGCGGCACCGGCCGGAACACGGTCTGCAGGAGGGTGACGGCCCCGGCCGCGATGTCACCGCCGACGTAGTTGGGGTTGTGGTCCTCCGCCCGCGCCGCGGTGATCACGTTGCGGGCCAGCACCAGGTCGCGGAAGCCCGGCGCGAACCGCTCGACCTGGTCGGTGACGGCGTCGCCGAGGTCCACCGTCGACCCGTGCGGCGCGTGGGCATACGTCCACAGGGTGTGCCGGCCGGCCGGTGCCCGCGACGGGTCGACCACCCCCGGTTGCACGGCCAGCACGTACGGCCGATCGGGATGCCGCCCCGCGAGCACCTGGCGCTCCGCCGCGTCGGCCTCGGCCCGCGAGCCGACGAGGTGCAGCGTCCCGGCGAGGTCGCACCCCGCCGCGGCCCACGGCACCGGCCCGGACAGCGCGAAGTCGACCTTGCAGGCCGCGCCGCCGTACCGGAACGCCCGCAGCTGCCGCTCGTACCGCGCCGGCAGCCGCCCGTCCGCCAGCCGCAGCAGCCCTCGGGGTGCGACGTCCAGCAGCACGGCGCGGGCCGGCGGCAGCTCGGCCAGGGTGTCGACGCGGTGGCCGGTGACGATCCGCCCGCCCAGGCGGCGCAGCTCCGCCGCCATGGCGTCCACGATCGACTGGCTCCCGCCACGCGGGATCGGCCACCCCACGGCGTGCGCGAGCGTGGCCAACAGCAACCCGGCCCCGGCGGGCGCGGGGGAGCGCGGCGGCGCGATGGCGTGCGCGCTCACCCCGGCCAGCAGGGCGGGCGCGACCGCCTCGCGGAAACGGACCCCGGCCAACGGCGAGCCCTGTTCCAGCACGCGCAGGCCGAACCGGACCGCCGCCATCGGGTCGGGTGGCCACCGCCGGAGGTCGGACATCGCCAGGCCGACGACGCCGGGCCAGCGGTCCGTGAGCGGGCCGAACAGCGCCCGCCAGGCCGGGCCGTCCCGCCCCAGCCCGGCGACCGCCCGATCGAGGTCCTGCCAGGCCAGCCCGGCCCGGCCGCCGTCCAGCGGATGGGCGTAGGCGACCACAGGGGTGAGCAGCTCGACGCCGTGCGCGGCCAGGTCGAACGCCCGGAAGAACGGGGACGCCATGGCCATCGGATGCGCCGCCGAGCACACGTCGTGCCGGAACCCCGGCAGGGTGAGCTCGGCGGTGCGCGCCCCGCCGCCGATCGTGGCGGCGGCCTCGTGGACCTCCACGGCGAGCCCCGCCCTGGCGAGGACGAGCGCCGCGGCCAGCCCGTTCGGACCGGCCCCGACCACCACCGCGTCCCTGTCCGGGCTCACCCGCGCTCCTGCCGCATCGCCGTCACACCAACGCCTTCTCGGCGCTCCTCGCGTCCTCCACGGTGCGCCGTCGTGGCCCGCGCCGCGCGGCGACGAACGCGGCGACGGTGTCCCGGGTGTCCCGCAGGTGGGTTCCCGGCGGCACCAGCAGCAGCACGATCGCGCCCATCATGGTCACCGCGAAGCTCCACAGCCCCATCGTCATGGCGATGCAGAGGTGCAGGGCGACGCCGGCGGGCAGCAGGAACCAGCGGTAAGCCGGGCGCAGCAGGATGCTGATCGCGAGGGCGAACTCGATGGCCAGCGGGGTCCACGTCAGGCCGGCGAGCAGCACCGGCTGGTCGACCATCCAGTCGGCGAGCGGTCGCATCCACGGTGGGACGCCGAAGCTCTGGTGGTTGAACCAGTAGTACATGCCGGTGCCGTCTGCCCACTCGGCGTGGCTGAGCTTGGCCACCGACGACTGGAAGTAGATCCCGGCCACCTGCACGCGGATGACGACCAGCACGACGGCCGCCACCGCGACCCCGAGCACCGGGAACCGTGTCGTCGGCGACGGCCGCCGCCAGTGCCACCGGCGGGAGTCGGCCAGCAGCACGGGAACCAGGAGCAGGGTCAGCACCTGGTTGACGTGCTCGCCGCCGTCCGGGATGGGCAGTCCGGTGCTGACGCTGAACGAGACCCACCAGTGCGGGATCGCGGTCAGCCGGGGCCGCCATCCGCCGGCGACGATCACCAGTACCGCGACGCACACCCACCGGACGATCTCCAGCTGGTCCCGGTCCACGAGGCAGAACAGCCCGATCGACGTCGGCCCCTGGCAGTAGGGGGCGTCGCCGCGGCCGAGGACCGGGGCGAAGAGCGCGTCGACGTCGGTGAACGCGATGGCGCAGATCGTCCCGACGGCCAGCAGGGACCGCGCCAGGCCGAGCCACGAGCCCCACGGTACGGAGAGCAGCACCGAGCGACGCCACATCGGGGTCAACACGACACCACCACCCGGGCGACGTCGGTGACGCGCATCCGGTCCGACACCAGGTCTCGGTAGGCCCATGGCACCGGGGTCTGCTGGGCGAGCACGATCGGTCCGCACATCGTCCGGGCGCGGCTGTCGTTCTGAAGCGCGCTCGCGCCCGCCGCACCGGTGAGGCACTCGGCGGCGGGCCGCTCGCACGGGCGCCACGCCGACGTCGGCACCTGGGAGATCAGCAGCGCCAGCTCGGCGCCCTGGGCGCGGGCCCCGCGGTCCAGGCCGAACGTGTTGGCCGGATCGGCGTACGCGCCGAGCATCGCGGTCCGGACGTTCCCGTCCCGGTCGACGGCGTAGGCGACGATGTCCATCGAGCGCGGCGACTTGGTGAAGAACGCCCAGCCCTGCGGCAGGGCGGCCCGGAACCCCGCGTCGACGACCGACTGGCCGGGCAGCCCCAGCACGTTCGCCGGCAGGAAGGCCTGCAGGTCGTACGCGGCGAGAAGTGCCATGACCAGTCCGATCCACATCACGATTCGGCCGGGCACCGCGACCGGCGGGCGACCGTTCTCTTCGTTTTCCGTCATATCCCCACCACACAAGCCGGAGGCCCCGAATGGCCGGCCCTGGAATGCCGACCCGGCCACTCGGGGCGTCATGGACCTCGGTCAGACTCGCTTGAGCTCGGTCGCGAAGACCGCCATCATGCGTTCCTTCTCCAACGGCTGCGTGCCGCTCCGCGGGTGCGTTCTCACGACCCCGAAGAACACGATGGCGACGACCGCGGCGACGAAGATGCCGATGGCTACGACGTAGGCGGTCTCGACGTAGACCTGCGTGCCGACCTGCGTCCCCATGTCCATGGTCCGCGTGTCGGTCAACCGCTGGATCAGCGTGCCGCTGTCCACCATGGCCGCCTCCACCTGGAACGGGTCGCCGCTGCGCATCCGCCGCGAGAAGTCGGCCAGATGTCCTGGCCGCGCCTGCTCGACGTCGACGAGCATCCGGTCCACCTCGGCCACCGCGTCGGGGCGGCTGTTGCGTTCCACCATGGCCGGGTCCGAGGACACGTACGGCAGCTTCTGCAGCGTGCTCCCGATGTCGCCCTGCATGAAGAAGACGCCCCGCAGCAGGGCGGCGCCATCCGCCTGGGTACCGACGGCGGACACCTCGGCCCACGCTCCCGTCTCCGGCCGGGCGTTCGCCACCCCCTGCACACCGGCCACCGCCGAGGCGATCACCACCGCCGGCACCACCACTTTTCTCCACCAGGTCATGTTCACGTGCACTCTCCTTGGGATCCGCAATTCCGGGGATCGCCCCCGTGGGGCCCAGATGAGACCACCGGGAATCGGACAGGTCCACCGTCTCAAATCTGTCTCACGTTTTTCCCAGGGTCTTCTCCCGGCGGCGTTGTCCGCCACTCGGACAGGGATTACCGTCCGGGGTCATGGAATTCCAGGACGTGATCCGACGCCGCCGGATGGTCCGGCGTTTCCGCCCGGACCCGGTACCGGCGCACAGCGTCGACCGGCTGCTGCACAACGCCACCCGCGGACCGTCGGCCGGGTTCTCCCAGGGGCAGGCGTTCCTCGTGCTGCGAGAGCGGGAGGACCTGGACGCCTTCTGGGCGGTGGCGTCCGGCGCGGCCGGCGACGAGGTGCGGGACGCACCACTGGTGATCGTGCCGATGTCCTGCAAGCGGATCTACCTCGACCGCTACGCCCAACCGGACAAGGGCTGGACCGACCGCGACGAGGCACGCTGGCCCGTGCCGTTCTGGCACATCGACACCGGCATGGCCGCCCTGCTCATCCTGCTCACCACGGTCGACGAGGACCTGGGCGCGCTGTACTTCGGCATCCTCCCCGAGGCCGTCGACCCGTTCCGCGGCGCCTTCGGCGTGCCACCGGACCACGAACCGATCGGCGCCATCGCCATCGGCTACGACGCCGAGACCGACAAGCGCGACCTCACCGCCCGCCGCCGCCCCACGGACGACGTCATCCACCACGGCCGCTGGCAGGCCTGACCGGGTGTCGACCCCGTCGAACCGACGGGTGCGCTCTGGCCGCCCGCTGGTTCGGCTGCTGATCCGGACGGGATCGCAGGTTTGGGCGGGCCGACGGCGGGAATGCACTGCAGGCCCGGAGACCGGCTTCCGGGGTGTCGCACGCGGGAGGTCTGGGATGGTCGAGTGGACGACCGACGGTCCGGGGCGGCCGACGGAGCTGCCTCGGCGGGCGTGGTGGGGCGTGCTGAGGCGCACGGTCCGGGAGTTCCAGCAGGACAACATGACCGACTGGGCGGCTGCGCTCACGTACTACAGCGTGCTGTCGCTGTTCCCGGCGATGCTGGTGCTCACCGCGCTGGTCGGGCTGGCCGGTACGTCGGCCACCGAACCGTTGGTGGAGAACGTGGAGCAGCTCGTGCCGGGGCAGTCGCGCGAGGTGCTGGTCGACGCGATCCGCGAGCTGGAGCGCTCCGGCGGGGTGGCCGGGCCGCTGGCGATCGTCGGCCTCCT
>Ga0190272_10000593_pt1 | contig 18644 bp, 21 predicted proteins | sample Popmic504T_FD_133746 | JGI IMG/M metagenome (GOLD analysis project Ga0190272, IMG submission 133746) | Populus adjacent soil microbial communities from riparian zone of Shoshone River, Wyoming, USA - 504 T | ecosystem: Environmental > Terrestrial > Soil > Riparian zone | place: USA: Wyoming... | reverse complement strand
GTTGATAAGACAGCGGCTAAGAAGGCCGTGGTCAAGAAGACAGCGGCAAAAAAGGGTCCGCTGAAGAAAGCTGCCACCCGCCCGACCCGCCTGGTCGTGCGCGCTGACGAGAAGCCCTGGACGTCGGCAGAGCTGGCCGAGGTGCGCGGCACCCTGGAGGCCGAACGTGACCGCCTCCGTCACGAGATCGATGCTGCGCAGGCCGAACTCGATGAATTGTTGCGCGATTCCGGCGATGGCTCAGGCGACGATCAGGCCGATGCTGGCAGCAAGACTTTCGAACGCGAACACGAGATGTCGGTGGCCAACAACTCGCGTGATTTGCTGTTGCAAGTGGAGCACGCCTTAGTGCGAATCTCCGATGGCTCGTATGGCACATGCGAAAGTTGCGGACAACCCATTGGCAAGGCTCGTCTGCAGGTTTTCCCGCGGGCGACGCTATGCGTCAACTGCAAACAGCGTGAGGAACGTCGCTGACTGAAGAGCCTGCGTCCCCCGCACCGCGCTCGACGCGCTCGATCCGTTCCCCATTTGTGGGAATCTTGGTGGCAGTGGCGATCGTGGTGCTCGTGGCCGACCAGGTCACTAAGGCATTGGTCGTGGCCAACATGCCCGGCCGCCCCGACATTGACGTCCTCGGCGAGTGGCTGCAGGTGACCTACACCCGCAACCCAGGGGCAGCCTTTAGCCTCGGTGGTGGGCTTACGGTGCTGCTGACGTGCATCGCGCTTGCGGTGGTCGTGTTCATCTTCACGATGGCGTCCAGATTGGGCTCATTCGCGTGGGCGGTGGCGTTGGGCGCTCTGCTCGGCGGCGCTCTCGGAAATCTGGGTGACCGGCTGTTTCGCGAGCCAAGTCCCTTTCGCGGGTACGTCGTCGACTGGATCCAGGTACCGAACTACCCCGTGTTCAATATTGCCGACTCAGCAGTGGTCTGCGGAGCGATCGCGATGGTCTACCTCTCAGTGCGAGGCAGGCCCATGGGCGGCCGCACTATTGTCAACCAGTGACTTCCTCGGATTGGCCAGCACCAGAATCAGATGCTGCCAACGCGGGCCAGACGCGCCGCATCGCCGTCCCAGAGGGACTTGAGGGAGAACGGGTCGATGTCGGGTTAGCTCGCTTGTTGGGGCTTTCGCGCACGCAGGCGGCCGACCTTGCGGCGGCGGGAAAGGTGCTGGTTCAGGGCGCCCAAGTCGGGAAGTCCGATCGTCTGGTGGCAGGCAGTTGGATCGACATCGAACTGCCCCAGGTCTCGCCGGCTAGTGCTGAGGTTGCCCCGACGATCGGTAGCGGGATGCAGGTGGTCTTCTCCGATGAGTCCATCGTGGTCGTCGACAAGCCAGCGGGAGTAGCCGCCCATCCGAGCCCGGGTTGGTCGGGGCCAACCGTGCTCAGTGAGTTGGCGGGCGCGGGGTTTCGGGTATCGACCAGCGGAGCTTCAGAACGGCAGGGCATCGTTCATCGCCTGGACGTCGGGACCAGTGGACTGATGGTTGTGGCGGCTTCGGAGCAGGCGTACACGCGGCTGAAGGCGGCCTTCAAAACACGAGCGGTCGACAAGACCTACCACGCCCTGGTCCAGGGTCACCCCGATCCGTCGAAGGGGACCATTGACGCGCCGATTGGTAGACATCCCCGGCACGACTGGCGCTGGGCAGTGACAGCGTCCGGCAAAGACAGCATCACCCACTACCAGACACTGCAGGCATTCTCAGGAACGAGCCTGCTTTCTATCGATTTGGAAACGGGACGAACCCATCAAATCCGGGTGCATATGAGTGCGATCAAACACCCCTGTGTGGGCGACCTCACCTATGGGGCCGACCCGACTGTCGCCGAGCGATTGGGGCTCAATCGTCAGTGGCTGCACGCCACCCGGCTGGCCTTCCAGCACCCGCTCACGGGCGAGTCGCTGGCTTTTTCCACCGATTACCCAGCGGATCTGCAGCAGGCGCTGGAAGTCGTGAGTGCCTGACCAAGATCCGCAGCGGACTGCCTCAGCCTGATCGGTGCGCCTGGCGAAAATGGTCTGGGCAGCCGCGTAAAGTCTGGTCAGCCGTCTTCCCCCGGTGACGTGTTCGAGTGTTGGTCGCGTGTTTGACGTCCAGTGTTGGCACCGGTGACGGGTGATCAGAGTAGTTGGGGAAGGTGAGCGCGGCAGTGGCTGACTCGTTCGTGCATCTGCACGTGCACACCGAGTACTCCATGCTCGACGGCGCCGCCCGAATCGGTGAGCTCATGGACACCGCGGCGCAATTGCGGATGCCAGCGATCGCCATGACCGACCACGGGAATGTTTTCGGCGCCTACGACTTCTACGCCCAGGCGCGTGCACGCGGGATCAACCCAATTATCGGAATTGAGGCCTACCTCACTCCCGGCACCGATCGTCGCGAGCGCACGCGGGTGCGCTGGTCGGGCGGCGGCGAAGATGACGTTTCCGGCGGCGGCGCCTACACGCACATGACGATGCTCGCCGAAAACACCGCAGGAATGCACAACCTCTTTCGCCTTTCCAGCCTGGCGAGCATGGAGGGTTTCTACTTCAAGCCACGGATGGACCGCGAACTTCTGCAGACCTACGCCAGCGGTCTCATCGCCACCACTGGCTGCGCGTCAGGAGAGATTCAGACCCTGCTGCGCATCGGAAAGTATGCCGAGGCTGTGCAGGCCGCATCCGACTACCAAGACATCTTTGGTAAGGGCAACTTCTTCTGCGAGTTGATGGACCACGGCATAGACATTGAGCGGCGCGCCTCGGTAGACCTGCTGAAGCTGGCCAAAGAACTTGAGTTGCCGCTCGTCGCCACTAACGACCTGCACTACACCAATAAGGCCGACGCGGTGGCGCACGCAGCGCTCCTGTGCGTTCAGTCGGGCTCAACGCTGGCAGATCCCGGTCGCTTCAAGTTCGACGGCGACGAGTTCTATGTCAAAACCGCCGAGGAAATGCGCGAGTTGTGGAGCGACCACCCAGAAGCCTGCGACAACACGTTGCTGATTGCCGAAAGATGCGACGTCTCGTTCAACGAGAACGCAAACCTCATGCCGCGTTTCGACGTGCCCGACGGCGAGAGCGAAGAGTCCTGGTTCGTCAAAGAGGTCGAGCGCGGCCTGCTCACGCGGTATCCCGCGGGAGTCCCCGACGACGTCCGCAAGCAGGCGGAGTACGAAGTTGGCGTCGTCTTGCAGATGGGATTCCCCGGCTACTTCTTGGTGGTCGCCGACTTCATCAACTGGGCCAAGGAACAGGGCATCCGAGTCGGACCAGGGCGCGGGTCGGCAGCGGGAGCGATCGTCGCCTATGCATTGGGAATCACCGATCTCGATCCACTCAAGCATGGATTGCTCTTCGAACGGTTCCTCAATCCTGAACGTGTCTCCATGCCCGACATCGACATCGACTTTGACGAGCGTCGACGAGGCGACGTGATCCGGTATGTCACAGAAAAGTACGGTGAAGAGCGCGTTGCGCAGATCGTCACGTACGGAACCATCAAAGCCAAGCAGGCGGTGAAGGATGCCTCCCGAGTGCTGGGTTACCCGTACAAGGTGGGCGAGACCATCACCAAGACCATGCCTCCCGCGGTGATGGGCAAGGACATTTCACTCAGCGGAATCTTCGACCCCAAGGACAAGCGGTACAACGAAGCCGGTGAGTTCCGCGGCCTCTACGAGTCCGACCAGGACGTCAAGCGCGTGGTGGACGCCGCCCGGGGGCTGGAGAACCTCAAACGCCAGTGGGGGGTGCATGCGGCAGGGGTGATCATGTCGAGTGAGCCTCTCATCGACCACATCCCCATCATGCGGCGTGAACAAGATGGTGCCATCATCACCCAGTTCGACTACCCCACCTGTGAGCGTCTCGGCCTGCTAAAGATGGACTTCCTCGGGTTGCGCAACCTCACGGTCCTCGACGATGCGCTCGCCAACATCGAGTCCAACCGAGGTGAACGCATAGTCCTCGAAGACAACACCCTGGACGACAACGCTGCCTACGAGTTGCTTTCTCGCGGCGACACCTTGGGGGTGTTCCAGCTCGACGGCGGGCCGATGAGGGCGCTGCTGCGATCCATGGCTCCCGACAACTTCGAAGACATCTCTGCCGTTCTTGCTCTCTACCGGCCTGGTCCGATGGGTGCCAACGCACACAACGACTACGCAGACCGAAAGAACGGACGCAAGCCGGTCACCGCGATCCATCGCGAGCTCGAAGAGCCGCTGGCCGACATTTTGGGCGACACCTATGGCGTCATCGTCTACCAAGAACAAGTCATGGCGATCGCGCAGCAGCTCGCCGGGTACTCACTCGGCCAAGCCGACTTGCTCCGCCGCGCGATGGGCAAGAAGAAGAAAGAAGTTCTCGACAAAGAGTTCGTGCCCTTCTCCCACGGTATGCGTGAACGTGGGTACAGCGACCAAGCCATAAGAACCTTGTGGGACATCTTGGTCCCCTTCGCCGACTATGCCTTCAACAAGGCGCACACGGCCGGGTATGGGTTGGTGTCGTACTGGACTGCTTTTCTCAAGGCCAACTACCCGGCTGAGTACATGGCCGCGTTGCTCACGTCAGTGCGCGACGACAAGGACAAGTCGGCGCTCTACCTCCACGAATGCCGTCGCATGGGCATCAAGGTCTTGCCGCCAGACGTCAACGATTCTGACGCCAACTACACCCCCCGGGGTACTGACATCAGGTTCGGGCTGGCGGCCATCCGCAACGTCGGGGAGAACGTAGTCAGTGGGATTGTGCGCGGGCGTACCTCCAAAGGACGGTTCGCCGACTTCAGCGACTTCCTGGCCAAGGTCGATCAAGTGGTGTGCAACAAGCGCGTCATCGAATCGCTCATTAAGGCCGGTGCTTTCGACTCTCTCGGTCAGACCCGGCGGGGTCTGGTCGCGGTCCATGCAGAAGCGGTGGATGCCGTGCTGGAAACAAAACGCGCTGAGGCCATCGGGCAGTTCGACTTGTTCGGATCCAGCGACGACGAACAAACGCAGGGGTTCGGCGTCGACCTCACCGTCCCTGTCGGTGAGTGGGACAAGCACATCTTGCTGACTCACGAGCGCGAGATGCTCGGGCTTTACGTCAGCGACCACCCGCTCTTTGGAGTTGAACATGTTTTGGCGGCATCGGTCGACTGTTCGGTGGCAGAGGTGATGGCCGACCAGGAACGTCCCGATGGGGCCATCTTGTCCATCGGCGGACTCGTCACGGGTTTGGCGCGCAAGGTCACCAAACAAGGGAATGCTTGGGCGATTGCCACCGTCGAAGACCTCGAAGGCGCCATCGACGTGATGTTCTTTCCGTCCACTTACCAAGTGGTGGCCTCCCAGCTCGTGGAGGACCGAATTGTGGTGGTGCGGGGCCGGCTCGATCGGCGCGAGGACGTGCCGAAACTGGTCGGGATGGAGATGTCCATCCCCGACCTCGATGCCCCCGAACAGCGAGGCCCGGTGGTCATCAACTTGCCCTCGGGCCGCTGCGTCCCGCCGGTGGTGGATCGACTCAAGGAAGTGCTGGCGGCCCACCCAGGAATCACTGAGGTACACCTCGCTCTGCAGACCGGGAGTCGCACCACGGTGATGCGGTTGGACGAACGGTTGCGGGTGGCCCCTACCCCTGCCCTGTTCGGTGACATCAAGGCCTTGCTGGGGCAGGGGAGCGTCGCCTAGCACGCCATCGGGCCCTGCCAGTTTGGGGTCAACTTGGGCCAACCTGTGGCCAACCCTGTGGCCAACCTGGGCGCGGCTGCTCCAGGCTGGCCGTCTGGTGGCCGATAATGACTCGGCCAGCCGTAGGTGCTCAGCCGTAGGTCAATAAGGGGGTTCGCCACATGTCCGATCCATCGACGCCAGAACACGACGAGGTGTTGTCATTTGGCGACCCCACTCCGGTCTCGCAGGATGCGGGTTCGGCTCCCCGCGCCGGTCGGGGGCGGCGACTATGGCCCGTGGCCGTCGGCGGGGTAGCCGCGTTGGCGGTGGGCGGCGCTGGTGTCGCGCTGGGCCTCATGGTCGGGGGCGGCGGGGTACAGCCGGAAGACGTGATGCCGGCCGGTGCGGTGATGTATGCGGACATCGACTTCGACCCGGGAGCCGACCAGAAACTGAACATGATGCGCATGCTGAACGACCTCCCAGACTTTGGGGACGAGTTGGGCGGTCGCGATGATGTCCGTGCCTGGCTTTTGAATGAGTTGTTCACCTCCAGCGACTTCGACCCAGACGAGTTAGACCAATGGGTTGGTGACCGCGCTGGATTGGGTGTGGTTTGGGATGGGCCTGGCTCGGGCCCGACCTTCGTGGTGGCCGTTCAAGTTACTGACCAAGGCGCCGCCGAACAGATGCTTCTCGAAGAGGTCGACGACGACGAACTCGCGTTCGACCAGGGATATGCAATTGTCGCCCTTTCTCTCAGCGATGAAGACATGGGTTTTGGTGTTGACCAGGGACAAACCGCCGCCCAGGTGGTCTCGAGCGCGCAATCATCAGCCCTCTCCGACGACGCAGACTTTGTCGCCGCCATGGACAAGTTGGGTAGCGGACTCGCCTCCGGCTATATGGACGGCGCGGGCTTGACGGAGATGGTCGAGGACCAGTTCGGCGCCATGATGATGGGGATGTACCAATCGCAGATGATGGGTCAGGAGCTCGATGGGGTTACCGCAGTGGTGCTGAAGGCCGAGCCCGACGCGTTCGCCCTCGACGGATACTCCACCCAGAGCGGCCCCACCAGCCTGGCTACCCCGACACAACTCGTGCAAGACCTGCCTGACTCGACCATGTTCGCTATGGCCTTTACCGGCGGAGGCGAAGGAGTGGCGGAGAGTTGGCAGAACTTCCTGAATCAAATGGAACAGATGTCTGAGCTCACTGCACAACAGTTTGCTAGCACCGACCAGATCGCGGTCACGGATACGACGTTGGCGTCAGACAGCTTCGTGGAACGTGAGATCCAGAAGATTGAGAACAAGTACAACGTCCAGTTGCCCGAAGACATCGTCACCCTGCTCGGCGAGGATGCAGTGATTGCCGTCGATGGTGAGGACTTAGTTACCTCACCCGGAATCGGCTACCGATCCATCACCGACCCAGCGGCGGCAGCCGACCTGGCTGCTCGACTGCAGACGTTGCTGGACAAGGTGACCGGAGGGTTCGGGGCCTCAGTGACAGCGACCGACGACGGTCTGGTTATCGCGAGTACGCCGGAGTATGCCGACATGCTGGTCGAAGGCCCTGGTGGGCTCCTTGCCGACCCACGGGCCCAAGAAGCACTCGTCGATGTCGAGTCGGCCTCGTATGTGGTGTGGGTCGATATTGACGCGGCCAGTTCAATCTCTCGACTCGCCTCCGATGAGGCCGCCGACAGGATGGATCCAATGTCGGCCCTCGGCCTGACGGTCGTTCCAGACGACGAGGGTTGGTCGCTGCACGCTCGGCTGACCTTCGACGAGTAGTTTCAGAGGGTGATCAGTGACGTACCGCAGCTGACTGCCGTGCGCCCAGCCCGTGGGCTGGGCGCGATCGCGCTACTGCTGCTGTCTGCGCTGGCCCTTGGCGCGTTGGTGTCGCTGATCTGGTGGCAGGTTGCGCCGCAGCCGCAGTTGGTCGTCACCGAAGACGGTATCTATCCGGATGACTTCAACAACGCGTCGTGGTTTGGCGCCGACGGATGGTTCTTGCTTTTGGGTGCAGCCGCCGGGTTGGTGCTGGCGGTCTTGGCGTGGAACTGGATCCGGCACCGACCCATGATCGCCCTGGCAACACTGGTGTTGGCGGGCGCACTCGTGGCTCTGACGGCTTGGTGGCTCGGCGGGCTGCTGGGGCCACCGGATCCCTCCCAAGCTGACATCGCGGCCGGCGAAGCCGCCGGCGAAACGGTGTCAGAGCCTCTCGGGTTGCGGGCTTTGGGTGTGCTGTTCGCTCCGGCCGTGGTCGCGGTGGCGACCTTTGTGGTGCTGGCCGCCGCGCTTCCTCCTGGTGAGGCCGCTCTTCCTCCTGCCGAGACGCAGGCAGGTGGATGAGAGACTTGGGGGATGATCGCTAGTTCGGACTCCGTTGACTCCGTTGGCTCTGTTGGCGCTGTCCTGCGTCGGATCGACCTCACCGGCGATGCCCGCCACACCACCGATCCCCGCAGCGTGCTTCCCCGTGCCGATCTGGACGTCTCGGCTGCAGTCGAGTTGGTTCGACCCCTGTGCGAAGAGGTCAAACTCCACGGTGACGAGGGGATTCGTGCCCTCACCAAGAGATTCGACCGGGTCGATGTGGCAGCTCCTCGGGTGCCGGAGTCGGCCATCAGTTCCGCCTTAGCGTCGTTAGACCCATCAGTGCGTACCGCGCTCGAAGAAGCCATCCGACGAGCACGGCTGGTGCATCAAGCCCAACGCCGGGAAGACTGCATGGTCGAGGTCGTGCCTGGCGGCACCGTCACCGAGCGTTGGCTGCCGGTGCGTCGCGTTGGGCTCTACGTCCCTGGCGGGTTAGTCGCCTATCCCAGCAGTGTGGTGATGAATGTTGTTCCTGCCCAGGTTGCTGGTGTGAGTTCGCTGGCGGTTGCGTCGCCGCCACAGGTGGAGCACGGCGGTTTGCCACACCCGACCATCTTGGCTGCCTGCGGGCTGCTCGGAGTCGACGAGGTGTACGCCGTCGGCGGCGCACAAGCCGTGGCGATGTTTGCCTACGGCACGCAATCGTGCCCGCGAGTAGACCTGGTCACCGGTCCAGGAAACGTCTATGTCACCGCCGCCAAAAGACTGCTGAAGGGAACCATTGGGGTCGACGCGGAAGCTGGCCCGACGGAGATTGGCATCTTGGCCGACCAGTCAGCTGATCCTGCGTTTGTGGCCGCCGACCTCATCGCCCAGGCAGAGCACGACGAGAACGCATCGTGTCTGTTGGTGACAGACTCCGCGCAACTGATCGACGATGTGTTGGAAGAACTCAATCGTCAGGTTCCCCTCACCCGACACCGAGAGCGAGTAGAAGCGGCACTATCTCGCCAAAGTGCCTGCGCCCTGGTCGAGGACCTGGAGCAGGGCTTGGAGGTGGTGGACGAGTGGGCGGCCGAACACCTGGAAGTCATCACCATTGACGCCCGTAAATGGGCAGACCGTGTCAACAACGCCGGAGCGATCTTTGTGGGCGCGTACTCGCCGGTGTCACTCGGCGACTACCTTGCGGGCTCAAACCATGTCCTGCCCACCGGTGGTTCCTCACGGCACACTGGCGGATTGTCTGTGCAGACCTTTCTTCGCGGTGTCCATGTCGTCGACTACGACGAGGGCGCTCTTGCCGCATCGGCTCGGTTCATTGATGCTCTCGGCGGCGCGGAAGACCTTGCTGCGCATGTCGCTGCTGTGCGAACACGCATCCCTCCGGAAAGTTAGTGATGGCGCCCAAGACCCTGCCCTTGCGTGAAGAGCTACGGGGGCAAAAGTCGTACGGAGCACCCCAGATTGATGTTCCGGTCAAGCTCAACACCAATGAGAATCCCTTTGCGCCGTCAACTGACGTGGTTGCGTCGATCGTTGCCAGAGTCACCGAGGCTGCAACGGCCCTCAACCGCTACCCAGATCGCACCGTGACTGCACTTCGTGGAGCATTGAGCGAATACATCAGCGCCGCCACGTCAACGCCGGTTGGTCCGGAGTCGGTGTGGCCAGCTAACGGAAGCAACGAGGTGCTGCAGCAGTTGCTGCAAGCTTTTGGGGGATCGGGTCACACAGCGTTGGGATTCGAGCCAACCTTTCCTATGCACTCACTGGTGTGCCGCGGCACAGGTACACGTTATGAACCTCGGCAACGCGCCGAAGACTTCTCGATTGATAGGGCGTCTGCCCTCGAGGCAGTCCGCGACATTCGGCCCGACGTTGTCTTTGTCTGTTCGCCCAACAACCCCACTGGAACAGCCGTTGCTCACACAAGCATTGCGGCCATTGCCGAGGCCGCACCAGGGATCGTCATAGTCGACGAGGCTTACGGGGAGTTCAGCACGGAGCCGAGCGCGGTGCAGCTGCTGAGTCAGCACGCGAATCTTGTCGTCGTCCGGACCATGAGTAAGGCGTTCGCGTTGGCCGGTGCCCGCGTGGGATATCTGGTCGCCTCACGCGAAGTGGTGGACGCGCTGCAGCTGGTTCGCCTGCCCTATCACCTTTCTTCCATCACCCAGGCGACAGCGCTTGCGGCATTGGAACACGTTGACGAGTTGTTGGGCTATGTCGAGGTGTTGAAGGGCCAACGGGACCGAATGGCCGCAGAGCTACAAGCTATGGGCCTTAAGGTTCTTCCGTCCGATGCCAACTTTGTATGGTTCGGCGGGTTCGATGATGCGCACAGCGCCTGGCAAGCTCTCGTGGACCAAGGAGTACTGGTGCGCGACCTCAGTATTCCAGGATACCTTCGCGCATCTGCCGGAACTCCCGAACAGACCGACGCCTTTATAACAGCGGTACGTCACATCATCAAGGAGAAAGTCGCATGACGCGCACAGCCCGAGTTGAGCGAAAGACCAAAGAGTCAGGTGTGCTCGTCGAGGTGAATGTCGACGGGGAGGGCGTTACCGACGTCGACACCGGCGTGCCATTCTTCGATCACATGCTCTCCCAGTTAGGCAAGCACGGCGGGCTGGACCTCACCGTACAAACCAAGGGCGATCTCGAGGTCGACGCACACCACACGGTGGAAGACACCTCCCTGGCCTTAGGCCAGGCACTCCGTGAAGCGTTGGGCGACAAAGCCGGAGTTCGACGGTTCGGCTCGGCAGTAGTGCCCCTTGATGAGACGCGGGTGCTCGCCGCAATAGACCTTTCCGGTCGGCCTTATCTCGTCCACGCCGAACCCGACCTGGTCGAACTCATCGGTAGTTACGACACATCGCTGACCCGTCACATTTGGGAGTCTGTGGTCGCCGAGGCGCGCATCACGTTGCACATTGAGGTACAAACAGGGCGCAACGCACACCATATCGTCGAGGCACAGTTCAAGGCGGTTGCGCGTGCGTTGCGCGAGGCCGTCTCGCTCGACTCACGCGTGGTCGGTGTGCCGTCTACTAAAGGAACGCTCGGCACGTGAGCGATGTTCTCCCGGTCATATTCTGTGGGCTCGCCGGGCTCCTCGTGGGTGGCGCGTACTCGCTGTGGCGCCAGGGGGCTCCGCGGAACGCTTGGGTTGTTGTGTCCATCCTTGCCATGTTGTCGTTAGTTGTCGGAGTGCTCTACCTGTGAAGAATCGCGGCACCCAATGACGGATGGCGCACCGGATATTGCGGTGCTCGACTACGGCAGCGGCAACCTACGGTCCGTGGAACGTGCGCTGGTAGCGGCCGGTGCCAACGTTGAAGTGACGGCCGACCGCGCGTCTGCTGTACAGGCCAGCGGGCTGGTCGTGCCAGGGGTCGGGGCTTTTGCGGCATGCATGTCTGGATTACACAACATGCGAGCGGCGGAGATTGTCGATCGACGGCTCGCGGGTGGCAGGCCGGTACTGGGAATCTGTGTCGGCATGCAGGTGCTCTTCGACAGCGGCGATGAACACGGCGTCGTCACCGAGGGTTTCGGGCAGTGGCCAGGGGTGGTGGAGCGGCTCGAGGCGCCGGTCCTGCCACACATGGGCTGGAACGACGTGCACGCTCCTGAATCGTCTGACATGTTTCGCGACATCAGCCACGAGCGATTCTATTTTGTGCACTCATTTGCCGTGCGCAACTGGGTCATGCCGGAAGGGGATCGGATTGCGCCGCCCAAGGTGACGTGGTCAGAGCATGGCCAACCCTTTGTCGCAGCTGTTGAGAATGGCCCTCTGTGGGCGACCCAATTTCATCCCGAGAAATCTGGGACGGCCGGGGTGGCGCTGCTGGGCAACTGGCTCGCGACTCTGTAGTGCCCGCACATCAGCACCACTGCCTCGGGCGCCATCCATTAGTCTCCCACCATGAGTAAGGAGCGCGCGCGGCGCCGAGCTGAAGAACGGGCTCGCAAGAGCGCACCCAAATCCAAACATGCGGTTGACGATTCCAGCGCGAAGGTGCGCGTCCAAAAGAAGCACCCGGCGCGCACCGCGCTCGAAGAGCGACGGCGGAAGAGGCTCTTGCTGGTCGTTGGCCTCTGGCTGGTCGCCAATGTGGTGATCTGGATACTGAATGATTCGTGGAACATCCGCGCCTTGGGGCTGATCCTGACCACCATCACGGCGCCACTGGTGGTTTGGTTGGTGTGGGACCCGCAACGGCGGGTCGGCCTCTAATTTAGGCTGACACCATGTCTACGCCTCCCGCTGCTTCGTCTGCTTCACCTACTTCATCTAATGCTGCCTCGCCGCTGGTCTTGCTCCCCGCGGTCGACGTCGCCGATGGGCAGGCCGTGCGGCTCGTTCAAGGAGAGGCGGGATCCGAAACCGGTTACGGTGACCCGCTTGCGGCCGCGCTCGCCTGGCAGAACTCTGGTACCGAGTGGATCCATTTGGTCGACCTCGATGCCGCGTTTGGTCGTGGTTCGAACCGCGAACTGCTCGCCGAAGTTGTCGGGCGCCTCGATGTTGCGGTGGAACTCAGCGGGGGGATTCGTGACGACGAGAGCCTGCGGAGCGCATTGGCCACCGGGTGTGCGCGCGTCAATCTAGGTACGGCTGCGCTAGAGAATCCGCAATGGTGTGCTGAGGTGATAGCCGAGCACGGCGACAAAATCGCGGTAGGCCTGGACGTTCGTGGCACAACTCTGGCAGCTCGGGGCTGGACCGAAGACGGCGGAGACCTTTGGCAGACCCTGGAGCGCCTCGAACGTGATGGCTGTGCTCGATATGTCGTCACCGACGTCACCAAAGATGGCACGCTGCGAGGCCCCAACCTTGATCTGCTGCGCGAGGTATGTGAGCGGACCGACAAGCCGGTGGTGGCCAGCGGCGGTATCTCCTCGCTCCGCGACTTGGAACAGCTCGCGGCCATGGTCGAGGTGGGAGTTGAGGGTGCCATCGTCGGCAAGGCGCTCTACGCCGGCGCCTTCACCCTTGAGCAGGCGCTGGCCACCGTCGCCGCAGCTGTCAGCCCATGACAGTTGCCCTTCGCGTTATCCCCTGTCTCGATGTCGATGCCGGTCGGGTCGTTAAGGGTGTCAATTTTGAGAATCTTCGCGACGCAGGTGACCCAGTTGAGTTAGCCAAGCGCTATGACGCTGAGGGTGCCGACGAGCTGACGTTCCTTGACATCACGGCGAGCAGCGGCGATCGGTAAACGACCTACGACGTCGTTCGCGGTACGGCGGAACAGGTGTTTATCCCGCTCACCGTTGGCGGGGGAGTGCGCTCGGTCGACGATGTCGATCGTCTGCTTCGCGAAGGCGCCGACAAGGTGGGGGTGAATACCGCGGCGATCGCGCGTCCAGAACTCATAGGAGAAATTGCTGAGCGATTCGGTTCACAAGTACTCGTGCTTTCTGTTGATGCTCGTCGCGTGAGTGCCACCTCGGGGAACCTGCCGACGTCGGGTTTCGAGGTCACAACTCATGGGGGGCGCGAGCGCACCGGCATCGACGCTCTCGAATGGATCGCCAAAGCACAGCAACTGGGGGCGGGCGAGATCTTGCTGAACTCTATGGACGCCGACGGCACTGCTGCTGGTTTCGACATTGAACTCATCGCCGCCGCGCGGCGCACGTGCAGCCTTCCGCTCATCGCGAGTGGTGGTGCTGGAGAAGTCGAGCATTTCGCAGCGGCCGCCGCTGCCGGCGCAGACGCCGTGCTCGCAGCGAGTGTCTTTCACTTCGGTCGATTCACTATTGGCGACGTCAAAGCCAGGCTGCGAAGTGAGGGGTATGTCGTTCGCTAGCCGATAGCGGCTACACACGTAACTCCACTTTGGTGAACTCTTCGATGGCATCGTCGTTGCCCGAGACCGAAACGTCTGCATGGTCTTGTCGACCATGCAGGTACAACATCAACTCGGCCGGCTCGCCAGTCAAGGTGACAGCCACCTGATGGTCGCGAATCGTGATCTCGCCTCCGGAAGAGTCGTTGAGGATCACTCCAACAGGCGAGTTGCGCACGAAGAACTTCGCGCGCGCTTGCAAAACACGCCACAAGCGATTCTGGTCCTTGGCTGACAAGGCCCGGGGTTCCCACGCTGGCTGCGCACGCCGAACGTCCTCGTGGTGTACGAACATCTCGAGGGTGTTGAGGGCAGCATCGACCTTGCGAGGGCGCAAGGGCGAAAAACGCGGGGGGCCATTTCTCAGGCGGTCAACCAGATCGGGGAACGGCTGATTCGCCAAGCTCTCCTGAACATGATTCTGCCAGCGCACCAGAGGCTTAACCGCAATCCCCAGAGCTGCCGGGTGCCCTTCGCGGAGCACCAGATGGGCCGCCAGGTCAGCAGTGAGCCAACCCCCGCACAAGGTGGGTGCGGAGGGTCCGAGGCTCTCGAAGAGCAAAGACAGTTGCTCGCGCTCGCGACGTGCGAAGGTCGACGGTGTGGTTTGGTGGCTGGTCACCGTTCTAGCGTCACTCATTCGTCGGTCAAATGCCACCTGAGATATGCCAATTGGGATATGCCAACGAGGTGGGCGATGAGCCGATCGGCACAATAGGGGAATGCCATCCGATGACACCGGGCTCGATCCAGAGATCTCGCGGCGCCTCGTGCGCAACGAGCAGGGTCTGTTTCCAGCTATCACACAAGAGTTCAACTCAGGTGAGGTGCTGATGTTGGGATGGATGGATGATGAGGCGCTGCACCGCACCCTGACGACCGGTCGGGTGACCTACTACAGCCGCAGTCGCGGTGACTACTGGCGCAAGGGCGACTCCTCGGGGAACCTGCAGTGGGTGCGCGAATTACGACTCGACTGCGACGGCGACACCGTGCTGGTCAAGGTCGATCAGGTGGGGGCGGCCTGCCACACGGGTGCTCGCACCTGTTTCGACAACGATGAACTCGCAGTGGTGGTGACTCCTCATGACCAGCGGTGAGATTTCACCCGCGCTCGATGAGTTCCGCGAATTGGCCAAAGAGCGCCGGGTCGTGCCGGTGGTTCGCCGACTGATGGCGGACGCCGAGACCCCCGTGGGGCTGTATCGAAAACTATCCGGTGGACGCTCCGGGAGCTTTCTCCTGGAATCCGCCGAGCACGGAGGGGTGTGGTCCCGCTATTCCATCGTCGGCGCTCGGTCGCATGCGGTGCTGACCGAGAACGACGGACAGGCGAAGTGGGTCGGCGGCGCGCCTCCCCACGGGGTGCCCACCACCGGGAACCCGCTGACAGTCCTTGCCGAGACTCTCGAAGTTCTCAAGACGCCCGCTCTTCCGGGTCTGCCTCCGTTGACAGGCGGTCTCGTGGGCTACGTCGCTTATGACGCAGTGCGTGAATGGGAACGACTGCCAGAGAAGGCTGTCGATGAGCTCGCGGTGCCCGTCCTGGGCATGATGCTCGCCACCGACCTAGCCGTACTCGACCACAGCGATGGTTCGGTTCTACTCATTGCCAACGCCATCAACTACGACGCCAGCGATGAACGCGTCGACGAGGCGTGGTCCGATGCCGTCGCTCGCCTTGATGCCATGACCGCCGACCTTCGACGCCCCGCCGACTCGACGGTGGCTTCCCTCGACCCAGACGTGGCGCCGCAGTACGAAAGTCGTACCGACCATGCTGCCTTTATCGAGTCGGTTGACGCCGCGAAACAAGCCATCGCCGCCGGTGATTGCTTTCAGATTGTCGTGAGCCAGCGATTTGAGATGGCGTGCCCAGCCGACTCGCTCGATGTGTACCGGGTTCTGCGAGCCACTAACCCGAGCCCGTACATGTACCTGCTGCGGTTCAGCGATTTCGACATCGTGGGTTCGAGTCCAGAGGCCCTGGTGAAGGTCGCCGGCAGTCAGGCCATGGAACATCCCATCGCGGGTACCAGGTGGCGCGGCGAAACTCCAGAGGCGGACGCTGCACTTGCTGCCGAGCTCCTCGAGGACGACAAAGAGGGTGCTGAACATCTCATGCTCGTTGACTTGGCACGCAATGACCTCGGGCGTGTCTGTGATCCCGGAACTGTAGAGGTTGTCGACTTCATGTCCGTGGAGCGCTACTCGCACGTCATGCACATCGTGTCGACAGTGTTGGGTCAGGTGTCACCATCGAAAAGCGCTTACGACGTGCTGGCAGCCACCTTTCCTGCGGGCACGCTGTCTGGTGCCCCGAAGGTGCGCGCCATGGAACTCATCGATGAGTTGGAGCCCTCTCGGCGGGGCGTCTACGGCGGCACGGTCGGCTACCTCGACTTTGCCGGAGACATGGACATGGCCATCGCGATCCGTACCGCATTCATCCGCGATGGTGTGGCGTACGTCCAGGCAGGTGGCGGCATCGTCGCTGACTCCGATCCTCAAGCGGAGTTCCAGGAGTCCGTCAACAAAGCGACCGCGGTGCTGCGAGCCGTGGCGACCGCTGCCACCCTGCGACCGGCCGACGCAAACAGTGCCGACTAGCGGGCCAACGGGCGTGGACGGGCCACCGCAATCGCGTCGAGGGCTGCTGCTCAGCGCCATTGCGTTGGCGGCGTCCGGTTCGCTGCTGTTGGTTGCAGCTCGTCTGCCTCAAGGCGAAACTCCCGACGACCCCGAGGCTCATGCCAGTTTGCTCCGGGCGATGGGCTGGTTGCTGTTGGCTGCCATCGCCGCGCTGTTCGCATCCACCGGGTGGGTCAGGCGCGCGGTGGGAGTGGTGATCTGTGGCGCCGGGCTCACCGCGGGAGCAGCTCTGGTTTGGTCGATAGCGGGCGGTGACCCTCGCAGTGACATGGGCAGTGACATGGGCGGCGACATGGGCGCGGCGCTCTGGATTGTGGCTGTTCTTATCGGCGGCGCACTGGCGCTCGTCGCCGGAGTCGGGGTGATAGCTCGCGGCGGGCGCTGGCCGGGATGGTCTCGGCGCTTTGACGCCGCCACCGAAACTCGCCCCACCGACCCGCTCGACCAGTGGCGCGCCCTCGATCGCGGCGAGGACCCCACCCGCTAGATTGACGCCCAGTAACCCAGGCCCAGTAACTCAGGCCCAATAATTCAGACTGCAAGGAGGATAGATGGCGCAGGCTCACGACAACCATGGATCGACTCCGGCCGCGTGGACGGCCGTCACGATCGTCATGATTGCCTTCCTGGTGGGCGGCATCGGGATTCTGGTCGCCAGCCCGGTTGTCTTTTGGCTTGGTGTGGCGCTCATTGTTGTCGGCGTCGTCGTCGGCAAAGTGATGCAAATGATGGGAATGGGTGCCCAGCGCGCCTAGGTCATGGCTGCTCTGACCACGAAAGACTCACAGCTTGGGTCGGCGGCTGACGTCTCGTCGCGCCGGCGCGGCTTAGTAGTCGGGGCCATCCTTGCTGGCTCGGCGGGCGTGCTCGCCGTCCGCGACCCAAGCGTTTCCGGCAGCTACGGCTTTTGCCCGTTCCAGGCGCTGACGGGCCTCGACTGTCCCTTCTGCGGAGGGCTCAGAGGAACCCACGCGCTCCTTCACGGCGATGTCGCGGCCGCCCTTGACTACAACGTGCTGTTGCCCGTGCTGCTCGCGGCGGCGGTTGGGGGCTTGCTGCTGTGGTGGCGGGGGTCGGTGCTGGGGATGACCAAAGCCCAACTGACGAATCGCTGGGTTATCGCGACCGGAGTAGGGGTGTTATTGGTTTTCTGGGTGCTGCGGATGCTGCCGGCCTTCCCGTACCTTTCCGCCTACTCCTAGCCGACAGCCGCAGGCACCCCCAGTGCTGCTAGCCACCGAGGTGGGGAAGTCCTAGTTCATCCCAATCCAGAACGGAACCCACACCACCGTCAGCACCACACCAATGATGCCGAGCACCAAGCCAGCCTGAGCCATGCCGGCGCCAGTCTGTTGGCCTCCGGATGCCTCGATCTCTTTCTTCGCCTGCAGCGACAGGAAGATGGCGACCGCACCGGCCACGATTCCACAGCAGAGCAAACTCAAGATGCCGGCAATCATGGACCACAGCGCCTTTTGATTCTGCTGGGGAACTGCCGCCGCGCCGCCGGCCATTCCGGATGGGGGAGGGCCGGGTGGCGGTCCGGGCGGAGGAGGAGGCGGCGGCGGGGGTGGCGGGTATCCGCCGCCAGCACCCGTGGGGGGCTCCTGCGGCGACTCGGGCGGTGGTGTGGTCATGCGCCCCTCCTCGATTGTGACGGGCCGCCCTGGTGGGGCGGACGAGAAAGAACCTAGGGGACAAGCACCACTCTCGTCGATGACCCACCGCGGCAAGTCGTGCTGAGTAGCCGCGTCCCAAGTCAGGGAGTCGCGTCGTTACCCTGGACAGGCCGCCTGCTCTTGGGCGGCGTGTCCAGGGTTGGGAGTAGCCAAGGCGATGAGCGTGCTTGACGAAATTATTGCTGGTGTGCGAGAAGATCTTGCACACCAGCAAGAGATCGTGCCGCTCGACGAGTTGAAGCAGCGGGCGGCAGATGCCCCGCCGCCAATCGATGCGAAGTCAGCGCTCTGCCGGGTCGATGAGATAGCAGTGATTGCTGAGGTTAAGCGGTCCTCACCGTCGCGTGGCCCACTGGCCGAGATCACCGATCCCGCCGAGTTGGCCGGTGAGTACCAGTTGGGTGGTGCTCACGCGATTTCGGTCTTAACCGAGCAACGTCGGTTCGGTG
>Ga0190272_10000592_pt1 | contig 18657 bp, 20 predicted proteins | sample Popmic504T_FD_133746 | JGI IMG/M metagenome (GOLD analysis project Ga0190272, IMG submission 133746) | Populus adjacent soil microbial communities from riparian zone of Shoshone River, Wyoming, USA - 504 T | ecosystem: Environmental > Terrestrial > Soil > Riparian zone | place: USA: Wyoming... | reverse complement strand
CTTTATCGTGACTACTACTACTGCGGTCGAGCCCACTCGCCGTGATTTTCTCTATATCGCCACGGGCACGGTCGGAGCGGTCGGTGCCGCCGCCGTTGCCTGGCCGCTGATCAGCCAGATGAACCCGGATGCCTCGACGATCGCCGCGGGCACGTGGGTGGAGGTCGATCTTGCCCCCATCGCCGAGGGGCAGGTCATCAAGGTGCTCTGGCGCTCCAAGCCGATCTTCATCTCCCACCGCAGCAAGAAAGAGATCGAGGAAGCCCAGAAGGTCGATGTGAAGACGCTTCCCGATCCCCAGTCGGATGACAAGCGCGTCAAGCAGGGCAAGGAGCAGTGGCTGGTGCTGGTCGGCATCTGCACGCATCTCGGCTGCATTCCGCTCGCCCATCAGGGCCAGTACGACGGCTTCTTCTGCCCTTGCCATGGCTCGGTCTACGACACGTCCGGCCGCATCCGGCAGGGGCCTGCGCCTACGAATCTTCCCGTGCCGCCCTACGAGTTCGTTTCCGATACCAAGATCCGCATCGGCTGATCCAAACGCCAATCATCGTCCAGGATTGAATAGAATGAGCGGGCCCTCGACTTATCAGCCGCAAAACGCATTCCTGAAATGGTTCGAAGCGCGCCTGCCGATCGGCGGGCTGATCCATTCCTCCTTCGTCGCCTATCCGACGCCGAGGAACCTGAACTACTGGTGGACGTTCGGCGCGATCCTCTCCTTCATGCTCGGCGCGCAGATCGTCACCGGCATCGTGCTGACGATGCACTACACGCCGCATGTCGACATGGCGTTCAATTCCGTCGAGCACATCATGCGCGACGTGAATTACGGCTGGCTGTTGCGCTATCTACATTCCAACGGCGCCTCGATGTTCTTCGTGGCCGTCTACATCCACATGTTCCGCGGCCTCTATTACGGCTCGTACAAGGAGCCGCGCGAGGTGCTTTGGATTCTCGGCGTGATCATCTACCTGCTCATGATGGCAACCGGCTTCCTCGGCTACACGCTGCCTTGGGGGCAGATGAGCTTCTGGGGCGCGACCGTCATCACCAACTTCTTCTCGGCGATCCCGATCGTCGGCGAGTCGGTCGTCACCTGGCTGTGGGGCGGCTATGCGGTTGGCAACCCGACGCTGCAGCGCTTCTTCTCGCTGCACTACCTGCTGCCATTCGTGATTGTGGGCGTCGTGGTGCTGCATGTCTGGGCGCTGCATGTCGCGGGCCAGAACAACCCGGCCGGCATCGATCCGAAATCCGGTCAGGACACGGTGCCGTTCACGCCGCACGCGACCATGAAGGATGGCTTCATGGTGGCGGTGTTCTGCCTGTTCTTTGCGTGGTTCGTGTTCTACATCCCGAACTATCTCGGGCACGCCGACAACTATATTCCGGCCAATCCGGGTGTGACGCCGACGCACATCGTGCCGGAATGGTACTATCTGCCGTTCTACGCAATCCTGCGCGCGATCCCGAACAAGCTTGCGGGCGTGCTCGCGATGTTCGCGTCGATCCTGATCCTGTGCTTCCTGCCGTGGCTCGACACATCGCGGGTGAAGTCGGCGACCTATCGCCCGCTCTACAAGCAGTTCTTCTGGGTGTTCGTGATCGTCTGCCTGGGACTGGGCTGGCTTGGCGCGAAGCCCGCCGAAGGCGGTTATGTGATCGCGGCGCGCGTGCTTACCGCCTACTACTTCATTCACTTCCTGGTCATCTTCCCGCTGCTCGGGCTGATCGAGACACCGCGTCCGCTGCCGAACTCGATCTCCGAATCCGTGCTGAAGAAGGCAGCCGCCGTGCTGCTTGCGCTCGGCATCGGCGCAGCCTCGTTCCTCGCGATGCCGGGAAGCGCGTTTGCGGCCGAAGGTACGCCGCAGCCGCCGCGCAACAAGTGGTCGTTCGCGGGCGGGTTCGGCAAGTTCGACCGGGCGCAACTCCAGCGTGGTTTCAAGGTCTACAAGGAAGTCTGCCAGACCTGCCACGGCTTGAGCCTGCTTTCGTTCCGCAATCTCGCCGATCCGGGCGGTCCGGAATTCACGCCCGCGCAAGCCGCCGCGATCGCGGCCGACTACAAGGTGCAGGACGGGCCGAACGATCAAGGCGAGATGTTCGAGCGCAACGGCCGGCTGGCCGACCGTTTCCCGCCGCCGAGTACCTGGAAGAACGAGCAGCAGGCGCGCCTGCTCTACAACGGCACGGTCCCGCCCGACATGTCGGTGCTCGCCAAGGCGCGCAGCTACGAGCGCGGATTTCCGCTGTTCATCGTCGATGCGCTGCCGTTCTTCCAGTATCAGGAGCACGGCGTCGACTACGCCACGGCTCTGCTGAAGGGCTATAAAGACAAGCCGCCCGCAGGCTTCACGCTTCCTGCCGGTGGCAACTACAACGAATACTTCCCCGGCCACTCGATCGCGATGCCGCCGCCGCTCGCCGACGGCCGCGTCGACTACACCGACGGCAGCCCGGCGACGCTCGACCAGTACGCCAAGGACGTCTCCGCCTTCATGATGTGGACGGCCGAGCCGCACCTCGAGGCGCGCAAGCGCATCGGCTTCCAAGTGATGATCTTCCTCGTGATCTTCGCGGGACTGATGTATTTCAGCAAGAAGAAGGTGTGGTCCGACGTGCATTAGGCGCGCGTACTCGCATTCCAGATCAGATTGTCGTGGCGGGCGTGCGGCAGCACGAACGGAACACCGGGCGGCGGCAGGCGGCCAACCGCGGTCGCGCATTTGAACACGCGCAGCAGGAGTTCGTCGGTCACGGTTTCGGCCGGCGTTCCCGCCGCCGCGACGCGGCCCTGGTCAAGCACCACGATGCGATCGGCCGCCAGAGTTGCGAGATTGAGGTCATGCAAGATCGCCACCACAGCCACGCCGCGCCGGGCGCAGCGGCTGACCGCGTCGAGCATGTCGAGCTGATGCTTGAGATCGAGGCTCGCGGTCGGCTCGTCGAGCAACAGCAGACCCGGCCCGTGCGCGTCCTCGCCGCATGCGAGCTGCACCAGCACGCGGGCGAAATGCGCGCGCTGCTGCTCGCCGCCTGACAGCGTTGTAATGACGCGTTCGCGGAACGCCGTGAGATCGACATCCGCCAGTGCGGTCTCGGCGAGATCGTCAATGCGGCGGCCGGAGCGATCACCGGCGCCCATGCGCACCACATCGGCGACGGTGAACGGAAACGCCACATGAGTGCTCTGCGACAGCACGGCACGATGCAGCGCAAGCTCACGCGGCGAATAGCCGACAAGCGGCCGGCCTCTCAGTTCAATGAAGCCCGAGCGCGGGCTGAGCTCTCCTGCCAGCACGCGCAGCAGCGTCGATTTGCCCGCACCGTTCGGGCCGACCAGCACGACGGTTTCTCCGGGCGCTACGGCGAGCGATACGCGGTCGAGCAGGGCCTTCGCTCCGGCGCGTACGACGACGGTATGAGCGCCAACAACGGCAGTCATGATCCGACCGCCGCGCGCTGCCGCAACAGCAGCGACAGAAAGAACGGCGCTCCGATCGCGGCCGTGACGATGCCGATCGGCAGCTCGGCCGGCGCGGCGATAATGCGCGCGAATGTATCGGCCACCAGCAGCAGGATTGCGCCGAGGCACAAGGCGGCGGGAAGCAACAAACGATGGCCGGGACCGATCACAAGCCGCAGTAAATGCGGCACCACGATGCCGACGAAACCGATCACGCCGGCAACCGAGACCGCGGCTCCGGTCGCGGCTGCGACCAGCACGATCGCGATCCGTTTGAGGCGTTCGACCGCGACCCCCATATGGAATGCTTCAGCCTCGCCGAGCACGATCAGGTCGAGCCCGCGCGCGATGAACGGCAGTCCGGCAAGCAGCAGCGCAGCGAACGGCGCGATCGCCAGCACCTTTGCCCAGGTCGCGCCACCGAGTGAACCGAGCAGCCAAAACGTGATGTCACGCAATTGGCGATCGTCGGCGAGAAACACCAGAAAGCCGATGCCCGCATTGGCGAGCGCGCCGATTGCGATGCCGGCAAGCAGCAATGTCGCAATCGAGGTGCGTCCGTAGCGTGTCGCGAGCCGGTAGAGGAGGATTGTTGTAACCAGCGCGCCGGCGATAGCGGCCGGCGGAAGCAATTCGAAAGGCAGCACGCGATTCGATTCGGCCATCAGCCGGTCGCCGACCACGATCGCGGCGGCGGAGGCAAACCCGGCACCGGGCGAAATGCCGGCCAGCATTGGATCGGCGAGTGGGTTGCGGAACAGTCCCTGCATGATCGTGCCGCCGGCTGCCAGCAGCGCGCCGACCATAATGGCGAGCGCGATGCGCGGCAGGCGGATCGACCAAAGTACAAGCTGATCGCGGCCGACCGTCGCGGGATCGCCATGAACAAGGCCGAGCGCGGCCGGCAAGCGGCTCAGCGGTATCCCCGCAGCGCCGACCGTTGAGGCAACCGCCGTGACCACGGCCAGCGCGACAAGGAGTACGGCAAGAACCAATACGGGTGACCGCAATGGGTTGCGACCGAGCAGACGGCCATCGCCCGCCATGCTGGTCATTGGCGGCAGTCCGTGCCCGACTGTTCGGACGGCAGGCTCTCGCGTGCAATCGAGGGATAGAGCGTCGCCGCGAGATCGCGCGCGGCGCTCGCGGTCCGCGGGCCGAACCCGAGCAGATAAAGCCCCTCCATCGCGATGAAGGATTTGGCGGCAGCTGCGGGCGTCATCGCAAAGGCCGCATGCGCGAACACGGCCGCGGCATCCAGATTGTCCTGCTGCCGCTGCATCACCAGCACGGTGTCGGGGCCGGCGGCGATCACCGCCTCGTCGGCGATCTGCTTGTAGCCCTCGTAGGCATCCATCGCGTTGACGCCGCCGGCGAGCTTGATGATTCCATCGGCCGCGGTGTTGCGGCCGGCGACCATCGGCTTGCCGTTGAGCAGCGACAACACGAACAGCACTCTTTTCGGTTGGGTCACCTTTGCGCGCAGCCTGGCAAGCGCGTCGAGGTCGGCAGCGACCTTGCCGGCGATGCACGCGCCGCGATCGTGCGCCCCGGCGACGTTGGCGATCATGCGCACTTTGTCGAGGATGCCGTCACCGGTATAGCGGTCCGGAACGCGCACGAACGGCACGGCCGCCTGTTCGAGGACCGATACGGTCTCCTTAGGACCGGCCCCGTCGATCGCCAATACCAGCGATGGATTGAGCCCGAGCACCCCCTCGGCCGAGAGGGCACGCATATAGCCGACGTTCGGCTTCTCCTTTAGCGCACTCGCCGGAAACAGACTGGTCGTGTCGACGGCAACGATGCGGTCGCTGAGACCCAGGGCGTAGAGGATTTCCGTGATGGCGCCGCCGATGGCGACGATGCGCCTTGCGTCCGCGACGGCTACCTCACGGCCTGCTGCGTCGCGCACCGTCACGGTATTGGAAAGCGCAGCGCCCGAGCCGATGACCGCTGCCACGAGGGCGAGCATCGCGAACGGGAAGCGCGTGCTCCGCGCTGTGGTGGCAACAGCACACATCGCAGGCTTCTTCATCACTTGGTCAGAATCAGTTTGTTTTGCTTGGTGAGGCGCAGCCGGTAAATCTCAGCCCCGTGATTGATCATGACTTCTCGCGTCCCGATAAAAAGTTCCCGGCTCTCGATCTTGTGCCCCGCGACCGAGATAACGCGCGTGCCGGGCAAAGTGGACTGCCTTGATCCACTTTGCGCTCCGCTTGCACTCTTGTCGGATTGATCGATCACCTTCAAACCATTCTAATCTTGGAGCAAGGTCTATTCTATGTAATCCACAGTTGTTTCTTACTTTGAAATCGTTATAATCTGCGAATACTCTAGTTTGGAGCGGTTTTAACCTGACATTCTGTTTCTTGACATGCGTAATACATGTCATTTACGAAGGCAACACTTTCAAAAAGCGCCGAACGGCGTGCCAGCTAGCAGTGAAACCGCCGTTCGCGGTCGCCCGCCAGCCCGCTTCAATCATGTCACGGGGGCTGTCATGGGTGGCTGGAAGGAGCATCGCGCTCCATTTCACGGAATTTCTCTCGTCGCGTTGACGTTGGCGGTTGGGATATCGCCAGCCACCGCGCAGACAACACTCGATCCGATCACGGTGCTTGCCACCAAGACGATCGAACAGACGATCAATGCTCTCGCAATGGTCAGCTCGGTTCGGCAGGAGCAGATCAACCAGCTTCAGCCGCAGAAAACCTCGGATTTGTTCTTCGGGTTACCCAGCGTCTGGTTCCGCGAGCGCGCCGACACGCCGGAGACTTCTATCAACATCCGGGGTCTGCAGGATTTCGGCCGTGTTGCGGTCGTGGTCGACGGCGCGCGGCAGAATTTCCAACGCTCCGGTCACAACGCCAACGGACAGTTCTTCCTCGACCCGGAGTTGGTCGGCGACGTCGATGTCGCGCGCGGGCCGGTGGCCAACATCTACGGTTCGGGTGCGATCGGCGGCGTGGTGTCGTTCCGCACCAAGGATGTGCAGGACGTGCTCCTGCCGGGCGAGAAGTATGGCGGGCTCGCCAACGTCAATATCGGCTCGAACACCTGGCGCGGGCTCGGCTCGTTCTTCGCGGCCGCGCGGCCGAACCAGAACGTCGACTTCATTGTCGGCGGCACCTATCGGGCGCAGTCCCAGTACAAGGACGGCAACGGAAATCTGGTGCCGAACACCGGCGCGGACACCGCGAGTGGTCTCGGCAAGCTGACGTTCCGCCCCGCCGAAGGGCATGAACTGAAGCTCGGCGCTGTGACGCAGGACTTCCGTTACCGCACCGGTCAGAACGTGCCGAACCAGGAGTCGGTGTACCTCACCAACGTGGTGCATAACCTCCTGAGCGCGCGCTACCGCTACAGCCTGCCGGACGACAAGATCTTCAATTTCGACGGCAGCGTTTACTGGAACACGACATCGCAGGATCAGCTCAAGGTCCAGAACGGCACACCGGGCAGCACCGGCAATCCGATCACCGGCAGGATTGGTGACACCCGCAACTTCAAGATCGACACCAAGGGCTTCGATCTCAACAACACCTCGCGCTTGGATTTCGGCGATTTCCGCAATGCCTTCGCCTACGGTGGAGATTACTTCCGCGACGAGGTGAACAACACCGATCTGACGGGCAATGGCGAGGTCACGACCCCGGACGGCCAGCGCACCGTTTCGGGCGCATTTTTCCAGTGGAAGGGCAACTATTCGCGCTGGCTCGAGGTGATCGGTGCGTTGCGCTACGACCGTTACGAGCTGAACAGCGCCGCCAACCACGCGGAGGGCACCCATCTCTCGCCGAAGGCCACTGTCGGCATCACGCCGGTCAACGGCTTCACGTTCTACGGCACGTTCGCTGAGGGCTACCGCGCGCCGGCGATCACCGAGACACTGGTGGCGGGTCCGCACCCGCCGTTCGCGGTCGGCTTCCCGAACCTGTTCACCTTCGTGCCGAACCCGAACCTGCGTCCCGAGATCGGCCAGACCAAGGAAGTCGGCGTCAACCTCAAGTACGACGACATCGCCTTCAAGGGCGACAAGCTGCGCATCAAGGCGAACGTGTTCCGCAACGATATCGAAGACTACATCGAGCTGGTGAACTACGGCCCACCCATCAGAACCTGTCCGCCCGGCGCACCAGTGGCTCTGTGCAATCGCGGCATCATTCCGCTGATCACCGTGAACAGCTTCTCGTTCTCGCAGTATCAGAACGTCGGCAATGCGCGCATCGAGGGCATCGAGTTCGAGGGCACCTACGATGCGGGCGACTGGTTCGTCGGTCTCCAGGGTCAGCACATCCGCGGCCGTGACGTGACCAACGGCCTGCCGCTGCTCACCGTACAGCCGGACCAGATCGCGAGCACGTTCGGCGTGCGGTTGCTTGACCGCAAGCTCACCATGTCGGTGCGCTGGCAGGCGGTGGCGGCGAAACCCGCGAGCGAGATTCCGGATCGCAACAAGGACGGTTTGCCGGACTTCGCTCCGGTCGACGCCTACAATCTGGTCAATCTCTACATCGGTTATCAGCCGACGCCGGATATCCTGGCGAGCTTCGGCATCGATAACGTGCTCAACAAATACTACGTGCAGTACATGAACGCGGAAGGCCAAAGCCAGCCGGGCCAGCCGCCCGCGATCATCTTCCCGTCGCCGGGCATCACCTTCAAGGGCGGCTTGAAGATTCGCTTCGGCGTTACCTGATTGCGGGCGTGGCGATGCTCGGAGGCGAATGACAAGGCAGATTTTTCTCGGTGAACTGATTTCTCTGCGACCCGGGCATGGCCGCGCCGATGACCTCCACGGTGCGGCTGTGCCCGTTCGCGCGGAGCGACTGCTGTCGGCTGAGACCGAGGCCGCCGCTAATCCCGTCAATGTTGTCCCGTTCATCCGCCCCGGTGGAGCCCGCGCTGCGCCGGCTGTGGCGTTGCCAACGGATATGGCACGGCAGGCCACGACTGGCCTCACGCGCGAGCGAGCACGGCTTGCGGCATTTGTAGCGTTTTCCCTTGCGGCTCATTGTGCGCTGTTCGCGGCGTTCTGGCGCGAGCCGCCGCCGCTTGCCAGCATCGGCGTCGAGGTGATTTCGGTCGAGATCGTCGTCGGCGCGACCGCGCCGGCCGGGGTCGCGACCACGCAAGGCGAGCAGCAGGTCAATTCGGCTGCCGCGCCCGAAACGGAGGCGCCCGACACCGACAAGGCCGAGGAAAGGGCGACCGCGCAGCCGCAGACCGTTGAGGTCGCGCGCGAAGAAACCGCGCCCGAGCAGAAGACCGAGCAGCCGAACGCCCAAGAGGCAAAACCGGACGAGCCGAAATCTGAGATCGCTGCCGCGCCGCAGGAGCCCGCGCAGGCCGAGCAGAAGCCAGCCGTCTCGATGGTCGAAACGCCCGCGCCCGACACTGCGACCGCTAGGCCGAAAGAGATTCCGCCCGACACGACCGAGGTGACGCTGCTGCCGCAACCGGAGGAGAAGCCGGTCGAGAAGCCCGAGCCGAAACCGGTGCTGGCCGCGCCGCGCAAGCCCGTGAAGGACGCAAAGGCCGCTAAGGAACCCCGGCGCATCGCCGCACCGACACGCGAGAAGGCGGCGCGCGAGGCCAATGCCTCGGCACCATCGACGGCCGCGAACAATATCGGCGTCGGCCGCTCCGACAATTCCAGCAACTACCCCGGCCTCGTTTCGGCGCATCTGCGCCGCCACCAGCAATACCCTTCCGACGCCCGCAGCCGCGGCGATCAGGGCACCGCGACGGTGTCGTTCGGCCTCGACGGCGGCGGACGTGTAACGTCGGCGCGGCTCGTGAGTGGCTCGGGTGTGGCTAGCATCGATCAGGAAGTGCAGGCTATGGTGCGGCGCGCGTCGCCGTTTCCGGCGCCGCCCAACGCCCGGCCACGCAGCTTTACGGTTCCGGTCGCCTTTCGTTTGAACTAGACGCCGCAAGCCTCATTGCCAGCGGTTCGCCTTCAGGAGACTTGCATGTTTATCGCCATGAACCGCTTTCAGGTGGTCAAGGGAAGAGAAGAAGCCTTTGAACACATGTGGCAGAGCCGCGACAGCTATCTGCACGAACTCAAGGGCTTCGTCGAATTCCACCTGCTCAAGGGCCCGGAAGCCGAGGACCACACGCTCTACTCCTCGCATACCGTTTGGACGACCAAGGCCGACTTCGAGGCTTGGACCACATCGGAGCAATTCCGCCGTGCACACGCGCGTGCCGGCAACGACGGCAACGCGGCGCCGCTTTATCTCGGCCATCCGAAGTTCGAAGGCTTCGAGGTGAAGCAGACGCTCGATCGCCACGGCAAGGCCGCCTGATGCAGGTCGCAGCAGCGAGGCCAGATCTGGCGAGCGTGCTTGCCGCCGATCCGGGCGCGGTGGTCGAGACTGTCGCCAAGGAGCACGGCGTCACGACGCGCGAAGTGGTCGAGGCGTTGCCCGCCGCCATGCGGCGCTTCGCGCCAGCAAGCGCTTTCATCGAGGCGATGAAGGACATCGCAAGCTGGGGTGAGGTTACGCTGATCGTTCATACGGACGACGGCATCATGGAGTTCACCGGGCCGATCCCGGCGGGCGAGGTCGGGCGCGGCTATTTCAACCTCATGGGGCGCACCGGCTTCCACGGGCATCTGCGCCATGAACGCTGCGCTGGTCTCGCTTTCGTGGAGCGGCCGTTCATGGGGCGGCCCTCGGCGTTCATCGTGTTCTTCAACGTCGACGGCGGCATCATGTACAAGGTGTTCGTCGGGAGAGACGAGAAGCGCGAGCTGAAGGAGGATCAGCTGGCGAAGTTTCGTGCGCTGGCGGATACCCTCGAAAAATAGGATGGAGTCGACCGTTCTTTCGTGGTTCCTGTGCGGCGTATTGATCGGCAACGCATGCGACGGCGAGAGAACAGAGAACAATGACCAAATCCATCCTTGGCATCATCGGCGGGTCGGGCGTCTACGATCTGCCGGGGCTGGAGAACGTGCGCGAGGAGGCGATCGCGAGCCCGTGGGGCGAGCCGTCCGGGCCCTTGCGGATCGGCGAAATGTCGGGGCTGCCGGTGGTGTTCCTGCCGCGCCACGACAAGGGCCACCGCCTCTCGCCCTCCGACATCAACTACCGCGCCAACATCGACGTGCTCAAACGCGCGGGTGTCACCGATCTCGTGTCGCTCTCGGCCTGCGGCTCGTTCAGGGAAGAAATGCCGCCCGGCACGTTCGTGCTGATCGACCAGTTCGTCGACCGCACGCACAAGCGTGAGAGCTCGTTCTTCGGCAAGGGCCTCGTCGCGCACGTCTCGATGGCGCATCCGGTGTCGCCGCGCCTGCGCATCCACATCGCGAACGCCGCGGTGGCCGAGGGCATCGAAGTGAAGCGCGACGGCACCTACGTGTGCATGGAAGGTCCGCAGTTCTCCTCGTGTGCCGAGAGCATGACCTACAAGCAGCTCGGCTATTCGGTGATCGGCATGACCAACATGCCGGAGGCGAAGCTCGCGCGCGAAGCGGAGATCTGTTACGCGACCGTTGCGATGGTGACCGATTTCGACTGCTGGCATCCGGACCACGATGCCGTCACCGTGCAGGACATCATCACGGTGCTCACCGCGAATGCCGAGAAGGCGAAGCGGCTGGTCGCGCGGCTGGCGAAGGATTTCCCGTGCGAACATGAGCCTTGCCCGATCGGCTCCGACCGCGCGCTCGACTCGGCGCTGATCACGGCGCCGGAAGCGCGCGATCCGGAGCTGATCAAGAAGCTCGATGCGGTGGCGGGGCGGGTGCTGGGGAAGACGGCCTAACGATAACGGTCGTTGGGGTCGTAGAGATTTGCATTCGCAGGGTCCGGCGGCTGGCGGTTGTGCCAGAGGATGATGCCGCCGCCGACGATGCTCCACAGCACCGCATGCACGATCGCAAGATCCATCGCGTAAATGTTTTCGAAGAAACTGAACGAGTTCCTGTTCACAACATACATGACCATTGCGGACAGGAGGCCGAGGGCGATCGCCAAAAGCCCGCCGAGCGTGCCCTTGCGGCGCGTCCATGTCTGCTCTTTGGTTAGCGCGGTTTTTCCTAGTTCCGGCGCGGTCGTGTAGTCCGGCGCGTTGCGATTGAACCAACGAAAAACAATCAGGCCGGCAACTACGCAAAACAGGCCGTACATGATGGCAAACTCCGCCGCATTCTCCTGGCGCATGGAACGGGTCGAGCGGCTCTCGACGACATAGAGCAGGATCGCGGTGACGAGGCCGAACGCGATCACCGCCAGGCCCGCACGGATCCCGATCTTGCGCGACTGCGCGAGCTCGGCGGTTTCCTCCGCCATCGCTAGAGCTTCACGCCCGGGATATTGCCGAGCATCGCGAATATTCCGCCGCCCACGATGGCGCCGATGATTCCGAAGATGATCGACACGATGATCACCGCCGGGATCGCCGCGAAGGTCCATTTGATCATGATCATGACCATGCGCCAGAACGGAATGTCGACGTCGGCGATGGCCACGCGATGCGGCGCGGCTGGCGGTTGAACGGACATGGATGCCTCCCCGGTTGTGCCCGCCGCCATGGTTGGCCAAAGTGCCGCGAACCGCAATGGGAGAAATGCGATGCGCATCGTCGATCTTGCTGACCAGCCGCGGGAGAAATGGCGTGATGGCGTGCTCACGCGGATGCGCGTTTCGGCGGCAAATGGCGGGACGCAGCTTTGCCTGTTCGAGCAGTGGTGCGAGCCGGGGCACGGCGCGCCGACCCATCTGCATGCGGTCGAGGAAGTGCTGCACGTGCTGGAGGGCGAGGCCGATGTGTGGGTCGAGGAGACGCACGCCACGCTCAAGCCCGGGCAACTGATGATTGTGCCGGCCGGCATCAAGCATGGCTTTGCCAACAGCGGCAGCGGCACGTTGCACATCCAATCGACGCTCGCCGCGCCGGTGTTCGAGGCGGCCTACGACGACAAGCGCGAGACGCCGCGGCGCTGGCTGCCGGGCTGATTTTCGCCTATTCGTGCCCGCACGTCCCTCCGAAACGAGACTCCGATGACGACACCCGCCGTTGAAAACGACCTGCGCGCCGCGATCCGCTCGATCCCTGACTATCCCAAGCCCGGCATTATCTTCCGCGACATCACGACGTTGCTCGGCAATGCGCGCGCGTTCCGCCGAGCGGTCGACGAGCTGGTGCAGCCGTGGGCGGGCGCCAAGATCGACAAGGTCGCCGGTATCGAGGCGCGCGGCTTCATCATCGGCGGCGCGGTCGCGCATCAGGTCTCGGCCGGCTTCGTGCCGATCCGGAAAAAAGGCAAGCTGCCGCACCAGACCGTGCGCATGGCCTATTTGCTCGAATACGGTTCCGACGAGATGGAGATGCACGTCGACGCCGTGCAGAAGGGCGATCGCGTCGTGCTGGTCGACGACCTGATCGCGACCGGCGGCACGGCGGAGGGCGCCGTGAAACTGCTGCGCCAGGTCGGCGCCGAGGTGCTCGCCGCCTGCTTCATCATCGACCTGCCGGAGCTGGGCGGCGCCGAGAAGCTGCGCCGGATGGACGTGCCGGTGCGCACGCTGATTTCGTTCGAGGGGCATTAGTTTTTTCAATCTTGCCTCTCCCGCGCCCGGTGCGTCCCCTCCCCACGTGAGCGAAGCGAACGGCGGGGAGGGTTAGGGTGGGGGGCGCTTTTCTTTCTTCGCAGAAGTCCCCCCACCCCCGACCCCTCCCCGCCGCTTCGCGGGGGGAGGGGAGTACACCGCGCTTGTTGCTCGCTCATTCTCCAATCCTCCAAAATTTCAGACAGCCGTTCGCATTCTCGCGGCGCGTTTTTGCGCCCGAGGCTTGACCGGTGCGCCGCTCCAAAAAAGTGAGGGCGGCGCGGGACGCCGGGGTCCTGACGGACCCGCGGGCCTGACTGCCTCGCGGCATTCAGGCGCCTTCGGTAACTCCGCAAGTCCGCCATTTCTCCGGCGTCCCGCGCGCGGTGTTTGAAGCCTGCTCCGCACGACCCCCGGTGGCCGTTACTTTTCAGGCTTCCTTCCCTTTCAGGCGCGGAAGCCTCACCACCGCTGGGGGACCATCGACAGCGTCTGGCGGACGGTAACCGCCGTACGACGCCGCCACCGTGAGTCCCAAGTGACGCGCCAGCGAGCGCATCGGGACCGTGCAGCTTCGGCTGTCTCGGCGCGGGTGTGCGTGTTGCACCCTTCCGAAACCACCGCCCCCGATCCGCACTCCAAGACGCCTCTAGAAACGCCCCTCGTGGATCGAGGCGCGTGCATTATCCGTCAGGTTTTTCGAGCGGGGATAACTTTTTTTCGGGAAGTTATCCCCGGGGGCGCGGGAGCGCGTGCATGACGCGAAACGACGTGATCGAAGTGCTGCGGACCTTCGCCGAGTTTCGACTAGAGCCGGTGTCATTGACTACAGCCTGCCGGGGAACAACATTGCGAAGCGGGCGCGGGAGTTGATTATCAGCGCGCGGCGCAAGTGAGGGCCACGGCAATGTCCAGCCACGACAAGGCGCCCCCGGTTCGACCCTGATATTGTCGAGGTCATTATCCAAGCAATCTCCGTTCTGTCGAATGTTGCTACACTCGCCAGCACATGGATGCTGTTGAAGGAATGGCGGGCGGATCAGAGGCAGGACAATCCAGGCGCCGCTGAGCAGGTTCGCATCTCCCTTCGGGACCTGGAACGTCAGTTTGAAGATTTGTTTGACGAACTCGACAGGCTAGTTCGCGAAATGGCTGGTGCTTACGAGCGCCGTCCCGACGTTCCCGCGATGCGAGACTCTCCGTTCCGACTGGGTTCGACCATCGTGCTCGACGCTATCGAGTTCAACAAAATCCTCCCCATGCTCCAACGGATAGGTCAGCTTGCAGCTCAGACGCGGGCGCAAGCCATCACGGTCCAACAGCAACTCGTACACTCGAAAGCGCCCTTCGAGGCGCGCATCGAGTTCGGTGGCATCGGCCGGCTAAATGACGACCTAAATGAGGTGCTTTTCGATAGCAAAACGGTCGGAGAGGCTCTCGAAAAATTGAGGCTAGCCAAGCAGCGCGCCGATGGCTTCATAGCCGCCGTCAAGAGTGCAATCCGGGGCAATTAGCGAGCGCGAATTGAGCGGTCGGCTGGGGATGCCATCGGTGCCATCGATCTTGCGCGCCGTGCCATTCGTTTTTGCGCGCTACACCACCGCCCCCGATCCGCACTCCAAGACGCCTCTAGAAGCGCCCCTCGTGGATCGAGGCGCGTGCATTATCCGTCAGGTTTTTCGAGCGGGGATAACTTTTTTTCGGGGAGTTATCCCCGCGAAAGCGGGGAGACGAAGCGAAATCCGCGTCTTGACAAAAATCTCACCCTATGTAGAGTTACATACATGGGTAGCGAACCACGCATGTCTGCACAGACGATCAAGGTCCTAGGTGCCTTGATGTCGTCACCCGGCGAACTCTCCGGCGCTGAAATTGGGCGCGCGACCAAGCTCGCTTCCGGAACGCTTTACCCGATACTCGCCCGCCTTGAGCAGGTCGGGTGGTTTGAGAGTCGTTGGGAATCGGAGCGACCCCAAGTTCTCGGGAGGCCGCGGCGGCGGCTTTACCGCATCACTGCGGTCGGGATCAGGAACGCGAGGGCGACATACAAGGATTTGCAAGGCGCACTTGGGAGGCTCGCGTGGACCTAATTGGAGCGATCCTTGCAGCCATTGCCGGAATTCTTGTTACGGCGTTTTCAAAGCAACTTGCTGATGAGTTCAAGGCATGGATGCCTCGACTCGTCGCCGCTGTCATTCAGTGCGCAGTCCGCAGGCTTCGTGAAGATCAACGCGACCGGTATGCTGAGGAGTGGCGAAGCCACATCGACGAAACGCCGGGCGAGATCGGGAAGCTTATCGTCGGTCTCGGTTTGCTGTTGGCGGCGTGGAAACTATCACGCATTACGCCGAACCCAAGGGCGCCTCAAATCGAGAATATCGTCATCGCGATGCGGGATCAGGAGCGGTCGAAAGCGCTCATCGAGAAAATCCCGAGTAAGAGTGGGAAGTTCATCTTCCGACTCATGACGCTGCCGGCCCTTTTGAAACGATCCCACATCATAAACGAGGCGTTTCAACTCAGTGAGCAAAAAAGACTAAACATGAACGAAATGAACGAGGTGATTCTACGCCTCGCTTCCGAGGAACCCGGTGATCCGATTATACAGAAATGGGCTGCGGACTTTGAGAACGCGTGGGAGAAAGGATATCGGAAGTCTGCGGCTGAGCGAAACCTTGAGCCGTCAGTTCTGGCCGCCGAGATAGCCGACGCACGAGCGCGCAGACGAAGCGAAGCGCGCAGCGCAATTGCGCGTAGGATGGATTGAGCGAAACGAGCAAGCGTAGCCCGGATTGCGCTTGCTTCATCCAGGCCACAGGCTATCTGACAGGCGTCGCCTTATCGATCGCTTCGAGCAGTCGCTTTGTCTTCGCCGTATATTTGATCGTGAGCTTATACGCGCGCCCGCGGCCTTGCTTGTTCAATATCGTGGTCCGCTCAACGAGTTTGCGTTTCACCAGCTTCTGCACATGACGAATGATCTGCGCATCGGCGAGGCCGGTGATCTCCGCGAGCCGCGCTGCCGTGACCGGTTCTTCCTCACCCTGCAACATGAAGATCAGCGTGAACAATCCGACCTGATGCAGCCGTGCCGCAGCGGTCTCTTTCGGAAAAGCTTCATCGATGATGCGCGCGACCAGCATTCGAATCAGTTCGCGGCTGCGTTCCAGTTGCATCAATCTTATTCCTAATGTATGTTAGGTTTCAACGCTGATGCTGCACTCTCATTCGTTGCGCTGGCGAGATTCGCTGCCGCAACCAACGCTATCATATTGCCCCTGAGGGAGGAGCCATGCCGGCGCGCCGGGCCGATGCCGACGATGCGACCGTCGGCCACAACATCCGGGTGCAGCGGCTGGCGAAGAAGATGTCGCAGTCGGCGCTCGCCGACGCGATCGGCATCACGTTCCAGCAGGTGCAGAAATACGAGAAGGGCGTGAACCGCGTCGGCGCCGGGCGGCTGGTGAAGATCGCCGCCGCGCTCGACCTGCCGGTGATGACGCTGCTCGACGGCATTGCGGGCGCCGGCCGCAAGCGAGAGACGCCGGCAGCGCTCGTGCTGATCGCGCACGCGCAGCCGCTGCGGATCGTCAAGGCGTTCGCGGCGATCGACGACAAGGACGTGCGGCGTGCGCTGATGAACCTGGCCGAGGGGATCGCCCGGCTGGCGCAGCGGCGGATTTCGCGCTCCGGCGCGCTCCCCGCCCGCCCGCGACACCGGGCTTGAGCCGGGGAGCGGCGGGGAGGGAGTGGATGTGAAGGTCAACCACCTCGACCCCCCTCCCTAACCCTCCCCCTCAAGGGGGGAGGGAACACACCTGAGCATGGGGAGCGAGTTTCCCGAGCCCGGGTAAGGGCTTACGCCAATCCTCCGCCCCCTTTGAACCTTTCGCCGCCCCGCGGCGACTAATCGTTAACCATACCGTCTTGGCCAGAAGGGGACCCTGCCATGACATTCACCCGCGCCATCGCTCTTTCCGCCTTCGCAGCCCTCGTCATCGCCGGCGTCACCGGCCCGGCCGGCTCCTCGGCTACGGCGTCGTGTGGGGCGATCGTCCAGATCCGGGACCCCGGCCTGCGCGCAAGCTTCGCCAAGTTCGAGGCGCAGCAGTCTGCGACCGCCTCCAAGGTCTGCGCCTCCTACCGCAACGCCGGTCTCTGATCCCCAGCTTCATGCTTTGACCGGCCCATGCGCCGGGCCTGCCTCGTGGCAGTCCTCGGACACGCCCTGCGTGGTCACGGAGGTGCCGGCCGATGCGGCGCCGCAGGCCAACACGCGAGCCATGATCGCGTGCGCCACGGCGGGTAAAAGCGCCACACTGCGCGGCGTTGTCGCCTGAGCCTCTTGACCCTTCGTGCCCTGCGCGGCACCGTTCCGCCGTTCGGGAGACTCTCAATGACCGGCCGTTTCCTCGGCATCGCACTTGCGGGTTTGATTGCCGCCGCCTCGGCCACGCCTGCCGCTGCCGCTAGCTGGTTCGAGCTCAACTTCGGCCTGTCCGGCCCGCGCTACGATGCGCTGGTGCCGCTGTGCGACGACCGCGGCGTGCTGATCCAGATCCACTCCAAGTTCAGCCACAAGGAAGGCGAGTTCTGGAACTCGAACCTGGAAATCCTCGGGATCGACCGCATCCGGGAGGTGGCTTTCCGGCCATGGGCCGGCGCGCCGCAGGCGATCCCGCGCCGGTTCTGCAACGGCGTCGCCCGCGTCTCCGACGGCACCAAGCACGCGATCCACTATTCGATCCTGGAGAATTCCGGCTGGCTTGGCGTCGGCTGGGGGGTGGAATGGTGCGTGGCCGGGCTCGACCGCAACTGGGCCTTTAATCCGTCCTGCCGCATGGCGCGGCCTTGATTTCGCGAGATCGCGGAGCCGGTTACCCACAGGCTGGGCGGCGCTTGTGGATGTCCATGGTTTGTCCGTAATTGTTCTTGAAATGTTCCAACCCTCCGGTTACACTTGGATCCAGTGCAACGCGGAGTGAGGGAGGCGACCATGCGCCGTTGGGGGATTTCGCTCGCAGGTTCACTGTTTGGTCTGTGGATGGTTTTGAGTGGCGCGGCCGCGCAGGACCCGCGCCAGAACGAGCCCGGCAAGTACGATTTCTATGTTTTGGCGCTGTCGTGGTCGCCCTCCTATTGCGAGCAGGCGGGCGAGCGCGCGCCCCGGCAGCAGTGCGGCGAGCGGGCTTTCTCGTTCGTGGTGCATGGGCTGTGGCCGCAATACGAGAGGGGCTTTCCGGAGTTCTGCCAGAACCCGGCGCCGCGGCTCGACCGCAACATCGTTTCGTCCATGCTCGACCTGATGCCGGCGACGCGGCTCATCTTCCACCAGTGGGACAAGCACGGCGTCTGCTCCGGGCTGCCGCCGCGCGGCTATTTCGAGACGATCCGCAAAGCGCGCGCGGGCGTGAAGATCCCGGCCGACTATCTCGAGCCGAAGACCGCCATGACGGTGACGCCCGACGAAGTGGAGGACGCCTTCGTCAAGGCCAATCCCGGCCTGAGCCGCGCCGGCATCGCGGTGACGTGCGGCGGGCCGCGCTTGAGCGAAGTGCGCATTTGTCTTTCGCGCGAGCTGCAGTTCCGCGAATGTCCCGAGATCGACAAGCG
>Ga0190272_10000591_pt1 | contig 18667 bp, 17 predicted proteins | sample Popmic504T_FD_133746 | JGI IMG/M metagenome (GOLD analysis project Ga0190272, IMG submission 133746) | Populus adjacent soil microbial communities from riparian zone of Shoshone River, Wyoming, USA - 504 T | ecosystem: Environmental > Terrestrial > Soil > Riparian zone | place: USA: Wyoming... | reverse complement strand
CGTTCATCACCGCGATCCGGTCGGAGATGTGGCGGACGACGCCGATGTCGTGGGCGACGAAGAGGTAGGCCAGCCCGAGTTCGTCCTGGAGGTCGTCCAGCAGGTTGACGATCTGCGCCTGGATCGAGACGTCGAGGGCGGAGACCGGCTCGTCGGCGACGATCAGCTTCGGCTCCAGCGCCAGCGCCCGGGCGATCCCGATCCGCTGCTGCTGGCCCCCGGAGAACTCGTGCGGGTAGCGGTTGCGGTGCTCGTCGGAGAGCCCGACCCGCTCCAGCAGCTCCCCGACTCGCCGCCGTGCCTCGGTCCCGCGCGCCACGCCCTGGACCTCAAGCGGGTCGCCGACGATCTGCCCGACCCGTTTGCGGGGGTTGAGCGGCGCGGCGGAGCCCTGGAAGATCATCTGCATCTGCCGCCGCAGGGGCCGCATCCGGCGCCGCGAGAGCCCGGCGATCTCCTCGCCCTCGAACCGGATCGAACCCGAGTCGGGTTTCAGCAGCTGCAGCAGCACCCGGCAGAGGGTCGACTTGCCGCTGCCGGACTCGCCGACCAGGCCGACCGTCTCGCCGCGGCCGACCGTGAGGCTGACCCCGTCGACGGCCCGCACGCCGCCCCGGAAGTGCTTGACGACTTCGCTCGCCTCCAGCAGCGGCTCGGGCGCGCTCATCGGCTCGGGGCCTCCAGCCCGATCCGGCCCTCGACCTGGCGCTTGTCGCGCTTCTCCTCCGGGTCGAGCCAGCAACGGTCGAGGTGGCCGGCTGCCCCCTCGAGTCGCCCCTGGAGCAGGGGCAGTTGCATGCACTTACCGAACCGGTGCGGGCAGCGCGGGTGGAAGGCGCAGCCCGGCGGCGGCGAGATCGGAGCGGGCGGCGTCCCGCCGATCTGCGGCAGGCGGCGCGGCCGTGGCCGGTCGATCCTGGGCAGCGAGCCGAGCAGGCCCCAGGTGTATGGGTGCTGGGGGTCGTAGAAGATCTCGTCGAGGCTGCCCTCCTCGACCACCCGCCCCGCGTACATGACCAGCACCCGGTCGGCGACTTCGGCGACGACGCCGAGGTCGTGGGTGATCAGGATCGTCGCCAGCCCGCGCTCGCGGTTGAGGCTCTCGAGCAGGCCGAGGATCTGGGCCTGGATCGTGACGTCGAGCGCCGTGGTGGGCTCGTCGGCGATCAGCACGCTCGGCTCCAGCGCAAGCGCCATCGCGATCATCGCCCGCTGCCGCATCCCGCCGGAGAGCTCATGCGGGTAGGCGTCGACCCGGGCCTCGGGGTCCGGGAACCCGACCGAGCCGAGCAGTTCGATCGTCCGCCGCCGCGCGGCGCCCTTGCTCGTCCCCGGTTCGTGGGCGCGGATCGCCTCGACGATCTGCGCCCCGACCCGGTAGACCGGGTTGAAGGAGGTCATCGGGTCCTGGAAGATCATCGCGATCTCGCTGCCGCGCACCTTCTGCAGATCCGCTTCGCCGCGGCCGAGCAGCTCCTCGCCGCGCAGCTTCACCGAGCCCTCGATCCGGGGACCGGAAGAGCCGGTCAGCCCGATCAGGGTCTGGGCGGTGACGCTCTTGCCGGAGCCCGACTCGCCGACGATCGCCAGCACCTCGCCCGCGGCGAGGTCGAAGCCGACCCCGTCGACCGCCTGCACGAGCCCCTCCTCGGTCCCGAAGCCGACCCGCAGGTCGCTGACGGAGAGCAGCGGCGCGCTCACTGGGTCGAGCTCCCGAGCCGGAACCGGGGGTCGAGGTAGGCGTAGACGATGTCGACCAGAGCGTTGAAGAAGACGATGAAGAAGGCGCCGTAGAGGGTGACCCCCATGATCGGCGGCAGATCGAGGCCGAGCGTCGCTTCGATCGCGTACTGGCCGACGCCGTGCAGGCTGAAGATCGTTTCGGTGAGCAGTGCCGAGCCGCCGACCGCGGCGCCGAAGTCGAGCCCGAACAGGGTCACGGTCGGAATCAGCGAGTTGCGCAGGACGTGTTTCCTGAGCACCTGGCGTTCGCTCAGCCCCTTGGCCCGGGCGGTGCGGACGTGCTCGGCGTGCATCGCGTCGAGCATGTTGGAGCGCAGCACCCGGCTGTAGAGCCCGACGTAGAGGGCCGCCACCGTGACCCAGGGCAGGACCAGGTGGTAGGCCCAGTCGACCGGGTTTTCGGTCAGCGGCACGTAGCCGCTGGAGGGGAAGAGCTCGATCTTGTAGGTGAGGTAGTAGAGGAAGATCGCGCCGAGCCAGAAGACCGGCATCGAGATCCCGACCGCGGCCAGCACGGTCAGGGCACGGTCGGTCAGCCGCCCCGCCCTGACCGCGGAGAGGTAGCCGAAGACGATCCCGAGCACGACCCAGATCACCGCCGCCCCGATCGCCAGGGAGAGCGTCGCCGGGATCCCTTCGAGGATCTGTTCGTCGACGTCGAGGCCGCTCGAGTAGGAGACCAGTTCGCCCGTGAAGATCAGCTTCATCGTCTTCACGTACTGGACCGGCAGCGGCTCGTCGAAGCCCCATTCCTCGGTGATCGCCTCGACCAACTGCGGCGTCGCGTTTTTCCCGGCCATCCGTTGCGCCGGGTCGGAACCGGGGATCACGTTGAAGATCAGGAAGACGATCACCGAGACGGCGAACAGGACCAGCACCATCCCGGCCAGGCGCCTGAGCGCGAAGCGGAGCATCTAGGCGACGACCTCCCGCTCGGGCTCGTAGCTGCCGGTGTGGACCTCGAGGTCCGCCCGCGAGCGCGGGTCGAGGGCGTCCCGCAGCGCGTCGCCGAAGACGTTCAGCGAGAGCACCGTGAGCAGGATCATCGCGCCCGGCAGAATGGTCAGCAGCGGCGAGGTGTAGAGCAGCTTGAAGCCGGAGGAGATCATCGCCCCCCAGGAGGGGTCGGGGGCCTGGACGCCGACCCCGACGTAGGACAGCGCCGCCTCGAGCAGCAGGCTCTGGGCGACGACCAGGGTGAAGAAGACGACGATCGTCGACCAGAGGTTGGGCAGCAGCTCGCGCAGCATCAGCCGCGCCGGGCCGGCCCCCTGGGCGGTCGCCGCCTCCATGAACTCCTTCTCGCGCAGGGCCAGCACCTCGCCGCGCAGCGGCCGCGCCACGTAGGGCGTGTAGACCAGCCCGATGATCAGGATCGGCAGCAGGATCGAGCCGCTCTGGATCTCGATCGGGCCCAGCTTCAGCCCGCCCGCCGCCAGCGCCGCGCCGAGCGCGATCGCCAGCAGCAGCACCGGGAAGGACCAGGCCAGGTCGAGCAGCCGCGCGATCGCCGTATCGGTCCGGCCCCGGTAGTAGCCCGCCAGCAGAGCGGCGGCGACCGCGAGCAGGGTGGCGAGCAGCCCGGCGCTGAAGCCGACGATCAGCGAGGTGCGGCCGCCGTACATCAGCCGCACCATCTCGTCGCGGCCGAGCCGGCCGTCGGCGCCGAGGAAGAACTTGCCGCCGGCCCCGAACCAGACCGGCCCGATCGGGGTGCCGTCCGGGCTGACGACTTCGCGCTGCTGCCCGTCGACCTCGATCTTCTCGACCGTGTGGGTCGCGTTCGGCCCGCTCTCGGCGACGCCGCTCGACCAGAGCGGCGCCGCCAGGCAGAAGACGACGATCAGTACGAAAAGTGCCGCTGCCGCGAGCGCAACGCGATTCCCCCGCAGTCGCCTCCAGGCGAGGGACGCCGGCCCGCGGCTCATCTCTACTTGAACTGGAAGCTGGTCAGGTCACCGGAGAAGGTGGGGTTCCAGATCACGTTCTCCATGTCGATGTCGTCGGAGACGAACAGCGACAGCCTGCGGCTCCCGTAGGGCGCCCAGGGGGCCTGTTCCATGTAGGCCTTGTCGAGCTCGGCGTATCCGGTTTCGATCTCGGGGCTGAGCGGCTCGGCACCGAGTTCGGTCATCTTCGCGTCCAGCTTGGGATCGGCGAACCGGGCCAGGTTGGTGTTGTTGGTGGGGGCGATGCTGGTGCCCGCCAGTAGCGGCTCGAAGAAATCGTTCGGGTGGGGGTAGTCCTCGAACCAGTTCGCCCAGCCGGTGTCGAGGTCGGGGGTCGACTCGTTGCCGATCAGGGTGAAGTAGTTGTCGGGGTTGACGGTTTTCAGCGTCGCGTCGAAGCCGATTTCGTCGAGGATGGATTCGTAGTACTCGCCGGCGACGTCGTTGGGATCGAGGGCGATCGTCCAGACCGTGATCTCGCGATCGGCGGGGTCGGCCTGCTCGATCATCGCTTTCGCTTTCGCGACGTCGTGCGGGTAGAGCTCGAATTTCTCGTAGCCGGGCATGTCGGGCGGGAGGATCTGCTGCGAGGGGATGATTTCCCCCGCGTAGATCCGTTCCAGCGCGGCCGGGTCGACCGCGTGGTTGACGGCCTGGCGCACCTGGACGTCGTCGAACGGCGGCCGGGTCGTGTTCACCCAGAAGAAGTAGGTGCTGATCGACGACTCGGGGCGGTACTGGGTGCCGTCGTAGCGCTGCTTGATCTCGGCGATCCGGTCGGGCGGGATCGGATCGAACATCCAGTTGGCCTTGCCCTGCTCGACGTCGTTGACCTGGGTCGACTGGTTGCTGACCACGGTCACCTCGATCTTGTCGACGTGGCCGCCCGGCAGGTCCGGCATCGCCCCCGCGTTGGCTTTCTCCCACTGCGGATTGCGAGCGTAGGACCAGCTGCGACCGGGTTTGACGTCGGTGAGCTCATATGGACCGGTGGCGGGCGGCGGGGTGTTGTTGACCGGTTTCGCCGGGGTGCCGGGCGGGACGAGGGCGACGAACGGCATCGCCAGCTCGTTGACGAAGGTGCCGCTCGGCCCATTCAGCTCGATCGTGATCTCGCCGCTGGCGTCGTCGGTGGTGATCCCGGAGATGCTGTCCGCCTTGCCTTCGAGGAAGTCTTCGGCGCCGACGATGTCGGAGTAGAACGGCGAACCGCCCGATTCGACCTCGAACAGCCGTTCCACCGTCGACCTGAAGTCCGATGCCTTGACCGGCGTGCCGTCGGAGTACTTGAGCCCCTTGCGCAGTTTCAGCGTGTAGGTCTTTTCGTCCTCGCTGATCGTCGGCAGGTCCTCGGCGAGGCCGGGGACGACCTCGCTCCCGGCCGGACCGTCGGCGTGGGCGTAGGTGAGCAACGGGATGTAGGTGTTGTAGATCGCCGACCAGCCCTCAGACGAGTAGGACAGCTGCGGATCTAGTTCGGGGAAGGAGGCGTAGCTGACCGTGAGGGTGCCGCCCTTCTTGCCATCGGACGAGCTACCACAGGCGGCCAGCCCGAGAACGGCAGCCACAGTGAGCACGATCATTGCCGGAATCACGCCTAGCTTCTTCAACTCACGACCTCCGAGTCGGACTGGGGGATTGATCTACCTGGGAACGGATCGACTGGCCCCTGCTGGGATCAGCTCGAGGACAACTTCGGCAGAGCCATCTGGGTTCCTTGAACGGGAAGTTGCTGTTCGCTCAGGCCAATTAGTGCCAAGGGCCGCGGCGGCGACCGCGGCGATCGCGAAAACCCCCAGGCCGGCGACCAGGAAGGTGGCGCGGGGGTCGACGGTGGCAGCGATCACGCCGCCGAGCGCGTAGCCGATGCCGGGCATCGCGGCGCCGATCGACTCCAGCACGCTCATCACCCGGGCCTGCATCCCTTCGACGGTGAGCTCCTGCACGGCGCTGATCGCCGAGACCCACTGCACCCCGTTGCCGACGCCGCCGACCACCGAGGCTGCGCAGGCAAGGGCCAGGGTCGGCGCCACGGCCAGGCCGAGGTAACCGCCGCCGACCGCGAGCGTGCTGAAGAAGAGCAGGACCGAGAGCGGGGCGCGGCGGATCGCGGCGAAGACGAGGCTGCCGAGGACCATCCCGATACCCCAGCTGGCGAGCATGATCCCGTAGCCGGTGTCGCTGGTGCCCAGCGTTTCCTTCGCGTAGATCACCTCGATCGGGATCACCGCGGCGAAGAAGACGAAGGCGGCCCCCTGGGCGATCAGCAGCCGCTTCAGGGTGGTTCGTTCCCGTATATAGGCGATCCCGGCGCGGACCCGGTCGCGCATCCGCCCCTCTTCGGGCTCGGTCTGCGGCAGCTTGCCGGCGGTGGCGATGATCGCGGCGATCGCGGCGAAGGAGACGGCGTCGAGCAGCAGCGCCGTCTGCACGCCGAAGCCGGCGACCACCAGGCCGGCGAAGGCGGGGCCAGCGGCGGCGCCACCGGTGAAGGCGATGTTGAGCAGGGCGTTGCCGGCGCGCAGTTCGCCGGAGGGCGTCAGCAGCGTCGCCACCACGGTCCGGGTCAGCGCCCGGCTGGCCAGCGCCAGCGCCCCGTCGATCGCCGCCAGCACGATCACGCCGGCGAGCGTGAAGTTGTCGACCAGCAGGGCGAGACCGGCAAAGGCCACCGCCTCGGCGACGTAGATCACCGGTAGGGCCAGGCCCGGGGGCGGGCGCTCCGCCCGGGTGACCAGCAGCGGCGCCAGCAGGGCGGGCAGGAAACGCGTCCCGAGGAAGAGGGCGGCGGTCGCCAGGGCGCTCCCGGTCTGGTCGTAGACCAGCACCGAGAGGGCAATGATCCCCATCCAGTCGCCCAACTCGTTGACCGCGTAGGTCGTGGCCAGCCGCCGGAAGAGAGGTCGCTTCAACGGCTGGATCAGGCTGCGATTACGCATTGGTGGACTTGCGTACTACTGCATTTCTGCACAACTTTCCTTGCAAATGCACAAGTTCTGCACAGACTGTGGTACAAACTTGCCAGCAGGTAATCACGGTTCCACCAACTGAAAGGGCTTCAACATGGGCTTTCGCGGCGGCTGATTTCCAAACAAAGACTTGAGGGCGAGCGTGGGCAAAGTCACGCTCTCCCGGCTTAAGGGGCGCCTTCGGGCGCCCCTTTTGCGTTCTCGGCCCCATCACAGAGCCTTTCTAGGCCGGCCGAGGGCTCCCTGCTTGGGCGCCCCGATCGCCTTGCACAAGTTCTCCGCCGGCCTCGCTCGTCGCCTGCACAAGTTCCATGTCGCCGAGTAGGGCCAAGAAGTCCATTTGGTGCAGAGGCCTCTTGGTTGAGGGGCTACGCTGATCAATAGGCAGGGAATTCCGATGTATGCAGGAACTTGTAGGAGTCCCCGGCCGACCCCCTGCCGAGGTAACTCGATGTCGAAGAACCGCCCTTCCAGACTTGTGGTCGCCGGCATGGCCGCTGGCTTCGCAGCCGTGCTCGCTGCGGCGGTCTGGCGAGCTTCCGAGGCCGACTGGGACCTGGTCTTGTTCTTCGTCCTGCTCGCCTTCTGCGTTTTCAGCGACCTGACCGCGGTCGAGGCCCAGGCTCGGGTCAAGATCTCCGGCAGCTTCCTAGCCCTGGTCGTGGCGATGGTCCTGCTCGGCGGCCCACCCGCGGCCCTGATCGGCGTCGCCACGATCCTGGCCGGCTGGCTGCGCTGGCGCGAGAGCTGGGACTACCTGCTCAACAACCTGCTCACCTTCGCCACCTTCCCGCTGGTCGGTGGACTCGCCTTCCGCGCCGTCACCGAGACCTGGGGGCTGAGCAACAACGACGCCGTCTTCTACCTGCTGATCTTCGGCCTCTTCCAGCTCGCCCTGGCGATCAACTTCCTGATGGTCGCCTCCTACGGCTGCTACGTCGAGCGCACCCCCTTCAAGGACAAACTGCGGCTGCTGCCGCCGGTCCTGCCCTCCGAGTTCGCCAGCGCGATGCTCGCGGTCGGGGTCACCTTCATCTACGACCAGATCGGGATCACCGCGATCGCCCTCTTCGGTGTCGTCCTGGTCACCTTCCAGTACCTGCTCGGGCAATTGCTGCTCTCCCAGCAGCGGGCCGAGGAACTCGAGCAGCGCAGCAAGCAGCTGGCCAGCTTCCAGGTCGGGATGTTGAGCGCGATGCTGCGCACCCTCGACCTGCGCGACCAGATGACCGCCCGCCACAGTGCCGCGGTGGCGCGCTACTCGCGGGCAATCGCGAAGCGCGCTGGTTTCTCACGCCGCGAGGAGGAGTTGGTCCACATCGCGGCGCTGCTGCACGACATCGGCAAGTTCATCCTGCCCGACCGGATCCTGAAGGCCAACGTGCCGCTCACCGACGAGGACTGGATGCTGATCCGCCGCCATCCCCAGCAGGGGGCGCGGGTCGTCTCTTCGCTTGACGGTTACGGACCGGTGGCGGAGATCATCCTCGCCCACCACGAGCGGATCGACGGCAAAGGCTACCCGCGCGGCCTCGAAGGCGACGAGATTCCCGAACTGGCCCGGATCATCTCGGTCTCCGACACCTACGACGTGATGACCGCCCGCGACTCCTACCGGACGCCGATGTCGAGCATGGACGCGATCAAGGAGCTGCGCCGGGTCGCCGGCAAACAGCTCGATGCCCGCTTCGTCGAGGTCTTCATCGAGCTGCTCGAAGGGGAGGACGTCTCCTTCCAGCACGGCGAGGCCGCCGACTTCGAGAAGGAGCTTGCGCTGGAGTCCCGGATCGCCGAGACCGCCAGTCCGGACAGCGGCAAAAGTCGCTTCCAGGTCGCCGGCGTCAGCGTCTAGGGCCAAAAGAGCGGATTAGGGATCTAGAACAGGCGGGGTTGGGTGGGGCCGGGGGCGGCGGTCCCCCGTTCCGACAAGCCGGCCTGCGGCCGGCTTTGAGTATCCGTCGGCTCGGGGGACCGCCGCCCCCGGCCCTGACCCCAGCCGCGTACTGCTCTGGCTGCCTGCTTGCGGTCGTCTGGCTTCATGTAGCCGCGGCCTCTTGCGTAGAGCTGCTCGTAGCTTGGGATCAAGTCGGGGCGTTTGGCTTGGAGCCAGGCGAAGAAGACGTCCTTGACCTCGCCGCGGAGATGGGGGGCCATGCCGCCTAGGAAGCTTGCCTTGGCCTTCCTGGCTCTCTCGATAATCGGGCGGACCTGGTCTGGGGAGTCGTTGATTCCCGGCATCAACGGTGCGATCAGGACGCCTGAATCGATGCCGCGGCGGCGCAGTTCGGTGACGGCGTCGAGGCGGGCGGAGGGGCTGGGGGTGTGGGGCTCGGTGGCGCGCCAGGCGTCCTCGTCGAGGGTCGGCACCGAGAGGTTGACCGAGACCGGCAGCTTCCTCGCCATCCGCTCGAAGATCTCGACGTCGCGCATCGCCAGCGGCGACTTGGTCAGCACCGAGACCGGCGTCCCGGCCTCCTCCAGGGCCGCCAGGATCTCCGGCATCAGCCGGTAGCGGCCCTCGACCCACTGGTATGGATCGGTGTTCGTCCCCAGCGCGACCAGCTCCCGCCCCCAGCTCGGCCGGGCCAGCTCGGCCCGCAGCAACTCGGGGACGTTCACCTTGACGACGATCTCCCGCTCGAAGTCCCTGCCCGCGTCGAGGCCCAGGTAGGTATGGCTTTTCCGGGCGAAGCAGAAAACGCAGGCATGGGTGCATCCCCTGTAGGGGTTGACCGTGTAGCTGAACCCGTACCGCCCACCGGGGACGTGGTTGAGCGCGGAGCGGGCGCGCACCTCGTGGAAGTTGATCCCCATCGCCTCCGGCGCGTCGAAGGTGCGGACCACGGCGCCGTCGCCGACCCCCGGCAGCCGCAGATCGTTCTCGACCCTCTGCTCGTCCCAGCGCATCGAACATACGTTCGCATCTGCTCCGGACGCCCCACCTTCGACACTGCATCAAATTCTTCCCCCGGCAGAGGGAAAATTCGATGCAGTTCCGGCGGGGTGGCTAGAGGCTGGAGCCGGTCTCGTCGCGCGTGAACGCGTCGAGCTGGCCAAGCGCTTTGGCGCGTACTTTGGCGCGCAGCGGCGGCAGGATCGCGATCAGGTGGCCGCTCGGGCCGAGGGCCTGCTTCGCCCAGTTGCGGAAGTCGAACTCGTCGACGTGGTCGACGATCTTGCCCTCGTCATCGAAGCGGAGGCTGGCCTGGATGTCGTTGACGACGGGGCGGCCGGTGGCACCGAAGGTGTAGCGGGCGATCCAGTGGGCCGAGCCGGTGCTCTCGTCGGCCTCGTGCTCGTGCAGCTCGATCTTCAGGTCGGTGGCGCGGCTGGTCAGCATCCGCCACATCGCCCCGATCCGCTCGCCCTCGAGATCGCCGAAGGCGGGGTCGTGGAAGTGTGCGCCGGGCGCGTAGAAGGCGGTCATCGCCGCCCCGTTGCAGTTGCCGAACGCCTCGTAGAAGCGCTCGATCGTCTTGCGGTTTGCCTCTGCCGACACGATCGGGAGCCTATGGCAGTTCGCCGCGGATCGCGTAGCGGAGGACGTCGACGATCTGCTCGGCGCTGCGCGCCGTCGCCTGGGCGGCGCGGTCGACCTCCTTCAGGGCGTGGTCCAGCTCGCCGTCGTGGAGGGTGACGACCGGCTTGCCGAGGGCGGCGGCGAAGCCGGCGTCGAAGGCCGCGTTCCACTGCCGGTAGCGGTCGCCGAAGCGGACCACGACCAGGTCGGCGTCGCGGATCAGCGTCTGGGTCCTGATTGCGTTGACGCCCGCCCCCTTGTGATCGCGCCAGAAAGGCTCGCTCTCCTCGCCGAGAGTGCCGGTGCCGGCGTCGTCGGAGGCGCCGTGGTCGGTGACGGGAGCAGTGAAGACGACCGGTAGGCCGGCTTCCCGCGCGCCGTCCTCGATCCGCTTCCGCCAGTCCGAATGAATCTCCCCGGCGAGATACACGCTCCAAACTCGCTCGCTCACCGAGCGGGCTCCTGACCGGCGGCGGTGCCGGCCGTTTGATCCTCGAAGTGCTTGCTGAGCATCGTCACCTGGCCCTGGTAGTTGGAGCCGAGGCTGGCGCCGTAGAGCCGCTCGGCCGGCGTCTGCATCCACTCCAGGCCGAGCTTGCAGACCGGCTGGCGGTGTTCGACCATGAAGGAGACGTCGCGAGCCCGCACCTCGAGCGCGGCACGGCTGCCGTGCCGCCCACCGGCTGGGTCATAGCCGAAGCCGGGGTCGAAGAAGCCGGCGTAGTGGGTGCGCAGCTCGCCGGCGGTCGGGTCGTAGGCCATCATCTCGGCCGCGACTTGGGGCGGGATGCAGACCCCCTCGGCGGAGAGCAGCAGGTAGAAGATCTCCGGCTCCAGCACCACCCGCCCGCCCGGCTCCGGGAAGACCGGGTCCCAGTAATCGGTCCAGCGGTAGGCACGGATCTTCGAGAGATCAACCGGGAGGCTGTTCTTCTTCGCCCGGTAGCCGACCGTTCGATCGGCGGGTCCGGAGAGATCGAGGCTGAGGAAGAGGCCGTCGGCGACCGCCAGCTCCGACTGGCGCAGGGCGTGGGAGTCGAGGTAGAGCAGCGGGAACTCGTCCTGGAGCTCGCGGATCTCCCCGTCTGAGAGGCGGACGTCGCCGCGGGCCAGCCGCAACTGGTTGAGAGAGAGCCCGGTCTTGACCTGGATCGCGAAGGAGCGCGGGACGATCTCCAGGTAGAGCTTGCCCCGGTAGCCCGGGCGGATCTCGTCGAAGCGGTGGTGGCGGTCGGTGATCACCCGGGTGAAGACGTCGAGGCGGCCGGTCGAGCTCTTCGGGTTGGCCCGGGCCCGCACGTCCTCGGGCAGGGCCAGTTCCTCGATTAGCGGCACCAGGTAGGGCCGGTCGCGCTCGAGGACGGCGCCGTCGCGCAGGTCGACCCGCTGGAAGGCGAGGCCTTCGATCTTCTCCTCGACGGTCGAGTCGACGTCGGGCAGGAACGAGCAGCGCAGCGCCCAGGCGAAGTCACCGAGGCGCAGGTCGATGCTGGCCGGTTGGATCGCCTCGGGCCGGATCCGGTAGTCGCCGGAGGTGACCCACTCGCGCTCGATCGCCTCGCTCAGCGCCTGTGAGGGAAGGACGCCAGCGGCCTCGCCGGTGCCCTGCGGGCCGACGGCCCGCCCGCCCGCTATCTCGGCCTCACTCATCCGGCAGAGACTATTCGCCGCGCCTCCGGAGCGCCAAGGTAGGGGGTGAGGGTGAACTCGAGCGCATCCGGCAGCAACGCGCCCAGTTCAGCGGTCTCGCCGGCGAGCACGCGGCGGCCAAGCATCGAGGCAACTCCGCCGACCACCGCTTCGTCCATCGCTGTCGGGACCGGCTTGCCGGCCGGCGTCCTCGGGGCGCCCTCCCTCAGCAACGGGACGAAGCCCTCCAGGGCCGCCTGGTAGCGGTCGTAGACGCCGCGGCCGGCGCGCAGCCCCTCGACCAGGGTCAGGCTCGCCAGCGCCGGCTCACGGGCCAGGAGGCCCAGCAAGGCGGCGAGACCGCTCCGCACCCGCGCCTCCCACTCGGCGGGAACTTCTGTCGCACAGGCCGATCGCACACACTCCCCGATGCTCGCCACAGCCTCGTTGTAGGCGGCGTGAAAGCAGTCGTCCTTGCTCTCAAAGTGTTTGTAGAAGTCACTCTTGGAGACGGCCGCCCGCTTGCCAATCTCTGAGACAGTGGTTTTTTCATACCCCTCTTCATAGAGGGCATCGGTGAGGCCGTTGATCAGTCGATCCCGCTGATTGCGCGCGACAAACTCAGGTGAAAGTCCATGGCGGCCGCGGGGCAATCGGTCCATTCTCTTAATGGAGTCTGCCAGCGTACTGTCACTTTCGCCTCCCGGTTCGCGTCCCAGCATTGACACCACCACCACGGTAAGGCCGCGATACGAACTCGGAGAGGGCAGGTAACAAATCAAGTGAACGCTCGGTTTCACCCCTGCGAATCTGCTGGTAGACGATCCACGACACTCCGCCGACCAAGGTCTCCTCGATCGTCTCGGGCAGGTCACCGTCGTGCGGTGTCGCATCCCGAACGAGGGTGACGAAGCGCTGGACCGCGTCCTCGTAGTGTCGCGTCGCGGCGGGGGTGGCCGAGAGCGCCTCGATCATGCACATCTTCGCCAGTGCCGGCTGCTCGGCGAGGTAGTCGAGGAAGGCGGTGAGGCCGGCGTCGACGCGCTCCGACCAGCCACCCTCGGCGCTCGCGCAGGAGGCCTCCACCCGGGCCGTCAATTCGGCGACCGCGGCGTCGAAGGTGGCGAGGAAAAGCTCCTCCTTGCCATCGAAGTTGTCGTAGAGCGTTTTCCGCGCGACTCCGGCGCGCCGCACGATGTCGGCGATCTTGGTCGCCTCATAGCCTTGCTCTGCGGTGAGCTCGGCGATCGCATCCATGATGCGCCGGCGCTTGTGCACAGCGATGAACTCGCGTGAAAGCTCGGGCCGAGTCGGCTTCGCCTGAGCTCCCGGTGGGTGGCCCGGGGGCATCACCTGAAGCATAGAAGCGGGGGGCGAAAGAGACGAGCGGGTTAGCAACCTCTGTGGTACCTTGACAAGAACTCTCCCGTTCTCAATGCAAACGTGTGGGTTCTTCTGTGCCGCCCAAGCGCATCCGCCTCAGCCACGAGACGCTCGTAGCCGCCATCGGCGACACCTGGCCACCGAGCCAAGTCGATGCGGCGGTCGAACTGCTGGCGAGCAGCGACGGCAAGTTCCCATCCGGGATGCGCAAGCTCCCGGCCGATCTGGTCAGCGCCGTGCAGCGCGAGCGCCTGATCGCGGCGATGCTGCGCGCCGCCTCCGAGCTCGGCTACCGCGAAGTCAACGTCCAGGATGTGCTCGACCGGGCCGGCGTCTCCCGCCCGACCTTCTACGAACACTTCTCCAACAAAGAAGACTGCTTCCTCGCCGCCTTCGACACCACCGCCGAGCGCCTTCGCAAGCGGGTCATCGCAGCCGCCGAGGTGGGCGGCGAGAACTGGCGCGACCGGCTCCGACTCGGGCTCGAAGAGCTACTGCGCTTCGCCGTCGACGAGCCGGATGCGGCCCGCACCCTGATCGTCGAGGCGCGCGGTGCCAGCCCAGCCGCGGTCCGGCGCCGCGACGAACTGCTCGAGCACTTCGCCGCCCGCCTCGACGGCAAGGTCCGCGAGCTCGTCCCCGAGCCCGCCTCCACCTCGGCGATCACCGCCGCCGGCATCGTCGGCGGCGTCGAAGCGCTCCTCTACTCCCGCCTCAACAAGGGCGACTACGACGACCTCGAATCCCTCCTCCCCTCCCTGATGTACTTCATGGTCCTTCCCTACGAGGGCCACAAAGCCGCCGGCGAAGAGCTCGCGGTCGGCGCCGGCTGAGCCGACTGCCAGACTTCCCGCCGCAGCCCCTCTTATAGCCCGGAGCTGTGTTCTTCCGGCGGTTCTTCGGCTTCCGGTTCCTCGGGCGGGGTCTGCCCCGCCCCGGTCCCGGCGCCGGCGCCAGTCCCGGACTCGTCGGCCGCAGGCGGCGCCACCGACACGTCCTCTGACGGGACGGTGGCCTCCTCGACCGGTTCGTCGCTCGTGTACTCGAGCCCGGCCTGCCCCGCGGACGGACCAGCCGGCTGCTCCTCTTGGGATAGTTCGGAATCCTCGCTGGCGCGGCGCGGCGGGACCTCGGGGCTCGGGACGGCGGCGATGCCGACGATCCGGGGCCCCGGCCTGTCCGCCCCGGACCCGTCCCCCCGCAGCGCCTCGACCAGAAGGTGGGTGCCGAAGAAGGCCGCGGCGCCGACCGTGGCGATGCCGACCAGCCCGAGCAGCTTCCGGGACCGGGTCAGCATTGCCGCCTGTGCCCGCTGGGGTCGAGGCAGTGGCCCCGGGACGACGGCTCCCGGTTGCGCCGCATCAGGAAGCTCTGCTCGCGCCCGATCGATTCCGGCTTGGTCACCCGCACGTCCAGCAGGTCCCCCGCCTCGAGCCGGAAGCCGGCAGGAAGCTTCAGGAGGCCGCGCCCCTGCTTGACCTTGTAGCGCCGGATCGAGAACGGGCAGCCCTGGCCGAGGCAGCGAATCCCGACTCGCACTCCCGCCGGGACGTTGCTGAGGCTGAACACGGTGACGAAGGTGTGGGGGTCGTCGCCCCTGAAGACCTTCCAGTCCAGCCCGATCCTCGTCGGCAGGGGGCGGAAGTCCGGCGTCCTGCTGTCGCAGTTCTCGTCGACCCGGTTGCCCCGGATCTCCACCGCGCCGGGGTTGACGCCGCGATCGTCGTCGCGACAGTCGGCGCCCAGCGGCGGGGCAAGCGCGCCGTCCCCGTCAAGGTCGAAGGCCTTGAAGCCGTCGCAGTTCTCGTCGACGTCGTTGTTGAGGATCTCCGGCACGCCGGGGCGGATCACCGCGTTCGTTTCGTCGCAGTCGCGTTCGGCGCTGACCCCGTCGTCGTCGAGGTCCTTGTCGGGGATGAATTCGACCTGCACGTCGAGCGGCCCGTTGCGGGCCGCGACTGGCGAGAACCCAGTGTCGAAGAAGCCGCCGACCTGGATCAGGTAGTCGCCCGGCGTGACGATCAGCGGCGGCCCCGGTGGCTGGCTCATCGGGAAGCGGGAGCCGCCGAACTGTTTTTCGACGGCGTCGTCGTTGCAGCCCAGGGGAACGGTGGAGCTGCCGCGGTAGACGGCGAGCACGGTGTCGAAGCCGGCCGCGGAGAAGGCGGCCGTCCCGACCGCAGGCGCCGTGTAGCGGAACCAGACGGTCTTGCCGTAGAGATCCTCCTCGCAGAGCATCCTCTCCCCGGACGCGACGGTGGCGCCGGTGTTGGAGAGGGTCAGGGGCGCCCCCGCGCCAACCGGCAGCGCGGCAGCGCGGTCGTCGTTGGGGGGTGGCTCGGAGACCCGCAACGTCACGTTTCCGGAGGGGGTGACCCCGCATTTCTCCGGCGGGATGCAGCCACCGACCTGAACCGCATAGTGAGTCCCGGCGACGGAGTCGATCAACACCTCCGAGGCGAGCCGGTGCTGGAGGGTGGGCCGGGTCGGGTCCGCGGGCTGGATGTCGTCGTTGCAGCTGACCAGCTCCCCACCCACCTCGTACACGGCCAGCACGGTGTCGAAGTTCGAGGCAAGCGTGGAAACCGTGATCGGGCCGCCGTTGCCGGTGAATTCCCACCACAGCGTCCCGTTCATCTGGATCCCGTCCGCGGTAGCCGCACCCTGTTTGCTGCAGCCGAAGCCATCGGGGTCGTTGGCGGTCAGCCGCTCGCCGGCCTCGACCCCGGCGCCGACATTGGTGCGCGTATCCGCCACTCCGAGCTGCATCGGCAGGCGATCGGAGAAATCGTCGTTGAGCGGCGCTGCCGTGGAGACGGCCGCCGCGAACGCCGACGACATCGCGAATGCCGCCAGCACGGCGACACTCGCCCGCAGAAACCCAGCCTTACCTAAATAGCACCCCGCCATTACACATAGACTAGCGAGGCGGGTTCGCGCTCTGACAGTTGTCAGCCGTCCGGGAAGACGATCCGGTAGCCGTGGTGTGCGAGCTCTCCCTCGGCCCTCCGCAGCCTCCCCATCGCCGCCCCCACGGCGTCCTGGGCGGAGTCGACTTCCGCCCCGCGGGCGGAACCGGCCCCCACGACCTGACCGAGGTTGAGGTAGGCGTCGCCGACCTCACCGAGGCGGTTGACGAGGCGCCAGTGCAGGGTGACGTCGTCCCGCCCGACCCGGACCGCGCTCAGCTCGGCGCTCGCCTCTCCGTAAGCCTCGCCCAGCTCCCGCGCGCTCCGCGAGTAGGCGCCGCGGCGGCTGACGGCGGCGGGGGTGCCATAGGCGAGCGCCCCGGCCCTGCGCAGCTCGCCGAAGATGCTCCTGAGCTGCTCCGCGTACCGGGCCGAGCCCCGCACCGGCCGCTGCTCGGCGGTGGATCCCACCGCGCTCAGCGCTCCGGCGATCGCCATGAACCCCACCACGACCAGGAGCAGCGCCAGGCCGCTGTGGCCGCGCAGGAAGGTCCTTCGCCCCGTGAAAGCCAGGTACTGGTTGCCGAGCAGCGCGAAGACGGCGACCCCGCCGACGAAGATCGCGTCCAGCAGCACGATCTCCCAGAAAGACTCCGGCAGGCCGTCGCGAACGACCGCGGCGACGACAGCCAGGATCGCGACGAACGCGGCGACCAGTCCGGCCAGCAACCCCAACCGGGAGGAGCCGTTCGCGCCGCCTCGCTCCTCTTCCCGCTCCTCGCTCGTCACTCTTCGATCCAGGATCGCAGAACCCGGGAGCGCTGGCCCGGGCTTGCTGCAGCGGAGGGGGTGGGATTCGAACCCACGAGCGCCTTGCGACGCCAACAGTTTTCGAGACTGCCCCGTTCAACCGCTCCGGCACCCCTCCGGGAGATCAGTCGCGGCTGATTCTACGAGCTAGGCTTCCCGGGCACCCCGGAGAGGTGTCCGAGTGGCTTAAGGAGCGCGACTGGAAATCGCGTGGGCGGGGTTAACCCGTCTCGTGGGTTCGAATCCCACCCTCTCCGCTCCCGCGTTGATGGCGGCGTCATCGGGGCCTCGCCGTGCAGAGCACTGCCGAGGCCCCTCTTCCTTGCCCTGCTTGCCCTCAACGCGGGAGTGAGCGGCGGCTTTGGAAGAACTCGCGCAGCAGTGCCGCGCACTCCGCTTGGCGGACGCCGGCGACCAGTTCGGGGCGGTGGTTGAGGGCGGGCTCGGCGAGCACGTCGAGGACGCTGCCGGCGGCGCCGGCCTTGGGGTCGGGGGCGCCGAAGACGACGGTCGGAATGCGGGCGAGGACGATCGCGCCGGCGCACATCGCGCAGGGCTCGAGGGTGACGTAGAGGGTCGTCCCCGGCAGGCGCCAGCCCTCCAGCGCCTCGGCGGCGGCGCGGATCGCCAGCACCTCGGCGTGGGCAGTGGGGTCGCGGCGCAACTCGCGCTCGTTGCCGGCGGCGGCGAGCGGCTCGCCACCGCGCAGGATCGCCGCGCCGATCGGGACGTCGCCGTGAGCCTCGGCCAACCGCGCCTGCTCGATCGCCAGGCCCATCCCCAGCTCGTGCTCGGATGTGGCGCCCTCCGGCATCTTCGGGGAGTATGTCCGCCGACAACTTCCGCGGCCTGCCGGTGTTAGTGGTTAGCCCGTGCCGAAATCGATCCGGGCGTGAGACACCGACGATGAGACGACTGCCACTGACCCTCGCTGCAACCCTGCTGCTCGCGGCGCTCGCCGGCGCGGCCGTCCCTGCGCAGGCGGCGGTGGGCGTCGCGCCGGCGCGGGCCTTCGCGCCGCACCGGCTCGTCGTCAAGCTCGCCGGCGAGGACAGCGGCCACGCCCTGCGCCTGCCGGCCGGCGTCGGCGTGCGCGAGGCTGCCCGGGCGCTGCGCGGCAACCCGGGGGTCGAGTACGCCACCCCCGACTACGTCGCCACCGCCTCCACGGTCAGCGTCGGCCCCACCTACCTGATCCCCGACGACACCGGCACGCTCGAAGGCTCGACCAGTTCGAGCGCCGCCCCCGGAGGCTGGGAGGCGAAACAATGGAACTTCCTCCCCTATGAAGGGGTGCCCGGGGTGCCGGTCCCGATCTCCCCGGGAGGCATCAACGCCCCTGGGGCCTGGCGCAACCTGCTCGGAGTCGGCAACCCTGGCGCCCGCGGGGTGACCGTGGCCGTGATCGACAGTGGCATCGCCTACCGCGGCAAAGGGCCGCGCTTCCGGCCCAGTCCCGACTTCGCGCCGAACCAGTTCGCCCCCGGCTACGACTTCGTCCAGAACGACCGCCTGCCGCTCGACGAGAACGGCCACGGCACCCACATCGCCGCCACGATCGCCGAGCGGACCGACAACGCCGTCGGACTCACCGGACTGGCCTACCGGGCGCGGCTGATGCCGATCCGGGTGCTCGACCGCTACGGCGAAGGCGAGTCGAGCGGGATCGCCCGGGGGATCCGCTTCGCGGTCGACCACGGCGCCCAGGTGATCAACATGAGCTTCAACTTCGGCTGCGGCCGGCAGGTGCCGGTG
>Ga0190272_10000590_pt1 | contig 18679 bp, 21 predicted proteins | sample Popmic504T_FD_133746 | JGI IMG/M metagenome (GOLD analysis project Ga0190272, IMG submission 133746) | Populus adjacent soil microbial communities from riparian zone of Shoshone River, Wyoming, USA - 504 T | ecosystem: Environmental > Terrestrial > Soil > Riparian zone | place: USA: Wyoming... | reverse complement strand
GGTCGCGGCGGTGGAGCGGAGCGCGGAGAAGACGGCGTTCAAGCTCGACGACGTGGAGCTGAGCTACGCGGCGCTGGACGAGGGCAGCGCGCGGGTGGCGGGGATGCTGAAGGCGGCCGGGGTTGGGCCTGGGGACCGGGTCGGGATCATGCTGCCGAACGTGCCGTACTTCCCGGTGGCGTACTACGGGGTGCTGCGGCTGGGTGCGGTGGTGGTGCCGATGAACGTGCTGCTGAAGGGGCGCGAGGTCAAGTACTACCTCGAGGATCCGGGGGCGAAGGCCTTGATCGCCTGGCACGGCTTCGCCGAGGCGGCACAGGAGGGCGCGAGCGAGCTGCCGGTCGAGACCTTCATCGTCACGCCGGGCGAGTTCGAGCAGCAGCTGGGCGCGGCCGAGCCGGCGCGCGAGACGGTCGACCGCGACGAGAGCGACACCGCGGTGATCCTCTACACGTCGGGCACGACGGGCAGCCCCAAGGGCGCCGAGCTGACTCACGCGAACATGCTGACCAACTGCCAGGTGGCGACCGAGTCGGTCATCTGCGTGACCGAGGAGGACCGGCTGCTCGGCGCGCTGCCGCTGTTCCACTCGTTCGGCCAGACCTGTGGGATGAACGTGTCGATCAACGCGCGCGCGACGGTGTCGCTGATCCCGCGCTTCGACCCGGTCAAGGCGCTGGAGATCCTCGAGCGCGACAAGATCACGATCTTCGAGGGCGTCCCGACGATGTACAACGCGCTGCTCGCCGTTCCCGACCGCGACCGCTACGACGTCTCGTCGCTGCGCGTCTGCGTGTCGGGCGGCGCCTCGCTGCCGGTCGAGACGCTGCGCAGCTTCGACGAGGCGTTCGACTGCAAGATCCTCGAGGGCTACGGCCTGTCGGAGACCTCGCCGGTCGCGTCGTTCAACCACCCGCACATGGAGCGCAAGGCCGGCTCGATCGGCACGCCGATCGAGGGCGTCGAGATGAAGGCGATCGACGACGACGGCAACGAGGTCCCCCAGGGCGAGCCGGGCGAGATCGCGATCCGCGGCCACAACGTGATGAAGGGCTACTGGCAGCGGCCGGAGGCGACCGCCGAGGCGATCGACGACGACGGCTGGTTCACCAGCGGCGACATCGCCACCGTCGACGCGGACGGCTACTTCTTCATCGTCGACCGCAAGAAGGATCTGATCATCCGCGGCGGCTACAACGTCTACCCGCGCGAGATCGAGGAGGTCCTCTACGGCCACCCGGCGGTGCTCGAGGTCGCGGTGCTCGCCGTCCCACACGACGAGCTCGGCGAGGAGGTCGGCGCGGCGGTCGTGCTCAACGAGGGCGCGCAGGCGACCGCCGACGAGATCCGCGAGTACTGCAAGGGCGAGGTCGCGGCCTACAAGTACCCGCGCCACGTCTGGTTCCTCGACGAGCTGCCGAAGGGCCCGACCGGCAAGATCCTCAAGCGCGAGATCGAGGTACCGAAGGGCGCCGAGACGAGCTAATCGAACTCGATCACGCTGCGGATGCCGTCCTGGGCCTCCATCAGCTCGAAGCCGCGGTTGACCTCGTCGAGCGTGAGGTGGTGTGAGATCAGCGGATCGACGTCGATCTCGCCGTTGAGGTAGCGGTCGACGAGCTGCGGCACCTGGTCGCGGCCCTTGACGCCGCCGAACGACGAGCCGGCGACGCGGCGGCCGGTGATCAGGAAGCGCGGCACGATGTCGAGCGTCTCGCCCTTGCCGGCGACCCCGGCGACGGTGCAGAGCCCCCAGCCCATCCGCGCCGCCTCGACCGCCTGGCGCATCACGGCGACGTTCCCAGTCGCCTCGAACGTGTAGTCGGCGCCGAAGCCGCCGGTCGACTCGACGATCCGCTCGACGGTGTCGAGACCGCCGATCATCGTCTCGGTGGCGCCCTGGCCGCGCGCCAGCTCGAGCCGCTCCTCGGAGAGGTCGACGCAGACGATCCGCTCGGCGCCCTGCAGCCGGCAGCCGGCGACAGCACCGAGACCGACCAGGCCAGCGCCGAAGACGACGCAGGTCGAGCCCGGCTCCACCGCCGCGGTGTTCATCGCCGCGCCGAGCCCCGTCGACAGCCCGCAGGCGAACACGCAGGCGCGATCCGGCGGCGCCTCCGGGCTGACGACCGCGAGCGCGATCTCCGGCATGACCGTGTACTCGGCGAACGTCGAGGTGCCCATGAAGTGGCGGATCCGCTTGCCGTCACGGCGCAGCCGCGTGGTCCCGTCGGGCAGGTGGCCCCTGTTCTGCTCCTCGCGGATCGCCATGCAGAGGTTGGTCTTCGGGCTGAGGCAGTGGACGCACTCGCCGCACTGCGGCGAGAACAGCGTCACGACGCGGTCGCCCTCCCTGACGAGCGTCACGCCCTCGCCGACCTTCTCGACGATCCCCGCGCCCTCGTGGCCGAGCACCGCCGGCGCGTAGCCGGACGGGTCGGCGCCGGACGCCGTGTACATGTCGGTGTGGCAGACACCGCAGGCCTCGAGCCGCACCAGCACCTCGCCCGCGTGCGGCTCCTCCAGCTCCACCTCCTGCACCGCCAGGGGCTGGCCGAACTGCTCGAGTACCGCCGCGCGCATCCTCATCTCTCGATCCTAACCCGCCCGCTTCGATGCTTTCGAACGATGCCGGCTGGGTAGGCGAAAGGCATGCCGAACCTGGTCCTCGGCCCGCTGCTGCGTTACGTCGGCGACACCTGTGCGGTGGTCTGGATCGAGACCGATAGCCCATGCGAGGTCGCCGTCCTCCGGACCAGGACGAGGACCTTCACGGTCGCCGGCCACCACTACGCGGTGGTGCGCGCCGAGGGGCTGGAGCCGGCAAAGCGCTACGAGTACACGGTCGAGCTCGACGGCGAGCAGGTCTGGCCGCTCGCCGACTCGCCGTTCCCGCCGTCGAGCTTCCGCGCCCGGCCGAAGCCGCCGCCGCTGCGGGTGTCGTTCGGCTCCTGCCGCGTCGGCGCCCCGCACGAAGAGCCGTACACACGGCGCAAGGACGACCACGAGGACGGCCGCGAGCTCGACCCGCTGCGCGCGCTCGCGCTGCGGATGACCCACCAGGACCCCGACGACTGGCCCGACCTGCTGCTGCTGCTCGGCGACCAGGTCTACGCCGACGAGGTCTCGCCGAAGACGCGCGAGTTCGTCGAGCAGCGGCGCGACATCGACAAGGAGCCCGGCCCGATCGCGCTCGACTTCGAGGAGTACACCCGGCTCTATCGCGAGTCGTGGAGCGATCCGGTGATCCGCTGGCTGCTCTCGACGGTCTCCAGCGCGATGATCTTCGACGACCACGACGTCCACGACGACTGGAACATCTCGGCCGCCTGGCTCGAGCAGATGCGCGCCACCGCGTGGTGGGAGGAGCACATCGTCGGCGCGATCATGTCGTACTGGATCTATCAGCACGCGGGCAACCTCAGCCCCGAGGAGCAGGACCGCGACGGGCTGCTCCAGCGCTGCCACGAGGCCGGCGACGCGGAGTCGCTGCTGCGCGAGTTCGCCCACCGCGCGGCGCACACGACCGACGGCACGCGCTGGAGCTACCACCGCGACCTCGACGGGACGCGGCTGTTGGTGGTCGACTCGCGCGCCGGCCGCTGCCTCCAGGAGGACGCCCGCTCGATGCTCGACGAGGACGAGTGGCAGTGGGTCTCCGACTGCCTCGATGGCGACTTCGACCACCTGCTGATCGCCAGCTCGCTGCCGTGGCTGCTGGCGCCGGGGATGCACTACCTCGAGGCATGGAGCGAGGCGGTCTGCGGCGGCGCTTGGGGGCCGCTCGCGGCGCGCGGCGGCGAGCGCATCCGCCGGGCGCTCGACCTCGAGCACTGGGCCGCGTTCGGCGAGTCGTTCGAGCGGCTGGCCGAGCTGCAGCGCCAGGTCGGCGCCGGCGAGCGCGGCAAGCCGCCGGCGTCGATCGTCACGCTCTCCGGCGACGTCCACCATGCCTACCTGAGCGAGGTCGCGTTCCGCCGCGGATCGGGCGTCGAGAGCGCCGTCTACCAGGCGGTCTGCTCGCCGCTGCGCAACCCGCTCGACAGGCACGAGCGCTACGCGATGCGCTTCGCGGCGTCGCGGGCTGCCCACGCCATCGGCCGCGCGATCGCCCGCGCCGCCGGCGTGCGCGATCCATCGGTCCACTGGCGCGCGCTCGACGACAGCCCGTGGTTCGACAACCAGGTCGCGTCGCTGAAGATCGAGGGACGCGGCAACGTCATGCGGCTCGACAAGGCGGTTGCCGGCCCGACAGAGCGGGAGCCGGGGCTCGAGCGAGTGCTGTCGCGACCGCTCGCCTGAGCCGCTCGGGACGTCCCGTCCGACCTCCTACGTAGGGTCGCCAGCCCGTGCACGAGACCGCTCCGACCGTCCACCTGATCGCCCGCCCGCAGCTCGACCTCGACGGCATGCGCGCCTACCTCGAGGACGTCGGCGGCGAGTCGTGGCTGGAGCGCCGGCTCGGCGAGGAGGAGCAGGCCAGCCCGGGCGAGATGCTGGTCGAGTTCGGTGGCCGCGCCTGCTACCGCAGCTGGGAGCCGGGGCTCAACCCCAACGTCACGCGCGTGCGCACCGACCGCATGCAGTACTTCGCGAACATCCTGCGCAGCGCCCACGGCTCGGTGCTCGAGCACGCCAACTACTCGTTCGCGCTGCGCAACGTCTCGCGCGTCTTCACCCATGAGCTCGTCCGCCACCGGGCCGGCTCGGCGTTCAGCCAGGAGAGTCTGCGCTACGTGCGGCTGACCGAGATCGGCTTCCGCGTGCCGCCGGCGCTCGAGCCGGTCCGTGATCAGGTGATCTCGATCGTCGAGCAGCTCGAGGAGTTCCAGGTCAGCGCGGCGAGCGAGCTGGGCATCGACGAGGAGGGCGTCCCCTTTCACGTCAAGAAGGAGGTCACCTCCGCGCTGCGCCGGCTCGCGCCGATCGGCCTCAGCACCGACATCATGTGGACCGCCAACGCCCGCACGCTGCGGCACGTGATCGAGATGCGCACGGCCGAGGGCGCCGAGGAGGAGCTGCGGCTCGTCTTCGACCAGGTCGCCCGCATCATGCAGGCCGAGGCGCCCGGCCTGTTCCAGGACTTCGCCCAGCAGGACGACGGCTCCTGGGCGCCCGAGTACCGCAAGGTGTAGGCGAGTCCAGACGCAACTCCGACCGTCCTGAACGGTTAAGGGGGCACCCACCCACCAAGGAGGATGCCCCCGTGAATCACCGTACCAACAGGCTCAGCGCCGCGGTAGCGGTCGCCACCGCGATCGGATGCGCGACCGCCTCGCTCGCGACAGCCGCCGTGATCGACGGCACCTGGCGACCGGACCGGCTCACCGGGACTCCCGACGCCGACACGATCGACGCCAAGGGCGGCCCCGACTTCGTGCGCGGCCTCGCCGGCGACGACGCGATCCGCGGTGGCTGGGGACCGGATCTATTGATCGGCAACCTCGGCAACGACACCGTCGAGGGCAACCACGGCGCTGATCTGATCGTCGGCAACGACGGCAACGACCTGCTGAGCGGCAACCGCGGCCGCGACAGGGTGTTCGCCGGTCCCGGCGACGACAACGTCAACGGCGGCTCGGGCGCGCAGCCCGCGCGACGCCACGGCTCCCGCGGCCGCTTCGCCGGCCCCGGACCGCTCGGCGACCGCCTCCACGGAGGCTCAGGCAACGACACGCTCAACGGCGATCGTGGCCGCGACCTCGTCTCCGGCGGGATCGGCGACGACAGCGTGAACGGCGGCGACGGCAACGACCGCGTGTTCGCGAACATCGGCCGCGACACCGTCACCGGCGGCGAGGGCGACGACGTGCTGTGGGCGCTCGCCCGCGTCGACGTCACCGCGCTCGGCGACCAGGAGGGCGACACGCTCGACGGCGGCAACGGCAACGACCGCTTCAACGTCCGCGACGGCGAGGCCGACCGCGTCACCTGCGGCGAGGGTCGCGACAAGGTGCGTGCCGATCAGTTCGACGTGATCGTCGACGCCACCGCCGAGAACGCCAACGGCTCCTGCGAGGTCGTCAAGCGCAGCTCGCAGCTCGACTCCGACGCGCCTGAGAATCAGGTCCAGTCGCCGCCGGAGGATCGCCGCCAGGCGTAAGCAAATCTCCTGGGGGAGAACCAGCCCGCGGGCGGGGTCATGGGAGGTCCCGCCCGCGGGTGACGTTGCGACCTACGCGTCCGGTAGCGTCGGCCCAGCTGTGAACGCAGAGCTGCTCCGCGACCGCCGCGTCGCTCCATCGATCCTCGCCTCCGACTTCGCCCGTCTCGGCGAGCAGGTCGCGACGGTGATGGACGCCGGCGCGCGTGTGATCCACGTCGACGTGATGGACGGCCACTTCGTGCCGCCGATCTCGATCGGGCCGCTGATCGTCGACGCACTGCGGGAGCAGGTCCACGGCGCGGGCGGAGTGCTCGACGTCCACCTGATGATCGAGCGTCCCGAGCGCCACGTGGCGGACTTCGTCTCCGCGGGTGCCGACTCGATCAGCGTCCACTTCGAGTCGACGCCGAACATCCACTACGCGCTGCACGCGATCCGCGAGGCCGGCTGCAGCGCCGGGCTGGCGCTAAATCCCGGCACGCCAATCAGCGCCGTTGACGCGCTCGCCGGCGCCTACGACCTGCTGCTCTGCATGACGGTCAACCCCGGCTGGGGCGGCCAGCCCTACATCCCGGCGTCAGACGCGAAGATCGCCGCGCTACGCGAGCGGATCCCCGAGGGGACCCCGATCGAGGTCGACGGCGGTATCCACCCAACCAGCGCGGGTCCGGCTGCCAACGCCGGAGCGACGCTCTTCGTCGCCGGCTCGTCGGTCTTCGGCAAGCCCGACCCAGCCGCCGCCTACCGCGCCGTGGCCACTGCCGCCGGCGCAATCGTCTAGATCTACCGGCGCTTCTTCTTGCGCTTGCGCGGGGCGCGCTTACGCGTCGGCTCGTCGCCCACACCGTCGCCGTTCGCGGGCGGCGCATCGGCCTGAGCCTGCTCCGCCTCGGCCCGCTCGATCGCGCGGCGCTGAGCCGGCGACAGCCACTCCTCGGCCTCGCCGCTCTCCCAGGCCGGCCCGCGGCCACCGGGCCACCAGCCAAGGATCACCAGCCCGACCGCGATCAGCCAGAACAGCCGGATCACATCGGTGCCGAGCGGGAAGATCATCCCGAGCACGTAGAGCGCCCCGACGACGATCCCGAGGATTCCGAGGAACTTCGTCAGCAGGCCGACGCGCATCGCGTTCTGGGCGATCATGATCGTCGCGAACGCCAGCGCGAGCGCCCCGGACAGCCCGAGCGACTGGATCAGCGCCGGGCGGTCGGCGACGAGATCGTCGGCGCGCGTCTCGGTCTGGGGACCGCTGGCGAGGAACTCCCCGGCGCGGTCGATCAGGTTGAGCTGGACCAGGATCGCCGCCACGGCGAGCAGGACCGGGCCGACGATCGCCAGCACCAGCGCGGCCTTCTGCAGCTCCGGCCGGCGCGCCTTGGTCGCGTTGAAGAGGTACCAGAGGACCACGGCGAGCAGGAGACCGCCGATCCCGCTCAACACGGCTCCCGTGGTGAACACGCCGCTCTGCTCGTCGACGGTCCGCAACAGCTCGCGTGTGTTGTCGGCGTCGGGCGTCGTGTCGATCGAGGCGCTCACGTAGAGGCTCGCGGCGACGTTGAAGCCGACGGACACGAACGCCGCGGCGGCCACCGGCTTCGCCCAGCGGGCCTCCCAATCGAGCTGCTCTCTCACGGACACGGCCGGGACCCTAGCTGTCGCCGAGCCGGTAGACGCGCCGGCCGAGGCCGAGCAGCACACTGCGGGGGGTGAACTGACCGCCAACCGCGGTCGCCCTGTTGAGCAGGCCGGGAATAACCACGCCCTTGCCACGCTCGAGTCCCTTGACGGCGGCCTCGGCTACGTCCGCCGAATCCACCCAGGCGAACTCGGGCATCACCGACTCCAGCGACAGCCCCGCCACCTCGCCGAACTCCGTCTTGACCGGGCCCGGGCAGAGCGTCGTCGCCGTCACGCCGGTCCCGTGGAGGTCGGCGGCGAGCGCCTGGGTGAAGGTCAGCACGAACGCCTTGCTGGCGCTGTAGGTCGCCTGCGTCGGCAGCGGCTGGAAGCCGGCGGTCGAGGCCACGTTGAGCACCGCGCCGGCGCCGCGATCGACCATCTTCGGCACGAACTCGCCGCAGAGTGAGACCACCACTTCGCAATTGAGTCGCACCAGCTCCGCCTCGCGCTCGCCGTCGAGCCGCTGGAACAGGCCCGCCGAACCGAAGCCGGCGTTGTTGATCAGCACGTCGACGCGCAGCCCCGCCTCCTCGATCTCCTTCAGCATGCGCTTGCGGCCGGCCTTGGTCTGAAGATCGACCGCCACCACCTCGGCGCGCACCTGGTGGGCGTCCACGAGCTCCTTCGCCAGCTCTACGAGCCGCTCCTCGCGACGCGCGACCAGCACGACGTTGTGGCCGCGCTTGGCCAGCGAGCGGGCGATGTCGGCGCCGATGCCCGACGACGCGCCGGTGACGAGTGCGGTGGAGTCCTTCGATGGGTCTGGAATGGCCATCCGCGGAGCCTATCCGGGCAGCCAGGCCGCGGTCCCTAGAATCGAGTCCATGTCATCAGAGGATCCATTCGGCGGACTGTTCGGCGACCCCGACGAGCTGCGGCGGCGCATGGCCGAGATGGCCGAGCAGATGCAGGGCGCCCAGAAGGTCGCCTGGGCCGACAACGCGATCAAGCTCGCCGTCGACATGACCGTCGCCGGCATCGACCGGCTCAACCTCCAGGGCAACTCCGAGCAGCAGGCCGAGGAGGTCCGCACGGCGATGACGCGGATCTTCCCCGAGGCCGTCGCCCTGATCCGCGAGGCCCGCGAGGGCTTCGGTACCTAACCCGCGCTGCGTTCTGCCGCGCGATCCTCGCGCCCACGCGCGATGACGTCGCCGAAGCTGCGCATGCGGAAGATGAAGGCGAGCGCGGCGAAGCCGACGCCGAAGGCGAAGACGCCGATCGCGATCTGCTGGCCGACCGAGTAGGCGGCGACGGTCGCGGCCGGGGCGGTCCCGGCGAACACCTTGACCAGCAGCGCCTGGGCGACGCCGGCGCCTTGAGGCGTGAACGGGACCGCTGCCGCGACGGCGTTGACGCCGAGCACCAGCAGCACGTTGTTGACCGAGCCGCCGACGTTGAACGCCTCGAGCAGGAACCAGAACGCGGTGAAGCGGAACAGCCAGCCGACGAACTGGATCGCGAACACCTCGCGGAAGTAGCGCTCGCGGTCGAAGGCGATCGTCAGGCCCTGGCGGACGCGCTCCCAGAACGCCCGCACGCGGACCGAGAAGTAGGCGAACGAGAACAGGACCGCCACCGCGATCGCCGTGATCAGGAACAGCGTGAAGCGCGGGTGGGCGGCGAGGTAGGAGAGGTCGAAGGCGTTGAGGTTGGCGAAGTCCGGCGGCTTCGGGAAGACGCCCTGGGTGAACGCGAACAGCAGGATCAGGCTGCCCATCGCGACGTCGAAGCCGAGCTCGACGACGAAGCTCGACGCGACCGCCGGATAGCTCGAGTTCGGGATCGCCGTCTTGGTCAGGAACAGCCGCACGACGTCGCCGCCGCGCGCGGGGACGACCGCGTTGAAGCCGTAGCCGGCGAAGTAGGCGCCCCAGATGTCGCGGAAGGCGATTGGCTCGGTCGGGTAGGCGGCGCGCAGGATGTTGAACGAGGCCCGGGCGCGGAACGTCAGGTAGATCCCGAACGCCAGCAGCGCGAGCAGCAGCGGAACGGGCCGCACGCTGGCCAGTCCGTCGACGAACTGATCGACCGCGTCGAAGAACGAGCGGAACGAGTCGCCGAGGGTCGCGGGGGGCGCCATTCCCGCATGAGACTACGAGGCAATCGAATGCGGTCGCCGCCGGCGCGCCTCAGGTCACGCGCGGGGCGTCAAGGCTGGAGCAAGATCTTGAACGCGCCGTCCTGCTTCTTCTGGAAGATCTCGTAGGCGCGCGGGGCGTCCTCGAGCGGCAGGTGGTGGGTGGCGAAGCTGTCGACGCCCAGCGGGTCGTCGCCGTCGCCGAGCAGCGGCAGGATGTCGTCGATCCAGCGCTTGACGTTGGCCTGGCCCATGCGCAGGTTGATCTGCTTGTCGAACAGCTCGAACATCGGCATCGGATCGATCGCGCCGCCGTAGACGCCGGAGAGCGAGATCGTCCCGCCGCGCCGGACGATGTCGATCGCCGCGTGCAGGACCGAGAGCCGGTCGACGCCCGCCTTCTCGATCAGCTTCTGGGCGACGGCGTCGGGCAGGTATCCGGCGAGCGTCTGCGCCAGCTTGCCGACCGGCGCGCCGTGGGCCTCCATGCCGACCGCGTCGATCACGCTGTCCGGTCCGCGCCCGCCGGTCAGCTCGCGCAGCGCCGCCGCGAGGTCGTCCTGCTGCTCCACGTCGACGGCCACGACGCCGTGGGCGCGGGCGCGCTCGAGCCGCTCGGGGACGAGATCGACGCCGATCACCCGCTCGACCCCGCGCTGCTGGGCGATCCGGCACGCCATCTCGCCGATCGGCCCGAGGCCGAGGACGACGAGGCTGCCGCCCTCCGGCACGTCGGCGTACTCGACCGCCTGCCAGGCCGTCGGCAGCACGTCGGAGAGGTAGACGAAGCGGTCGTCCGACGGCCCCTCCGGCACCTTGATCGGCCCGTACTGGGCCTGCGGCACGCGCAACAGCTCGGCCTGGCCGCCCGGCACCTGGCCGTAGAGCTTGGTGTAGCCGAACAGCGCCGCGCCGGTGTCGTGCTCGTGGACCTGGGTGGTCTCGCACTGCGACTGCAACCCGTGGTCGCACATGAAGCAGTGGCCGCAGGAGATGTTGAACGGGATCACCACACGGTCGCCGGGGGCGATCTGGGTGACCTCGCTGCCGACCGCCTCGACGATCCCCATCGGCTCGTGGCCGAGCACGTCGCCGGGGTCGATGAAGGCGCCCATCACCTCGTACAGATGGAGGTCCGAGCCGCAGATGCCCGTCGACGTGATGCGCACGATCGCGTCGGTCGGCTGCTCGATCGTCGGATCGGGAACGTTGTCGACCTGCACCTCTCGCTTGCCCTGCCAGGTGACTGCCTTCATGTCGATCCCTCGCTTCGCGTCTGGTTCGCCGGACCAGCGGACTACCCAGGCGCGCACCGGTGAAACCGCCGTCCGAGTGATCGCTCTGTTTCGCGCCTCCCGTGCCGGGTAGCGGCCAAGTACGCGACAAAAGAGGAGTCACTATGAGCAAGACCGCACGTGAGGTGATGACCGGAGACGCTCAGTGCATCGGTGAGCACGACTCCGTGCTCGACGCGGCCAAGCGACTATCGGAGCTCGACGTCGGTGCGATGCCGATCTGCGGCGACGATCAGCGCCTCAAGGGCATGGTCACCGACCGCGACATCGTCGTGAAGGTGCTGGCCCAGGGACGCGACCCCAGCTCCACGGAGGCCGGCGAGCTCGGCGAGGGCAAGCCGGTGACGATCGGCGCCGACGACCCCGTCGAGGAGGCCGTCCGCACGATGAAGGAGCACAAGGTACGCCGGCTGCCGGTGATCGACGACCACAAGCTGATCGGCATCGTCAGCCAGGCCGACCTCGCCCGTTCGATCGACGAGAGCCAGGTCGGCGGTCTGGTCGAGGCGATCTCGACCTAGCTCCAGCCCGTCTCAGAGGAGTGGGCCGGGCGGGGTGTCCCGCCCGGCCCCGCCTCGGCTACATCACGTCGAAGGTCTCGTAGACCTCCACCGCCCCGCCGTTCGTCAGGACAGGGCAGCCTTTCGCCAGCTCAGCCGCCGCGTCGAGGCTGTCCGCGTCGATGACCGAGTAGCCGCTCAAGCCCGACGGCCCGCCGTCGCTGACCGCGCCCCCACCGGCCACGGCCTTCGAGGGCCCGAACGGGTTGCCCGGGTCGACGATCGCCGGCCCGATCTCCCCGAACCAGTTCGTCCATGCGGCCATCACGGCCTGCTGCTCGGCCTCGGTCTCCGGGGTCGCGCCGCCGGTGTATGCGAATAGGTACTTCGCCATCTCGTTCTCCTTGTTCGATGCTTGACGTTCAGTCGGCGTCCGTCGCCGCCCACGGGTCGGGACCGGCGTCGCCGCCGGCGGCCGCGATCTGGAGCCGCGGCAGGTAGTGGTCCCAGCCGACGCTGTGGGCGTTCGCGGACTCCATGCTCGGCAGGCCGCTGTGGACGAGCCGCACGATCGTGTGCTCGCCGTCGGGCGTGAGCGTCACCTCGACGGTCGAGCTGCCGGGCCGCAGCGGGCTGTCCTCGGTCTCCCAGCCCCAGGTGAACACGACGCGGTGCGGCGGCGACACCTCGACGTACTCGCCGCGCGCGATGCGGCCGCCGTTGATGCTGACCCGGTAGATCCCACCCGAGCGCGGATCGACCTCCGTCGACGTGCCCATCCAGCGAACCATCCGCTCCGGGTCGGTGAAGAACGGGAAGATCGTCTCGGGCCGCGCCTCGATGCGCACCTCGCGTTCGACGGCGTTCGTCTCGGCAGTGGTCATCGTCGGTCTCTCTCCTCTTGCTCGGCGGCGGCCTTCAGGCGGTCGAGGCCCTCGGCCCAGAACTCGTCGAGGAAGTCGCGCAGCTCGGCCAATCCCTCCGGCCGCGCGAGGTAGAGCCGTCGCGTCCCCTCACGGCGCTCGCTCAGCAGCCCCGCCCCCTTGAGCACCGTCAGGTGCTGCGAGATCGCCGGCCGGCTGACCTCGAAGTGCGACGCGATCTCCCCCGCGCTCAGCTCCTCGGAGCCGACGAGTCGGAGGATCGTGCGCCGGCGAGGCTCGGCGATGGCGCGCAGCGCGGCTTCCATTCGACAAGCATAAGCAATTGCTTACGTAAGCGCAAGCTTACGGGCGACGCCCCGGCGACATCAGCGGCGGAACGTGAGCTTGACCCGCCCGGCGCCGGCTGCGTCGAGCGGGTTGTAAAGGCCGATCCGCAGCCGCGGGCCGACGACGCCGCGCAGCGACTTGCCCTTGGCGGTCGGTCGCAGCTTCATCCTGAAGCCCGCGCCCTTGCGCTTGCACGTCACCTTCAGCCGGCCGCGCTGCTTCAGCTTGGTCGGGGTTCCGTCGATCTCCGCCCGGTACCCGCGGCCGACGCGCGTGAACGTCGCGCCGACCTGCGTCGCCAACCGGTTGCACTTGGCCGCGGCCGACGTCGCGCTCTGCTTCGCCTGCTGCTGCCGATCGATCTGCGCGGCCTGCTCCAGACAGGCCGACAGCAGCAGCACCGCAAGCGGGTGGACCTGCTCGGGGAACTGCAGCTCGACGCTCTCGTCGATGCCATGGGCCACGTTTACGTAGAGCCCGATGCACATCAGCAGCCGCTTGCCGGGCGTCGGCTGCAGCGACAGCACGACCTCCATGTTGCTGAAGAAGGCGTCGTCGCTGGTGCTCATGGGCACGACGTCCACCGTCGCCGACTTCATCGCCGGCGACAGCGTCGGCGACGCGATCGAGGAGTTGCCACCCGGCGCGACCGTGGTCTCGGTCGACGACGGAAGCTTCGCCTGGGCGGCTGGGACGAGCAAGAGCCCCGCGAACACCGCGAGACCTACGGCACGAAGCGCGATCACCCGCCGATCCTATTGCCTCCCCCGATTCGAGTGATGAAATTCGAACGCGCGCGGCGTAGAGTCGTTGATGCTCGCCGGGCGCATGGCGAGGCACAAGGACCACGACGAAGGGACCGGGTTGAGTGCCGAGGACATCAACGAGATGGGGCCGATCGACTACATCCTGGTCGAGTGGCCGGGACGGCAGCCCAACGGCGAGGTGGCGCCACACCTGGTCGACCTCGTCGACCGCGGCCTGATCCGCATCCTCGACCTCGTCTTCGTCGCCAAGGACGAGGACGGGACCGTGCGCGGGCTGGAGATCGCCGACGTCGGCGGCGCGGTCGCCGAGCTGTCGATCTTCGAGGGCGCCTCCTCAGGCCTGCTCTCCGAGGAGGACGTCACCGAGGCCGGCGGCGTGATGGAGCCCGGAACCTCCGCCGCGCTGCTCGTCTTCGAGAACACCTGGGCCGGGCCGTTCGCGGCCGCCGTCCGTCGCTCCGGCGGCCAGCTGGCCGCCAGTGGCCGCATTCCCGTCCAAGCCATCCTCGCCGCGCTCGACGCGGCCGAGGCCAACGCCTAGAGGAGATACGCAGATGCCCGGACTACTTCGTGGAATGGCTCGCACCGCCGTCGTCGCCGGCACCGCGACCGCTGTCAGCAACCGCGTCTCCAAGCGTCAGGGTGAGCGCTGGGCCGAGCAGGATGCGGCTCAGCAGCAGCCACAGGCCGCACAGGCTCCGGCGCCCCCGCCGCCCGCCGCGCCGTCGCTGATCGACCAGCTCAAGGAGCTGGGCGAGCTCAAGAACCAGGGCATCCTCACCGAGGAGGAGTTCGCGGCGCAGAAAGCCAAGCTGCTGGCCGCCGGCGCATGACGCTCAGCGGCTGAGCTCGGCCAGCGCCTTCAAGATCACGTCGTCGTGCGTCTTGGGCGAGACCTTCTGGAAGGCCCGAGCTATCGTGCCGTCAGGCCCGATGATGAAGGTGGCGCGCTGGATGCCCATGTACTTCTTGCCGTACATCGACTTCTCGACCCAGGTGCCGTAGGCCTCGGCGATGGAGTGGTCGGGGTCGCCGACGAGGGTGAAGTCGAGGTCGTGCTTGTCGGCGAACTTGCGCAGCGCGGCGGGCTCGTCGGGAGAGATGCCGATCACGGTGGCGCCGGCGGCGGCATACTCGGCGCGGCGGTCGCGGATGCCGCAGGCCTGGGTGGTGCAACCGGGCGTGTCCGCGCGCGGGTAGAAGTAGAGGACGACCGTCTCGCCGGCGTGGTCGGAGAGCTTGACGGTGTTGCCGTCCTGCTGGAGGAGCGCGAATTGGGGTGCTTTGTCGCCTTCGTTCATAGCGCGGCAGCATACGTACGGAACCTGCCCGGCAACGGCGCTACTTGAGCAGCTTCGAGAGCCGCCGGTCCTTCAGCACCCGCCCGCCGGTCTGCTCCTCCGGGCAGTAGGACATGACGTAGTCCTTGAAGTGGATCGCCTCGAGCTTGGTGCCGCAGCGCGGGCACGGCTCGCCCTGGCGGCGGTGGACCTCGAGCGGCAGCGGCAGCTTGTCGGGGATCTTCTCGCCGAGCACGTCCTCGTAGTGGTCGAGCGCGTGGCCGAGCCGCTCACCGACCGCGACGCGCAGCCGTTCGACCTCGTCGGGCTCGAGGTCGTCGCCCTGCTTGAACGGCGACAGCCGCGCGGTCCAGAGGATCTCGTCGACCCACGAGCGGCCGATGCCGGCGATCGTGCGCTGGTCGCGCAGCAACGGATGGAGGTGGCGCGGCTGGTCGATCAGGGCGGCGAACGTCGTGGCGTCGGGCGCCGGCCAGGCCTCCGGGCCGAGCGTCGCCACCGCCGGGTCCTCGTCGACCGTGTCGGCGGCCAGCAGCTTCGCCCACGCCCGCTGCTGGGTGCCGAACTCGCGCAGCCGCAGCTCACGGTCGTCGTCGAGGCGAACGAGCAGTCGCGACGCCTTGTCGCGCAGCGAAGCGCGCTTGTCCCAGAGTTGCAAACGCCCGGCCGACATCAGGTGGATCAGCAGCGTCAGGTCGCCGAAGCGGACCTTGAACAGCTTCCCCCGCCGCTCGATCCCTTCGAGCGTCCGGCCGGCGAGCGCGTCCAGCGGCGGGTCGAACGTCTTCATCGTGACCATCCCCGGCGCGAGCGCCGACTCGGCCGTCGCGCCGGCCGCCGCGGTAGTCAGACGGCGAGCTGTGATCTCGACCTCAGGCAACTCGGGCACGCTTGAAGAGTAGGCGCGCCGGGTAGGCGGGATACGAATGGGGAGTCGAGTTGCAGCGGCGCTGACGGCGGGGATCGCCCTGCTGTGCTGCGCCACTCCGGCGCTGGCGCGCGACGCCACCGTCACGTCGTTCGACGGCACGCCGATCTCCACCCACTTCTTCCCCGCCGCCAACCTGCCCGCGAGCGGCAAGGCGCCGACCGTGCTCGTCGGCCACGGCTGGGGCAGCACCGGCGCGACCGATCCGGAGGGCGCGTCGGACAACACGACCGGCAACACCGGACTCGGACCGCTGCGCCGCGCCGGCTTCAACGTCCTGACCTGGGACGCGCGCGGCTTCGGCGAGTCCGGCGGCCAGGCGAGCGTCGACTCGCCCGCGCTCGAGGGCCGCGACGTCCAGGCGCTGATCGACTGGCTCGCGGGACAACCCGAGGCGAAGCTCGACAAGCCCGGCGACCCGCGCGTCGGGATGAGCGGCGTCAGCTACGGCGGCGCGATCCAGCTCGTCGCGGCGGCGATCGACGGCCGCGTCGACGCGATCGCACCGACGATCGCCTGGAGCTCGCTGCTGCGCAGCCTCTACCGCGACGGAGCGGTCAAGCAGGGCTGGGGCACGCTGCTGATGGCGGCCGGATCGTCGTCGGCGACCGGCGGGCTGCTCACGCCCGGCCCGGCCGAGAACGGAAACCTCCACCCGCAGATCGTCCAGGCCTTCACCGAGGGCGTCGCGACCGGCGTCTTCTCGCCCGCGAGCGTCGCCTTCTTCGACGAGCGCGGGATCTACAACCTGATCGACCGCATCCGCGTCCCGACGCTGATCGTCCAGGGCACCGTCGACACACTCTTCACCCTGCAGGAGGCGCTCGACAACCACGCCGCGCTCACGCGCAGCGGCGTGCCGCTGAAGATGATCTGGTTCTGCGGCGGCCACGGCATCTGCACGCTCCCGACTGGCCCCGCCGGCTTCGTCGAGAGCAACGTCGTCGACTGGCTCAGCCACCACCTCGCCGGCAAGCGGGTCGCGACCGGTCCCGCGTTCGAGTGGATCGCCGACGACGGCGCGCGGCGCAGCTCCGCGCGCTTCCCGCTCGCGACGCGCCCGCCGCTCGAGGGCCGCGGCTCCGGGACGCTGCCGATCAGCCCCGGCTCACCGGCGACCGGCCTCGGCGCGCTGATCGCCGCGACGCCTGCCCTCGGCGCCGTCGAGGTCTCGATCGAGGCTGCCAAGGCCGATCAGGAGCTGATCGGCCCCCCACGCGTCGAGATCGCCTACAGCGGAACCGCGGTTCCCGAGAAGACCTGGCTCTACGCCCAGGTTCTCGACGCCCGCAACAACCGCGTCCTCGGCAATCAGGTCACGCCGATCCCCGTCACCCTCGACGGCCAGGCGCACACCGTCGAGCGCACGCTCGAGCCGCTCGCGGCACACGCGACGCCAGCCTCGCGCTACCGCGTCCAGGTGAGCGGCGGCACGACCGTCTACGGCCTCCAACGGAGTACCGGCGCCGTCAACCTCACATCGGTCGAGGCTGCCCTCCCGGTCCGCGTCGCCCTCGATGCGGCCGGCGCCACGGTCAGCAGCGACGCCCGCCTGGTCGTCGGCAAGCCGCGCGGCTTGAAGCGCGCTCGCCGCGGCCGTCCTGTGCGCGTCGCCGTCAGGGCGCGTGGCGCCAACGTCCGCCGGGTTCAGGTGACTTTGCGCAGGCGCGGCAAGATCGTCGGCAAGAGCCGCCGCTTCAACCTCGCCGCCGGCGAGCGCAAGGTCGCTCGGGTCCGGGTCAAGCACCCGCTGAAGCTGGGCAGGTACACCGCGCGAGCCACCGGCCGGGTGGCGGGCGGTCCCGTGATGCGTGGCTCAGGCAGCGCGGTGCGCCTGAAGTCTCGCGCGCGTTGGTCGCCGTCCGAGCACGGCTCCGGCCGCGCCGCGCCGGCACGGTAGACCGGCTGGCGCTTACGGTCCGGCCAACGCCCAGTCCGCCGCCGGAACCTTCAGCCCGACGACAGCCGTTCCGGCGTTGCCCTCCGGATCGACCGCCTTCACGGTCACCCGGTACCTACCCGCCGCCAGGCCCGACGTCCTGACCGTCACCGACCGCGCGCCGTCTTGGAGGTTGCGCGCCTTGGCGCGCCGCAGGACCTTCTTCGGCTTGGCCTTCGCGGCCAGCGTCGCCGAGACCTTGGACGCCTCCGGCAGGCGGAAGGAGACCCGGGTGCTCGATTTGCCCACCTTGGCCTTCAGCTTGGTCGGCTTCGGCGCGGTCGTGTCGGCTCCAACCTGCACCACGCCGCGCATCTCGGCGTGGATCGTGCAGTGGTATGGGTAGCGGCCGGCGGTCGGGAAGGCGCGCGTGAATAGCTGGCCGGTGAACAGCTCACCCGAGTTGAACGACTCCGGCGCGCCGGGACGCGACGTCACCGTGTGCAGACTGCCGCGCTGGGTCCAGAGGACGCTGTCTCCCGGCTCGACGCGCGTGTAGCTGGGGCTGAAGCGGAAGTCGGCGATGCCGACCTGCGCCGTGGTCGCGGCGCCCGCGGCCGGTGCGGTCGAGACCGCCGCGGCAATGACGGCGATTGCAACGAATAGAGGCCGCGACGCACGCATCTCTCGACACTTTAGACACGAAGTGGTGAACAATGGCTCGCGTATGCGCGTCTCCGCCAAGGCCGACTACGCCGTTCGCGCCGCGATCGAGCTCGCCGCGAACGCCAACGACTCGAACAGTCCGATGAAGGGCGAGCGGATCGCCGACGCCCAGGGGATCCCGCTGAAGTTCCTCGAGAACATCCTCGTCGACCTGCGCGTCGGCGGCCTGGTCAACAGCCGCCGCGGCCCCGAGGGCGGCTACTGGC
>Ga0190272_10000589_pt1 | contig 18752 bp, 17 predicted proteins | sample Popmic504T_FD_133746 | JGI IMG/M metagenome (GOLD analysis project Ga0190272, IMG submission 133746) | Populus adjacent soil microbial communities from riparian zone of Shoshone River, Wyoming, USA - 504 T | ecosystem: Environmental > Terrestrial > Soil > Riparian zone | place: USA: Wyoming... | reverse complement strand
GTTTCCAGGCTGAGCTCAGCTATGGCATTACCGAATAATCGCCTGCTTTTCCTGCACTGGCTCAGGCCTGTTGGAGTTGTTGATAAGTTATGAACCCGGATGATCCTAATATCAATAACTTTGTACCGGTTAATCCAATACCGCAAGCGATTATCGTGTATATGCCACTATTGAATTTTTTCAACCCCCTCCAATCAACAATTAAAAACCAACGCATGAAAAATGTATTAATCGCCTTGTGTGCTTCCTTCCTGTTGATCGGATGCGAGAACTATAAGGATGAACTTGAGCAGGCAAACCGGGAAAAAGACTCGCTGCTTACACTGGCAATCCAGAAAGAAACGGCAATCGATTCCTTTATTACGTCGTTTACTGAGATCGAACCCAACCTGGATAACAGCACACAGAAGCAGAATATTATTTCTTCTCAGACGCAGAACACCAATGAATTTTCAAGAGACGCCAAGCAGAGGATCAATGAATCGATCCAGGCAATCAATGACCTGATGGAAAAAAATAAGGAAGAGCTTGAGAGCCTCCGCAAAAGAATGAAAGGCTCAAATGCGCGAATGGCCTCCCTTGAGAAAATGGTTGCCAGTCTTAATGAACAGATCATACAGAAAGATGCTGAGCTGGCTGCTTTGAACGAAAATTTGCTCGCACTCAATAAGAACATCGACAGCCTCCATGTTTTTATCGATACCATTACTGCCGATAACCGTGTAAAATCAGACCTGATCTCTGACCAGACCTCCCGGCTCCATACTGCATATTACGTTGTTGGCACTTACAAGGAGCTGCGCGATAAGAATGTGCTCAACAAAGAAGGCGGATTTCTCGGACTTGGAAAAGAACAAAAACTCAAATCAGATTTCAATAACGAGGCATTTACGAAGGTAGATTTTACACAAACTGCCACCATACCTGTAAATACAAAGAGTGCAAAGATCCTTACCAACCACCCGAGCGAATCTTACAAGATAGATGGGGACAAAAAAATGGTGAAAAGCCTTATGATTACCGATGCTGAAAAATTCTGGAAAGTAAGCAAGTACCTGGTGATCGTCACCAATTGATCTTTAAGATTCATGGTTTGTTTGAAGAATAAAGGGGTGTTTCAAAGCATCCCTTTTTTTATCTATGCTTTACCGTAACCTCAGTATGAACTGAATTGGCAATAAAACATTCCCTGTGTGACATCTCGTGCATTTCATGAATTTCATTCACATCAGGGATCTTTTCACCTGTAAACCTGATCTCAGGTGTAAGTTCAACCCTGGTCATGGCCAGCCTTCCAGCTGAATTTTTTTCAAGCATCCCTTTTGCAAGATCGGTATATGAACCAACTGTGAATTTTTTGCGTGAAGCAATGGCAAGAAAAGTAAGCATATGGCAGCTTGATAGTGAAGCGACAAATGCTTCTTCAGGATTTACAAATGTGATGACTCCAAGGAATTCAGGTGCCGACGAAGCTCTGATCACTGTGCCTCCTTCAAAGGTCCATGAATGAGTCCTGTCATACGCCTTGTAAGAGAAATCCTCTTTTTCATTTACCCATTTGATGATGGCATGATGTTCAGACATGTAAATAGTTCTAAGAATAAATTAACAGATGGTGTTCATTTCGTGCCGGTAAAATTAAAAAAAAAGATTTGGCAACTTAATGATTTATGTTATGTTTGTTGTTATGTACGCCACAAAAGACACCATGAAAAAATTTATGATTCAGATCTACCTCCCGGATTTTTTAGGAGATGATTTTTATGAAGCGCTCCCCAGGCATCGTGAATTCATCAGCATACTGATTGAAAAAGGACACATTGTAAATTACTCGATCAACGCCGACCGCACAAAGGGCTGGATCGAAATGAATGCAAAAACGACCGGTGAGATCAGGAGTTTTATTAACAGGTTCCCGATCAAAAAATTTATCAGGTATGATATCAACGAGATACTGATATCTGACGGTGAAGCCTATCGTTTTCCACGTTTGGTCCTGAACTGAACCGCAGCCGGTTTTACTGTATTTTTTTTCCCTTCACCACCTTCTGATCTACCTCGAACCTGTTCAGGCTTTTGATCTTGAACACCAGGAAAACAGGATCGCTTCCTGTGGAAACCACATAGAGCTTCTCACCGTAATTGAGGGTTGGCTTATTATTTTCGCGCAGCACCTGAAGTGAATAGAGGCCGTTTTTGGAATGCATGCTCCCGAAAACAAGATATTTGTTCTTTCCATCCTCAAATGAAACGCTCACATTGTTGCCGTCATAAACTTTTTCAATCACACAGGGTGTTCCGGCCTTGATCACAATTTCTTCTACCTTGTTGCCACCTTTGATTGTAAGGGTACCTTCAGTTGTCTCCTTTGCTTTTTCACTCATTTCTCCTCTTTTCAGGATAATGACATCGGAAGTGTAGAATTGTAACAACTTCAGCTCGCTTTCGCTCAACTGGTATTTGTCACGGATCCCCTGGGTAAAAGGAACCCTCGGTGAACAGGCTGCCAGCAACAATACAAATGAAAGGAGTAATAACGGTAATTTCTTCATTGAGTTATGATTAACATTTAGTGATTAACGGAAAGATCCATAAAAGATTTTAAAGACGGGTCCGGGCTGCAAAAATAAAACCATTTTGCCACGATTAAATGAAAACAATATGAATGAAACATTTGCCGCCCGGGATTGTTTCACCCACCCTACAACGTCCAAAATTGAGTAATTCCATACATTACATCGCGAAATTATGTACGTTTGCACGAATTTAAAAATAACAAGCAATTCTTATGAGTAATATCACTTTTACCATGTTAAAGCCTGATGGCATCAGCAACGGCTATACCGGGGCCATTCTTGATAAAATTGTCCAGGCAGGTTTTAAGATCAAAGCTATGAAATATACGCGGCTCACACCTGAAACAGCCGGCCAGTTTTATGCCATCCATAGTGCAAGACCCTTCTACAAAGACCTGGTCAGCTACATGTCATCCGGGCCGATTGTCGCAGCCATACTTGAAAAAGACAATGCTGTTGAATCATTCCGCAAGCTTATCGGTGCAACTGATCCATCCAAAGCTGAAAAAGGGACCATCCGCCAGCTTTATGCAAAATCAATTGAAGCAAATGCGGTTCATGGTTCCGACAGCGATGAAAACGCTGCAATTGAAGGGAGCTTCTTTTTTTCGATGCTTGAACGGTTTTGAAAATCAGTCATAAATAAATCCTGAATACTGATATTGCAGCAGGGTTTGCTGACTTCCCCGGAGTAATTGACATGCCGGCACAATCATTAGCCCGGCTCATATACCAGTTGATAATTTTTAATCGTTGCATATAAAACATTAATCCGCCCCATGGTCCAGAGAAGGTTACTGATCCTGATTTTTTCAATTATTTCAGCAGCCTCCTTCGCACAGGAAAAAATCACCACAGCCGGATTCCAGTTCAAGCCCATCTTCCCGAGCAGCTTTTTCAGTACCGGTCCGAGTAATTTCGAAGCCGACAGTGCCCTGTTCACCATGAAGCAGAATTCGGGTTTTTGCTTTGGCATGGTTGTGAGAAAGGGATTATCAAAAAATTTCTCATTCGAAACAGGGATCAATTTTGTGAACCGGCGGTTCAGCCTTGAAGTTACCGACAGCGCATTGTATGAAAAAACGAAATTCAGGATCATCGGATATGAGATACCGACGCTTTTACTGCTTTTTGTCCAGCTAAGCCAGCACATTTACATGGATGTTGCTTTCGGACATTCACTCGATATTTTTCCGTCGGATGTTTTTTCAAAGGCAAATTACCTGAACCAATACGGTGCCAGGAGAAACTGGGCCGGATCATCGCTGCTGGCAAACCTGGGCTTCGAATACAGGACGGAAAAAAGCGGCTATATTTACCTTGGTGCTTCATTTCACCGCCCGTTTAAATTTATTTATGTTTCCGAGATACATTATACAGGCAATAACCGGCAGACAGACCCGCTTGAAAAGCTGGGCGGAAATTATCTGACACTCGATCTCCGTTATTTTTTTCATGCTGATCCTGAAAAACGGAAAAAGAGCAAGAAGAATTAGCCATGCTTTTTTTCCTGGCGCTCATATTATATATTTTTTCGGTGGTATCAGGCCTGGTGATTTTTATTACAATAAAAAATATTCCCTCCAAAGTTTTGATTACCGGAGCTGTCATTCACTTCCTTTTCCTTTTAATGTTCCTTTTTTACTTTTTTACAAGGAATTTATTCCAGGCCCTTCCCCTGATCTTTCCGTTATCACTTCTGTTTTATTGCTGCTCAGGTCTTGTGCTGGCCGGCATGACCATGCATACACACTTTTTCAGATGGCTTAAATATTATTCCATTTTATTTATTATTACCTTTCCGGTATTCATTATCAAACCCTCCGGGCTGATACATTTTTTACTTGATATGCAAATAAAAAAAGAAGCTGCAACCGTTTTCAGGATAAAGGATAATATGGAACTTCATATACAGCCTACCGTTATAGCAGGCGATACAACCGGAAACTATTACAAGCTTGTTTTGAAACACGGGTTCTTTACACAAACCCTTAAAAGGGATATCGTGCTGGAACACAGGCTGGATTCAGTGAGGGCCATCAGTGTGTCATACCCGGGAAATATTATTTTGTCAGGTTATTATACCGATTCAGGAGGAAATGCCGACAGCATGGAGATTATCATACCGGATGTAAAAAAGAAATGAACAACAGTTATAAATTTATAAAACGAGCATGAAACATATTTTTGTTAATCTGATGCTGCTGGCGGCCTTTGCCATGGTTCAGGCACAGGTTCCATCCACTGATATTTTCATTTCCGACATATCAACAGACAGCAGGGGTGAATATATTTTTTCAGAACCTCTAAACATCACCGCCAGGGAGGGTTATGATAACCAGCCTTTTTTTGATTCAAATGGACTGATTTATTACACTTCCCTTCGCGACAGTACCGGAACCGATATTTACAGGTATGACCCGTCGGATAAAAAGCATTTGCGAATTACAAAGTCTGCAGAAAGCGAATATTCACCCACGCCTGTTCCGGGAAGCAATGATATTTCAGTAGTGCGTGTTGACAAAGATTCTCTTCAAAGGCTTTACCAAGTAAGATCAGACGGCAAAACAGCGAGGCTGATATTGAAAGATCAGGATTCAGTCGGCTATCATTGCTGGATCGATGAAAAAAAGCTGGCATTGTTCATACTAGGAGAGCCCGCTACATTACGCTTTATAGATATGACCACCCAGACACCTGAAACTGTAGCTTCAGGAATAGGGCGTTGCATTTCAAGGATTCCCGGAACCGGCGAGATCAGCTTTGTGGAAAAAACAAAAGAAAGCGGATGGTTTATCAAAGCGTATTTTCCGGATTCAAAAAAAACAGCGTTCCTTATGCAAACCCTCGAAGGTTCGGAAGACTATGCCTGGACCCCTGATAAGAATCTACTGATGGGTAAAAACGGAAAACTGTATATCAGTGATCCATATTCAGGGAAGCCATGGAAAGAAATAGCGGACTTCTCCCGTTCGGCGGGAAATTTTTACCGCCTGGCAGTGAGCAACGACGGTAAACGCATTGCCTTTGTGAGCTATAAAGGAAACAAGCCTTAATATATTTTATCTGACTGTGAAGAAGCATAAAAAGCCCGAAAGTTTTATCCGGTCACCCTCCTACCCCGGCGGTAACAAGGCGATGGATCTTTTTGTCAGAGAAAACCTGGTATATCCCGAAGAGGCCATCAGGATGAAGATCACGGGCAAGGTTTCCATCATGGCCGACATCGATCACAAGGGAAAGGTGATCAAAACTGTTGTAAAGAAAGGCATTGGGTTCGGATGCGATGAGGAGGCGGCAAGGGTTGTTTCACTCATGCAATTTGAAGGCCTGCATTACCGCGGCCTACGTGTTGTCTTTCACAAAACGATCAACATCAGCTTTACCCTTCCGGGCAGCCCGAAAGGTGCTGAACCTGAAACCCCCGGCTTCACATATTCTTACAAGGAAAACCAGGATCCCGGAAAGCCTGTAACGTACCAGTATACGATAAGGGAAAACTGACAGCCCCTGTTATTTCACCGACATTCCCAGGTTATACATCAGGAATGAGAAAATATCCGACTGTTCATTGATCAGCTTTCCCATTGGTTTTCCGGAACCACCATGTCCGGCATCCTTATCAATGCGGATGAGAACGGGATTTGATCCTGCATTTTTTTCCTGGAGCGTTGCAATGAATTTAAATGAATGGGCAGGAACCACACGGTCGTCATGATCGGCAGTGGTTACCATCGTTGCAGGGTAGCTTACGCCTGTAGAAAGACGGTGAAGCGGTGAATATTTATAGATGGCATTGAACTCCTCCTTGTTTTCGCTCGATCCATAATCGCTTTTCCAGCTCCACCCGATTGTAAAGCGGTGATATCGCAGCATGTCCATTACACCTACCGCCGGAAGAGCCACTTTGAAAAGTTCAGGTCTCTGGGTCATTGCAGCACCCACAAGCAGACCGCCGTTCGACCTGCCTGAAATGGCGAGCTTTGAAGGATTTGTAATGCCCGCATTGATCAGGTATTCCGCTGCACCGATAAAATCATCAAAAACATTCTGCTTTTTCAGCTTGGTGCCTGCTTGGTGCCATTCCTGTCCGAATTCACCGCCGCCCCTGATGTTAGCCATCGCAAAAACTCCACCGTTCTCCAGGAAAAGCAAACGCTCCGGCTTGAATTCAGGTGTTTTGCTTATGTTGAACCCCCCGTAGCCAAACAGCATGGTCGGGTTGCTGCCGTTCACTTCCAGGCCATTCCGGTAAACCACAAACATGGGGATCATCGTGCTGTCCTTGCTGTAATATTGCAGTATTGATACCGTATAGTCGTCTGAATTAAAATCAATATTGCTGTCGAAGTGTATAAATTCTTTTTTTGAACGGACATGATACCTGAATATCCGCGAAGGAAAGGTAAACGAGCTTACACTGAAAAAAACAAGTGAATCATTCTGATCTCCCGAAATCGCATCAATTGTACCCGGTGTGCTGAATTTGATCTCATTCTCCCTGAGGCCGTTGTTATAATATACCCTGAAAAGGCTGCTTGCATCCTTCATATAGGTGAGGATAATCCGCATCATGCTTTGTGTGGCATTCGTCATCACATCTTCCTGCTGGGGTATCAGTTCATCCCACTGTCCTTTCACATATCTTGACATATCCACACACAAAATCCTGCCACGTGGTGCCTCCATGTTCGTCAGTACCAGCAGACTGTCGCCTATGCTGCCAAAAAAACTGTACTTGTTTTTAAAATCCTCAACCAGGGTAATGAATTCTGACTTCGGTTTCCGGAGGTCCTTTACAACCAGGTTATTTCCGGGAGTAGCTTCACGGGATGATATGATGAGGTACCTGCCGTCTGAAGTAACCTGCGCATAGAAAAGCCTCTGGGGGCTGGCTTTATCTTCGTATATGAGTACGTCATTCTTCTGGTTTGTTCCAAGCTTGTGATAATAAATTTTATGATATTCGTTCTTCAGCGAATATGCATTTCCGGTTTTGATGGCATCATACCTTCCGTAATAGAAGCCATCATCTTTCCAGGCCACAGTAGTAAATTTCCCCCATTCAACCTTGTCATCAAGCAATTTCCGGGTGCTTACCTCCATTACCCGTATCTCAACCCAGTCTGAACCTGCAGTAGAAAGAGCATATGCAAGGTAACGGCCATCCGGAGAGAGAACGTAAAACGAAAGCGAAATGCTGCCGTCGGCTGATATCTCATTCGGATCCAGGAACACCTTTGCCGAATCATTGATTCCCTTGGTGTAACAGATCACGCTCTGGTTCTGAAGACCGGTATTTCTGGTGAAAAAATAATATTCCCCAGCCTTTTCAGGTGCTGAATACTTCTCATAATTTGATAATGCTGTAAGCCTTTCGCGTACCCTTTTCCTGAAAGGGATCTGCACCAGGTATTTTTCGGTTACTTCATTCTGCATGTCAACCCACAGTGCAGTTTCGGCTGAGTTGTCATCTTCAAGCCACCGGTAAGGATCTTCCACCTTGGTTCCGAAATAATCATCAACCTGTGTAACCTTTTTGGTTTGTGGATAGTTGATTGTCTGAGCCTGTAATCCTGCGGGGCCCGTGATAAAATAAATTAGAATTGAAACGAATGAAATTCTGATCATAATTAATTGAAGTTAGCAGTTCAAACGTACAGGTTTTTGATGAAATGACAAAGATGCTGCCGCATCACCGTAAAAGTCTGCATGCCAGCGGATTCAAAGAAATTGCATACATTCGCGGCTCAATTGTATGCAGCAAAACCCTACAACAGAAATTTTCGACATACTTATATCAGGCGCAGGGCCGGCAGGCAGTACGTGTGCGCTTGCATTAAAAGACAGTGGCCTTAAGGTTTGCGTGCTTGAAAAGAGCACATTTCCGCGCGACAAAGTATGTGGTGATGCGATTCCTACCACCGCCCGGAAGGTACTTCAATCCATGTCAAAAGATTACCTGGATGAGCTCGAAAGGTTTCCATCCAAGCTTAAGATCAAAGGCTGCCGGGTGGTCGCCCCTGATCTGCAGTATTGCGATGTTTTTTTTAAAGTTGGTGGCTACACTTCAACGCGCCTGGATTTTGATAATTTCATGTTCAGCCTTGCAAAGAAAAATACGTCAGCTGATTTCAGGCTTGGAGAAGCTTTGAAATCGGTGAATGTGCTGACAGATCATGTGGAGGTGACCTCTACCATGGATCGTGTTTACCAGGCACGGCTGGTGATCGGCTGCGATGGGGCCCATTCGATTATAAATAAAAAGCTTACTGAAACACTGCTCGATCCCAGGCATCACTCGGGTGCTGTAAGAGCATACTACCAGAATATTGCAGGTACCGATCCCGGGCTGATGGAAATACATTTTCTGAAAGATTTCCTTCCGGGATATTTCTGGATTTTCCCGCTGCCGGAAGGCAAAGCCAATGTTGGATTCGGTGTGCTCACCCAGACTGCCTCCGACAAGAAAATGAACCTGCGGAAAAGCCTTGAGGATATTGTAAGCAGCTCACCTGTGCTGAAGGAACGTTTCCGGGATGCAACGCTTATCGATGAAATACGCGGCTTTGGCCTGCCGCTCGGCTCCCGCAGGGTGAGCATGTCGGGCGACCGGTTCATGCTGACCGGTGATGCCGCCTCCCTCATCGATCCCGCTACGGGAGAAGGAATAGGAAATGCAATGCTGAGCGGCCGGCTGGCTGCACTGCACGCCATGAATTGCTTCAGCTCCAATAACTTTTCGGCAAAATTCATGAAGCAGTATGACAGGGCTGTGTATGACAAGCTGTGGAATGACCTGAGAAACAAATATTATATACAGCGGCTGATCAATAACCGGCAGTGGATGGTTAATTTTTTTATTTACCTGGCGAATAACAACACCCTCTTCAAAAAACTGATGTTGAAATTATTTTAACATGGTGTGGTGCATGGTGCATTAATGTTCCTGTACATTTTTGCTTATCAGGTCGCTCGCCTTTCCGAACACATCATCAAAAACGAGTTCAGATAACGGTTTGCGTACACGAGGAAACTTTTCCCGTTCCTGCAACGAGGCAGGCAGGCTCCCCGTATCACCCCTGAAACCCATCGCTATCATGCTGACGGGCTCAAATCCATCAGGTATCAGGTAAGCTGATGCAGCAGCCTCCGGGTGAAATCCAGCCATCTGCCGCATAAAGATGTTAACGTTTGTCGCCTGTACGGAAAGATTTCCTACAGCCAGTCCGAGGTCGTAATATGCATGCCTGTTGGGTATGTTCCTCTCGGTGGCATGAAGCCTGGCGATGCATATGATGAGGACAGCGGCATTTGCGGCCCATACCCGGTTCCTGTCGTTTATGCATGAAAGCATGGCCGTGAAGCGGTCAGGGTTTTCTTTTTTTGCGATTAAGAACCGCCATGGCTGTTCATTGTAAGATGACGGAGCCCAGCGCGCAGCCTCAAAAAGGCTTACCAGCAACTCATCAGGAATTGGCCTGGGATCAAAGGCCCGGATGCTCTCACGGTCGGTAATTTGCTTTAGAATCATAGCCCGTAAATTGTCATATTTTATTCCATCCTTAAAAAAACACTGTCACCAGTAATACCTTTTCCGAACAAATTAAAACGCTTGATGTTTAGAAAATAATTGACTTTACACATACGGCGAATTACACTATACCGGCGGCAATTTTCTGGCGGTAAATATCCGTAGGTAATTTTTATACCTCGATGACAGGTAAATGATTAAAAATGTATACGTCATAATGCAAACTGCAATACCGCTGCTGAAGATGCCTGCCCTGACATAAGCGTTCTGAAGGCTCGACGGGTATGCTTTGCGGATAATGAACATATTCTGTATGGTGGTATCACGTATGGCGCCTGTAGTGAGCTTGTAGATCAATTGGTTCTTATGGAGTTCGGAGGAAGTATTGCTGTACTGGATGAACATCTCGGACAGGTCACGCTTCAGGAAATACATGTAATCGGCATCTCTCTGGCTTGACTGGTTAACTTCAGGGAGCTTGTTGATCGCATACATGAACCTTTCAATTTCCATTTTCTTTTCGTTTTCAAACTGCTCCACGTTTACCTGGTAAATGCCAAGCTTGTATTTTAAGAGGTTAAATGCAATGTCCCTGTTCATTTTTACAAGGTTTTCGTATATGGTATTGGCCAGGAGCGGAGCATAATACTTATCGCGGTCGCCTGCTTCGATCCTCATGCCGTTATCACCCTGAGAAAATTCAACATGCTGCTGCAGCTTGTTTATAATCCGGTCGTAGTATGAGTTGTCATCCTTTAACAGGCCATAATGCTTTCCGATCTCAATCTGTTCGTCGAGCCTTCTGGCCATTTCATCAGAATAGATAAACATCTGCATCCTTTTATTGCTCAGTGCATTCACCTGCGACAGGATCAGCCTTTCAGGCTCTGAAAAAGAAATTTCAGATGGGTCCGAATCATCCACCAGGAAGGTCACCCTTGAGTAATGTTTGATATGAAAAAAATGAAAACAAAGGAAGGAAATGACAAAAGCTGTCAAACCTGCAGCCAGGAGCAGCCTGAGATTTTTCCGGATGGAAACGAGGACTTCAGCAACCGCGTCATTTTTGGGATGACCGTTGACAAGAGCCAATCCTGGCATGTCATGATGGTTTCCATTCTGACTGATCTCCTTGGTTGAATGTTCTGTTTTTTCCATAATAAGAGGTAAACCGGTATATGCAGGAACTTTGCTATAGACTGATCCATGAAAAAGCCGGCCGGGATTGATGTTCCTCTTACAAAGATTAGAAATTTTTTCGCGATTACATAAAATATTTGCTTCAAATCACCGGGCACTTGTTGAAAATGGCTCTGATACATGCATAATCATGGGTTTTATAGTATCTGATGAGGAAATGAGGGCCTGTACTCTCCCGGGATTTAGTAATTTCGCCTCCGTTATGAGAAGCTATTGTATCTGGTATTTAATAAAAACATTTTCCTTCAGCATGTTTCCGCTGCTGGTGATAGCAGGCCTGCTGCCGGGTCTGCATGTTGCTGCACAGCCAGGGCCATCTGAAAGTGTACCAGGACAACCTTCACGCATAGAGATAAAAAATGCCGATTCATTCGAAGGAGATGAATCTATGGGCAAGGACGTAAGGAGGCTCATTGGGAATGTAATCTTCCAGCAGGATGAGGTGATGATGTATTGCGACAGCGCATACCTGTATGCTGCCGATAACAGCCTTGATGCTTTCGGCAGGGTAAGGATCGAACAGGGCGACTCCATTCGCCTGCGTGGAGATATGCTTAAGTATAAAGGCAATACCCGCGTCGCAAGACTTTTTGACAACATCAGCATGACCGATGGGAAAATGGTTCTGACGACAGATCTGCTTAATTATGATCTCCACAGGGAAACAGCTGACTTTCCGGGAAAGGGGAAAATTGTTGATGGTGAAAATGTTCTCACGAGCAACCAGGGATATTATTATTCACGCGATAAAATGGTATTCTTCAAAGACAGCGTGGTGCTGGTGAATCCCAAATATGTCATGGAATGTGATACTTTACGGTATCATACCGTTACACGAACCGCTTTCTTTACGGGTCCAACCACCATACTTTCATCAGGTGCCGACAGCACTTTAATATTCTGTGAAGACGGCTGGTACAACACGGTCACCGGGAAATCATACCTGAGCAGGAATGCTTACATACAATCAGGAGCACAGCGTCTTATCGGCGACAGTATCCTGTACGACCGGAATACAGGTGTCGGCGAGGCATTTGAAAATGTTTCGGTTATAGATACCACCCAGAAAATTATTGTAAACGGTGACTATGCAAAATATGATGACCAGCAGAAAAAATCAGTAGTAACAGGCAAAACCATGCTTACACAGATCTTCGACACGGATTCGCTATTCATGCATGCCGATACGCTGTTTGCCACTTTTGATACGTCAGGCAACACCAGGAACTACTTTGCATATCACCACGTCAAATTCTTCAAAACAGACCTGCAGGGTAAATGCGACTCGCTGACATATTCGGCGTTTGATTCAACACTCCGGTTCTATTATGAGCCCATTATCTGGAGCGGGACAAACCAGCTTACGGCAGATTCCATCAACCTGCAGATCGCCCATTCCAAGCTTGACAGGCTGAATATGTACAACACTTCGTTCATAGCGTCAAAGGAAGATTCGGTAAGATACAGCCAGATCAGGGGAAAGAATATGACCGGCTTTTTTACCGACAACCAGCTCAGCAGGATCAATGTGAAGGGCAACGGGCAGACTATCTACTATGCGCGCGATAAAGAAGAAAAACTGATCGGTGTTAACCGCGCAGACTGCTCCGACCTTGTAATTATGGTTAAGGAGAGCAAGGTCGACCAGATCACGCTGATTAAAAAACCGGATGCAACCTTTTACCCCATCGATGAGCTTAACCCGATTGAGCTTATCTTAAGGGGTTTCAGCTGGCACCAGCACCTGCAGCCAACCTCAAAAGAAGACATATTTATCTGGAGGTAGTGATCTGCCAGGTCGAGATCGTGACACCGTCAGGGCTGAATGAACTGATTCCGAAAATCTTTTTCTGCTTTTTATTGACTGCATAGTCATACCGTGCCGGTCCGGAATTTACAGCTACGGTTGTAACCGGATATACGATGTTATTTGCGAAGTCTTCGTAAATAAGCGTATAAAAGCGGTCATAATATACAACTGTTTTATTCTTTTCATTTAGCAGGAGAAGCTTGCTGCGGATGCTCACCTGGTCTGAAACCCATATATCCGCTTTCTTTGCACCCATATACGTACGGTGATGATTGATTTTTTTTATGATGTTGTAAAAACCCTGGTAAATAAAGCCGTCATTAAAATTGAGATAAAGGTTATAATTGTAAACGAACCGGCTTTCAAAAAAATCCTGCGTATAGAGCTTGTTGTAATAATTGGTGGGTATGGATGCAAGCTCGAAATTACGGTAGTAGTGGTTAAGCTGGTTGTACCAGTCCTCAGGCTTTGTGTATTTAATCTTTTCGATCCGTTTTTTGTCGCGGTAATACCGGCACATGGTGGTTTCGGCATTGTCCATCATAAGAAGGTTATCATACTCGTCAAACTCCATATTCCTGATGCAGCCTTCAAAAGGCACAGGGATGCTGTCGATCAGTGTTCCCCGGTTTGTAAAAAAATAAATTACCGGCCTGCTGCAGGAATTGAAAGCAATGATCTCATTCTCATCCACGGCTACCTTGAAGCTGTATGTGGTAGTGCCTTCCAGGTATTTACCCGGTATGTTAAAAAGATCCATCTTTTCAAGAATCTGTGGAGCAGCATTGATATCTGCATTTGCAGATATCAATAAGAAAATTAATAATAGAGTTCTTCCGGTCAATGGCATGTTTCAATGATTAAAATATTGGGAATCTGAACAACCGATTTAAAATCCGGTGCCAAATTAAAAAAAAGAGAGGCTTCCAGTTAGAAACCTCCTTTTTCATTACTCAGATCCAGTTAAGAATTTGATATCAATTGCTCCGACAACTTTTCTTCCGTTCCAACACCGTTCTGCAAAGCAGTGTTTTTTCGCCAGCCAAGCTTTTCCTTGATAATTTCTGTGATCAACTGCATTACAGGCACCATAATCAGTGTAAGGAATGTTGCGAAACCAAGCCCGAATATCATAGTCCAGGAAAGCGGACCCCAGAATGCCGTATTGTCGCCACCGAAATAAATATGGGGTTTGAACTCAGTAAAGAGCTTTACGAAATCAATATTAAGTCCCACTGCAAGCGGAACAAGGCCCAAAATGGCTGCTGTTGCAGTCAGGATAACGGGGGTCATACGTGTTCTTCCGGCCTCTACAATTGCATCAAATGATTTCATCCCCTGTTCCTTCATCAGGTCGGTAAATTCAACGAGCAGGATACCGTTTCGAACAACGATGCCGGCCAGTGCGACAATACCGACACCCGTCATGAGGATTGATAATGTCATTTTGAATAATGAGAATCCCAGGAAAACACCGATAAAGCTGAACAGGATCTCGATAAGAATGATCAGCGGCTTGCTGAAAGAATTGAACTGTGTCACCAGTATCAGAAATATCAATCCCAACGAAGTAAGCAGCGCCCCTCCCAGGAAAGCTGCTGTTTCATCCTGCTCTTCCTGTGCACCGGTAAAATCAATGGTAACACCGGCAGGTGCTGTAAAATTCCTGGCTGATGCCTGCACATTGGCCACCACTTCATTCGCATTATAGTCTGTAAGCACATTGGATGAAAGCGTGATCAGGCGTTTCTGGTTTTTTCGTTTGATCACACCATAAGTATCTGAGTAATGGATATCAGCAAAAGATGACAGTGGCACATTTCTAACGACACCACCCATGGCCATATCCCTGTAAAGGATTTTCAGGTTCTTCACCATATCAATGTTATTACGTTGATCTTCCTTGTACCGCAGCCATATCTTATAATCGTCATTGACATCCCTGAATTTGGAAACTTCTTTTCCCAAAACGGCGTAATTTATCTCGCCTCCAATCTGGCCGGTGGAGATGCCTTCCCTGTTAGCTCTTTCGCGGTTGATATCGAAAACGATCTGGGGCTTGTTGAGCTGCGCATCCGACCTGAGTTCCTCCACACCAGGGATATTCTGTGAATCAAGATAGCGTTTCAATGATGAGCTGGCCTGGATGATATCCGCATAATTGTCACCGGTGATCTCAATGCTGATTGGCTTGCCAACGGGGGGTCCACCCTGTTCCTGGGCAACAGTTATTTCAGCTCCCGGGATGCCTTTGATGGCGTTCCTGATCTTATCCAGGTAAATTTTTGTTGATTGTCCGTCACGCAGCCCATACTCGATAAAAGCAATGCTTACTTTTCCCTTATTTGCATAATAGCCCTGGTCTTCATCAGCAGGATCCGTAACGGCCACTCCTACATTGGTAATTACCGATGAAACAATATCATTCGGATAATCGATCGCCTTGTACACACGATCCTCGACGATCCGTGTAACGGAATCCGTATATGCCTGGTCGGTCCCAACGGGAAGATTGGTATATACGAAGATAAAATTTGGATCTGCTGTCGGGAAAAATTCAACACCTCCGTTACGCACAGCAATTGCACCGATTGAAAGAAAGAAGATCAGAACTGTGCTGATCATCATCGTATAGGGACGCCTGAGAGACCATACAAGCAAACGGGTATAGGCATTCTGTATGGCAGGCCATGTTCTGGTCTGGAAGGCGATGATCACCTTGTGCAGCCAGAACCGGTTAAGCAGGTTAAGCAGGAAAACAAGCAAAATGAAATTTCCGAGGCCGAAATTGCCTGAAATATAAAATACAAGCGCAAGGACACCGAAAATAGCAGTGGTTACGGGCAATCCTTTTTTCGGGTTGTACTTTTTGTTATCATGAGGTTTCATAAATGCAACCGCAAATACCGGACTGATAAAATATGCCACAAAGAGCGATGCCAGCAGTGTTATAATAAGAGTTATGGGAAGAAAAAACATGAACTTTCCCATCACCCCGCCCCAGAAAGCAAGCGGAACGAATGGGGCCAGCGTGGTGAGCGTACCTGACAATACAGGCAGGAAGACTTCACCGGCCGCATGCTTTGCCGATTCAACAATGTTTCTTCGCCCGTTGTCAAATATCCGGTGTGTGTTCTCAATGACCACGATGGCATCGTCTACTACAATTCCCAAAGCGAGCAGGAATGAAAAGAGGACGATCATGTTAAGCGTAAATCCGATTGCAGGCATAAACAAAAATGCAATGAACATCGATAGCGGCACCGACATCGCAACAAAGAAGGCATTGGTGGTTCCCATAAAGAACATCAGCACCACCAGTACAAGTATGAATCCGATCACAATGGTATTAATCAGGTCGTGGAGCGTTGTCCGTGTCTGGTTGCTCTGGTCACTGGTCAATGTAACCTTAAGATCAGAAGGCCATGAATTTTTCTTCATGTCTTCTATGATCACTTTTATTTTATCGGTTGCTGCAATCAAGTTCTCGCCGCTGCGCTTAACAATGCTCAGCGTGATCACATTCTTTTTATCAAGACGTGCATAGCTTTCCTGCTCCTTGTAATGATCGCGCACATCTGCAATGTCACGGAGGTAAACGGGTGCACCATTAATGGAATTTATGACCAGGTTGCGGATCTCTTCCACATCTTTGAATTCACCGCTCACATTGAGCGATCTTCTCACTCCGTCAACCTTTACTGCTCCTGCAGGGATAGTTGTATTTTCGAAAGCCACTGCATTCTCAATATCCCTCATGGTAACATTGGCCGACTGCATTTTAAGCATGTCAACTTCGATCTGAAATTCCCTGTCAAGTGCTCCGATCAGTTCCACCTTGCTTACTTCCTTCATAGACTCAAACCGGTCCTTTGCATCATCGGCAAATTTTTTCAGCTTGTTCAGGTCATAATCTCCCGAAATATTCACATACAAAATAGGAAGGTCTGAAAAGTTGATCTCAATAATGGCAGGATCGGCAGGCAGGTCTTTCGGAAGATCTATTTTTGCTTTGTCAACCGCATCCTTCACCTTCCGTTTTGCTTCGTCAACTTCAACATCCGTATTGAATTCAATCGTTACTGTTGAAAAATCCTGCTGGCTCGAGCTGGTGATTTTTTTTACCCCGTTGATTCCTTTGCACTGCTTCTCAATAGGCCTCGATACAAGGTTCTCCATGTCCTTAGGAGAAGTACCGGGATAAACCGTGCTCACGAAAATTTTCGGGATGGAGATATCAGGGAAATTTTCCTTCGGCAGGTTGTTGTATGCCAGCAGGCCTGCTATGGTGATGATGATTGTGATGATGAATACACTGGTCCGGTTATCAATGGCCCAGCTGCTGAGCCAGAACTCTTTGAATTTATCTTTCATAGTTGAAAATATTTTTTGCTTTGGTCTCCGCCTGATTTTCTTTTATAGTTGTAAAACATTACGAACAATAGATTTTTTAATTTGAGTTTCATATAGGTTAAGCGTTACCGGAAATGTTATATGATTATTTCCTCACCTTCAACCAGGTCTGCATATCCTACCGTTACTACCCTATCCCCCTGGGCAAGACCATCGGTTATTTCAGTCATGCCGTTATACGACATGCCTGTCTTAACCTGTTTTCTTTTGGCGATGGTTTTTCCGTTTTCAGTGGCTGCAACAAATACATAATGTCCCTCTGTGCCGCTTTGAATGGTTTTAACAGGAACCACCAGGGCAGATGGAACTGAATAATCAATGATCCGCAGGATCGCTATCATATTGGGATGAAATTCACCATCCTTCGGGTTAAGCCTTACCTCGACATTGAAAGTCCGGTTTACATTGTTGATCGACCTTCCGGAATAGTCGACCTTGCCTTTTATTTCCTTATTCATATCAGGAAAATAAAGCACTACATTATTTCCTTTCTTAACTTTGGAAATGTAAGATTCGGCAACTTCACCTTTAACCTTCAGCTGCGAGAGGTTTACAACATGAATCACAGGCATTCCGGGTGCGACCGACTGCCCTACCTTGATGTTAACGCCATCCACCGTACCGTTTATCGGGGATTTGATACGCGACATGTTCCATTGCTCCTGCATGCCGGCAAGTCTTTTTTCCATTGCTTCCTTATTTGTCTTTGCCTGCATGAACTGGACCTCACTTCCTATCTTCTGATCCCACAGGCTTTTCTGCCTCGTGTAAAGACTGGTAGCAAGGTCAAGCTGGCTCTGCAATTCAGCAAGTCCCTGCTTCATTGCCTTATCGTCGAGCGTGGCCATTACCTGTCCTTTGCTGACCTTATCTCCTGCCTTCACAAGGACTGACGTAATAGTGCCCATTGTTTCAGCACTAACGTTCACATCCTCGTCACCGTCAACCTTTGCCTGTACTTCGATAAAATGGCTGAAAGGCTGGGGTGCAATAGCAGTAACCTGGACCAACGTACCTTTGGATCCCGAGCTGTCAGACAGCGCCAGTTCTTCCTTCAGCTGCTTGATCCTGTCATTAATAGCTGCCTGCTCCTTCATCAGTTTATCAAGCTCCGCCTTTTTATCTGTGGTATTGCCGTCTGAACATGCGGACAGAACGGAAGCAATCATCATCACTGAAAACAGTTTTTTCATAATTTGAAATTTTATTTTTTTCATGT
>Ga0190272_10000588_pt1 | contig 18756 bp, 15 predicted proteins | sample Popmic504T_FD_133746 | JGI IMG/M metagenome (GOLD analysis project Ga0190272, IMG submission 133746) | Populus adjacent soil microbial communities from riparian zone of Shoshone River, Wyoming, USA - 504 T | ecosystem: Environmental > Terrestrial > Soil > Riparian zone | place: USA: Wyoming... | reverse complement strand
GCACCAGCTGCGATTCAAGAGGTTCGTCGAGCAGTGAAGGGGTTATAATGGATGGTGAAGGAAGCGGGTTTCCGGTTGATACTGTTCCCCAGGAAATAACAGGGTTGATCTCAAGAAGATTGAAGTAGTCATCGGTGATGCCTGTAACTGTTATGATGTCCCCACGGTCAGCAGAAGCAACTGATGGGCTGAACACACCGATACCTCCTGTCCCATCCTGCATATACCTTATTGAACCCAGCTCCGGGCCATTGAGTACGATCCCCGAAACCGTTACACTGCTGCCGGCCGGCAAAGCCCTTGCTGCCGCAATCGAAATGGTCTGTGCAACTGCTGAACCGGAAAGCAGGATAATGCAGGCTATGACTGCTTTGATTTTTTTCATGGAATGTAAATTACAAAAAAAACGGGCTTTGAAAACATCAAAGCCCTTTTTTAAAATGAATATGGATGTTATTGAACGTCAGCGGTGCTCCTGATATTCAGTTCAGGGGTGCCATTAAACTGGTTGATGTATGCTGTAACCGAGTGAGAGCCTGAAGCCGGGTATGATGCACCGGAAAAAGTTGCTCCCGAACGTGTGTACATTTCAATTGTGCCTGTATTATCGGTTACATCCACGCTTCCCGAATAGGTCCCTGTTCCTGCAAAAGTCACATTGTCAATTCTTACAAGTGTCGATTCCCAGGCGTTCTTGTTATCATAAACTTCCTGTATGGTTGCCGTGCGGGGTACAACGGAACCTGTACCAACCAGGGTTGCATCTGTGAGGTCGACACTGCTGATCTGAAGCACACCACCGAATGTTGTTAACGAATCACCGGAAAGGTCAATTTCAACAGAATCATTCAAACCAAAAATATTAGGACTATAAAACCTGACGACAATACCGGACGCTCCATCCTGCATAACCATGTTATAGGAATTGATATTGGCAGTGGTCAGGTCTGAAATAACTACGCCCCTCACTTTAGTACCTGCTGCAAAAACGGCTGCGCATCCCGTAAATGAATTACGTATATCGTTAACCGTCATCAGGCTGCCTGTTCCGATGGTTGAACCGCTGCCAGCACCGCACCTGGGGCCAGTTAAACTCACATCACTAAGGTCCCGTATCTTTAGCTGGTTGTCGGATCCGAAGACCTGGAAAACACCGATGACATTACCTTTCCCTGATGGAGTGAGCTGGTAGCCAAATGTTGCATAATCGCTGGTCCTTAGCAGGACTATATTCCCGCAACAGTCTTCCATTTCCATATTGATGTCGGCCAGGTTCGGGCCGTTGGAATAAGGTTTGCCGATAAATGCCGGATCAAACTGGATGTCTGTAATGCTGACAAGGGTATTCTGGTATTGATATGTATTCTGGCTTAAACTGAAAATAGAAACCGGTTTGGGAACCACCGGATGGAAGTAAGAACCTTTAATGATATGATGGCTCACCAGTGAGAGTGGTATCCGTTCAACATTGTAAAATGTTCCGCTTAAAGTATAATATCCGCCAAGCTGTATGAGCTCGTTGTACTCACCAAGATAAAGGTTACGGAGTTTGATGAATACCCTGCGTCCTACAGGATAATCCGTGTAATAGTCAGACTGGTCGAGCTGGATGGCGATCCCTGCTGTTTCATCCTGTATGATCAGCTGCTTGTAGAAATTTCCCGAGCGGTCATCGGCCGTGACGATTCCTGAAACCACGAGCTCATCTACAATCCTGACAGGAACTCCGCCGATGGTATACATGGCTTTCAAATCTGCAATGGTAGTTGTAACTGTAATATTCGGATCAATACCAGCCGGATCAGGCGGTGCATCGAGATCTTTCTTTACACATGAATTGAATAGCGCAACCGTGAGCAGGATGGCCATCGCTGAAGATAATTTTTTAATAATGGTATGCATGATATGATTTTTTTCTTGTCGGATGGTATAAATCAGTTTAAGCGAAGCGTGAGGCTTACAAAGAAAGTGGTGCCGTAGCTGTAAAAATATTTTGGTGCAAATTTATCCTGGTCCTTGTTGAAGTAATCGAAACGCAATTGCTCGAATCCGCCATTGATAAAATCACGGTTGTTAAGCAGGTTTGTGATCCCGACGTTCAAAAGGAGGAATGTATTTTTCTTTAATGACTTGAACCGGTTATTAAGCTTCCAGGATTTTCCTCCCGAAAGGTCAACCGTAAACTGTCCGTCCACTTTCTCCTGGTCAACGATTGCATGATACTGATCCGAACCGGAAGGAACCAGGTCGATTGCTTCGCCTGTTCTCCTTGCAGGATTTGCTGCAATGTAGATGTCGTCGAAATAATTAACATTCAGGTAAACAAACCAGAATTTCGATGACCTGTAATTAACGCCTACCGTATACGCTTTTTCTGGTGTGCCCCCGACGTGAAAATTCCGGAGATAAACCGTTTCATTATCTGCAAGTAACGTATCCAGGTTATCCTGTGTAACTGACGATGACGGGTTTGATGTAAAAATGTACCGGCCCATAGAAGCCACTCCTGTAGCACTGAAACCGTATCCGATGTTCGCTTCAAGGGCAAGCTCGACGCCGGTATGTCGCCTGTCGATGTTGCTCACGGTGTAATTAACAAATGTCCGGAAGTCCTCATGATAAAAGCTTGTGGTGTTTATCTGGTCTTTGAATTCGGTGGTGTAAAAAACCGCTCTTCCTTTTAGCTTCGGTGCTTTCAGCAGATAGCCACCCTCAAGGGTTGAAGCCGATTCTGATTTCAGGTCTGATGCGGTTGTATTGCGGGTGCGGGGTGAGAAATAGGCATCTTCAAAATCAGGAGCCTGGGTGAAATATGAACCGTTTACAAAAAAATAATTCCTGCCATTGTATTTATATGTGATGCCTGCCTTTGCCGACACATCTACAAATTTCTGAACCGCAGACCTGCCATAAGAATCGTCTGCAAAAACACCATTCCTGAATTTGCCTTCGCGATAATAATTCACATTGCTAAGCTCAGCGCCAAAGAAATAATCGAAGAAACGGTGCCTGAGTACCGCCTGGGCCCAACCTGTTGTCTTGCTGATATCGGCAATGTAATCATAACCGTAACGGTCACCCTTATATAATACATTGTTAGGGTTGTTAAGATTATTCTGAACTGATGCGGCGCTGTCGATGTTTGACTCCTCTGCATACTGGTTGAGATCTACATAGAAATCTGCGCCAAGCAGGTCATTCACCTCCTTGTAATATTCCGTACGTTGCCGGTGATGCGAAAATCCGGCTGTAAAATTTGTGGTCTCATTCAATGTTTTGTTATAAACTGTATTAAAACCGGTTTTGCGCATATCGGTCACGCGGTCCTGGACAAGATAACTGGCCCACCTGCCCTGCACCGTATTTCCGGCTATGCCATCAGCGTTATACAGGGTTGAATCGCTCAGGTAGTTTGATTCATACAGGTCATCCCATTTTATCTGGCGTTCCTCTTCACTGTTGCTTAACAGTGAATACACCACCATGGCTTCTTCAGGGTTCACGTTTGCAATGAAGCTGGGAAGGCGCCTGTAAAAGTCTGCGCGCGGATCGGTTGCATTAAACCAGTCGAGACCTGAAATTTTTGTCTTGCCTGCAATCCTCGAGACCGAAGTTTCAAGGCTTGAAGTGTTGTCGATCTGCCATTCGTGACTGAGAATAAACGCCGGCGTATGGCTCCGGCCCACGTTGGCATTACGTACTTCGCCGTTCTGGTAACCCCACACCGGGTTGTAGTAATTGGTGCCTGCAATATCATACATCTCCTGAACTGCAGGAGCCTGGCGGCCATTGCGCAGCGGACTTCCGAAACCTGTGAAACTCAGGCTGTGATTTTCATTAAGCTGTTTTTCAACTGAGCCGAAATAGGCCCAACTGTCATAAAATGTACCTTTAACATAGCCTTCATTTGCCCAGCGGCGTGAAACTGAAGCGGCAAATGACCAGCCTCCTTTCAAAACTCCTGAGCCATAGGTAAACATCAGTCTGTTATCGTATGTCCGGTTCGACAATGCGTATGATGCCTGTATCTGCTTCCGTTGCCTGGCAGCACGGCTATCTATATACGAAGAACCTGCAATGCCCCCGAACGTGTGGTAGCTGGGGTCAAGACCCAATGTGTTTTCACGCATGCGTACCACGTCATTGAGTCCGCTCCAGGTATAAAACATATCGCGTCCTGTTGTGAGGTCAGTCATGATTGCTCCGTTCATGATCGTGGGTGCATAACCGTTATCATATCCCCTGAGCCTGAATCTTGATATGCCGAAGGTAAAAGTTGTTGCATTGGTAAAAACGTCCCTCGAACCTCCAAGAACACTTGAAACATTGCTTGATGAACTGCTTTCCCTGAGGTCTGATTCCACGATTGCCGAAGCAGGGATGTCATCACCTGCTGAAATAAAATCATCGGGAGTCATTACAACCGGGGCTATAACAACTTCCGGCTCATTTACTTTTGCCCGGACACTTATATTGACAAAATTGACCGCCTTTATGATCAGCGAATAATTTCCGTAGGGTACGTCCTTTATTTCAAATGCGCCAGTTGTATCGGATATGGCTGAAAGCTGGGTATCAGCAATTTTAACTTCCGCGCCTGAAACAGGCACCTGGCTGGCATCGGTAATTTTCCCTTTCACTATAGCTGTCTGTGAAAATGCCGGGAAAGGCAGCAACATCATAACGAACAGGCATCGGTAAAGCTTTTTTAATAACATGGATCAGGTTGGATCTTGGTAAATGCGGGCGCAAAGCTACATAAATAATCACTCACACTCACTTTTGCGTAGTTGAAATCGGTTGAAAAACGTTACATTAATGTATATTTAATTCTGATAGTGAATTTATTAACACCTTAATTCTCACACACCTCTGATTTTCGACAGATGCGAAAGTGATACCGCTACTTACACCAACCAGCCCATTAACGGCAAAGGTGTCCATATAAATCTGTCGGATAAGGATAAGAAGGCATAAAAATTCATTCATCATCGAAAAGCATAATCCTGCTTTCGCCGCATTTCCAAACTATTGCCACTGAAGCAGGGAGACATGCATAGCATAATCCTGCTTTCGACACATTCTAAACTTTTCAAACCTTCCAAACCTTCTAAACTTTCCAAACCTGACCCACCTGGCAATTAGTTTTGTAGATTTGTCGCAAATTATTTTGAGGTTCATGACGGGAAATAAAAAGTTTTCGATTATTATCATGCTGCTCAGCATTGCAGCCATTTCGCACGTTTCCAATGCGCAGGATAAAAAATATAAATCAGCTTTAATCGGTTTTTACAACCTTGAGAATCTTTTCGATACCATTGACGGGCCCAACAACGATGCTGAGTTTTTGCCGGGAGGCGCCAACCGTTACAATGCCTCAGTTTACCGGGACAAGCTTGGCAAACTGTCAGATGTGATTTCGCAGATCGGGACCGATATATCTCCTGAAGGATTGGTGGTGATGGGATGCGCAGAGATCGAAAATGAAACCGTCCTCATGGATCTGGTCAGCCAGCAGTCTGTCAAAGACAGGCGCTATCGCATAGTGCACTATGATTCGCCCGATGAACGCGGAATTGATGTAGCGCTGATATACAATCCAAAATATTTTACGGTAAAGCACAGTGAAAAGCTTTTTGTACCGCTGCCAATGGTGGATTCGGTGGCCCGTTACACAAGGGATATCCTGTATGTTTTCGGCCTTCTGGATGGAGAGCCGCTTCATTTATTTGTAAATCACTGGCCAAGCCGCAGGGGTGGCGAAGAGGCAAGCGCACCATGGCGCATGATTGCGGCAGGGGTTGTGAAGCATAAATCCGATTCAATACTGAATACCGATCCGGGAGCAGGCATCATCATCATGGGCGACCTCAATGATGACCCTATAAGCCCGAGTGTTGCCAGGGTGCTGAATGCAAAAGGAAGAAAGGAAGCTGTTATGGAAAAAGACCTCTACAATCCATGGATGGATTATTATAAGAATGGCAATGGCACACTTGCCTACAATGATGCATGGAACCTTTTCGACCAGATCATTATTTCCGAAGGACTTCTCAACAAGGATGAGGATGGTTTTTATTTTGCTGACGCACACATCTTCAAAAAGGATTTTTTGGTTCAGAAAACCGGCCGTTTTAAAGGCTATCCAAAGCGAACTTATAATTTTAACAAGTACGTGGGTGGCTACAGTGACCATTTTCCAACCTATATCGTTTTTTTAAAGGAAGTGAAATGATGCGGGTGTTCTTTTCTTACCTTTGGACATTCATGAATATTTATGGCAGATGATGGAGATAAAATAGCCCGCAAGACGGTCCGGTCTTCCTATGTATCCACTGTGGTCAGCATGACCCTGGTCCTTTTTACATTGGGAATGCTGGGTGTGATCCTGCTCCATGCACATAAAATTTCAAATTATGTGAAGGAGAACATGGAGCTTACTGTTTTTTTAAAGGCAGATGCCACCGACGTGGATATCATGCGTGTAACACAGGTTCTGGTAAGATCGAAGCCAGTCAAATCATACCAGTTTGTTGATAAAGATGAGGCTGCCAGGAAACTGAAAGAAGAGCTTGGAGAAGATTTCGTAGAATTTCTTGGCTACAACCCTCTGCTTCCGTCGATTGATGTGAGACTGAAAGCAGAATATGCTGACAATGAAAATATTGAAAAGCTGAAAGAAGCGCTGGTGGCTGAAAAACCCGTTAAAGAAGTTGCCTACCAGGAGTCACTTGTGGAGCAGGTGAACCGCAACCTTGGCCTTATCAGCATGGTGATCCTTTGTTTCAGCGGGCTGTTGTTCATCATATCGCTTGCCCTTATAAACAATACCATCAGGCTTTCCCTTTACGCACGGCGGCTGCTTATACGCAGCATGCAGCTTGTGGGCGCCACCCAGGGATTTATCCGCAGGCCATTTATCCTGAAAGGATTGTTGAACGGCTTGTATGGCGCCATTCTGGCAAACCTTCTGCTTATGGGACTGCTTTACCTTGCACAGACCAAAATTCCTGTCCTTTTCAACCTGCAGGATCTTCAGCTGATGCTTACACTTATGGGTTCTGTTATAGTCCTGGGCATGCTCATTTCCATATGCAGCACTTACTTCGCGGTCAACAAATACCTGCGTAAGAAAGCCGACGAGCTGTATTAAACACTACCTTGCAGGCTGCAATCCAGGCACTAACATACATATTTGATGTAGTGAGACTTTTGAATATATTTGCGCCCCAAAGCATTAATACAAATTGAATGGCAAAATCAAAGACCACACCCGAAACTCATACCAGACCAAATGTCAAAACGGGCTCCCCAGCACCAATGACTTCCAGGACGGCTGCTAAGGACAAGCAGACAATTGACTTTGCTTTCGGACGTATCAATTACATTTATATGCTGGTTGGAATTGCTTTCATTTTCGTCGGATTTATCCTTATGGCCGGTGGCCGTTCCACCGACCCGAACGTTTTCAACCCTGAGATCTTCAGCTTTCGCAGGATCACCCTTGCTCCCATCCTGGTGATCACAGGATTTGTAATTGAAATTTATGCCATCGTCAAAAAGGCAGAGGATTAATGGCTGGCAGCAAAATCATTTTATTGTTACCAAATTTCCCCGCTGACCCATGTCGTACCTGCAGGCTATAATACTTGCCATCATTGAAGGGATCACCGAATTCCTTCCGGTCTCGTCAACAGGCCACATGATCATAGGGTCATCCATCATGGGCATCGCTGATGATGAATTCACCAAAACTTTTACTGTTGCCATCCAGTTCGGCGCCATACTTTCGGTGATCGTGCTGTATTGGAAAAGGTTTTTTATGAGCACCGATTTTTACCTGAAGTTGTTTGTAGCTTTCATACCTGCTGCTGTTTTCGGAAAGCTTCTCGATGACTATATCGATTCACTTCTTGGAAATGTGCTGGTGGTCGGGTACTCGTTGTTTGCCGGAGGGGTGGTTCTGATCATGATCGACCTGTATTTCTTCAAAGGAAAAGAAGAACCGGATAACAAGATCACCTATTGGAAGGCCTTCAAAATAGGCATGTTCCAGGTTATTGCCATGATCCCCGGCGTATCCCGTTCGGCTGCTACAATCGTAGGCGGTCTTTCTCAAAGGCTTGACCGCAAAACCGCTGCTGAATTTTCATTCTTCCTCGCTGTTCCAACCATGTTTGCCGCAACCGTATATAAGATCTACAAGCTCTATGATGAAGGAGGCGGGTTCCAGGCGGAGCAACTGGGCATCCTTGCTGTTGGAAATATTGTCGCTTTTATTGTTGCCATGCTTGCCATCAAAACATTCATCACCTACCTGACCAGGCATGGATTTAAAATATTCGGCTTTTACCGGATCATCCTCGGGCTGATCATCATGATCCTGCATTTTATGGGCAAGGAGCTATCTATGGTCTGATGGAACCCAATGAATTTGAGCTTGGGAAGGTTTTATTGTTCGATAAGCCTTACCGCTGGACGTCATTCGATGTCGTAAGAAAAGTCAGGAATGCCATCCGTGTGAGAAAAACAGGTCATGCCGGTACGCTTGATCCCCTGGCAACAGGACTTCTCATCCTATGCACCGGGAAATTCACCAAGCAGATCGATACCTACCAGGCTCAGGAAAAAGAATATACAGGCATCATCAGGCTGGGTTCCACCACGCCTTCATCTGACCTTGAAACGGGAATCAACCAGACCTTTGACACATCGGGGATCACTACTGATATGATTATGAATGCCACCAGACAGTTTACAGGCAGCATCATGCAGTCGCCACCTCTGCATTCGGCCGTTAGCATCGGAGGAGAGCGGGCCTATGAAAAAGCCAGGCGTGGCGAAACAATGGTTGTACCACCTAAAAATGTGGTGATCCACGAATTTGTGATTACAAATATTTCAATGCCTGATGTTTCATTCAAGGTTGTTTGCAGCAAAGGCACCTATATCCGTTCGCTTGCAAGCGATTTCGGCAAAGCCCTTGGCAACGGCGCACACCTTGCTTCTCTTTGCCGCACGCGAATCGGCGAATTCAGACTTGAAGACGCATATTCAGTTGAAGAATTTATTAATGACCTTAAAAAGCCGGACCTGTCAAGGGAAGTCTGAGGGAGCAATGCACCCCAGGTTCTCTTTTCAGTTATGTATGCTTTGAACTTTTATCCCTGAAGCTTTTATTTTCCTGATGAAATAAATAATAACAGGCACACCAGCAGCAGCCGGTCCAAGCCAAAGCACCAGGGCAGGCAGGAATGTGATGTTCACCACCAGGAATGCCGTCCAGGTTGCAATATACCCTCCGATCATACCATTGACATGTGAAATCAACCAATGATTCTTTTCAGCTGGCCTGACAAAGAATTTTTTAACGTCGGCATATACGTAGCCGAGGCCCGTAAATGCAAAAACCATCGCAACGATGCCAATTGTATCCTGACGGATGAATGCAGCATATAGGCCCCATCCCAGTAAGATCAAATTAAAAATACCTGCAGCTGAAGCGATGAACCAGTCTGTCAATGATGGCTTCTGCTCCCGGTGAAGCTTTTTCAGGTAAAGAGCCCTGTATCCGCTGCAGATCATGTGGTAAGAAAAAAATCCTACCATAAGTAAAAAAACATTTTGCCTGATGGCAGCAACGTATACGGCAGTGATGAAAACACCTGTCATGGCTCCAAAATAAATTTTTCCGGCAATCCGGTGAAGCGGCCTTCCTTTTTCAGCAGCCATTGAAATACCACCCGCAACCAGAGCTACAAATCCACAAAAGGCATGAAAATATATGCTGTATGCTAAAAATGCTTCCATGTTTTTTCTGTAAATATATTTCACCGGTATCCGCACTGGTATACATTTCCGACAGACGGCATGAAATAGCGGATGAATGATTAGATAGTTTAGATGGTTTAGAAGGTTTAGAAGGTTTAGAAGGTTAGGTTTAAAGGTTTAGAAAGTGGCGAAGGAGGATAATGCTTTGCGAAGTTGAAATATACTGAATAACCATCTTTGCCGTTTGGCTTCAGCCAACGGAAGGCAGGATGTCCTTCAAATCGTATCCGGATATTATTATTAATTTTAGCACCCATAAATGAAAAACAATTGAAATCAGTCTTTGAGATCGGGCGGTACTGGATATTTATGAAAGGGCTTTTCATCAAGCCTGAAAAATTTTCAGTCTATCGCCGGCAGATCGTGCTTGAAATGGTATCAATAGGCAACGGCTCACTGGGCATTGTAGCGATCACATCTGTGTTTATGGGTGCCGTTATTACCATCCAGAGTGCTTACAACCTGGTAAACCCTGCAGTACCGATCAGCGCTGTTGGTCTGGTGGCAAGGGATTCGGTGATCCTGGAATTTTCGCCTACCATTATCATGCTTGTGCTTGCCGGCAAAGTAGGCTCCAGCATTGCCTCTGAGATTGGCACCATGCGTGTAACGGAACAGATAGACGCACTGGAGATCATGGGCATCAATTCATCAGGGTACCTGGTTGTTCCAAAGCTTGTGGCTGCTGTATTTATTCTCCCTTTTATTGTTATCATCAGCATGTTCCTGGGTATTCTGGGCGGCTGGATCGCAGGCGACCTGTCGGGTACGGTCCCAAGCTCCGACTATGTGAAAGGTCTGCAGGACCAGTTCGTACCTTTTAATATCGTATTCGCGCTGATCAAAACCATCTGCTTCGCATATATTATCACTACGGTATCATCATACCATGGATATTTTACGCAAGGCGGTGCACTTGAGGTTGGCCAGTCGAGCACGAAGGCAGTGGTTTATTCCAGCATTCTGATCCTGGTTTTTGATTACATCCTCACCCAACTGATACTGGCATGATTGAAGCGAAAAATGTGTCCAAGGGATTTTCGGGCAAGCAGGTGCTGGTGGATGTATCATGCAACTTTGAATCAGGAAAAGTGAACCTGATCATCGGCGGAAGCGGTTCCGGAAAAACGGTACTTATGAAATGCCTTGTAGGTCTCATGGAAGTCGACAGCGGCAGGATCGAATATGACAACAGGAATTTTTCGGAAATGACATTTAAAGAACGCAAGCCAATCCGCCAGGAAATAGGCATGGTGTTCCAGGGCGGGGCATTGTTTGATTCCATGACGGTTGAACGGAATGTTGGATTTCCACTTGGCATGTTCACGAATATGAGTGCCGAAGAAAAACGCGAGCGGGCCAATTTCTGCCTTCAGCGGGTAAACCTGGTGAATGTAAACAAGCTATTCCCTTCAGAGCTTAGCGGTGGTATGAAAAAAAGAGTGGCTATTGCAAGGGCGATTGCAATGAATCCCAAATATCTGTTTTGTGATGAGCCCAATTCAGGACTTGATCCCAAAACATCGATCGTGATCGACCAGCTGATTGAAGAGCTGACGGAAGAATATAAAATGACAACTCTCGTCAATACTCACGATATGAATTCAGTGAGCGAACTGGGTGAAAAGATCATTTTTCTGCACCAGGGAAAAAAATGGTGGGAAGGCTCATTTGCCGACATTCTGAAATCAGATAACAAGGAGCTGAATGAATTTATTTTTGCATCAAAGGTGATGAAGGTATTTAAAAAAACAGGCGTATAGGGGTGTAATCATGAAGATGAAATTTCAACCGGTTTCATGGGCAGGCATTCTGCTATTTTCTCTTTTCCTGGTGCTGTCATCGTGCAGGAAGGAAAACATGTGCGACTGCTTTAAAAGCACAGGTGCGGAAAAAACCGAAATCCGCGACGTTACCGGATTTACAAAAATTGAGCTTAATGACAATGTGGATCTGCGCATAACCCCGGGAAAGGATTTTTCGTGCAGGGTGACTGCAGGCAGCAAGCTTGTAGGTATGGTGACTACGGAAGTTGAAGGAAATACGCTTGTCATCCGCAACCATAACAAATGCAACTGGGTAAGGAGCTTTGAGAACAGGTATACCGTTGATGTCTCATTGCCATTGCTGGAGTATCTTTATTATTCCGGATCGGGCGACATCACGTCGCTGGATACGATCCGCTGCGACCGTTTTATCATGGATGCGTGGACCTGTTCCGGATCCATCAGGCTTATGCTGAGCTGCAATACAAGCTGGCTCACCATGCATACCGGAACAGGAGATCTGACAGCTTCCGGAAGCTCCGGTGTGAGCTACGTATATAACGCAGGCGCCGGACCGGCTGATTGCAGCAAGCTGGCATCAGGGTACACCTACATCACCAGCAAAAGCACAAACGATTGTTATGTTAACGTTACCAAAGAGATTGGAGCAGGACTTTTCCTTCAGGGAAATATTTTTTATTCAGGCAACCCTTATAAGATCGAGAAATCGGAAAAAGGCGAAGGCCGCCTTCTCAGCCTGCCGTAAATAAAGTGCAACTGGCGCCATATACGAATATTTAATATTCCATTCAGTTTTCCTTCACCGTTTACTTTTCTCTTTACTCATAAATTAAAGGGCCACGAAGGCGCGAAGACGCAATTGATTCTGCAAATGTTATTTAAAATAATACATAAATATGAATTAACGGCTACACTCATCAGGAAACTCCAATTAAACCTTCAAAACCTTCTAAACTTTCAAACTTAACATTAGCAAAAAGCCACTAAAGCACGAGGTGCCGGGATGTTGTATGAACGGCAATTTGTATATCTTGCCGCCTCAATCCATTATTATTTCCACTTACAAATGAAAAAGGCCCTTACTCTTCTAATCCTCACCGTGATGTTTTCATGCCAGCAGTCAGAAAAAAAAGAAGCAGACACGAATGCAAATTTTGATTCTTTCAAAAACTCTTTTATAGAAAGGCTCTGGGAGCTGTACCCCGGATGGGCAGCTGCAGTCGGCTATCATAAATATGACAGCATACTTGTAATTCCCGATCAGGCATTTCACAGCAGGGAAGTTGAATTTGCGCGTGCTCACCTTGATTCATTGGCTGCCTACCCGGCAGATAAACTATCGGCAAACAACAAAACCGACCATGTAATGATCATGAATGCGCTTAAATACATTGAATGGAATGTGAATTCCTTTAAGGATTATGAGTGGAATCCGGCCTCGTGGAATGTATGTGGCAGCTTTGGCGAGGCCCTTAACGGCACCTATGCACCGCTTGAAGAGCGTTTGAGGAATATGCACCTGCGTATGCAAAATGTGCCTGCTTATTACGAAGAAGCTAAAAGATCAATAAAAAATCCAACCGCTGAGCATACACTTCTTGGCATTGATCAGAATACAGGTGGTGCCGGCGTTTTTGAGACCGATATCCCCGATTCGGTAATGGCATGTGCCGGACTGAGTGCTTCAGAAAAAGAGCAGATGACGGCCCGATCTAAAGAATGTGCTGCTGCAGTCCACGGTTATGCAGCATGGCTGAAAGAAATGAAAAATGAAAATCCGCGCACGTTCAGGCTGGGCAGGGAGCTGTATGATAAGAAATTTGAATTCGACATTCAGAGCGGCTATTCACCGGAGCAGATCTACCAAAAAGCCCTGACCCGCAAGAAAGAGCTGCATTCGGAAATGCATAAAATTTCAGCTTCCATCTGGAACAAATATTTCGAAGGCACTGCCATGCCTTCCGATTCGCTCAAGGCTATAAAAATGATGATCGACAAGCTGTCTGCGACGCATGTACACCGCGACTCATTCCAGCTTGCGATTGAAAAGCAGATACCGGAGCTTGAAAAATTCGTAACTGAAAAAAATCTTATTTACCTGGATCCCAAAAAGCCGCTGGTGGTTAGAAAAGAGCCTGCGTATATGGCAGGCGTTGCAGGAGCATCCATTTCAGCACCCGGCCCTTATGATAAAGATGCAAATACTTTTTACAATGTTGGTTCACTTACCGGCTGGCCGGAAGAAAGGGCTGAAAGCTACCTCCGTGAATATAATCATTATGTTCTTCAGATCCTGAACATACACGAAGCGGTGCCTGGACATTACACGCAACTGATCTACAGCAACCAGTCGCCGAGCATCATCAAGTCGGTGTTTGGAAACGGCGCCATGATTGAGGGATGGGCGGTCTATACCGAGCGGATGATGCTTGAGAACGGCTACGGCAACAACGAACCTGAAATGTGGCTCATGTATAACAAATGGCATTTACGGGCTGTATGCAATACGATCCTCGATTACAGCGTCCACGTAAATAATATGTCGAAGGAGGATGCATTACATCTTCTTATTGACGAGGCGTTCCAGCAAAAGGCCGAAGCCGAAGGAAAATGGAAAAGATGCACGCTGACACAGGTGCAGCTCTGCTCCTACTTTACCGGCTATACAGAAATTTATGATTTCAGGGAAGATACCCGTAAAAAGGAAGGTGATAAATTCGACCTCAAATCATGGCATGAAAAATTCCTCAGCTACGGCTCGGCTCCTGTAAAAGAAATAAGGAAGCTGATGGAGGCGGGGGAATAAATAATCGTTATCCCCCATGGGAACATGCTGTTCCGCGTAGCAATAAATTGCATAAACTGAGTAACATTTTGACCGCTTTAAATAACCAATTGATTATTTATGCTTGTAAGCATTCCGTTTGATTGCCTGAGGTATATTTGATTTAACGGGTTAGCTTTCATGTCGTAGTATTCATTATTATGACCCATTTCCCGTTCCTTGTGATTTATTTTACATATATTTAGAAATATTTTTAAGTTCAGGAAAATAGAAATTGACCTGTAACATTTTTCATTTAGGCCTTTTTCAGCATATTCTTAAAAAAATTGCAATAAATATATATAATGGAAAATCGTAATTCAAGGATCAAAAAATGAAAAAGATCGTAATCATATTTCTATCTATTCTATTCTTTATTCCAGGATTATTACAGGCGCAATCATGGCAATGGGCAAAACAGATGGGAAGTAGTTATCTACTTTATGATGACCTCTTAAAAAGCCTCATTTCTGATGGGAATCATACATATGGAATTGGTACCTATGCTGGAATTTTTAACCTTCCAAGTGATACAATATACTCTAATGGCTTAAATGATATTTTTATTGCAAAGTTCGCCAATAATGGGGTTATGATGTGGGCCAAAACTTTAGGAGGAAGCTTTAATCAACCAACAGCCAATGAATATGGTAATGGTGTTTACGATCCTGTTAATGACTGTATATATTTGACAGGAACATTTATTGGATATATAAATTTTGGCAATGGAATATCCCTTAATAGCCTAAATACCGATCAGGATATTTTTATCTCCAAAATGGATTTAAATGGTAATTTTCATTGGGCAAAGAAAATTGAAAGCCAAGGTCATGATTATGCGTATATTTTTGCAAAACCTGATGGCAATATATTAATATCTGGGCATTTAGAAAATAATTCTTTTGTTGATACAGTACCTATTGTTGCAGGTGGTTTTTTCGCAAGCTATGATAGCCTTGGAAATATCCTATGGGCTAAACATAAAATGAATGGACCGGATCAATATCAGGTTTCAATAGACTTTATTGATAATGATTTTGTTATTGCCGGTGTAGCTGGGCCATCTGGAACTGTCACGATTGATACTGTTACAATGAATGTTAATGGCCTTTATGATGGGTTTTTAGCTAGATTTGATTCGGTAGCTAATTTAAAATATTTAAAAATTATTGGCGGGAAGGGTGTAGGAGCGTTTAATTGGATTTCGATTGATGCAAATAAGAATATTTATTGTGCGGGAAGCATAATGGATTCCGTTATAATAGGAAATGACACTTTATTTCATCCTGTCAGTGATTATATAGTCGCTAAATTTGATGAAAACGCAAATTTATTATGGTACAGGATGGGGAATTCTTCTCTTGGTGCAGAATCGAGTTACATTCTTTGTAATAGTGAGGGAAAATGCTATGTTTCAGGGGCCTTTCAAGGAAACTTGTCCTTTGGATCAAACAATTTAAGTGCAAACACAAATCAAAATATGTTTGTAACAAGAATTGATGAAAATGGCAATTGGTACGATGTCCTTGATTTCGGCGAGGCAAATCCTCCTAGGATTGTAGTTGATTCCATAGGATCTTTATATGTAGCTGGTGAATTCAAAAATACAATTAATGTTGGAAGTACTTCGATGACAAGCTCTTTTAACAATGACATTTATCTGGCCAAATCAAGTGCCATCACCGGCTTAGAAGAAAACCAGCGAAACAGCTTTCTTCTATTGAATATATATGCCAATCCTAATGCAGGTAAATGTACCATTACTATTCCGGAAGAATTTAAAAACGAACATAAATTACTATTAAGCATTTATGATATCAATGGAAGGATAATCCTACAAAAATCTTTATTGATAAATACTACAACCATCAACGTAGACCTGGAAGCTGTGGCTAAGGGAGTTTATAGCGTTAATTTAAGCAACGGCAAGAAAACCTATAGCGGGAAAATTGTGCTGGAATAATGTAACATGAAGAAAATCAAAAATATTTTTCTACTTATCCTATTCTTTATTCCTGTTGTATTACAGGCGCAACTATGGCAATGGGCGAACGGCGGCGGAGGAAACAACTCCGATCAAGGTGTTCATATATGCAATGATTCTGCAGGTAATTTGTACGTAGGTGGCTCTTCTCAATTTCCCGTTTCCTATTTTAATACCGACACCATTTCAATAAATGGATTTAATGACTTTTTTATTATTAAGTATGATGCAAACGGAAATGAAATATGGATTAAACATTTTGGGGGCCCATACTATAGCTTAATGAATATTAAATCGGAAGGGATTGTAAGCCTGGTATTCGATCCTGTAAGCAGCTCTCTTTATGCAAGTGGGCATTTTATCGATTCCTGTAATTTTGGAATTACAACTTTATTTGGGACTAATAGTCAACTGTTTTTATCAAAATTTGATTTAAATGGAAATTGCCTTTGGGCAACAGAGGTAGGCAATTTGGGCTATGGTGAGGGCGCAAGATTAACAACTGATACAAATGGATATATATATATAGCTGGAGGAATAAGTAATCCTGCAACATTTGATTCAATTTCTTTGCCACGAGGTGGTTTTTTAGCAAAATATGATACTAATGGTAACGTAATTTGGGCTAAGAATATTTGCAATGTTGACACTCAATTTGGAGAGTCAAAATATCGGATGCACCAAATAAAATACATTAATAACAGTTTATTTATAGTTGGTTTAATAAGTGATTCTTTGACAATTGATACAATTACTTTTAATAATTTGAACTATCGATCTTCAATACTATCATGCTGGGATTTAACAGGAAATATAAAATGGGCAGAACAATTTGGAGGCCCGTCTCAACAAAACATATCGAGTATAAGCACCGATAATTTTGGAAATATTTATTGTACCGGTTCCTTTAAAGGAATGTATGGGGTGTTTGGAGCCGATTCAATCCAATCTACGGACTCTATAACAGGTTATATAGTAAAATTTGACAGTACACAATCAAAAATCTGGACTAAACAAATAAACGTCTCCCAAAATTTTACATGTTTCAATAGTTTTTCTTGTGGTGATGGAACTTTTTATTTAACTGGTTATTTCAGTGGCTTGGCAGAATTTGGGAGTTATAAAGTTTCCTCTCAAACTGCCGAGGACATATTCGTTGCACGATATAATTCCAATGGAGATTGTCTAGGAATTCGTAATACTGGCTCTGGATGGGGATATGACGTAATATCGGATATAAATGGAAATGCTTACTTGACAGGTAGATTCAAAAATACAATAAATTTCGATGCGTTTTCACTAACAAGTTATGGAACAATGGATATGTTTATAGCTAAAATCAACCAATTTACCGGTATAGGGGAATTAGAACGATCAAGCAACCATACATTGAAAATATATGCTAATCCTAATGCTGGAAAATGTAATATTACCATCCCAGACGAATTTAAAAACGAAAATAAATTGCTTTTAAGTATTTATGATATTCACGGAAGGATAATCCAACAAAAATCTTTATTGATAAATACTACAACCATCAACGTAGACCTGGAAGCTTTTGCAAAGGGAATCTATAGCGTTAATCTAAGCAACGGAAAGAAAACCTATAGCGGGAAAATTGTGCTGGAATAATGTAACATGAAGATAATCAAAAATATTTTTATACTTATCCTATTCCTTATTCCTGTTTTAATAAAAGCTCAGACATGGCAATGGGCTAAGCATGTTGGGAGTAATTTTCAGATGTATAATGAGCATTGTAAAATTCTTTCAGACGGAACGAACATTTATGCAATAGGGTCTTATGCAGGACAACTTAATCTGCCAAATGATACTCTATATTGCAATGGTAGTAGTGATATTTTCGTTGCAAAGTTTGATATAAATGGTAATAATTTATGGGCCAAAACTATTGGTGGTGGATTTAATCAGACTACTCACTATGAGGATGCCTTTGGGGTGTTTGATCCTTTAACAAATAGCATTTACTTATCAGGAAGCTTCATAGGTAATGTTATGTTTGATACAATTTCACTAAGTGGTTCTATTGCTAATGAAGATATATTTCTGGCTAAAATGGATTTAAATGGAAATTTCATCTGGGCAAAGAATTTTGGGGGAAACGGCATGGATAAATCAAGAATTTTTGTAAATCCTTTCGGAAGAATTTATTTAATTAGCCAAACCAGTGATTCTGCATTTTTTGAAAATTTTCATTTGGGACCAGGTGGAGGGCTTGTCCAATTTGATTCTTCAGGAAATTGCTTATCTGCCGATAGCAAATTTAGTGCTCCGCTATTTTCAAATTCCAATGCAGTTTATTTAAATTT
>Ga0190272_10000587_pt1 | contig 18762 bp, 13 predicted proteins | sample Popmic504T_FD_133746 | JGI IMG/M metagenome (GOLD analysis project Ga0190272, IMG submission 133746) | Populus adjacent soil microbial communities from riparian zone of Shoshone River, Wyoming, USA - 504 T | ecosystem: Environmental > Terrestrial > Soil > Riparian zone | place: USA: Wyoming... | reverse complement strand
GTTATTTGTAAATCGATTAATTTTTCAAGCTCTGATCTCACTTCTAAAATATCTCCCCTCAATAAAAAACCTGACTGAATATTCTATTCTACAATAATAAAAAGAAAAAAGCGTCTTGAGCCGCGTATATGCGATGCGTCACACATTTTTTTCGTCTTCCGTCCCTATAAATGTCTCCCCATTTTGGGATTGGGGATAGCGGATTTCGGATTGAAAGAAAGACGAACCACCCCGTCAGCCGAAACGGCTGCCACCCCTCCTTTTCCAAGGAGGGGAGCTTTTTGTACCCATCTGCTGTCCGCTACACTGTTCCCTGGAATATAAGGAAGTGATCACGAAGATCCTCCGATCCGAATTCTCCCCGCTCGTTCTCCGAAAGAACTGAAAACCATTGCGGCGCCTCGCCGAGCCGCATCAGCATCAATTCTGCATTGGATTTGGCGATACCGAAATGCGTTATCCGTGCGATCGCCAGCGCGCCTCCCCGCATAAATCCATCGTTGGGCGTGCGCGTCCAACCCGCCTCGATGGTAAGGCTTCTAACACCCTGACGAACCCGAAGCAGCGAACCGACGAGATTCGCGCCGCGCAATCTGAAATTATGCGGGTCCTCATTTTCCATTATAATGACCGGGTTTAGCCGGCTTGCTTCGGACGCGAGTTCGATGACGGAATCGAACAGCCACTTTACGCTGGTCTTCCGGATAACGTCGTTAGCGGCCTTGAGCGCCAGGTAATCGGCTACGTCGCGCCGCCCGGAGGCTTCGGCGTTCGCAAGCGCGTGTCCAAGCATTTCCGACCAAACTTCATCGAGCTCGTTCATGATTCGAGGATAGAACCGCGGCACGATAAATGCAATTTCGTGGTATTATTTTGAAAAGTATTGTGCCTCGACATCCGTTTTAGAAGTATTTATGAGAAAAGTAGTATTTATATCTCTATTGCTCTCGCTTTTCCTCACGGTATCCGGCCAGAAACCGGCCACCGTTAAAAAACCGGCCCCGGCGAAAACCAATCTTGCAAAGCCCGCGCCGACACCTGGGAAACCAAAAGACCCCGGGACGGAAAAAGCGGATTTTAACGCGGCCGCCGCCGTTAGCGACCCCACCCAGAAGATAAAGGCCCTGCAAAAATTTATCTCGGATTATCCAAAGTCAGGCAGTAAGACCCGGGCACTGGAACTGATCCTTACTGCCCGCGCGGTACTGGCCGACGAAAAACTCCTAGCGGGCGATCCGGAGGCCGGCATAACGCTGTTCAAGCTGGCTGTGGAAGAGGGGCCCGAGCCGATGCCGGACGAGCTGTTCGAAAAGGTCATAGCTAATTTTCCGGCCAATATTTTTTGGCAGGGCCAGCGCGAGGGGGCGATCGAGATCGCGCAGTTGATCGAAGAGAAAGCCGGCACGAATACAAAACAGATACTGGCGATGGCGAGTTTTTACTTAGGGATAGAATACGCCTCCGAGGCCAGGCGGGTAGCGGAAAAAGTGATCCAGCTCGAACCCGGGTTTAAGAATGCTCACCAGACGCTGGGCCTGGCCTACCGGATGAGTTTCCAGCCCGAAGAATCGGGGCAGGCTTACGCCAAGGCGCTCGAGCTTGACGGCACATCGGTCGTTTCGCGGCGCAGCCTGGCCGAGGCAAAGCGCGCGCTTGGCAAATCGGATGAAGCCGCCGCGCTTTACCGGGAAATACTCGCGGTCGACGAGGCGGACGGGGCGGCCCGTGCGGGGCTTGTACTGTCGCTCTTCAATGCCGGGAAACAAGCCGAAGCCGAGAAGGAACTTGAGAAGGCCCTCGACAAGGAGGCCGACAATTTACCCCTGCTTTCCGGGGCTGCCTATTGGTATGCGGCGCACGAAAACGGCGTAAAGGCGATCGACCTGGCCCAGGCGGCGATCGGTATCGAGCCGCGATATATCTGGTCGCATATAGCCCTGGCGCGCGGGTATATGGTCCAGAAACGCCCGCTTGATGCGGAACGCGTACTGCTGTCCGCGCGGCAATACGGCTATTTCCCGACGCTGGAATACGAGCTCGCCTCGGCGCGCATGATGGCCGGGTTTTACCGCGAGGCGATCGAGGGACTGAGAAAGAGTTTTACCCTGAAAGACGGCTTGATCGAAACCCACCTCGGCGGAAGGATTCCAAAGGAATCGAAAAGCTTTACCGAACTTATCTCGTACGAGCGCCGGGCAAGTATCTTCGAACCGGTCGCGGCCGATACTCCCGAAAATGCGGCTGCGCTGAAAGCCCTGCTCGATCTCACGCAAAAGCTCGAGGCTGCCGAGCCGAATGAAGCGGAAGTTTCGGCCGCCGCGGACGACTTTATCGGCGGCGACGATAATATGAAGTTTCACCGGCAGATCTACGCCTCGAATGCACTCCTGCAAAAAAAGATCGCGCTGTCGAAAGTACTGGACATTATGAAATCCGCGACCGGCAATACTGACCGGGCTCTGGATGTGGCGAATGCATCTTCCGCAGTGCTTGCGGACCAGCTTTATGAAAGCCGGGCACTCGCAATGAGAAGAAACGAGCTGGTGGTCGTGCCTAATGTTCCGCGTCCAACCCTTTTATCGGTCCTGCGCGGAAAGATCGAGGATACGACCGGCTCGGCGCTGCTCCAGCAGGGTAACGCGGCCGAGGCCATCATCCGCTTTCGTCGGGCCATAAGCGTCCTGCCCGAAAAAAGCGCCTGGTGGCGCGCCAGCGTATGGCGGTTGGGTTCGGCGCTCGCGGCTGACGGCAAGGACAAGGAAGCGCTGGATTCGTATATAAAAAGCTATGTGATCGACAGGCCGGACGGGACGCGATACGCCGCTATAGAAGCGCTCTACCGCAAAGTCTACGGCAATGCGGATGGGCTCGAAGCCAAGATCGGGGTTAATCCCGCGCCGCCGCCCCCCCCACCGCCGCCCTCCGTTGCGGAGAAGGACAAACAGGCCGAAACCGCGGCGCCGAAAACCGAGACTGCGCCCGATCCGAAGCCGGCTGAAGTCACCGAAAAAGACAAAACAGCAGTAGAGCCTGCTGCCCAAAAACCGGTGGCCGAGGAGCCGAAACCCGAAAGTACGCCCGAGGCCAAGCCTGCGGCAACCCCCGACCCCGTACCTCTCACGATAAAGGAGGATGTGCCGGCCAGGACCGAGCCGCTGCCCGACTCCACGCCCGCGGCGGAGCCCGCCGCAAACGATCCGAAACCCGGGACGGAAAAGCCGCCGGAAGTTAAACCGGACGTTCCGGTCGAAAAAGCGGAGGAGCCAAAAACCGAGCCCGCCCCGGCCAAACCGGCCGAAAAGCAGGATAAACGGAAAGATCTTTTCGAGCCGGTAATAATAACGATTCCGAGCGCAGGAAATAAGTCCGATAAGCCTGCCGAGACACCTAAGCAGCCCGAATCGCCGGCAAAGGAACCGGATAATTCGGGGGGCGAGAGAGCGCGTGTCGTCGGAGAAAAAAGCGATAAAGAAGAACCGCCGAAGTGTACATTAACGTTAAGCCAGGAAAACGGTTCGCTGCTCAACGACGGCGGGAGTATAGGAATATTAGTCGGTATAGAGGGCGCGGGAGATATAAAGGACCTGACAGCGACATCGAGCAGCCCGCGGGACATCACCGTGGTGCTGGACCCGGGGATAGGGGGACCCCGAAGGGCCTTTTATGTAATCAAGTCGGTCAGTGTGATGAAGGGCATCTACACGATCGTGTTCGAATCTCCTTCGTGCGGCAAGCGGGAGATCGCGGTGAAAGTTAATTGAGTTTTGTTGAGTTCGTTGAGTTCGTTGAGTTCGCTGGCTTAGGTTTTAGCATAGCCACGCCGTTCATGGCGTGGTACCGGTCAAATAACAATCACTGACAAGAATCGAATCACCCCGTCAGCCGAAGCGGCTGCCTCCCCTCCTTTTCCAAGGAGGGGAGCTTTGGACTTATTTCCGCCTTCGCCGCGGGGGCGGGTAGTAGATAGCGACCGTTGCCAGGGCCGCGAGCGTTAAAAAGAAAAACCCGTTGGCAGGCGTTCTCAGGGGGAAATCGAAAAAGCTGTGGACCATTATTCCCAGGCAGCCGGCAACCGCGCCGATGGCGGTGTGTTTTCTAAAGCCGTCGTGCGATTCGCGAATAACCCCGAGGCTCTTTTTAAAGAAAAGAAAGATAAACGCCGCCACACAGGAAAATCCCAGAATTCCCGCGTCGGACAGTATCTGCAGATACTCGTTATGCGCTCGTTCGACGCGGTAAACGCCGTTCCAGCTATCGTATAGGGGATAGGCGTTTCCAAATGCGTCAAGCCCCGCCCCGAAGATCGGGTGATGCCAGAATATCTGGAGCGCTACGCTCCAAAAATGGGTCCGCCAGGTACTAAAATCACCATCACCCTGCAGCCCCACGCCGCGTAACAGCGATTTATCGCCGCCCAGTAGCAGCACAAGCCCAAATACCGTAATAATAAGCGCCGCGGCCCCGCCCGCCAGCATCCACTTACTTTTACCGCTCTTTTGATCTTCGCTTTCGTCGGAATCCTTGCTGCGCCTCTTACGAGGGATCGCGTTTGCCGCGAGAATAAAACCCAGCACCGAAAAAAAGCTTATTAGCCCGCCGCGCGAACCCGTAAAAATGATCGCTATTCCCATCAGGAGCGCTGCAATTATCAGCAGCATCTGCTTGTCTTTTTTGGTCGCTTTTCCAAAAAGGAGGGCAAGCGTCAACCCGGAAGCCATCTCCATGAGCGCGGCAAAATGATGCTGATTGACATAGGAGCCGAAGATGATAGCCTGCGACGTCGTGCGCAGGCCGTAGATGGCATCCGGACTCGCGAGCCGCTGCAGAATGCCGAAAAACGCCATCACGGAAACAAAAATGATTATAAACAGCACCATTTTTCGTAACCGTTTCCGGTGATCGATAAAGGTCAGGGCGGCGGCGAAGAATATGCAATAGGTTATTAGCTGGATAATAAATAACCGGGTGGCGTAGGGGTCGACCGAAATCGCGTTCGATGCCGGAATTGTAAGCAAATCTCCCGAAACGCCGGCGGACCCGAAGGGCAGCAGTTGGATAAAACCGATCAACAGCAGTCCGAGCAGGGGAAGCTGCAGCGCGCTCGCGCTAAATCTCAGCTCCTTTTTTCGCCAGCTTTCGGCGATCCAGAGAACGGCGAGCACGGCCGCCAGGACCGAAAGCAAGCCGAGGGCCCAAGTATCGACCGCGCCGTACGCGATCGTTGAAAACGCGAGGATAGCGCAGAGCATGAAGAACACGGCTTTATTGAGCCGCGAAGGGCCTTCGTTCAGGTCCTCCGCCGCCGCCTCGTCGATCTCGCTTATCCTTTTAACTTCTTCCATCAGATCATTCCGCGCTCAGTGTCAGGTCGTCGAACCATATCCGGCCGCTTATAGAGCACAATCCGGTGCGGCAGGGCACGCGCGCGAGCCGTATCGCGATCGCTTCCGTACCCGCGGGGACGGTGAACTTGAGCCGCTGCGACGTCCAATCGGTATTCCCGGCAACCGGTTCGGTTGAAAGAATTTTCCCGTCGGTAAAACCGGCAACCTCCCATTTAAACGTAGCCGCGGTCTTTAGATCGGATTTGTAAAATAACTCGAACTGGTAGGTTTTACCGGGTTCGACAACTATCGTCTGCGATATCGTGCGAAAATCCTTGCCGTCATCCGAGTTAAAGATCAGCACCAGGCTTCGCTGGCCGGAGCGTTTCTGGGCGGTGTCCGCAGCGATCTGCGGCTTCAGCGCTTCGGCGATCTGCCATTCGAAGATCGCGGCGTTTTGCGGCTTGACAGCATGTTCAAAGCCGCCGTTAGAGATCTTCCCGGGGGCGCCTTCATCGTCGTCTTTACCGGCCAAAGCGGTCGAAAATACGGCAAGCGCCGCGCGATATTTCCTCGCGTCTATCAAGTGCCCGTAAAGGTCGATAGAGGCCTGTTTATACGTGACGCCCTTTTCTTCCAGCATAAGCGATTCCCAAATGGCAAAGGCCTCATCAAAACGTTTCTGTCCCGTGAGGATGGCCGACAGGGCCACATTTATCCTGGCCGAGTCGCCGATAGTATGGCGGACCAGGTTAATATCCTCGTCAAATACCTGCCAGGCCATCGAGGCCGCCGGGCCGACATATTTTTCGTCGGACGATGCGGCTTGCCGGATCTCGGCAAAGGCCTCGTCGCTTCGGCCCTGGCGCAGAAGGTTATTCCCCAGAACCCAGCGGACCTGCGCATAGTTCGGCGCCAGCTCGAGCGCTTTGCGCAGGGTCCTTTCGGCGCCTATGGGGTCCCCGTTGCGCTCGCGCGCCTTGCCCAATTCGAGCCACAGGAGAAAATTATGGGGCGCCAGCGCGGTCGCCTTCTCGTATTCCGAGAGCGAGACGGGTAGGTCCTCCGGTAAAAACGTCCTTTCATGCAGGACCGCCGATGTGTAATGGGTCTGCGGGTCGTCCGGCGCCCAGCTAACCATGAGATCGGCCACTTCCTTGTCCGGAGCTTTCGAAGATGCCGTATTGGCGAGCCCCCATTTTACGCTGAAAAATGCGCCCGCCAGCAAAACGACGGCGCCTGCCAGCAGTATTGCCCTGGATGGCAATGAGTCGATTTTTATGGCTTTTACGGGCATTTGATGAATATGGCCTTTTTGTTATTCAAAATCCACCGGCTCGATCTTTAGCATCGCTCGCTTGAGAGAGACATTGGATTCCCGGCAGATGGCCTTTACTTCATTCATTCTTTCGGACGAGATATTCCTGCAGGAGATCAAAATCTCCTGGATCTGTTTCTCGCTGAAGATCTTGGGCAGCGAGCCGTTTCCGGCGTAAACCCGCAGCCCGTTGATGAGCTTGTCTTTTTTATGCGGATCGTCATCGACAAAACCTATCGGCTGGTAATTCCACTCCGGGTTGTTCTTTAATTCTCGCAGGATCATCTCGCCGCCGTCGCCTGCACCGTAGATCAGGACCCGGCGGCCCTCGCTCGACGTCTGCATCGGCAGAAACTGCCTTATGATCCGGAATGTCATACGGCTCGTAACAAGGGCAATAAGCAGGATAAGCCCGTCCAGGATAAAGACGGCGCGCGAGAAATTCTGAAAGCGATAGAACATCAGTATCGCGAGGACGCTCAAAATCGAGCTCGCCACTACACCCTTGGTAAATGTAATGAAATCACCGATGCTCGTGTACCGCCATAGGCCGCGATACACTCCGGTTACAAGAAACGTGGCCAATTTCAAAACAATAAGCAGCGGCAGGGTTTGGATAAAAAGGGTCCAGTCGGTAGTTTCTTCAAAGTCGCCGAACAACAGCGCGTACGCCGCATAATACGATAAGGTGATCAGCAGGGCGTCGAGAAAGACCTCAAAAATACGCCGCTTATACGAGATATTAACGAGAAATCCGAAAACGGCGTTGTTCGCCATTGCAAGGTCTTCTTCCTGTTCCTTGTAAACCTTGACCTTAGAAAGATAGACCCCCAATATCGCGAGCACGATGGTGAACAAGGCCACCAGCGCCAGGCTTTGCACCGTCCCGATCCGGCTCACCAGCAGCGAAAGGGCCCCGGCCATTATCGCGAAAACATACAGCATCACTACGGCCGCCCGCTCCGAAAGGCCGAGTGCGACAAGCCGGTGAGAAGTGTGGTCGCGGCCGCCCTGCGAGGCTTTGCGGCCCCATAGTTTTCTGAGAATGGTGACGAAGGTGGTATCGAATATCGGAACGAACAGGATTAAAACCGGGACCGCCAGGATCGAAAAGATCCCCCGCGAACGCCCGCCCGTCTGCCCCAAAAGCACCGAGCTGGCAAGCAGAAACCCGACGAACATCGAACCGCAGTCACCCATAAAGATCGACGCGGGGTTAAAGTTATAGGCAAGGAACCCGAGCAGCCCCCCGATAAAGATCACGGTCAGCGTCAGCTCGTCGATCTGCCCGTTGGTGCCGAAGCCGATGGCGAGCGATATAGCGGCGATCGCCGAAATCCCCACCGCCAGGCCGTCCATATTATCGAGCAGATTTATCGCGTTCGTTATCCCGACCAGCCAGAAGACCGTAAGCCAGATATCCACGATCTCAAAACCCGTCAGCGGCAGCCTTAGGCCGAACCCCACAATGATACTCGCCCCGATAAGCTGTCCGATCAGCTTTTGATACGGCTTGATATTAAGAATGTCGTCGAGCAGACCGACGAGAAAAAGGAAGGAGGCCCCGGCAAATACGATCAGGGAATCGTGGGTCTTGGGCCCGAAAATCGCGAACATCAGCGCTGTGGTCACAAAGATAGCCACCCCGCCGAGCATCGCCGTGGGCTTTTTATGCCAGCGGTCGAGCTTGGGTTTAGCTACGAACTTATAGCGCCTGGCAAATGCGCGCACCAGGAAGGTAGCGGCCAGGGAAACGAGCAGGGCGGCTATGCCGGCCAGGACTGGATTTGTCGGAATCTCAAGCATAAGAACCTGTTTGTGAGTGATTCGCCGATTATCCCATACATCGAGAGCGCTTACCCGGTCATTGTACGAGATCCCGGTATAAATTCTTTATATCGTTCACAAGGCGTTTCTTATTATACCGCGTTCGTGCAAAGGTTTGTCCTGCAGACGCCAGTTTTTCACGTAATTTTTCATTTTTTGCCAAATATAACAAGGCATCGCAGAAGCTGCGCGGCGAATCCGGTCCAACCAGAATTCCACGCTCGCAAACCCGGAAACCGTCTTTTTCCTCCATCGTATCGCCGAGCAGATCGATCACGCCGCCGACAGCGGTGGATATGACCGGCCGGCGGGCCGCCATCGCCTCGATCAGCGATAAGGGGGTCCCTTCGTTCAGGGAGGTCAGCGCAACGATATCCAGCCCGGCGTAGAAAACGGCAGCATCGTCCCGGTTGCCGAGAAAGGCGACGATCTTTTTGACGCCCAGCGCTTCGGCTTCGCGTTCCAGGTCGCCGCGCAGGTGGCCGTCGCCAATGATGGCAAATTGCAGGTTGGGCGCAACGGCGGCCTTTTCGAGGTCGTATAGCTGAGCCGCCTTTAGAAGAAGCCCGATATTTTTTATCTCGGTCAGCCGCCCGACAAATCCTACTATTATCTCATCCTCTCCGGCCTCTAGTTCGGAGCGCAAAATATTCCGTTTGCTCTCCGGGTCGCTATAAATATCCAGATCGATACCCAGCGGTACCACCCGGAATTGCTCCTTCCGTCCCACCCCGAATTTATTATGGATCTCCTCCAGCTGCTGATCGGTGATGACGATGATCCTGTCCGTTGCTATCCGCGCCAGGACCTTCTCTATCGCGAGGAATAATTTTGTTTTGAAACTGCCGTAATAACTGTGGAATACGTGGCCGTGAAAGGTGTGAACGAGGCGCACGCGCCGCGGGCGTCCGATCAGCGTTCCCCAGGTGAGCCAGCGATATAGAAGTCCGGCCGCTCTGCCGACGGTACCCGCTTTTGCCGTATGCGTGTGAATAATATCGGGGCGTTCGCGTTTTAGCGCGCGGTAAACTTTATAAAGCGAGATAGCGTCGCGGGCGGACAGTTCCCGGCTCATTTCGGGAATAAAAACCGGTTCGACCCCATTTTCGCGGGCGAACCAGATCATGTCTTCCTCGCCCGGTGGGACCGTGCCCGAAACTAAAACGGACCGGAATTCCTCGTCCTGCAGCTCTTTCGACAGCCAGACCACGTGGCGCGCGGGTCCGCCCACGTTGAGTCGTGCAATAATTCGAGAAATTTTCATCCCTAAAGGGTTTCGGACAGGTTTGGCAGCACTTAATCCATAACGAAGATCGTACCGGGATCGTCCTCGTGCCGGACCTCGTCGATCTCTTCACTGTAATTTTCGCCTTTATAGAGGCGGTTGGGGCAATTTATCACCATACCGTCCTCGGGGCCGATATTTTTGTAAGCGTGGACGATACCTTTTGGGACGATCACGGCCTGGGCGTTATCGGCGCCTGGGAAGAGCGTCATCACGCCGCGGTAAGTAGGCGAGTACTCCCGGTTGTCCCAAAGCCGCAATTTAAAGACTGAAGGCCCGATAAAACAGAAAAGGTCCGCCTGGTCGATATGCTCGTGGGGGCCCCGCGTGATCCCCGGCTTGGTGAACGATATATACGACATCGCCGGGTAAAATTCCTCATCGATCCCGTCGTGACGAAACAGCTCGGCCAGCCATCCGCGCTCGTCCGCGAATTTTTTCAGCGGGTAGACGACTACATCGGCAATAGCCTGTTCGACAAAAATACTTTCGGCTTCCCTGGTCTGCATATTATCTCTTTACCGCGTCGCCGATCTTGTTGGCGCCGGTCTCGGCAACCATGTTCGAAGCGCGAAGCAGACTCTCGAATGTACCGGCATCCGTCCACCAGCCATCGAGCTCATTCCAGCTCATCTCGCCTCTCGAAATATAATCGTTGTTGACGTCGGTGATCTCCAGCTCGTTGCGGTCCGAAGGCTTTAACCCGCGGATGATCTCGAACACCCTTGAATCGTAAAAATATATACCGATAACGGCGTAGTCGGACCTCGGCTCACTCGGTTTTTCCTCTATCCGCACGACCTTATCGCCGTCCAGCTCGGGTACGCCGAAACGTTCCGGGTCGTGGACTTTTTTCAGGAGGATCTTCGCGCCTTTGCCCTGCCGGCTGTATTCTTCGGCCGCATGGCGGATGTTGCCCTCGATAATATTGTCTCCTAAAACAACACAGATCGGCTCGTTTTCCGCAAAATGTTCGACCAGCCCGAGGGCGTCCGCGATCCCGCCTTCGCCTTCCTGGTAGGTGTAATTCAGATGCTTGAGGCCGAACTCCTTGCCGTTGCCGAGCAGTTTGAGAAAATCGCCCGCCGAATTCCCGCCCGTGACGATCATGATATCGTCGATCCCGGCGTTTATAAGGGTTTGGATCGGGTAATAGATCATCGGCTGCGCGTGCACGGGCAGCAAATGCTTGTTGGTAACCTTTGTAAGCGGATTCAGCCTTGAGCCAAGGCCGCCCGCGAGAACGACACCTTTCATAATTTTTCGATTGACACTATATATTTACCCGATTATGAGGAATGATTCAATTTTCACCGATCGGATTACCGGGCTCGATCGCCGCGGCCGGCGTATCCGACCGCGGTCCAAAAAGACGTCTCGCTGAAAATAATATTTTCAAGGCCCGCCCGCTCCATCATCTCCTTCATCTCTTCTTTAGTAAATCTTTTCTCGATACGTGTGCCGAACCTGTCGAGCGCGTCGTTTCTCATAACGTAAAAAGTGCTGTCGCGATAATGCGAAAGCGGAATTCCCTCGACATTAACGCCCATGCCTTCCAGGAACTTAGAGGCCCGAGCCAACGGGAAATAGACCAGTACGGCAAACATCTGGCTGATGGCGTAACGAGGCGAATGCGGAAGGCGGCACACAAAAACGCGCAATATGTCGCTCATCTTCCAGATCGCCCGGAACCAAAAAGGCCGATTATCGAACCGGTAGTACAAATAAAGGAGGAAGGGCGCTCCCTTTTTTAATTTTGCCACGCAAGCGCAAAGCCCCTTTTCCGTATCGGGGATATGATGAAGGACCCCAAGGCTGTAGCCAAAATCGCAGCTGCCCTCGGCGAGCGGTATATTCTCGACCCCCGCCAGGTGAAACTCGCAATTTTCCACGCCCAGCATATTTCGCTTAGCGACGCCAAGCGCATCAGGGCTCGGATCGATCAAATGAAGCTTGCCAACGCGCGGGGCGGCTATTTTCGCCCACCGTCCGCTGCCGCAGCCGAGATCGAACCCAACGGCGTCCGGCGGAAGTTTCTCCCAAGGAAATATATTGAAGTAATTGTCGAACATCTCCTGCAATTCGCTTGCAGTGAGAGCCGATTGATCAAACCGCGACCATTCGTCCCCGAATCCGTCGACAACTTTTCTATCCAGATTTTCTGCCATATTCAATCTATAAATTTCTGAAACCAAAGTTCCAGCATCAGCAGAGTCCAAACCTGAAAAGAATGGTCCCGTTCTCCGTTCAAATGCTCATTTACATACCTCTCAACTACTTCCGGCCTAACTATTCCGCGCGACAGCGATCTCTCCGAAAGGAGCACCTCGCGCACAAAATCTTTCATTTCCTTCCTGAACCATCTGCCGATAGGAACGCCGAAGCCCATTTTCCTGCGGTAAACGACCTCTTTGGGTACCAGCCTGGCCGCCACCTTTTTTAGCAGATATTTGGTTTCGAACCTCCGTATTTTCAGGTTCTCCGGCAGGCTTGCGGCAAATTCGATCAGCTTGTGGTCGAGAAAGGGCGAGCGCGCCTCTAAAGACACGGCCATCGACGCAATATCCACTTTAACCAGCAAGTCGTTCGGCAGGTAGGTCATCTGATCGGTCAAAAGAGTCGCGTCGAGCAGGCCCGAGCCATTTGCCCTGGCGAACCATCCATCCAAAAGGTCTTCGGGATTCCCGCCCGCCGCCGCTGCCGCAAAATCCTTGGTGTAAAGCTCGCTTTTTGCCTCGCCGGTAAACGTGGTCATCCATCGGAAATAACGCTCTCTCCTGGGCAGCGAGGCAGCTTTAAGAAAACGTTTCAGGTCTCGGGCCCGTGTTTTGCGGATCTCCGAGGTCGGCAGCAGATTTACCGGCGCCTCGATAAACATTTTTCTCAGGGCCTTGGGGACCCGATGATATAGCTCGGCCGCCTGCATCGCGGCATAGCGCTCATAACCCGCGAAGCTTTCGTCACCGCCGTCGCCATTCAGCGCCACGGTGACGTGTTTTCTCGTTTCCTTCGAGACATAATAGGTGGGGATCGCCGAGGAATCCGCGTAAGGCTCTCCATAGTGTTCGACCAAAATAGGCAAAACCTCCATAGCATCCGGCTTGACGATAAATTCGTGGTAGTCTGCCCCGACGTGCTCGGCCACACGCTTTGCGTATTTGAGCTCGCTAAAATCCTGGTCCTCGAACCCGATCGAAAAGGTCTTTACCGGCTTGTCGCTTTCCTGGGCCATCAGCGCAACGACCGCCGAGGAATCTACCCCGCCCGACAGGAAAGCTCCGAGCGGCACCTCCGAGATCATCCTCAGCCGGGTCGATTCGCGAAGGATCCGCGTCGTTTCCTCGATCGCTTCCTCCTCCGAGATCTTTATCTTCTTCGAGAAATCGGGAAGCCAGTATCGCCGGGTCTCTATCTCACCATCCTTCCAGCGGAGCCAGTGGCCCGGCTCGAGCTTGCGTATTTGCTTAAAAGCAGTTTGCGGCGCCGGAATGCAGAGATAGGAGAGATAGCTGTCGATGGCCTTCATGTCGACCTCGCGCGAAATGGAAGGATGCTGGAGAAGCGCCTGGAACTCCGAGCCGAAGATCAGGTCGCCATTCGCTTGATGAGAATAGAGCAGCGGTTTTTTGCCGACGCGGTCGCGGGCGATAAAGAGCGTTTTCTCCTTTTCGTCCCATATCGCAAAGGCGAACATTCCGCGCAGGTGGTGCAGGCAGTCCGGACCGAATTCGTCATACAGGTGGAGGATGGCCTCGGTATCCGAGTTTGTATAAAATTGGTGGCCCCGCTCGTCCAGGCCGCGGCGAAGCTCCTGATAGTTGTATATCTCGCCGTTAAAAACGATCCATTTTGTGCGATCGGCGTTGTGGATCGGCTGCTTGCCGCCGGCAACGTCGATGATGGAGAGCCGGCGCATGCCGATCGCGGCATTTTCGTCCGTGTAGAAACCGTCATCATCCGGCCCGCGGTGAACGATAGCTTCGCACATCCGCTCAAGGACCGGCCGGTCAACGCTTCCCTTTTTATTAACAAAGCCAACGATTCCGCACATAGCTAAAGTCTACCCGCCGCTGGGGTTATTGTCGTCACTCTCACGAACACGGCGCATGTTGGCGCGAAGCGCGTCGTCGATCTTCGTTTGTCTCTGCTGCCTGAGATATTTCCTGTTCTCCTTTTTTTCCTGGTACAGAGACCACCCGACGGCAATAAAGATGAACATAAACACCTGGATCTGGGTCCTTTGCCTATAGGCTGTTCCCACGTTACCCTGAAAGATCGAATAGGCCAGAGTTAACATAACGCCAAAGATCAAAATTGGAAATGCTTTCCTCAACCGGTGCCTGATCGTATACCATAAGCCGGAAATGGCCAGCGGGATCAACGCCCACCACAGAAGCACCTCAGGCAGGGTTATAGACTGCCGGAAATTGGAAACCTGCCACGGGAAGGGGGCGAACATGAGATATGCAAAGCCTATCGGAATGGCCAGTATGGCGCCCTCGGTAGTCGATACATCGACAGTTTCATCCAGGCCGGATTCGGCCGACCTGGCAAGGTCCAATCGACTTAACTGCACTCGCTCCAGGCTGCCGAATCTATCAAAATCAATTGTAGCGTTCCTGATCACCCCCAGATAGGTAAGCGCTAGCCCCATGAATACCAAAATCAGCGTCCGGCGCGCAATCGCCGGCGCCGTATTCGAAACTCCGACAATAAAGCTTCCGGCAACCGCCGCCATCACCATATAAAAGATATAAAAACGAAGGGCCATGATCCCGGAAAGTGAAAAGACAAGAAGCAAGGCAGCCAGGTAATTGAATTTTTCCTGCAGTTGTAAAACCATGGTCATGGCGAACACGAGCAGGAAAATTATCAATCCGTCTTTAAGCAGCTGCGACGACCAGATAATAAACGCGGGGAAAAGCGTAATGCCCAATGCCGACAGCTTGGCGACGCGGTTATTATGAAATATTTTTTGGGCGCAGAAATAGATCATCGGAGCGGTGGCCGCTCCGAATACGGCACAAAACGACTGTGCCGCAAACATATTTTCTCCGATCACGAAATAGATCCCGCCTACAAGGTAACTCATTCCCCATCCCGGGCCGCTTGTTACCATTGCGTTGCTGATCAAAGGATCATGTATGCTGATCCGTCCCGCCCAAACATCGGCCATTCTCGCCCCGAAATAATCATAAGTGAAAGAATCCGGGCCGACGAATTCCTGGAGGTCGAATACATGAATAATTATTCCGAAAAGAATACGGAAGAGAAGCGCTCCCAGGAAAATATTGGTTATGAAATTCTTGTCGTCCGCGTAGTGTCGAAATATAAAGAGGGCGATCGATGAAAGTACCAGTACGACAACTAAGGCCGCCGGTCCGTGCGGAAGGGTGAATACTATCATGGCGATAGCAGTCAGCAAACAAAGTATTACCAAAAACCTATTCATATAAAACCAAAACGGCACTCTGGACCGGCGCCCACCGAAACAGGCGCGGCCCGCGCATAAATCTTATAGAAGGGCAGCGCGAAAGGCCTCTATAACCTTTGGGCCGTTCGCATCAAGGCTATATTTTGCCTGCGCGTCCGCCGCCGCCCGTGCCGACAGCCGGCTTCGCAAATCGCCGTCTTTTACCAGGAGCTCGAGATATTCCACCCACTCTCTATCATCCGCCGCAAGAAACCCGTTTTCTCCATGAGCGATAACTTCGGGATTGGAGGCCATCGGGGTTGCGACGGGTACTATGCCCAGGGCCATATACTGGGCCGTTTTCATAATAAATTTCTGTGTATTCCACCCATTTTCCGGCAGTGGAACAAGCCCGATCTGCATCTTTCGCAAATCTTCCACCTCGCTGTCCCTATTCCATTTTTGCGCGGTATATTTGACGCCTTCCAGACCGAAATCTTCGCCGCCGATAAAATGAATATCGCAATTGTCCCTGATTGAAATTTCCCTGAGAGGCGCTTCTATAAGTTTAATATTTTTTACGGTAGTAGGGCTACCGCTCCAACCGATACACGGCCTTTTCAGGTCTTTTGGAAATGGCTCATAAGTAAACTGGTTCGTGTCCACGATACTCGGCACCTGCCATATCCTGGTGTTATATTGCTCCGCGTATTTACGGATATGACTCGAGTTAACTATTACGACCTTGCTAAGCCGGATTATCTCCTTTATTTTTCCAAAAAATTTCAGGTAGGAAAAATAGCCGTTATACTGGCTCCTATAGGGAACATAAAGGGGGTCGTCAAGCTGGTATATGATAGGCTTTTTCCGGGCAATCAGCCTTTCGAGAATCGCAGGGCCGATAAGCGCGGCCTCGCGGTAGACAAAAACCGCGTCGTAATCGTCCAGTTTTTGCAGCAGCTTTAGCCGGTGGAAATAACTGCGCACCATCTCAAAAGCTTTTCGCCCGTAATTACCGCTATAGTAAAGAATGCGGCGCAATTCAGCCGTTTCAAAGGGAGCGTAATCTAGCTCGATGCCGTCGTTTTCCAGCACCTTTTCCCACAATTCTATACTCCCCCTTTGCCCGGGCGTATATCCTTTCTCATTTGGGATCAAGGTTAAAACTCTCATTGATCTGCGTCCCGCTTCCCGAGTAATTTCCTGTATAGAGACCTGTACCTGCTGCCGCCTACCTGCTCGAGATCGAACCTTTTTTTCGCGCAGGCGATGCACCGCGCCGCAAAACCGGCTTCATCCTTTAACAAAAGCGCTTCTTCAAGCGCACCGGCATAGCCGTTAGGATCAAGGTCGAGAAGCACGCCCACCTTTTCGGTTGAGATCAGCTCGTCGACATCTCCGACACCGCGATTACTTACTATCGGCAGCCCGGCCGCCAGATACTCCGGTATTTTTGTCGGCGAACGTGAAATCGTCGCGTAACCCGCTTTCACGAACGACAGCGAGACGTCCGAGGCGCTCAAATACCGGTAAACATCCTCCGGTGCGACCCGCCCGACAAAAAAATCGTCCCCGGTAAAACCCTTTTCGTGTAAGAGGGGAACTATCAGGTCCGGGTCGGTTTGCGTGAGGAACATCGCGAATGTCTCCGGTCGCCGCCTGCGGGCAGCCTCCAAAAAGTCGGCAATCGCCCCGGTCAAATAAAGCCCGCCGAGCGCTCCGAGATGCAGTATCACCAGGCGCCCATCCAGGTTGAGCTCCGCACGCGCCCGCTCGCGAATGGTCTCGCGGTCCGAGCCAAACCTCTTTTCAAAATCGACACAACACGGAATAACCTCTACGGGCCTTCCCAGTTTATCAAAACCTTCCCCCGCGCTCTCGGGGAACAAAACCTCACGCGCCTTCTCGGTAAGAACCACAAATCCGTCCGATCCTCTGAATATCTTCTTCTCCACCCATTTGAACACATAATAGATCGAACCGTTTGGCTTCCACACGCCGGCATCTGTATATTCCTCGGGAGTAAACCCCCGGATATCGAAAAGGAGCTTCAATTTTTGCCGGCTGAGTTTTTTCGCAAGCAAGCCCATAATGGCCGGCACATGGACCCGGGCGTGTATAAGATCTATCTTTTCACGGCGGGCCAGGCGGAGCGCGAACATCGTGCCGCAAAATATATCGTAAAGGGTCGCCGGAACTGAAGGCGTTTTATGGTAGGCCAGAAAATCCCAGGTAATACCCTCACCGGCGAGCTTCCGCCGTGTTTCATCGACCTCCGCCGGGGTCCATTTCTCGGGCTCGAAGGTCAGCAAATAAACCTTTACATCGTCTTTGGCGATCTCGCGCAGGTACGGCAAAACCTGGGTCTGTACGAGGGGCTGGCGAAGGCCGAAATAACAAAGATAAAGCGTTTTATGAATCACTTGAGACTATTGACCTTCTGATAAAAACCTTCCCACTGCTTAATTATAACGGAAATATCGTATTTTGCCCTTGCTTCCGACAGCGCTTTTTCCGCGAGCAGCTTTCTCAGAGGCTCATTTTTGTAGAGCTCGACCATCGCCTTCTTCAATTCATCCACCGAATTCGGGTCCACCAGTACGCCTGTTTGTCCCTCGTCGATCACTTCCTCAAAAACTTCGATCCGCGACGCTATCGAGGGCAGGGATTTGAACATAGCTTCAAGAAGGGCTACCGGATGCCCCTCGAAAAAAGAGGGGAAAACAAAAACATCGGCCAATTCCAATAGCGCGCCAACATCGCTTCTCCTTCCCAAAAAGAGGGTTTTTTTATCAATACCGATGTCGCTCGCGAATTTTTTCAGCTCGTCTTCCAGGCGGCCCACGCCGGCGATCAGCAAATATGAATTCGGGACCTCTTCAGCAGCCTCCCTGAAGGCCTGAAATAACACTTTATGATTTTTTTGCGGATCGAGCCGTCCTACGTTCAAATAAATAAATGCATCCGGCGGCAGTCCGAGTTCTTCGCGTACTCTTTTTACGTCCTCCTCCGAAGCAGACAACAATTGCGGATCGACGGAGTTGTAAATTACCTGGGTTTTCGCTTCGTCGATCCCGAAATTTCGTTGATAGGAATTCTTTACGAAATAAGAACACGGTACGTACCAGGGCTTCGCCAGCGAAGAGGTAATTTTATCTATGGCTTTAAGACCGCGAACTTTGTGAGGGTTCCAACCGCCGATCCTTATTATTTCAGGGTCGTAATCGGCCAATTCGATCGACGTAATGATCGGGATGCCCGTGTCGAACATGCGCGCCAGGCGTGCCGCGATATTCGCGTCGTATAGTCTGGAATGAATAATATCCGGCCTTTCCGTATTTATTGCGTTACGAAACCTGGACGCAGCTTTTAAAAAGGGGTGTTTCTCCGATATTTTGAACTCTTTTACCCGGTACCCCGCTTCCCGAATACCGGGACCGAAAAATTCCGCGTCGTCGATAACGCATACCACATTATCGAAGAGGCCAGGTGATGTGCCGCGGACGACATTTGCCAACTGTCTTTCCGCCCCCCCGCTCGACAAGGTCGGTATCAGGTGAAGGATCTTTACCGGTTTCGAGCTCATTTCTTTTTC
>Ga0190272_10000586_pt1 | contig 18778 bp, 15 predicted proteins | sample Popmic504T_FD_133746 | JGI IMG/M metagenome (GOLD analysis project Ga0190272, IMG submission 133746) | Populus adjacent soil microbial communities from riparian zone of Shoshone River, Wyoming, USA - 504 T | ecosystem: Environmental > Terrestrial > Soil > Riparian zone | place: USA: Wyoming... | reverse complement strand
GACCCCGATCGACACCGGATCGAGGCCGTCGTCGGCCCGATCTCCCTGCCCCGTCGGCCGCGATCCACCAGACTGGCCGCCATGACCCACCCGATCCGCACCGGCTGGCGCGGCGTGGTCGCATACCTCGCCTGCGCGTGGGCGGTGCTCTTCTCGCTGCTGAACGTCTACCTGCTCGCCGGCGGCACCATCGGTCTGCCGGCCGGCGAGACGGTCTTCGACAACACGCCGCTCCTGGTCACCGCCATCGTCGCGATCCCGGCGAGCCTGGCCGCCGCCACGGTGGCGCTGGCGCTCGTGCAGGGGTGGGGCCGGCTCCTCCCGAGGGCGCTGCTGCTGGTCGCGGTGTGGCTGGTCGGCGTCGGCCTGATCGCGCACGCCGTCCCGGTGCTGCCGGACTGGGTGATGCTGGTCATCGGGGCGAAGCTCACGTCGGAGCTGAGTGAGGACCATCGCTTTTCCGCGCTGGCGTACCAGCCGTGGTTCATGATCGGCGGCGTACTGTTCTGCCTCGCAGCGCTCGGCAACCACCGTCCTCTTCGGTTGTTCCGGCCGTGGGCGGGTGCCGAGCGCGAGGCCGTGGGTCAGCCGACCTAGGGCACGTCCCCCGGAAGGCCAGTGCTGGATGGACCCGCTGCTGTCGCTGCCGTTCGACGAGCTGACCGCCGCCGCCCGCGCGGTGCGCGCCGCGACACACGGCACCAGGGTGACGTACTCGCCGAAGGTGTTCGTCCCGCTCACCAGGCTGTGCCGCGACCGGTGCGGCTACTGCACGTTCGCCACGGCGCCGGCGCACCTGGAGAGCCCGTACCTGTCGCCGGACGAGGTGCTGCGGGTCGCCGGGTTCGGCGCGACGGCCGGCTGCCACGAGGCGCTGTTCACCCTCGGCGAGAACCCGGAGGACCGCTACCCGGCGGCCGCCGAGTGGCTCGCCGAGCACGGGTACGAGTCCACTGTGGACTATCTGGTTGCCATGTGCCGCCTGGTGATCGAGGAGACCGGGCTGCTCCCGCACGCCAACGCGGGCGCGCTGTCGACGGCGGAGCTGGCGCGGTTGCGCGCGGTGGCGCCGAGCCAGGGGATGATGATCGAGTCCCTGCGCGACGACCTGGTCGCGCACCGCGGCGCCCCGGACAAGGACCCGGCCCGGCGACTGTCCACTGTGGACGCCGCCGGTGAGCTCGCGATCCCTTTCACCACAGGGATCCTGGTCGGCATCGGGGAGACGGCGCAGGATCGGCTGGACGCGCTGCGGGCCATCGCCGACGCGCACCGCAGGCACGGGCACATCCAGGAGGTGATCGTGCAGAACTTCCTGCCCAAGCCCGGCACCCTCATGCGGTCCGCGCCACCGTGCCCGGCCGACGACTTCCTGCGCGCCATCGCCACGGCCCGGCTCGTCCTGCCGCCCGAGGTCCACGTGCAGGCCCCGCCCAACCTGTCCGACGACCTCGGCGCCCTGCTCGACGCGGGCATCGACGACTGGGGCGGGGTGTCGCCGGTGACCCCCGACCACGTGAACCCCGAGCGGCCGTGGCCGGCGGTCGACCGGCTGCGTGAGGTCACCGAGTCGCGCGGGCTGGCGCTGGCGCCGCGGCTGACCGTCTACCCGTCGTTCGCCGAGGACCCCGACCGCTGGCTCGACCCGGCCGTGCGGTTCCCCGTCATGGACCGCGCCGACGCCGCCGGCCTCGCCCGCGACGACCCCGGCGCGCAGTGGCCGGAGCGACACGCCGCGGCGGCCAACGTCGGCACCGGCGCCGAGGTGATCCAGGTGGGACGCCGGTCGACGGCCTGGTACTCCGGCGCGGGCGTCACGCCGCCGGTCCTGGTGCCCGCCACGCCGGCCGCCGGGTCCGCTCGTGGGTCCGGTGCGGTCGCCGAGGTGCTGGCCGGCGTCCGGGCCGGTATGCAGCCCGGCGAGGACGAACTGGTGACGCTGTTCGGCGCCCGCGGGCCCGAGGTGGCCGCCGTCGCCGCCCTCGCCGACGAGCTGCGGGCGGCCGTCGTCGGCGACAGGGTGACGTTCGTGGTGAACCGGAACATCAACTACACCAACGTGTGCACGTTCCGGTGCACGTTCTGCGGCTTCTCGAAGGGGCCGATGTCGCTCAACCTGCGGGGGAAGCCGTACCTGCTGACCATGGACGAGGTGGCCGCCAGGGCCGCGCAGGCGTGGGAGCTCGGCGCCACCGAGGTGTGCCTGCAGGGCGGTATTCACCCCGACTTCGACGGCGACTTCTACGTCGACGTGTGCCGCGCGGTGAAGGACGCCGCGCCGGACATCCACGTCCACGGGTTCACCGCCCTGGAGGTCACCGAGGGCGCGCGGCGGCTGGGCGAGCCACTCGTCGACTACCTGCGGCGGCTGCGCGACGCCGGGCTGCGGTCGTTGCCCGGCACCGCGGCCGAGATCCTCGACGACGAGGTGCGGGCCGTGCTGTGCCCCGACAAGATCACCACCGACGAGTGGCTGGACTGCCACCGGGCGGCGCACTCCATCGGCCTGCGCTCCAACGTCACCATCATGTTCGGCTCGGTCGAGCGGCCCGTGCACTGGGCCCGCCACCTGCTGCGCACCCGCGCGCTGCAGGCCGAGACCGGCGGCTTCACCGAGTTCGTCGGCCTGCCGTTCGTGCACATGGCCGCGCCGGTCTACCTGAAGCGGGCCGCGCGGCGCGGCCCCACCTGGCGCGAGGTCGTCCTCATGCACGCCGTGGCGCGGATCGCCTACCACGGCCTGATCGACAACGTGCAGGCGTCGTGGGTGAAGCTCGGCACCACCGGGGCGCGCCAGCTCCTGCTGGCCGGCGTCAACGACCTCGGCGGCACCCTCATGGACGAGAACATCAGCCGCGCGGCCGGGGCCACCCACGGCCAGGCCCTGGACGCGTCCGACTTCGCCGCACTCGTGGAACCCCTCGGCCGCACCCTGCAGCAGCGCACCACTCTCTATGCACCCGTCTGCGAGCGTCACAGCGTGTAACACCATGGGTTGGGCGAGGCTTGATCGTGACGCCCGGTCCAGTTGCAGTTATGCCAACCGGTACCGCGGACATGGGGGTTCAGACCCCATCTCGTCCTCGCCGCCGCGAGGCCGAGCTGCGAATATGGGGGATTACGCCCCATGTGAGGTGTGCTTATTTCGGCTTGACTGGGAGCAGCCGGAATGCTCCACGCTTGGACTGGAATGGCGTCGGTCGATCCTTCCGGGGGCGGATACGGCCAGGTATCGCGAGGTGAAATTCACGCTGGTCGCGTATTCCTGATCAATTCGAACAACGAGGTCGAGCAGGTCAGCGGAGAACCACGGCCCGGGAACGGGTCGATTGTCGGTGGCAACGACACGCACCGGCCGGGGGGTACCGGCCGGTACCTACGACGGGTGGACGGTGGGTACCGGCCGGTCCGCGGCGATCCGGGTGATCACGGTCGCCAATCGATCAGCCGTCAGCGGAGCTCGTCCAGCCGCAAGATGGCGGAGAAGGGTTCCGTTGCGGTGAACACGCCGGTGGCGGCACTGGCGTCGCGGTAGCCGAAGCTCTCGGCCAGGTGGCAGTCGATGAGCGAGATCGGATCGTCGATGTCCACGATCCAGTAGCGCGGGATACCGGCGTCGGCGTACTCGCCGTGCTTGATCACGTGGTCGGTGCGGTGCGAGCCGGGCGACACGATCTCGACCACCAGCACCACCTCCGCCCCGCGGAGCAGGCCACCCTCACGCCCTACCCGCTCGAATTCGGACTGCCGTACGACGACAAGATCGGGCCGGCGTGACCAGCCGGGTCGCTGTGGCGGGGTGAGCTCCAGATCGATGTCGACGTCCGGGAGCAACTCGAGGTGGCCGGGAATCTGGCCTTCGAGTTGCACGATGAGTCGCCTCATGACACGCATGTGGTGGGGCGTGCGGCTGGGAGACACCAGCAGGCTGCCTTCCTGGAGCTCGTACCGCCCGAGGTCGGTCTCATCGAGCGCGGCGTACTCGGCGACGGTGAGCGGGTGTCGCGGCGGCTGCGGAAGGGCAGTCATCGGGTGACTCCTCACGTCGCTGACAGTCTTCCACGGCCGCGACGTCGCAGGCCGCAGGCCGGTGTCCACCCGTGGGGTGAAACACCGGCCCGCGGTGGGGATGGCGAGGGGATCAGAGGGCGCGGAAGGCGGCGTTGAGGGTGTTGGAGAGCTTGGTCTGGCCGGCCACGCTCGGGTGGGGTGAGCCACCGATCGCGGTGTTCTGGATGTCGGCGGCGACGAAGCCCGGTGCGGGCTGGGCGCGGACCCTGGCGTTGTTGGGGACGCCGGCGACGATGGCCGCGTTCAGCGCGTTGACGAGGTTGCGGACGGCCCCGACCCACAGCGGGTCGACGAGTGGCTGGTTGTTGGCGTTGATCTGCACCGGCAGGAGATCGACCACCCACTGGGGCGAGTTGGCCCTGGCGTTCTTGAGGCCGAAGTTGGCGATGTCGACGTTGGCCGGGTTGATGTCGTAGTAGAGCATCCAGACCATCTTGTCGGCGCCGGCCGCGATCATGGTGTTGAGCACCCTGGTGACGTCGGCGGTGATGCCGGGCACCTGGATGGGTCCGTCGTAGCGCGGGACGCCGACGCGGCGGAAGTAGTCCATGCCGAAGATCGCGAGGTTGCGCACCCGCAGGGTGCAGCCGCCGCCGTTGGTGACGATGCCGGCCTTGCCGCCGACGGCGTTCCAGGTGAGGGAGCTGCGCGGGATGACGTTCTGCATGAACTCCATGGCGCGGCACTCGATGAGCCTCGACAGGACGGTCGTCCAGTTGGTGTTGTTGACGCCGCCGGTGGTGACGAAGTAGGCCTTGCGGCCGTCGGCCTTGGCCTTGCGGACGACCGCGTCGGCCAGCGCGACGGGGGACCCAGCGCGGCCCCACGCGTTGCCGCACGCGTCGGCCGTCCCGGCGTTGGCGCCGAGCAGGTCGCCGGTGCTGAAGCCGGTCCTGGCGAAGTTGTAGTACTCGATGACGTTGGGGTTGTGGTTGGTGAAATACCGGCCCACGTAGCTGAAGATCGCGTTGTTGCCCTTGAGGTTGCGGGCGTCCGCCGAGGTGTTCTCGCACATCGCGCCGAAGCCGAACTGGTGGTGGGCCGAGGTCAGTGAGTCGCCGGTCGCGACGAGGACGACCGGGTTGGCCCGATCCGGGATGGTGGCCGGGTCGCGGCACTCGATGCGGTCGGAGCGGGCGTCCTCGAGGTCGCCGAGGACGGAGGCGCCGCCCTGGAGGTCACCGGACGGGCAGCTGGGAGGCGGCAGCGGCTCGGTGGGCTCCGTCGGCTCGGTGGGCGGCGGTGACGTCGGGGGACTGGTCGGCGGTGACGTCGGCGGCGTGGTGGTGGGCGGGCACGACGGCGGCGTGGTGGTCGGTGGGCTGGACGGCGGGGTCGTGGTCGGCGGGCTCGACGGTGGCGTGGTGGTGGATGGCCAGGTCGTCGGCACGGTGGTGTCGGTCGCCGTCACCGAGTCGACCGCGGCCGGTCCGGACGGCATCCCGGTGTGGGTCGACGAGGTCGGCGGCGGGCTCCAGGTGGAGGTAGTGGTCGGTGGCGGGCTCCAGGTGGAGGTGGTGGTGGACGGCGGCGGGCTCCAGGTCGAGGTGGACGTGGGAGGCGTGGTGGGGGTGGGGGTCTGGCAGGCCCGCTCGCGGCGGATCTCCTCGAGGGCGTCCAGCACGTCCTGCGGCAGGGGGTCGCCCTCCGGGATGCACGGGTCGAAGTACCACTCGGTGCCTTCCAGGATGCGGGTGCACGACGCGGCGGTCCCGGCCCGCGCGCCCTGTGCCTGGGCCTGCGCCGAGCCCGGTGTGCCGAGCCAGCCGACCGCGGGTACCGCGAGCACGCCGGACAACACGACGAGCGCCAGGCCGACGACGCGGCCCCGGCCGGTGGATCTGGTGGAGCCGGGGCTTGTGGCCCCTGATCTCGTGACCCTCATCTCGGACTACCTCCGTGTGATCATGTGATCGCTGTGAGCGATCGCAGCCACGGGGATCGTCCGAACACGCCCTCGGCCCGGGGTCGGCCGTCACCGGCAGTTCCGCTGGTGGCCACCTACAGGCGCGCTACAGCGCCGCCGGCGTCGCGGTGAATTCGCGGGTGGGAGGCCGTTTTGTTGCTCGACACGCCGGTGGATCCTGCGCACCTTCTCCACGGCGGGCCGACCGGCCGTCGAGCGGCGCTCCAGAAAGGGAGGCGGGTCAGTCCTTGCGCACCAGGCGCAGCCCGTCGAACACGAGCTTGCACAGGGCGTCGGCGAGCTCGGCGCTGCCGGCCGCGCCGCCCGCCCCGGCGCGGGGGCGGTACCACTCGATGAGCGAGTTGACGGTGCCGAACAGCAGGCGGCTGGTGACGAGCGGGTCGATGTCGGGCCGCAGGTCGCCCTCGTCGCACGCCTGCCGGACGAGCTTGGCGGCGAACTGGTCGAACTCCCGGCGGCGGGCGAGCGCGGTCCGCTCCACCCGGGTGTTGCCGCGCACCCGCAGCAGCAGGGTGACGAACGGCAGCCGCTCGGCGAGCACTGCGACGCTGCCGCGCACCAGGTGCTCCAGCCGGTCGATGGCCGGGCCGGGCATCTCGTCGACCTCGGCGGCGACCGCGAACAGGCCGTCGAGCGCGCGGTCGACGGCCAGCCGCAGCAGCTCCTCCTTGCTGGGCACGTGGTGGTAGATCGCGGACTTGGTGATGCCCAGCTTGCGCGACAGGTCCTCCATGCTGGTGCCGTCGTAGCCGCGCTCGTTGAACAGCTTGGCCGCGCCCTGCAGCACGGACTCCAGGTCGTGGCCGGGCCGGCCACGGCGCATCGGGCGGGTCACGACGGGTCCCTGCGGTCCACCACGCGCTGCAGCTTGCCCATCGAGCGCTCCAGGGTGTCCGGGTCGACGACCTCCACGTCGACGGTGACCCCGATGCCGTCCTTGACCGCCGCGACCACCTCGGCCGCCGCGGCGGCCCGCCGGTCCGCCGCCGTGTCCGGCCGGGCCTCCGCGCGGACCGTGAGGTGGTCCATCCTGGCCCGGCTGGTGCGGACGAGCTGGAAGTGCGGCGCCAGCCCGGCGGTTCGCAGCACGATCTCCTCGAGCTGCGTCGGGTACACGTTCACCCCGCGCAGGATGATCAGGTCGTCGGTGCGGCCGGTGACCTTCTCCATGCGGCGGAACGCCGGCCGGGCCGTGCCGGGCAGCAGCCGGGTGAGGTCGCGGGTGCGGTACCGGACGATCGGCAGGGCCTCCTTGGTGAGCGAGGTGAACACCAGCTCACCGTGCGAGCCGTCGGGCAGCACCTCGCCGGTCTCCTGGTCGATGATCTCGGGGTAGAAGTGGTCCTCCCAGACGTGCAGCCCGTCCTTGGTCTCGACGCACTCCTGCGACACCCCGGGGCCCATCACCTCGGACAGCCCGTAGATGTCGACGGCGTCGATGCCCGCGCGGTCCTCGATCCCGGCGCGCATCCGCTCGGTCCACGGCTCGGCGCCGAAGATGCCCACCCGCAGCGACGTGCCGCGCGGGTCGACGCCCTGCCGCTCGAACTCGTCGAGCAGGGTCAGCATGTACGACGGGGTGAGCATGATGACCTCCGGCCGGAAGTCCTGGATCAGCTGCACCTGCCGCGCGGTCATGCCGCCCGACGCCGGGACGACGGTGCAGCCGAGCTTCTCGGCACCGTAGTGCGCGCCGAGGCCGCCGGTGAAGAGCCCGTAGCCGTAGGCGACGTGGACGGTGTGGCCGGGGCGTCCGCCGGCCGCCCTGATGGAGCGGGCCATGACGGTGGCCCAGGTGTCGAGGTCGCGCTCGGTGTACCCGACGACGGTGGGGCGGCCGGTGGTGCCGCTGGAGGCGTGGATGCGCCGCACCTGTTCCCGCGGCACCGCGAACATGCCGAACGGGTAGTTGTCGCGTAGGTCGGCCTTGGTGGTGAACGGGAACAGCGCCAGGTCGGCGAGCGAGCGGCAGTCCGCGGGCGCGACCCCGGCCGCGTCGAACGCGGCACGATAGTGGGCGACATTGTCGTAGGCGTGCTGCACTGTCCACCGCAGCCGGTTCAGCTGCACCGTGGCGAGCTCGTCGGCGGACATCTGCTCCGCCGGGTCCGATGTCACGCCGCCCCCCTTGCCGACCGCGGTTGCATACTGAGCTTGCCTACCGACCGAACGGCCGGTAGATAATAGGCAGGTTTCGGCCGGTACGGTCAAGAGGAGCGCCGATGTCCGAGGTGTATTTGGTGGACGGGGTGCGCACGCCCCAGGGTCGGCACGGCGGCGCGCTGGCGCACTCTCGGCCCGACGATCTGGCCGCCCTCGTCGTCGCCGAGGTGCTGCGCCGCGCCGGGGTCGACGGTGCAGCCGGTGCCGCGGTCGACGAGGTGATCCTCGGCACCGCCAACCAGGCCGGCGAGGACAACCGCAACGTGGCCAGGATGGCCGTCCTGCTGGCCGGCCTGCCGGTCGAGGTGCCCGCGTACACGGTGAACCGGCTGTGCGCGAGCGGCCTCACCGCCATCGCGTCGGCCGCCCAGGCGATCCGCGCCGGGGAGGCCGACCTGATCGTCGCCGGTGGGGTGGAGTCGATGACCCGCGCGCCGTGGGTGCTGGCCAAGCCCGGCACCCCGTGGTCCAAACCCGGCGAGATCGCCGACACCGCGCTCGGCTGGCGCTTCACCAACCCCAGGTTCGACGCGACGCAGACGCTGTCCATGGGCGAGACCGCCGAGGAGGTCGCCGCGCTCGACGGCATCACCCGCGTCGACAGCGACGCCTTCGCCCTGCGCAGCCACCAGCGGGCCGTTGCCGCGATCGACGCCGACCGCCTCGCCGGCGACATCGTCCCGGTGTTCGTCAGGGCGGGGAAGACCGAGACCACGGTGAGCGTCGACGAGGGGCCGCGCCGATCGTCCACACTGGACGGTCTCGCGAAGCTGCGGCCGGTGTTCCGGCCCGACGGCGTCGTGACGGCGGGCTCGTCGTCGCCGCTGTCGGACGGCGCCTCGGCGATCGTGCTGGCCTCCGCGGCCGCGGTCGAACGGCACGGGCTGACCCCGCGGGCCAGGGTGGTGGCGTCCGCGAGCGCCGGCGTCGCCCCGCACGTCATGGGCCTCGGCCCGGTGCCGGCCACCGAGAAGGTGCTGGCCCGGGCCGGCCGGCAGCTGTCCGACGTGGACGCCGTCGAGCTCAACGAGGCGTTCGCCGCGCAGAGCCTGGCGGTGATCCGTCGGCTCAAGCTCGACGAGGAGCTGGTCAACGCCGACGGCGGCGCGATCGCCCTCGGCCACCCGCTCGGCTCGTCCGGCTGCCGACTGGTGATCACCCTCCTCGGCCGGCTGGAACGCACCGACGGGCGGTGCGGCCTCGCCACCCTGTGCGTCGGCGTAGGGCAGGGCGTGTCGCTGCTGGTGGAGCGGGTATGAGCGCGTCGGAGGGGCTGACCGTCGGGGTCATCGGCGGCGGCCGGATGGGCGCGGGCATCGCCCAGGTGTTCGCCGGCATCGGCGCGTCGGTGATCGTCGTCGACGGTGACCGGGACCTGGCCGCCGCCGCGTTCGAGCGGGTCGCCTCCGGGCTGCGCAAGGCCGCCGAGAAGGGCGCGCTCACCGGCTCGGTCGACGACGCGCTGCGCCGGGTGGACGCCGTCGACTCGGTGGCCGCGCTGCCGGCCGACACCGCGCTGGTCGTCGAGGCCGTGCCGGAACGGGTCGACCTCAAGGTGAAGGTGCTCACCGCCGCCGAGGACGTCGTCGGCGAGAACACCGTGCTGGCCACCAACACCAGCTCGCTGTCGATCACCGAGCTGGCCGCCGCGCTGCGCCGGCCGGAGCGGTTCGTCGGCATGCACTTCTTCAACCCGGTGCCGGCGTCGAAGCTGGTCGAGATCGTGGTCGGCCCGGCGACCGACCCCGGCGTCCGCGACCTCGCGCTCGGCTGGGTCGCGGCACTGGGCAAGACCGCGGTCGTTGTGCGCGACTCGCCGGGGTTCGCCACCAGCCGGCTCGGCGTCCTGCTCGGGCTGGAGGCGATCCGCATGCTGGAGGAGGGCGTCGCGGACGCCGAGTCGATCGACCGCGCCATGGAGCTCGGCTACCGCCACCCGATGGGGCCGCTGCGGTCCACCGACCTGGTCGGCCTCGACGTGCGCCTCGCCATCGCCGACCACCTGTGCTCGACGCTGGGTGACCGCTTCGCCGCGCCGCGGTTGCTGCGGGACAAGGTGGCGGCCGGTGAGCTCGGCCGCAAGACCGGCCGCGGCTTCTACGACTGGTAACCGAAGTGGCGCGAGTTAAATGCGGTGCGTGACGTAGCACATGCATATCGTGATGTCCACCGGTCGGTCGCGAGAAATTGCTCCTGAGGAATCGACACCGCACGGCAGAAGAAGCACCTTCTGGCAGTGGATGACATCGTCACATCGTTAGCAATTGCCATACCGGGCGGACTCACCACGGACGGCCGTGGGCGAACTCAGCTCCATCTTGCCTTATATCGGCCATCAGCGTGGGGAGGACACGTCACATGGTTAACCTGGCTCAGGAGAGGCAGTCGTCGGCGCAGGGTGAATCCCGCACCGTCGCGCTGCCGTCCCGGCTGCCGTCGCTCACCGGAATGCGGTTCATCGCGGCAGCGCTCGTGTTCTTCTACCACTCGACGTGGATCTGGCAGAACCTGTTCGCGTCGCCGAACGCGAAGGGCAACACGTTCGCCCTCTTCTCGCAGGGTGGATCGGCCGGCGTCGGCTTCTTCTTCGTGCTCAGCGGCTTCGTCCTGACCTGGGCGATACGCCCGAAGGACACCCCGGCGACCTTCTGGCGGCGCCGGTTCTTCAAGATCTACCCGAACCACCTCGTCACGTTCGTCGCGGCGGCCATCCTGATCGGGGCGTCGTCGAAGTACGTCATCGACGGCTGGTACGCGGTGTCGAACCTGCTACTGGTGCAGTCCTACTTCCCGCAGATCGCCATTCGCAACAACTTCAACCCGGTGGCGTGGTCGCTGTCCTGCGAGGCATTGTTCTACCTCTCCTTCCCGTTCCTCATGGCGGCCATCGGCCGCATCAGGGCCGAACGACTCTGGTTCTGGGCGGGCGGCGTCGCGGCGGCCATCATCGCCATTCCGACCGTGGCGGCGTTGCTGCCGGAGAAGCCGGCCTTCCCGGGCATGGGATTCGACGAGGCGGACCTGTGGTTCATTTTCCAGTTCCCGCCGGTGCGGATGCTGGAGTTCGTTTTCGGCATCATTCTGGCCCGTATCGTCCTGTCCGGCCGCAAACTCCCGCTCGGCGTCGGCGGCGCGGTGGCGCTGTCGGTCGCCGCGTACGCCATGGCCCCGCTGTTCCCCGGCACCTACTCCTTCGCGGCCCTCATGGTCATCCCGCTCGGCCTCGTCATCGCTGCCGGCGCCGCCGCGGACGTCAACGGGGAGCGGACCTGGCTCGCCAGCCGCCCCATGGTGTGGCTCGGCGAGGTGTCCTTCGCCTTCTACATGTGCCACTACCTGATCCTGATGTACAGCCACGACTGGTTCGGCGCGGACCGCAGCTACGGCACGCCCGGTGCGATCGCCGTCCTCGCCGGCCTGTTCGGGGCGACCCTGCTCGCGGCCTGGCTGCTGTACTCGTTCGTCGAGCGGCCGCTCATGCGGCGCCTCTCGACGGCGCGGCGGCCGGCAACGGAATCTGTGTGACGCGACGGCCCGCGTGACACAGCCATGATGACCCCGCACGGTGCTTCCCCTTGCGCCGTGCGGGGTCATCCCCTCTGCGCGTCCTTAGGCGCCTTCTTCGGCCGGGGCCAGGCGGTCGATGCGGACGCCGTTGGCGAACGGCCGCTCCACCCGGTCCGCGCGGAAGGTGCGCCAGTCCTCCCTCTCAAAGAGCCGATTCTGGTTGTTCGGCAGGAACTGGGGCTCGCTGTCGGAGTGGTTAACCCACATCCGCCCAACAGGAGGAGTAGGGCGCTTCAACCGACCTTCTTCAAGCAGTTAAGACCGGGTGCGCTCGCGCGCAGCCAGTTTCCGGATCAGGCGACCGACATGGTCGGGAAGATCCACAAGCCACCAGGGTGGTGAGACGCCGCAGAAACGCAGAGGCCTGCGCAACAGCGCGGGCCTCGCACCCAGCCACCGAAGGGGCTTGGGGGATACGACGTCAGCAAACCACATCATGGCTTCTGGGGCCGCAGAGCCCCTGCGTCCGGTACCGGTGCTGACGGTCGAATCCTGGGCCAGCGCCGCGCCGTGTGGCGTCAGCCGATTACGGGGGAGCGGGACAACGCGCCGGCGAGGCCGAAGGCCAGGCCCAACAGCGCCACCTCGCCCATGCCCCACGCGATCAGGGCTGTGCGGTGACGCCGCGCGATGGCGGGCAGCAGCCGGTAGCGCATGCGCCAGCCGATGGCGGCGACCGCCAGTAGGCAGCCGGTCTTGGCGGCCAGGATCAGGACGTAGTCGCTCCTGACCAGGGTGCCCGGCAGGTCCACTCCCGGTGTGGTCGTCAGCTCGATCGTGGCGCTGAACGCCCCGGTGAGGGCGATCGTGATCAGGCACGCGCCGGCGAGGGCGGAGAACCGGGGCAGTGCGCCGGCGAGCAGCGCGGCCCGCGGGGCGACGAGCACCAGTATGGCGACCAGACCGCCCGTCCACGCGGCGGCGGCGATCACGTGCAGGACCAGCAGGTCGGCCATCATGGCGTGCCACGGCGTGGTGCCGCTCGACGCGTGGCCGGCGAGGACGATCGGGATCAGCCCGGCAGCGGCCAGCACGGCCCGCAGCAGCGACGGCACCCGGCTCCCCGCCAGGAAGGCGAGCGCACAGACCGCCGCGACGGCCGCGCTGACCAGCAGTGCCTGGCCGGAGCCGAAGCCGCGCACGTAGTCGGCGACGACCCCGGCGGTCACCGGTGCGCCCGGGCGGAGCTCCGCGGCCTGCAGCAGCACCGTGACCAGCGCGCCGCCCAGCCACAGCACGGCCGCCAGCATGCCGAGCCGGTCGGCCCGCGCGAACAGCTCGGCCCGGTCGGAGGCGCGGCCGGCACCGACCAGCGTGGGCACCAGCGCCATACCGAGGGCCCCGGTGGCACCGAGCTCGACCAGCAGCCGCGCGACGGCCACCCCGAACTCGACCAGCGGGCCGGGCTCGACGATCCCCGGCACCGGCGCGGTCATGGTCAGCCAGGTGGCCGCCAGCACACCGGCTACCGCTGTCGCTAGGACGACGAGCGGAACCCGGACGAGCCGCGGCCGGTTCGGCCGTGGTCCGTTCAACCGCGGCCGGTCCGGCGACGGGTTCAGTGGCGCGCCGGCGGCACGGCCGGTCACCGCATCGCGACCGGTGGTGCCGCCGACCGCACGAGCGCGTGCTCGACGAGCGCCACCAACGCGTCGTGGCTGGACGGACCGTTCCTGGCGTCCACCCGGACCAGCGGGCAGTCCGGCGGCAGCACAAGTGCCTGGCGTACGGCATCGTCGCCGAACAGCTCACTGCTCGGGAACCTGTTGATCGCCACCACGAACGGCACCCCGCGGCTCTCGAAGAAGTCGATGGCCGCGAAGCAGTCGTCCACCCTGCGCAGGTCGACCAGCACGACGGCGCCGACCGCGCCCCTGACCAGCTCGTCCCACATGAACCAGAAGCGGTTCTGGCCAGGCGTGCCGAACAGGTACAGGATCAGCGCCTCGTCGACGGTGATCCGCCCGAAGTCCATCGCCACCGTGGTGGTGCGCTTGTCCGGCACCGCCTCCGTCTCGTCCACCCCGACGGACAGCTCGGTCATCTGCTGTTCGGTCGTGACCGGCGGTATCTCCGACAGCGAGGCGACGAACGTCGTCTTGCCGACGCCGAACCCACCGGCGACGAGCACCTTCAGCGGGATCAGCGACCGCTCGTGGCCGGCGACGTCGTGGCCGGTTGCCGTGTCAACGCGTGCGTAGGCCATTGAGCAACCTCTCCAGGACGTCCGGGCCGGGGCGGCCGTCGGCCGACACCTTCGGCAGGTGCACCTCCAGGTAGCCGGCGTTCGCGAGGTCGCTCACGAGCACCCGCGCCACCCCGACCGGCACGCCGAGGCCGGCGCCGACCTCCATCAGCGACACCGTCCGGGTGCCCATCTCGAGGATCAGCCGGTGCTCCCGCTGGAGATCCTCCGACGGCTGCGCCGCCAGCTCCGTGACGGTCACCAGCGCCTCGATGGGCAGCTGCATTCCGACCGAGCGAGTCCGCCCGCCGGTCAGGGCGTACACCGGGACGACCCGGCCTCCCTCGTGCCGTCCCGATCGGTCGACCGGTCTCACGGCCACGCCCAGGTCGTTCCGTCGCGCCGGGCTGGCGTGATCGCGTGTCCGACCCTGGTCGCGAGCGTCGTCATCTCGTAGCCCACCATGCCCATGTCGCAGTGCTGGCGGGCGAACACCGCGAGCAGCGAGCCATGGCTGACCGCGGTCACGAACAGGTAGCCACCCTGCATCTCGATGATGGTCTGGGCCACCGGCTCGGCCCGCACCAGCACGGCCGTGCCCCTGGCCAGGCTGGCCAGGCCGGACACCGCGGCGGACAGCTGGTCGGCCAGCGTGGTGTCGACGTCTCGGGAGACCGCCAGCGGTAGACCGTCGCTGGCCACCACCAGCGCGTGCACGACTCCCGGCGTCTCGTGCACGAACTCGGTGACCAGCCAGTCCAGCTCCCGGTTCGCCGGGCCGACGGCGGTCATCGGTGGTCCGCCGGCCACGAGGCGCGCTCCCCGTCGGAGCGGCCGGCGCTGCCGGGCCCGTCGGCGCTGTCGGCACTGCCGTAGCTGTCGGTGTTGCCGTAGCCGAGGTCGCTGGCCACCGTCGACCGTGCGGCGCGGCGGCTGGCCTGGTACCGGGACAGCGCTTCCGGGGCCTGCGAGGGGGTGTGTGACCCGTCGTCGGCCTCCGGCGGTTGCCAGCGCAGCTCGGGCGCCAGGTGCGTCTGCGGCACTCGGCGAGCGAGCTGTGGCCCGGCCAGCAGGCCCGGCTCCGCCGCCGGCCTCGGTTCCGCTGTCGGCCTCGGCTCCGCCGTCAGCTGGTGTTTCGGGCCCGGCGGCTCCCACCAACCGGGCCATCGCCCGTTGGCCGGGGCCGCGGCCGGGACACCCACGGACGGCATGTTCGTCGTGCGGACCACCGGTGCCGTGGCGGTGACCGCGAAGGGCGTCGCCGCCGAGATCGCGGCCCTGGGCGATGCGCCGACCGCGACGGGTCTGGCCGCGATGTGCCCGGTCGCGATGTGCCTGGTCGTGACGTGTCTCGTCGGCTGGGTCGGCTCCGGTGCGGCCGACGCGTCGGCCAAGAGAGCCGCCGGGACCAGCACGGCCGCCGTGATGCCGGAGCCGGGCGTCGGAGTGAGCGACACCGCGATGTCGTGTCGCCCGGCGAGCCTGGCCACGACGTGGAACCCGAGCTGCCGCGACACCGACAGGTCGACCTCCGGCGGCGCGGCGAGCAGCCGGTTCGCGGCCTCCATGTCGGCCGGTGGCATGCCCACCCCGCAGTCCTCGATGGTGAGCAACTGCGCACCGTTGGCGTTCAGGTAGCGCCTGGTGCGGATGTCGACCTTGGCATCGGGTGGGGAGAAGCGCACGGCGTTCTCGGTCAGCTCGGCCAGCAGGTGGGTGAGGTCCGTGACGACGTGTCCGACGACCGCCAGATCCTCGTCGACCGACAGCTCCACCCGGTCCAGGTGCTCGGTCTCGGCGATGGCGGCGCGCACCACGTCGTGCAGCGGCACCGGCGCACTCCAGACCCGGTACGGCTCCTCGCCGGAGAGCACCAGCAGGCTCTCCGCGTTGCGCTGGACCCTGGTGGCGAGGTGGTCCAGCCGGAAGAGCTCCGCCAGCGCGTCGGGGTCCTGTTCCTTCTCCTCGAGCTGGTTGATGATGTCGAGCTGGCGGTAGAGCATCGTCTGGTTGCGCCTGGCGAGGTTGACCAACAGCTCGGAGGTGAAGCGGCGACGCCTGATCTCGGCGTCGCTGAGTTGTTTGGCCAGCGCCTCCCGCTCCTGCTGCTCGTCCTCGCTGACCCGCCAGAAGATCACCATGCCGGTGCAGGCCGCGAGCACAGCGACGCCGTGGATCGCCGACCACAGCCACGGGTTGTTCTGCGCGGCCGGGTGGTTGAAGATCATGTCGCGCTGCAGCCACGAGCCCAGGCCGTGGCTCAGCACGGTGAACACGATGTTCCACAGGAACGGCACCCAGTCCTGGTACAGCGCGATGAAGCCGATGATCACGAAGAAGTGGAAGTGCGACTCGATCGAGCCGCTGGTGATCCACACCAGGGCGGCCGAGCAGTACACCAGCCCGGCCGTGACGAAGAACGAGGCCGGCCTCCTGCGCGTGATCAGATGACCGAACAGCAGGCAGCCGAGCACCGGGCTCAACACCACCGCGCTGACGGCCACGTCACGGCCCAGCAGCGCCGCGAGGATGAACATCCCCACCGGATGCAGCAGCAGGACCCACTGGAGGAACCGGTGCCGCTTCGACCACGCTTCGTCGTCCAACATGTTGCCGCGCGGTAAGTATTCGAGCACGTTTACCATAGGCCTCAGCCTTCTAAAAGGTGAATCTGCCGCCCCTTGCTGGTAACAACACGTATCGGCTCGGCCGCAAAGGGCAACCGAGTGCTGTTACGCGGCGGAAGCGTACACCATGAAAAACGGAAACACCGCTGTTACCGCAGGTCATAGCCGTGTCGCCGGGCGTGACTCTCGTCCTCTATCGGGTCGGCGCGGCCGTTCTCGTTGGCCGAAACCTCGTCAATCGACGCCAGTCGAATAGGCGACCCATGCGACGCACAGCAATTGTTCGGTCGCTGAGTGCGCAGTGCCGGGAGCTCCGCCGGGCATGGTGACCAATCATTGTCGCCGCGCTCTTTCGATCCCGACCGTCACGCGGGGGCGAGGCGGCGGATGCGGTCGCCGAGGCCGCGTAGCTCCGCGACCAGCTCGGGTGAGCCGTCGGTCAGCTCGGCGTCGACGCCGAGCATCGTGATGCCGATGGCCAGCCACTCCACACTGTCCGACGCCATCCGCAACGTGCTGGTGCCGTCGCCGTTGTCGGTCGGGCGGCTGAGCCAGGCCGGCACGCTCGCCGTCGGCCCGTGGATCGTGAGCGTCGCATGGTGGGCCTGCGGCCGTGACCGCAGCGACGCCGTCACGAACGCGGCGGCGTCCTCCGCCGGCAGCTCCCGCGGCGGCACCCGCACCCCGTTGGCGAACGGCTGCTCCACCCGGTCCGCGCGGAAGGTGCGCCAGTCTGCCCGGTCCACGTCCCACGCCACGAAGTACCACCGCCGGTGCCGCGACACCAGCCGGTGCGGCTCTACCAGCCGGCGGGTCTGCGTGCCGTCGTTGGCGGTGTAGTGGAAGCGCAGCTGCTCCGACCCACGGCACGCCTGCGCGATGGTGACGAGCACGTCGGCGTCCACGGTCGCCGTCCAGCCCGGGGTGGACACCATGCTCGAGGCCACCGCCTCCACCCGACGGCGCAGCCGCGACGGCAGCACCTGCTGCAGCTTCGCCAGCGCCCGCAGCGACGTCTCCCCGATGCCGGAGACCGCGCCGTTGGCCGCGGTGCGCAGGCCGATCGCGATCGCCACCGCCTCGTCGTCGTCCAGCAGCAGCGGCGGCAGCTGCGCCCCGGCGCCCAGCTGGTACCCGCCGTGCGTCCCGCGGGTGGTGTCGACCGGGTAGCCCAGCTCGCGCAGCCGCTCGACGTCGCGGCGCAGGGTCCGCGGGCTCACGTCGAGGCGGCTCGCCAGCTCGTCCCCGGCCCAGTGCCGGTAGGTCTGCAACAGCGACAGCAGGCGCAGCACGCGGGCGGTCGGGTCCATACGTCGCATGCTGCCAGCAGTTGCGGTCAGAACCCGACCGCAAGGGGTCGCACCTTTCCCCGTGCTCTTCCCGCGTCAGGACGCCAGCAGGATCGGGCGTTCGCGCGGGTCGGGGTCGGGCAGCCAGCGGCCGTCCACCTCGCGGTAGCGCCACCGCGGACCGTCGGACAGCAGCGACCCGAGTGCGTTCACCAGCCGGTCGACGTGCTCCACCGTGGTACCGAGCCCGACGCTGGCCCGCAACGCCCTGGTCGCGGGTGACCCGGCCCGGCCCAGCAGGCGGGGCACGGCGAGGTGCGCGCAGAACGCGCCGTCCCGCACCCCGATGCCGTGCTCGGCCGACAGCGCACCCGCCAGCACCGCCGGATCGTGACCGTCGACCGCGAAGCCGGCGATGCCCACCCGCGACGCCGCCGGACCGAACAGGGTGAGCTCACGCACCCCCGGCAGCCCGGCCAGCCCGGCCCGCAGCCGGGTGAGCAACCGGTGCTCGTGCGCGGCCACCGCCGCCCACCCGGTGCGGGTGAGGGCCCGGCAGGCGGCGGCCAGCGCGTGCACCCCGATGACGTTGGGCGTGCCGGCCTCGTGGCGCTGCGGCGCCGGGTTCCACGACACCCCGAGGTGGTCGCCGTTGTCCACCACCCGCTCGGTGGCGCCACCACCGGCCAGGTACGGCTGGGCGAGCTCCAACCAGTCGGCGCGCCCCACCAGCGCCCCGGCGCCGAACGGGGCGTACAGCTTGTGCCCGGAGATCGCGACGTAGTCCACGTCCCACTCACGCATCGACACCGCGGCGTGCGGCGCGAGCTGGGCGGCGTCCACCGCCACCCGCGCGCCGTGGTGGCGGGCCACCGCGGCCAGCTCGTCCACCGGCCACAGCTCGCCCGTCACGTTCGACGCCGCGGTGAGCACCACGAGCCGGGGGCCG
>Ga0190272_10000585_pt1 | contig 18798 bp, 9 predicted proteins | sample Popmic504T_FD_133746 | JGI IMG/M metagenome (GOLD analysis project Ga0190272, IMG submission 133746) | Populus adjacent soil microbial communities from riparian zone of Shoshone River, Wyoming, USA - 504 T | ecosystem: Environmental > Terrestrial > Soil > Riparian zone | place: USA: Wyoming... | reverse complement strand
CTGGGGCGGCTGGCTGCTGGTCACCGCCCTGGTGTTCAGCTTCATGCAGGGCATCTTCCACGCGTACTACACGGTGGCGCTGGCCCCGGCGGTGGGCGCGATCGTCGGCATCGGCACGGCCACCCTGTGGCGTCGGCGGCGTCACGTGTGGACGGCCTGGGCGCTGGCCGCCGCGCTGGCCCTCACCGCGCTGTGGTCGGCCGAGCTGCTCGCCCGTAGCCCCGGCTGGTACCCGTCGCTGCGCGTCGCGGTGCTCGTGGTGGGGCTGGGGGTCGCGGCCGCGCTGCTGTTCGCCGGGCGGCTGCCACGGCGGGTCGCCACCGCGGTGGCGGCGGCCGCGGTCGTCACCGCCCTGGCCGCGCCTGCGGCGTACGCGCTGAACACCGCGACGACGGCGCACGGCGGCGCCATCCCGTCGGCCGGCCCGGCGGTGACCGGTGGCCGCTCCGGCCCCGGCGGTCCCGGCGGCCCGGGTGGTCCCGGTGGTCCGGGTGGGTTCGCCCGCGCGCCCGGCGTGGCACCCGGAGCCGGAGCAGGCGGGACCCAGGGCGGGACGCAAACACCGGGCGGGACGGCGGCGCCCGGCGGCATGGGCGGCACGCAGGCGCCAGGCGGAACGCAGGGCGGGGCGCGGACACCGGGCGGCACAGCTGCGCCGGGTGGGGTCGGGATGCTGCCGCCGGGTGCGGCGGGCGGGCCCAACGGTCGTGGTGGCGCGGGCGGGTTGCTCACCGCGGGAACGCCGGGGGCGGCGCTCGTGGCACTGCTGACCGCGGACGCCGACCGGTACACGTGGGTCGCGGCCGCGGTGGGTGCGAACAACGCGGCGGGCTACCAGCTGGCCACCGACGAGCCGGTGATGGCGATCGGCGGGTTCAACGGCAGCGACCCCTCCCCCACGTTGGAGCAGTTCCGGCAGTGGGTGGACGAGGGCAGGGTCCACTACTTCATCGGGGGCGGCGGCTTCGGCGGCCGCGGGATCGGCGGCGGCAACACGTCGCAGCAGATCGCCCAGTGGGTCGCGCGGGAGTTCACCGCGACGACGGTCGACGGCGTCACCGTCTACGACCTGACCGGGTGAGCCCGGTGATCCTCGACGAGCGGCGGACGCGCACTCACAGCAGCCGCACAGCGACGCCACACGGCAGGCACAGCGCCGCGCCCGACGGTGGTGACATGACAGCGACCATGGCGATGCGTTCGGCCGGGGCCACCGCGCCCCAGGGGTCACCGGTGCTGGACGTGGTGATCCCGGTGCACGACGAGGAGCTGGACCTCGAGCCGTGCGTGCGCAAGCTGCACGCGCACCTGAGCGCCACCTTCCCGTACGACTTCCGCATCACGATCGCGGACAACGCCAGCACCGACGCAACGTTCGACATCGCGACGGCGCTGGCCGCCGAGCTCGACGCGGTGACGGCGGTGCACCTGACGCAGAAGGGCCGCGGCCGGGCGCTGCACGCGACGTGGTCGGGCTCGGACGCGGCGGTGCTGGCGTACATGGACGTCGACCTGTCCACCGACCTGGCGGCGCTGCTGCCGCTGGTGGCGCCGCTGATCACCGGGCACTCCGACGTGGCGATCGGCACCCGGCTGGCCAGGGGGTCGCGGGTCACCCGCGGCGTCAGGCGGGAGGTGCTGTCCCGCGGCTACAACCTGCTGCTGCGCGGCGCGCTCGCCGCCCGGTTCTCCGACGCCCAGTGCGGGTTCAAGGCGATCCGGCGCGACGTGGCGCACCGGCTGCTGCCGCTGGTGCACGACACCGGGTGGTTCTTCGACACCGAGCTGCTGGTGCTGGCGCAACGCGCCGGGCTGCGGATCCACGAGGTGCCGGTCGACTGGGTGGACGACCCGGACAGCCGGGTGGACATCGCGGCGACCGTGCTGGCCGACCTGCACGGCATCGCCCGGCTGAGCCGCGACCTCGCCACCGGGCGACTGCCGATCGGACACCTGCGCGACCGGCTCGGCCGCACCCCGCCGGGGCTCACCGGCCAGCTCGCGCGGTTCGCCGGGGTCGGGATCATGAGCACGCTGGCGTACCTGGCGCTGTTCCTCATGCTGCGCGGCGGCGGCGCCGGGGCGCAGGCGTCGAACCTGGTGGCGCTGGCCGTCACCGCGGTGGGCAACACCGCGGCCAACCGGCGGCTGACCTTCGGTGTCACCGGCCGCCGGCACGCCGCCCGGCACCAGGTGCAGGGGTTGCTGGTGTTCGCGCTCGGGCTGGGCCTGACCAGCGGCGCGCTCGTCGGGCTGCACGCGGTCACCGACGCACCGGCGCGGCCGGTGGAGCTGGCCGTGCTGGTGGCGGCGAACCTCACCGCCACCCTGTCGCGCTTCCTGTTGCTGCGCCGCTGGGTGTTCGCCCCCACAGGCCCCGCCGCGGCCGCCGCGGGCGCCGCCGGCCACCCCCGGCCGGCGTCTCGCATCCGTGATGACGTCCGAAGGCCCCGGCAACGGCCACCCGGATGCGAGACGCCGGGGCGGGGGACGTCAGAGCCCGGCCAGGTGCGCGCGGACCGGGTCGGCGTCGCGGTGGTCGAGGTCGGTGAAGATGGTGAGGGCGCGCTTCCAGTGCCGCCGGGCGAGGTCCGCGCGGCCGGTGCGGAGCAGGCAGTGGGCGAGACCGTCGAGCGCCCGGGCCTGCTGGTACCGCTCCCCGGCCTGGGTGGACAGGGTGAGGGCGCGCTCGTAGTGGTCGATGGCGGTGTCGTACCGGCCGGCGAGCTGGTAGGTCTCCCCGGCCCGGTTGCGCAGCTCGCCCTCGATGCCGCGCTGGGCCATCGGCCGGATCATGGCCAGTGCCTGCTCGTGGCAGTCGAAGGCGGCGTCGAACTGGCCGAGCCTGGCGTGCGACACGCCCATGTCGGACAGGATCGAGCCCTCGTCCCACTTCGACCCGCTCTGCCGGTTCCGGTCCAGCGCCTCGCCGAGGCACACCAGTGCCTCGACCGGGCGGCCGAGCAGGGTGAGGCTCCAGCCGTAGTTGCTCAGTACCCTGGCCAGGCCGGGTGACGCGCCGAGCCGCTCGCGGATCTCCAGCGCCTCACCGAGGCGGGCCAGCGCGCTGCCGGGCTCACCGGCCTGGTTGTAGGCGATGCCCGCGTTGTTGAGCGCGGTCACCTGGCCCCACTGGTCGCCGAGCTCGCGGTACACGTCGCGGGCCCCGTAGGCGGCGTCGATCGCGGCGGCGTTCACGCCCAGCCGGTAGTAGGCGCCCGCCAGGTTGAGCAGCGATGCCGCCTCGCTGTGCCGGTCGCCGCTCTGCCGGTGCAGCCCCAGCGCGCGTTCCAACAGCGATACCGCCTCGGCCGGCAGCCCGGACTGGGCGAACGCGCCACCGAGGTTGGTCAGGACGGTCGCCTCACCGCGGGGATCGGCCGTGGTGCTGTGCGAGTGCACCGCCTCCAGCGCGACGGACTGGGTGGCCACCAGGTCGGTGGTGTACCCCCGCAGGTGGAAGAACCACCACAGGGCGTGCGCCAGCTGCCAGGCGTGCGTCGGCCAGTCGTTGTGCGCGGCGTGGCTGATCGCCGCCATCAGGTTCACCCGCTCGGTGAGCAGCCAGTCGACGGCCTCCGTGTGGTCGGCGAAGCTCGGCGCGTCGACCGGCACGGTGACGATGTCGATCGCGCCCGCCCTACGGTTGCGCATGATCTGGTCGGCCGCGGCGGCCGCGGTGTGCAGGTAGTAGTCGAGCAGCCGGGTGGTGGCGGCGTGCCGCGAGGCCTCGGTCTCCTCCAGCCGGGCGGTGCGGCCCGCGTGGGCGCGCAGCAGGTCGTGGAAGGTGTGCCGGCCGGGGCGGCGCTGCTGCACGAGGTGCGCGTCGACCAGGTCGGCGAGCGCGACCCGCACCTCGGCGACCCCGGTACCGGCCAGGGCGGCGGCCGCGTGGTCGTCGACGTCGGGGCCGGGCACCAGGCCGAGCAGCCGGAACAGCCGCCGGGGCAGCGGGGCCAGCTGCCGGTGGGACAGCACGAAGCTGGCCACCACGCTGCGATCCGTGCTGGCCAGCTCGGTGAGCCTGCGGTGCTCGTCGCGCAGCCGCTCGGCCAGCTGGGCGACCGTCCACGACGGGCGCTGCCGCAGTCGGGCGGCGGCGATCCGGATGGCCACCGGCAGGTTGCCGCACAGCCGCACCACCTCGGCCGCGGGTGACCCCGGCGGGGGCACGGACCCGCCGGAGCCGACGGCCTGCGCGAAGAACGCCAGCGCGGTGTGCTCCGGCAGCACGTCGAGCTCGATGGTGTGCGCGGCGTCCAGCCCGTCGAGGCGGCGCCGGCTGGTCACCAGGACCAGGCAGGACGCGCCGTCCGGCAGCAGGGGCCGCACGTGCCCGGCGTCGGCCGCGTTGTCGACGACGATGAGCACCCGCTTGCCCGCCAGCTCGGAGCGCCACAGCTCGGTGCGGCCGGCGAGCGCGTCCGGGATGAGGTGGCCGGGTACCCCCAGCTCGGCGAGGAGCGCGCCGAGCGCGGCCGCCGGGTCGATGGGCAGGTACCCCTCGGAGTAGCCGTGCAGGTCGACGAAGAGCTGGGCGTCGGGGAACCGCCCGGCGAGGCGGTGCGCTGCGTGCACCGCGAGCGCGGTCTTGCCCACCCCGGCCATGCCGACGACCGCGCACACCACGGCGGCCGCCACCGGTCGCGACCCGGCCACCGACACCAGCTGGGCGAGCTCGTCGGACCGGCCGGTGAAGTCCGTCAGATCGCGTGGCAGAAAGTTGCGCCCGGCGTCAGCGGACACCAACGACCTCCTTCGCGGCGCGCCCTGGCGAGTGAGCCGTGCCCCGCTGGTGTGACTGTATCGCCCTGAACTGGTTACAACCGGCGACCGGCGAGCAGCCGCTCCACGATCGCGTCCGGTGGTCCGGGTGCGGCGAACCAGTCACCGCAGGCGAGGTCCCCGCCGGCCTTGCGCCACCAGGCGGCCTGCTCCGCGGTCCGCACCCCGGCCGTGACCACGGTGGCGTCGAACGTGTGGACGAGCGAGATCAGGTCGTGCAGCGCCCGGCCGGTGACCGACTCCGGCCGCTCGGCGAGCCGGTCGACGAGCCACCCGGCGATCCACACGGACTGCACCGGCAGGTCCTCCAGGAACACCAGCCCGCCGTGGCCGCCGCCGAAGCCGTGGATCGACGTGCCAACGCCCATGTCCGCGAGCACCTGCAGGTTGTCCTCGGCGTCGCCCTCCTCGCACAGCAGCGCCCGCACCGGCAGGCCGAGCTGCAGCAGCCCCGGCGCGAGCCCGGTCGAGCCGAGCACGTCGTTGACGGTGCCGACCAGGTCGGGGTCGTTGGCCTGCGGGGTGGCGAGGTTGATGGCCAGCGGCGGGGCGCCGTCGCCGAGGGCCGAGTCACCGAGGGCTGCGTCGGCGAAGGCGGCAGACCAGCCGACGGCCTGGGTGCACGCCATCCGCAGCAGCCACTGGCCGATCGGCAGCACCATCCCGGTCTGCTCGGCGAGCTTCATCACCTCGTCGTGGCCGAGCGGGCCGCCGTCGGGGTGGTCCCACCTGATACGCGCCTCGACGGCCATCACGCGGTCGTCGGACAGGCGCGCCACCGGCCGGTACTCCACCTGGAACTCGCCGTTCTCCAGCGAGCCCGGCATCCCGGCGGCCATGGTGAAGCGGTCGCGGTCGAGCCTGTCCTGGTGCCGGTCGAAGATCGCCCACTGGCGCTTGCCGTTGCCCTTGGCGCGGCGCAGGGTGCTGTCGGACTGGCGCAGCAGCTCGGCCGGGGTGATCCCGCCGGCCTGGCGCTGCACGACGCCGATGCCCACGGTCACCGCGAGGCCCATGCCGTCGAGGTAGGCGGGCTCGGACAGCTCGTCGTTGATGGTGGCCGCGAGCGTCGCCACGTCCGGGGTGTTCGGCGAGTCCTCCACCAGCACGACGAACTCGTCGCTGGCGATCCGGGCGATCGTGGCCCGCTCGTCGGCGAACACCACGGCGAGCCGCTGCGCGACCAGCCGCAGCAGCTGGTCGCCGACGTGGTGGCCGAGGCCGTCGTTGATCACCGAGAAGCTGTCGATGTCGAGGTGGAACAACGTGACCGTCGCGGCCGGGTCGAGCTGGCCGAGGGTGCTCTCCAGCCGCAGGGCGAACGACTGACGGTTCGGCAGCCCGGTGAGCACGTCGTGCAGCGCCTGGTTGTTGAGCTGCACCTGCATCAGGTGCAGGTCGGTGATGTCCTCGACCATCGTCACGTGGTGCGTCGGGCGGGCGGCCTCGTCGCGCAGCACCGACACCGCGAGGTACACCCAGATCTGCTCGCCGTCCTTGCGCACCATCGGCCGCTCGATGCGGAACCGCTCGGACCGGCCGTTGACGACGTCCTGGTAGGCGAGCCACAGATGGTCGCCGTTGACCGCGCCCTCGCTGTGGACGAGGTCGCGCAGGTTGCGCTCGACGAGCTCGGCGTCCTCGTAGCCGAGGATCTCGGCCAGCGCGTGGTTGGTCTGGACCAGGGTGCCGTCGAGGTCGCTGATCGCGATGCCGATGGCCGAGCCGGTGAACACCTCGCGGAACCGCGCCTCGGACAGCATGAGCACCCTGGCGAGGGCCTGCTTGACGTCCTCCTGCTGCTGGAAGGTCTTGCGCCGCAGGGCATCCGCGTAGCCGGCGCCGAGCGCGCCGAGCACCGGTATCACCCTGGCGTCGATGTCGTGGAAAGCGGCGAGCTCCGGCACCCGTGGCAGGCCGGCGGCGAGTGCCTCGACGCTGCGCTGCAGGCTGTGCTGACCGGTGCAGTGCACGGCGACCAGCCCGGAGCCGGCGGCCCACGCCGGCGCCGTACCGGATCCGCCGACGGCGAGCTGATCGACGATGCCGTCGACCAGCTCCAGCAGGTGTTCCTCGACCTCGACGTCGGACATGGGCAGGTAGGCGGTCGTCAGTACTGCCGCCGCCCAGTCGCGGGCCAGCGTGCGACGCGTCATGTCCTACCCGTCCCGTGAGACGTTCCGTGCGGTGTTCCCGGTGGCGTTCCGTGCGGCGTTTCGTGCCGTGCTCCGAGCACGTAACGGTATCGCGATCGCACTACGTCCTGCGTCCCACGCCGGCCAGGATCTGGTCCCGTTCGGGCCGTTCCGCGAGATCGGCCTCGGAGTCCGGCCGCCACAACGCCGTGCTGACGACACCCGGGGGGACCAGGTCCAGACCGTCGAACAGCTCGGTGAACCGGGCACGGCCGCGCGGGTGGATGGGGTCCTTGCTGGACTTCATGACCTGGACCATGGCGGCCATCTCGACCGGCCGGGTGTCCGCGGTGAAGTGCGACAGCGCCAGGTGACTGCCGGGGGCGAGCACCTGCCGGTAGCGCGCGAGCAGGGCGTCGGGGTCCTTCGACTCGGGGACGAAGTGCAGGACGCCGACCATCAGCAGGCCGAGCGGCTCGTCGAAGTCGATGAGCCGCCTGGTCCGCGGGTCGTCGAGGATCGTGTCCGGCTCGGTGAGGTCGGCCCTGATCGCGGTGGCCCGGTCGTTGCCCTCCAGGATCAGGGAGCTGTGCGAGACAGCGACCGGCTCGTTGTCGACGTAGACCACCCTGGACCGGTGGTCGGCCTGCTGGGCGATCTCGTGGACGTTGCCGACGGTCGGGATGCCGGAGCCGATGTCCAGGAACTGCCGAATGCCCGCGGAGATCAGGTAGAGCACGGACCGGCGCAGGAACGCCCGGTTGAGCCTGGCGATGTCCCTGGAGCCCGGCAGGGCGGTGGCGAACCGCTCCGCGATCTGCCGGTCGGCGGCGAAGTTGTGTCCGCCGCCGAGGAGGTAGTCGTAGATGCGCGCCGAGCTGGGCAGGTCCTGGTTCACCCCGTCCGGGACCCACGTCGTGCTCCCACTCACCAAGCGACTCCCCCACGGTCCGATCGCGAACAGTGGCGACCACTCTACTGACCGTGGCCGATGACGCGTGCCCCCATCGGCGTGGCGGCCGGCGCGCCGAACGGGTACGTACCCTCGATGGCAGGACGATCCAGAGCTCTGACGAAGGAGTGGTGCCACGTGGGCATCAGCCGCCTCAACCACGCCGTGCTGTACGTCGGTGACCTCGCGCGGAGCGTGGAGTTCTACCGCACCGTGCTGGGGTTCCGGCGCATCGACATGACGCCGGAACGGTTCAGCGGCGCCGCGTTCCTGCAGGCACCCGACTCGACCAACGACCACGACCTCGGGCTGTTCGAGGTCGGCTTGGACGTCGGTGCCGACGCCCTGCCGTCGCGGGCCGGGCGGGGCACCGTCGGGCTGTACCACCTGGCGTGGGAGGTCGACACCCTGGACGAGCTGGAGCGCACCGCCGCCCGGCTCACCGAGGCCGGGGCGCTGGTCGGCAGCTCCGACCACGGCACGACGAAGAGCCTGTACGGCAAGGACCCGGACGGCCTGGAGTTCGAGATCGTGTGGCTGATTCCGGCTGACCTCATCGACGAGCACGCGCTGGAGGCCCGCAAGCGCATCGGCCCGCTCGACCTGGCCAGGGAGAAGGAGCGCTACGGCGGCCGCACCCGCAGCGGCGTCGGCATCTCCACCCCGGTCTGAGCCGAGGGCCACCGCCAGCGGGGCGTCTCGCATCCGTGTTGCCGTTTCCGGCGGGTCCGAAACGACGACACGGATGCGTGTTGCCCTTCCGGGGTCTCGGGTGCCTCGGGTGTCACGGTGTGGTACTCGCCGGTAACCTGGCGTTCATGACTGCGGACCGTGATCGATCCAGGTTCGGGGGCCGCGTGGACTAGCACGACCGGTCCAGTGCACAGTGTCGGTGGTAACACTGGGTTCGTCGGCGCGGAGACCGGCGGCGACAACGGCGCGGGAGGGCAGGGGACGTGTCCGGACGGCACAGCTCGGGTCGCTCGGCACCACGGATCGCCGCACCGCTGCCCATCATGGCGGGGCTGCTCGTCCTCATCGTGACCGCCTGGTTCACCTTCCAGTACCTGTCCGACTCCCTCAGCCGCGAGACGTGCGTCAACCCGGTGACCGTCGACGTGGCCGCCGAACCCGCGATCGCCCCGGCGCTGGCCGACCTGGCCGCCGCGGCCGACGAGGCCAGGGAGGACACCCCGGAGAACTGCTACCGGCTGCAGGTGGTGAGCCAGGACTCGGGCGCCGTCGCCGACCGGCTCACCGGCCTGGAGTCCGGCGCCGTGCCGGACGTGTGGGTGCCGGAGTCCACGTTCTGGCTGCGCAGGGCCCGCTCCGGCGGCGCCATCGACCTGCCGGAGACCGGGGCGTCGCTCGCCACGTCCCCGGTGGTGCTCGCGGTCGCCGAGCCGGCGGCCAGGCGCATCGGGTGGCCGGACCGCCCGCTGACCTGGGTCGACGTGGTCGGCGCCTCCCCGACCGCGGACGCGCTGAAGGTCGGGCTGCCCGACCCGGCGCGCAACCCCGTCGGGCTGTCGGCGCTCATGGGCATCCGCGCGGTCACCAGCGGCTCCGGCGGTAACGGTGGCAGTGGCAGTGGCAGTGGCAGTGGCGGGACCAACGGGTCGTCCGGCGCGCAGGCCGCCGCCCAGGTCGCGGCCCTGCGTCGGCTGTCCCCCAACGTCAGCACCCGCACTGACGAGCTGTTCGAGAAGCTCGCGCCCGCGTACGACCCCGGGGCGATCGCCACCGCGGTCACCGCGTTCCCCACGAGCGAGCAGGCCGTGCTGCGGCACAACAACACCAACCGCGAGCAGCGCCTCGTGCCGGTGTACGCGGAGGCGGCGGTGCCGTCCCTCGACTACCCGTACGTGGTGCTCTCGACGGCGTCCGCCATCGAACGCCGCGGCGCGGAGCAGTTCCTCGACACGCTGATCGACCGGGCCGCGCTGGGCGCCCTGCAGTCCCGCGGGCTGCGCACCCCCGGCGGCGAGGCGAGCGGCGACTTCCCCGCTGTCCTGCCCGGCGGCCCGGCCGGTGGGTTCCCCGACGGCGGGGCCGACCGGCCGGAGCTGGTGCCCACCGTGCCGCTACCCGACCAGGACACCTCCGACGACGTGCTGCGGGTGTGGTCCGCGGTCAACCTGTCCGCGCGGGCGCTCACCGTCGTCGACATCTCGGGGTCGATGAACGCGCAGGTCCCCGGCACCGGCCTCACCAGGGCACGGATCACCGCCGAGGCTGCCAAGCAGGGGCTCGGGCTGTTCAAGGACACCACCGACATGGGCCTGTGGGTGTTCTCCGACAACCTCGACGGCGACCGCGACTTCCGCGAGCTGGCGCCGATCGGCCCGATGGCCACCGAGCGGGCCAACCTCATCGCCCTCGCCGACCAGGTGCCGTCCATGGTCGAGGGTGGCAAGACCAACCTCTACGACACCCTGATCGCCGCGTACCAGAACGTGCTGCAGGGGTGGGACGCCGCCAGGCTGAACCTGGTGCTGGTCCTCACCGACGGCCGCGACGACGACGTCAGCGGCATCACCCGCGACCAGCTGATCGCCCAGCTCACCGCGCTGCAGGACCCCAAGCGGCCGACCAGGATCATCTTCGTCGGCCTCGGACCCGACGTGGACGCCGTCGAGCTCGACCAGATCGCCGCCACCACGGGGGGACGCGCCTTCACCACCCCCGACCCGGCGGGCATCCGCAACGTCTTCGCCGCGGCGCTGGCCGAGCTCACCTGCATCCCGCCGGACTGCACGCCGCAGTAGGCCCTCAGTAGGGGTCGTACCGCCCGGAGTGGCCGACGGCCCGCGCGACCGGGTAGAGCCGCAGCCGCAGCAGCACCTTGATGGCGACGTTGCGCAGGAACCACGGCAGCTCGCCCACGATGCGCAGCCGGTCCCGCGCGCCGGGGCGGCGCAGCCGGAACCGGGCGAGCGACCCGGCCCGGTCGAGATAGGTGTAGCGGCGGCCCGGGAGCACCCGCACCAGCACCCCCGACGTCACGCCGATCGACGAGAAGCAGTCGTGGACCACGATCTCGCCGCCGTCGGCGAGGTGCTCCGACCAGCGCAGGTCGTCGGTGAACGTCCAGTAGTCGTGCTTGCCGTCGACGTACAGCAGGTCGAACCGCTCCGACCACCGCGGCCGCAGCCTCGTGCTGTAGTCGACAACCAGTTCGACGACATCGGTGAGCCCGGCGACCGCCAGGTTCTTCTCGAACTTGCCGCGGGTGGGCTCGCCGCCGAAGAGCCGGCCGTCGACGAACGGGTCGATCGCGGTGAGCCGCAGGCCGAGGTCGCGGGCCGCGTGGCCGAGGACGACCGTCGACCGGCCCTGGTGGCTGCCGATCTCCACGATCCGCCCGCCCGGCGGCAGCCGGCACGCCGCGTCCCACAGCACCCTGGCCTGGTCGCGGGTCAGCCAGCCGGGGATCGGCTCGGCCGCGGCCCATGCCTCATCGAAGGTCGCCACAGCCGCACATTACCCAGTGGTAGCGCCGGGCTCCCCACCCCGGCATCTCGCATCCGTGTCACCGTTTTCGAGGCCCGAAATTGTCGTTACGGATGCGAGACGACCGGGTCAGGCCAGGGCGCGGTCGGCGCGGGCCTGGAGGGTGTCCTTGTCCGCGATCTCGGCGTCCGGCAGGGCGTCCGGCAGCAGGTCCTCCATCAGCCGCAGCGGCCGGTAGGCGAGGCCGAGCAGGCCCCACGCCACCAGCGCGGCCCCGACGCACACCAGGAGCAGCCCGATGCCGCGCCCCTGGCCGGTGCCGATGACGGCGCCGACCGTGCCGGTGAGCGCACCGCCGTCGCGCAGCAGCGGCTCGAACACCGAGTCCGCGAGCGGACCGGCGGTGAGGAACCCGAGCGGCATCATCGACATCGCCAGCATCTGGTTGGTGGCGAGCACCCGCCCCTGCAGCTCCATGCCGACCTTGCTCTGGATGAGCGCCATCCAGTGCGAGTTCAGGATCATCAGCGACGCCCACAGGCCGAACAGGCCGGCCGCGGCGAACGCGGGGTGCGCCCCGAGGCCCATGACGACGGCCGACGCCCCGACCACCGAGGTGAAGCCGACCATGCCGACGGCGCGGCGGTCCGTGCCGCCCCACAGGGCCATGGCGAGGACGCCGACCACGCCGCCGATCCCGCCGACGGCCGACACCACCCCGAGCACCGCCGCACTGTGCCGCGCCAGCACCAGCGGCGTCACCAGCACCGTCGCCACCGCGAACAGGTAGTTGAACACCACGAAGAACACGACCATCGCGACGAGGCTGCGACGGCGCACGATGTAGCGCCACCCGGTCACCACCTCGCGCAGCAGCGGCTCCTCGCGCCGGACGAACAGCAGGTTCGGGAACCGCACCACGATCAGCACGCTCACCCCGACGAGGAACGTCGCCATGTCGATGATCACCACGCCGTGCAGGCCGACCAGCCCGACGAGCACGCCACCGGCCAGCGCCGCCAGCAGGTCACCGGCCGCCGCCCCGGACTGGGCGATCCCGTTGGCCTGGCCGAGGTAGCGCTTGGGCACGAGCTGCGCGATGGCCGCGAGGTAGGCGGGCCGCTGGAACGCGTTGCACAGCGACCCCAGCGAGCTGAACAGGTAGATGTGCCACAGCTGGAGGTCGCCGTTCCACAGCAGGATCGCGAGCCCCACCGTGCCGACCGCGGCCAGGGTGTCGCTGACGATCATGACCCGTCTGCGGTCGTACCGGTCGGCGACCGCGCCGGCCACCGGTGACATCAGGATCGCGGGCAGCACGGCCATCATGGCGATCAGCGCGAAGTCGACCGCGGAGCCGGTGCGCTGGAACACCCACACGCCCAGCGCGAACGCCGACAGCCCGGTGCCGATCATGGACACGAACTGCCCGACGGCAACGGCCGCGAACGTGCGCAGGCTGGGCCGCCCCTCCCCCGGCCTGTCGCCCCCTGGCCTCTCGCATCCGTGTGGCCGTTTCGGGGGCTCCGGAACGGCCACACGGATGCGAGTGGCCGTGGGGATCGGGGGGATCGTGGGGATCGGGGGGGCCGGGGTGGTGGGAGCGGTGGGGGCGGTGGCCCAGGAGGCGAGGACGCCGGCCAGCTCGGCGGCCTGGTGCTTGAGGAAGTAGTGCCCGGCCCTGGGGATCACCGCGAGCCGCACGTCGTCGGCGAAGTGCGACCACTCGGTGTAGCGCTCCTGGTACAGCTCGGTCGCGCGGTCCTTCTCCCCGACCACGCACAGGATCGGCGCGGTGATCCGCACCTCGGCCCCCGGCGCGTACGCCTCGGTGTAGAAGTGCTCGGCCTGCCGCACATCGTGTCGCAGCGCCCTGACCAGCAGCTCCCGCTCGGCCTCGTCGTAGGCGTCGGTGAACCCGCCCATGGCGCGCAGGAAGTCCAGGTAGGCGCGGTTGGACAGCATCCGGTCGGCCGGCAGCAGCTTCGCGAGCCACCCGAAGAACCGGCCGGGCAGGCGCGCGGCCGGGAACGTGCCGCCGAGCGCGACGCCGCGCAGCGACGCTGTGCTCTCTGACGCCGCGCCGGAGCCGCCACCGACCGTCGCCCCGCTGGGGCCGCCGGTTGCGTTGGGGCCGCCGGTTGTCGCGCCGATGGTCGCCGACACTCCGCCCGCGGCCTCCAGACGGGCGCCGACCGCGGTGGCGAGGGCGCCGCCGAGGCAGTGCCCGTACACCAGCACCGGGCCGGTGACCGTCGCCATGATCTCGGCCACCGCCCGGTCGGCGACGTCGTCGATGCCGGCGAGCGGCTCGTCGGGGCGGCTGGTGTCGTGGCCCGGGATGCCGACGGCGTACAGCGCGACGCGCTCCGGCAGGGCGTCGGCCAGCGGCTGGAACGTGATCGGACTGCCGCCGCCGTACGGCACGCACACCACGGTCAGGTCCGTGGCCGCGCGGCCACGGGTGAGCCGGTGCAGCAGCCCGGTGCCGGCGGCGGACCCGTCGGCCCGCGCGTCGAGCAGCTCGGCCAGCTCGCGCACCGTCGGCCGCTGGAAGATCTCGATGACCGACAGCGTTGGGTCGATGCGGCGCACGGTCCGCACCGCGGAGAACGAGTCGCCGCCGAGGGCGAAGAAGTCGTCGTCGACGGAGGTGACGGGGTGCTCCAGCACCTCCGCGAAGACGGCGGCCACCAGCAGCTCGGAGTCCGTCGTCGGCGGCCGGCCGTCGGCGGCGACCGGTCCGTCCACAGTGGACGGATCGGGCAGGGCGGCGCGGTCCACCTTGCCGTTCCTGGTGAGCGGCAGGGCATCCAGGACGACGAACGCGCCGGGAACCATGTAGTCGGGGAGCTGTCCGCGCAGCGTCGCGCGGATCGCGGACACCGACGCGGCGGATGCGCCGGACAGGACCAGGTACGCGACGAGCCGGCGGGCGGGTCCGTCGCCGCGGGCCACCACGACGGCCTCGCGGATCTCCGGCAGGGCGACCAGGTGGGCCTCGACCTCGCCCACCTCGACGCGGAACCCGCGCACCTTGACCTGGTTGTCGGCGCGGCCGAGGAACTCCAGCGCGCCGTCGGTGCGGCGGCGCACCACGTCGCCGGTGCGGTAGGCCCTGACCCCCTCGACGTGGACGAACCGCTCGGCCGTCAGATCGGGGCGGCCGAGGTACCCGCGGGCCACCCCGGCGCCGCCCACGTACAGCTCGCCGGGCACCCCGGCCGGCACCGGGCGGCGGCGCGCGTCCAGCACGCGCGCCGCGACCCCGGCGAACGGGCGGCCCAGCGGCACCGTCGCGGTCGGCAACGGCTCGGCCGGCACCGCGGTGCCGAGCATCGACACCGTGGTCTCGGTCGGGCCGTAGTGGTTGTGCAGCACCAGGTCCGGCGCGACCGCGCGAACCCGCGCCACCAGGTCCCACCGCAGCGGCTCGCCCGCGCAGATCAGCAGCCGCCGCGGCAGCACGTCGGCCGGATGACCGCAGGACGCGACAGCGCCGACCGACCCGGCGGCACCGGCCACACCGATGGCACCGCCAGCACCGACCAGACCGGCAGCATCGGCAGCACCGGCGCCGGCGGCCGGTGTCGAGCGTAGGAGCACCTCGAGGTGGCTCGGCACGAGCTTCACGGCGTCGACGCGGTGCGTCCGGAAGTAGGCGGCGAACGCGTCGACGTCGGTGGCCACGTCGTGCGACAGCAGGTGCAGGGTGCCGCCGCCGGTGAGGGCCGCGAACACGTTGGTGGTGCCCAGGTCCGCGGCGAACGTGGACACCAGCGCCCACGACCAGCCGGGCTCCGCGCCGGTGCGCTCCCGCAGCCCGCTCAGGTAGTTGAGGTAGTTGCGGTGCTCGACCGCGACCGCCTTGGGCCGCCCCGTCGACCCCGAGGTGAACAGGACGTAGCACAGGGCGTCGGACGGAACGGCCCGCTCGACGCGACCGCCGACCGCCCCGTCGAGCAGCACGGCCGGGACGTCGGCGGGCAGACGTCCGGCGAGACCGGGCTGGACCACGGCGGCCGCGACCCCTGCGGTGGCCAGCAGGTCGCGGATGCGGCCGTCCGGGTACACCGGGTCGAGCGGCAGGTAGGCCCCGCCGGCCTTGAGGATGCCGAGCATTCCGACGACCAGCGCGGCGCCGCGCTCGGCGAGGAGCCCGACCGGCCGGTCGGGCCCGACGCCGGCGTCCACCAAGCGGGCTGCGACGGCGTCGGCCCGCGCGTCGAGCTCGGCGTAGGTGAGGGTCGCGTCGGCGCCGACCACGGCGACCGCGTCCGGGGTGGCCGCGGCCTGCCGCTCGATCAGCCCGTGCAGCGTGCCGACAGAAGCAGAGGCAGAGGCAGAGGCAGAAGCCGGTGCCGGGGCCGAGGCGGGGGCCACGGCCGGTGCCACGGCGGAGTCGCACGCCGCGAGCCACGCCATCTCGGCCGCGGTGAGCAGCGGCACCGAGGCGAGCGGCGCGTCCGGGGCGGCGGCCATGCCGTCGAGCACGGTGGCCAGGTGCCCGTACAGCCGGCGGATCGTCGACTCGTCGTAGAGATCCGTGCGCCACACCAGGTCCGCTGCCATGTCGCCGGTCGGGTCGGACGGATCGTCCACCACGGCGACGGACACGTCGAACTTGGCGGTGTGGGTGGAGGTGTCGGAGAACGTGGCGTCGAGGCCGGCGAGGTCGAACCGGGCCAGCGGCTGGTTGTGGACGTTGAGCAGCACCTGGAACAGCGGGGTGTGGCTGAGGTCGCGGTCCAGGTCGAGCGCGTCCACCAGCCGCTCGAACGGCACGTCCTGGTGGCTGAACGCGCCGAACGTGGTGTCGCGGACCCTGGCGAGGAACTCCCGGACGGTGGGCTCGCCGGACAGGTCACCGCGCAGGGCGAGGGTGTTGACGAAGCAGCCGACCAGCTTCTCCATCTCGCTGTGGGTGCGGCCGGCGATGGGGCTGCCGACCACCACGTCCTCGCTGCCGGTGTAGCGGCAGAGGACGGTCTGCAACGCCGCGAGGAGCACGACGAACGGGGTGGCCCCGGCGTCGGCGGCCAACGCGCGGACGCGGGCCGACCGCTCGGGGCCGACCGCGACCGTGATGCGGTTGCCGCGGTCGCCGGCCACCGGGGGCCGCGGCCGGTCGGTGGGGACGGTGACGGTGGCCGGGGCGCCGCGCAGGGCGTCCACCCACCAGGCGAGCGCCCGATCCCCAGCGGTACCACCAGAACCGGCGGAGCCACCAGAACCAGCTGCGCCGACAGAGGAGTCCGCCGAGCCGGCGGAACCGACGGCACCGGCCTGCTCCGCCTGCCAGTGCGCCACGTCGGCGTACTGCAGCGGCAGCTCCGGCAGCCGCGGCTGCTCCCCGGTACGCAGCGCCGCGTACGCCGCGGCCAGCTCGTCGGCCAGCACCCCGAGCGACCAGCCGTCGGCGGCCACGTGGTGCAGGACGATCGACAGCACGTGCTCGACGCCGGCCGGGGCGGACGACAAGGACGAGGAGACCCGCGCCAGAGCAACCCTGATCGGCAGCTCGGTGGCCAGGTCGAACGGGCGCCTGGCCCGCTCCGCCAGCCACCATGCGACGTCCTCACCGTCCACTGTGGACGGTGAAGGCATGGCGGCGAACGCCGACGGCGGCTCGACCAGCGGGGCGGGCTCCCCGGCGACCGTCGGGTACAGGGTGCGCAGCACCTCGTGGCGCGCCACCACGTACTCGAACGCACCCGACAGCGCGGCCGGGTCGAGGTCGCCGCGCAGCCGCACCGCCAGCGGGATGTTGTACGCCGGGCTGTCCGGCTCGTACTGGGTGAGGAACCACAGTCGCCGCTGGGCGTAGGACAGCCGCACCGGCGCGTCGGTCGGTCGTCGGGTGACGGTCTGGGCGGCGGACCGGCCGGCCTTGGCCTTCGCCCTGGCCAGCCGGGCCTTGAACAGTTCCTGGCGGCGCGCGTCGGCGGACACCTCAGGTGGGACGGTCATCTGCGGCTCAGCTCTCCCCGACCATCAGCTCGACCTCGTCGAGGAGGGTCTTCTCGATCCGGGCGGCGAGCCCGGCCAACGTCGGCGCTTCGAAGACCGCCCGGACCGGCAGCTCGATCTCGAACTGGTCGCGGACCCTGGCGAGCATCCGGGTCGCCTGCAGCGAATGCCCGCCGAGCGCGAAGAAGTTGTCCCTGCGGTCGATCCGCGCGCCGTCGATGCCGAGGACGTCGCACCACACCTGGGCGAGGATCTCCTCGCAGTCCCCGGCGGGCGGCCGGCGCTCGCCGGTGGTGGTCGACCCGACGGCCGGCGCGGGCAGCGCGGCCCGGTCCACCTTGCCGTTGGGGGTGAGCGGCAGCCGGGGCAGCGTCACGAACACGGCGGGGACCATGTGGTCCGGCAGCCGCTCGGACAGCGCGGCCGCGAGTTCGCCGGTGTCGCCGGCCGCGACCACGTACCCGACGAGGATCGGCTCGCCGCCCTCCGGGGTGTGCACCGCGGCGACCGCGGCGGCCACCGACGGCTGGGCTGCGAGCACCGACTCGATCTCGCCGAGCTCGATGCGGTAGCCGCGGAGCTTCACCTGGTGGTCGGCCCGCCCGCAGAACTCCAGCGACCCGTCGCGGCGACGCCGGGCCAGGTCGCCGGTGCGGTACATCCGCGCGCCGGGGTGGAACGGGTCGGCGACGAACCGCTCCCCGGTCAGGTCCGGCCGCCCGAGGTAGCCGTCGGCGAGGCCGTCGCCGGCGATGCACAGCTCGCCGATCGCGTTGGGGGGCAACGGTTCCCCGGTCGCGTCGAGCACGTACACCCGGGTGTTGGCGATCGGCGCGCCGAGCCGGACGACGCCGTCACCGGCGGCCTCGGCCGCGTCGACCCGCAGGATCGTCGACCAGATCGTGGTCTCGGTGGGGCCGTACAGGTTCCACAGCTCGGCGGTGCGCCCGAGCAGCTCGCGGGCCAGCTCGCGCGGCAGGGCCTCGCCGCCGCACAGGGCCTTGAGACCGGGCCGCCCGGCCCACCCGGCGGCCAGGAGCATCCGCCAGGTGGCCGGGGTGGCCTGCAGGACGGTGACGCCCTCGGTGTCGAGCCAACGGGCCAGCGCGAGGCCGTCGGTGGCGGTGTCGCGGTCGGCGACCACCACCCGCGCCCCCACCAGCAGCGGCAGCCACAGCTCCAGCCCGGCGATGTCGAACGTCAGGGTGGTGACCGCGGCGACCGTGTCGCCGGTCCGCACGCCGGGGCGGTCCGCCATCGAGGTGAGAAAGTTGACCAGCGCCCGGTGCGGGACCGCGACCCCCTTGGGCCGGCCGGTCGACCCGGACGTGTACAGCACGTACGCCGTGGCCGACGGCTCGACCCGCACCCCAACGGCGGCGGCCGACACCCCACCCAACTCCACCTCGTCCAGCACCACCACGGTCCGCCCGGCGGAGTCGAATCGGGTGGATGGCACATGTGGCCGGTAGAACCGGCCGGATGCGCCATCCACCCGGTCGG
>Ga0190272_10000584_pt1 | contig 18800 bp, 14 predicted proteins | sample Popmic504T_FD_133746 | JGI IMG/M metagenome (GOLD analysis project Ga0190272, IMG submission 133746) | Populus adjacent soil microbial communities from riparian zone of Shoshone River, Wyoming, USA - 504 T | ecosystem: Environmental > Terrestrial > Soil > Riparian zone | place: USA: Wyoming... | reverse complement strand
GCACCACCGGCCGGGCCGAGGACAGCCGCTGGCACCTGCGCAAGGGCGGCGAGCGGTTCTGGGCCAACGGCGCCACCATGCGGCTGGACGAGCCGGAGGTCAGCGGCCTGCTCAAGGTCATGCGCGACGAAACCCCGTCCAAGCTGGCCGACGAGCAGCGGGTGCTGCTGCTCAACGAGCTGAACCACCGCATCAAGAACACCTTGGCGACAGTGCAGTCGATCGCCGAGCAGACCCTGCGGGCGGCCGAGGTCGACCCCTCCACCCGCAACAACCTGACCGCCCGGCTGCTGGCCCTCTCGGAAGCCCACAACGTGCTGGTCGAGGAAAACTGGGCCGGCGCCGACCTGCACGCCATCGTCGAAAAGGCGCTGTCGCCGCATCGGCAACCTGGCCGCGTCATCGGCATCGACGGTCCGCCGGTGCGCCTCAGCCCCCAGCAGGCGGTGACCATGGCCCTGCGGCTGCACGAACTGGCCACCAACGCGGTCAAGTACGGCGCCCTGTCCGACGACCACGGCGCGGTGACGGTGACCTGGAACCTGTCGCAGGACGGACGCGGGGCCCGCGCCATGACCCTGTTGTGGGAGGAAAGCGGCGGGCCCGTCGTCTCGCCGCCGCAGCGCCGGGGCTTCGGCTCGCGCCTGATGACCCGCCCCGAGGGCCAGGAGGGCGCCGCCAAGGTCGAGTTCGCGCCCGACGGCGTCCGCTGCGCCATCGAACTGCCGCTCTCCAGCCCCGACGAGATCCCCATGCTGGACGTCGGCGCGCGGCGCTAGCCGGTAAAGGCATCAGGCGTCTCTGCCCACCCCCATGAGATACGCCAAGGTTCGTGTTCTGGCGGAGCGCCCCGACAGAAAAGCCCCGGCGTGAGGCCAGGGGCTTAAGTATCAAGTCGAGTTTGCGGCTACTTGCACCGTGTTGGGTGGTGACACTTATAAGGGCCGCTCCCGCATTTTACGCATTTCTGTGGCCCGCACTCGACCTCGTACGGCTCGCCGAACATCTCGCGGTAGAGCCCTTTCGTCCCTTCGTAGCTCGAAATGAGGTTCTTCGCGTCGGCGTCGCCCCGCATACCGAAATAGGGGAAGTGGTGTACGAACTCACCGAACACCCGCTGGCAGTCGGCGGCATAGCCTCGGGTGTCGAGGATATGCTGATGCCAGAACTGGTCGATGTCCTTCGCGGGGACAATGGATCGGTCCGGGTGGAGTTGCACCATCTGTAGGTAGCGACGGTAGCGCACCTCCGCCCGGTCGGCCTGCCCGGCGCTCCAGCCGAGCCCCTCGTCAGCGTCCATAAGCTTGAGCTTCACCATCGACAGGTCGATCGAGCTGACCGGTTCAAGCGCTGCCGGTGTCTGCTGTTGTGCTGTGTGCATGGTTATCCCCTCTAGCTGGCGACGGCAGGAGCGCGAGATTGGCGCGAGCGCCAGAGCATGATGGCGAGCGGCGCGATGAGGAGCGCCAGAACGACCAGCACCACGACGGTGTTGGTCTGTTCGAGCGCGCGGGCATTGCCATCAATCATGCCGTCCAGCGCTGGGTCCTGGATGCCCAGGGAGCGGTTGGCGTCCTGGCCCCACTTCTGCGCACTTCGCGCGTAGCCGCCGCCGAACATGGCCATGTGGAGCGTAGGGGACAGGAAGAACACCTTGACCCACGAGATAAGGTCCACGACCACGACCCACATCTTCTCGCCATAGAAGGCTGCGGCGGCAAGTACGAGAAGCGCGATGAAGGTAATGAAGTTGCCGACCACAGGAATAGGCAACGAAATCAGAAGCAGGACAAACGCAGCGATACCGAGACTCTTACCCATAATCCTCTCCGATGCTGTTGGATGAATACGGCTAAGCGCACTTCCTGACCTTGACGGACTTGGCCGGGAGGGTCAGGACGAAGACGTTGAGATCCTTCTCCATGTCACGCTCGACTGGGTGGCGAACAACCTCCATTCCGCGGCATCCTGGTGGAGTGAGCGGGCAGGATCCCGCCTAGCCGAGCACGCTGTAGCCGCGCCCCTTGAGGCAATTCGTCACCACCTGGCGGTACTTGTAGTCAGCAGTGGTCTTGCCGGCCATCGCGCCGCCGAGCACGCCGCCGCCCGCGGACAGGAGCGCGCCCCCGGCCATTATGGGAAGCAGCGCCAGCCCGCCTGTCACCACGGTTGCGGCGACGGCTGTGCCTCCAGCGAGCAGGCCGTACTTGGTCGCCGACTTCTTCTGCGCCTCTCCGGCGTCAGCCTCCGGGTCCGCTTCCGCGAAACCCCGGCACTCCACGAGGTCTTTCTCGTAAGCGCCCTTGTTGAGACCCTTGGGGTCTACAGCGGGGGTCCATGACGATGCGTTGCTGCCTGACATGCCAGGCAAATTACGCATCCCGGGTATTTGGCTCCCCGTAGAAGCACAGCTGGTCAAAAGGATAAGCACGGCGCAACTGGCCGCGCGATATGGTGCCGTAGCCATGTAGCCCCCCCAGGCGCCCGCCTTTGATTGTCCCCCATGATAAGGACAACTTTAGAGAGCATTACCAAAGACTGCTCGCGTTGGAAAGCGGCGTTATCCGGTGAAGCGGCGATGGGTTGTTTCGCCCGACTAACGATTGGCGATCGAAGCGATCAGAGCTGCGCGCGTTTCCAGGATCTTTCGCAGCGGAGGTGGCGCGCCGGTGAAGAAGCCCGCCCTGACCCCGCCGAGATAATCAGCGCAGCCGTTCACCTGTGTGAATGTGCGACCGGCGCCGAGCTGTCACACTCATGCTCTAGGCTGACGTCAGATCAGCGGCCAATCAGAGGAGAGTGGTGATGAGCGATGTTCGTTTGAGCGTTCGACCGTCGGGCCCCGGCTGGCAGGTCGATTGCGAGATCAATTCCCAGCCGCTGATGTTCATGTCCGGCGCAAAGGCCGAAGCCCAGGCGCACGCCTTGGCCAAAGTCATCGCCTCCACCGGCTCCGGCGCCCAGGTCGAGGTGCAGGACCGCGGCGAGAAGATCATCGGCAGCACCCGCTACCGCGCCGAACAACAGTACGCCTAGTCCTTGAACTTTCGAGCTTTGCTTATCATTTGAGGCACCGGATGGGGCCCCAAGCGTTGGCAGTAGAAGCGGCGTAGAGCCGCCGACCGTCAACGTCCTGGATGTCCATGCAAAGTTCGCTTCGCGCCGCCCTGTTCTGCGCCGTTTCACTGAGCCTCGCCGCCCCCGCGCCCGGGTGGACACAGGCGCCGATGCAAATGGCCCAGGCCGACGCCGGGCTGCGCGCCGCGGTCACCGATCCCCTCGCCCGCAGCTTCTATGAGCGCATCGGCTGGCGGCCGATCTGGTCGGATGACCGCGCCGAGGCGCTGATCGCCGCCATCGGCCAGGCTGGCCGCCACGGCATGGACGCCAGCCGCTTCCTGCAAATGGTCGAGAATGCGGGCGGTCCCGAGGCCCGCGAGGCGGCGCTGACCCAAGCGGCCCTGTCCTACGGCCATGCGCTGGCCTTCGGGATGGTCGACCCGACCGACCTGCATGAGATCTATACGCTGGAACGCCCGACCGCCGACCTGGTCGGAGGCCTGGCCCGCGCCGCCCAGAGCGGCGATGTCGCCGGCTGGCTGGACAGCCTGGCCCCCGCCGACGCCGAGTACCGCGCCCTCTCCGACGCCTATGTCCAGGCGGTCGGCAAGGCCGGCGCCGCGCCCGCCAAGCCCATCCCCACCGGCAAGCTGCTCAAGCCCGGCGACAAGGACGCGCGCGTGCCGCTGGTCGCCGCCGCGCTGAGCGCCGCCGGCTATTCCGTCGCCGCCGAGGGCAATCTCTACACCCCGCAACTGGCCGAGGCGGTGCGCAGCTATCAGGCCGAGCGGGGCCTTGGCGTCGACGGGGTGATCGGCGCCGGCACCATCAACGCCCTCAACGCCAAGCCCGGCGTCCATGCCCGCCAGCTGGCCCTTAACCTGGAGCGCCGCCGCTGGCTGTCGCGCGCCCCGGCGACCCGCCGCATCGACGTCAACACCGCCGGCGCCTTCCTCAATTACCTGCGCGACGGACAGGTCGCCCACACCACCCGCGTGGTGGTCGGCAAGAGCGACACCTCGACCCCGGCGCTGGGCACGAAGATGACCCGGCTGGTGGTCAATCCGCCCTGGTACGTGCCCACCTCCATCGCGCAGAAGGAGATCCTGCCAAAAGGAAGCGCCTACCTGCGCCGCGAGAACATGTATGTGGAGAACGGCCGCGTCATCCAGCGCCCTGGCCCCAACGCCGCGCTGGGCGAAGTGAAGTTCGACCTCGACAACCCCTACGCCATCTACCTGCACGACACCCCGTCCAAGGCGCTGTTCGAGCGCGATGAGCGCCACGCCAGCCACGGCTGCGTGCGGGTGCAGGACGCGCTTGGCTTTGCGCGGATGCTGGCCGAGGAAGAAGGCAAGGGCGCCGAGTTCGACGACAAGCTGGCCACCGGCAAAACGGCCGTCGTCAACTTCGAGCGCGATATCCCGGTGCGCCTGCTCTACCACACCGCCTGGCTGGGCGCGGACGGCCAGGTCGCCTACGCCGCCGACAGCTACGGCTGGGACGACAAGCTGGCCCAGGCGCTGGGCATGGGCGGCTCAGGCGAGCGCGGCTCAGCCACCATCGCCGCTGACCTCGGGCCGTAGTCCGCCCGACACCAGGAGGAGCCCCCCATGGCCTTTCGCCTGCCGCCGTTACCCTACGCCGCCGACGCGCTGGCGCCGCACGTCTCGGCGCGGACGCTGGAGCTCCACCACGGCAAGCACCACCAGGCCTATGTCGACACCACCAACAAGCTGGTCGCCGGCACGGCCCTGGACGGCCTGGACCTGGTCGAGGTGATCCGCCGGGCCAAGGCCTTGGGCGACGACAAGCTGCGCAACCAGGCCGGCCAGGTCTGGAACCACAGCTTCTTCTGGCAGTGCATGGCCCCCGGCGGCGGCCAGCCCACGGGCCCCATGGCCGAGCGCATAGAGGCCGACTTCGGCGGCTTCGACGCCTTCGCCAAGGCCTTCACCGAGGAAGCCGTCGTCCATTTCGCCAGCGGCTGGGCCTGGCTGGTGATGCGCGGGGATAAGCTGGAAGTGGTGTCGCTGCACGACGGCGACAGCCCGGTCGCCTACGACGGCGTCCGTCCGGTGCTGACCCTCGATGTGTGGGAGCACGCCTACTATCTCGACTACCAGAACAAGCGGCCGGCCTTCGTCGAGGCCTTCCTGAACAACCTGGTCGACTGGGAGTTCGCCGCCGAAAACCTCGACGGCGCCGGCGCCCAGCGGGCTAACCAGCGTCCCTAGAAGGACCAGCGTCCCTAGAAGGGGAAGAAATACGTGATCGCCGCCACCCCGACCGCCCAGGTCAGAAGGTTCAGCGGCACGCCGATGCGCACGAAGTCCATGTAGCTGTAGCCGCCCATCTTATAGACCAGCACATTGGTCTGGTAGCCGAACGGGGTCGCAAAGGCGGCGCTGGCCGACATCATCACCGCGACCAGGAACGGCCGGGGGCTGACGCCCAGGCTCTCGGCCAGGGCGATGGCCACCGGCGTCAGCAGCACGGCGATGGCGGCGTTGGACAGGATCTCGGTCAGGAACAGCGTCGCCCCGTAGAGCAGGATCAGCGCCACCAGCGGCCCCAGCGGGTTGACCCAGTCCATCAGGCCGTCGGTCGCCGCCGCCGCCAGCCCGGTGACCTCCAGGGACAGCCCGACCACCACCATCCCGGCGATCAGCAGCAGGATGTCGGGGCGCAGGCCCTTGTAGGCCTGCTCGGCGCTGATCACCCGCAGCAGGATCAGCAGCACCGCCCCCGCGAACGCCGAGGCCGCAATGGGCGCATAGCCCAGCGCCGCCACCGTCACCACGCCGACGAACACCACCAGCGAGGTCAGCGCCCTCACCCGGTCCAGGGGCCGGTCGACGGCGAACAGGCTGGCGTCGCCCAGCGAGTCGCCGCCCTCGGTGGCGCTGTCGATGGCGTCGGCAGCGGAGGTGGCTTGCGGGTGGTCGCCCTTGCCCAGCAGCCGCCCGCCCATGACGAACAGGTAGACCCCGCCGACCGCGGCGATGGCGAGGCCCACGGGCGTCACCTCGAAGATCGAGAAGGCCGGCTGCCCGCCGGTCCGCGCCATGTCGTTGACCAGCAGGTTGGTCGAGGTGCCGATCAGGGTGCAGCAGCCGCCCATCACCGTCACGTAGGACAGCGGGATCAGGAACCGCCGCGCCGACAGGTTCAGCGAGTGGGCCACGTCCCGCACCACCGGCGCGGCCAGCACCACGATGGGGGTGTTGTTGAGGAAGGCCGACAGGGCCCCGCAAAGGACGATCACCACCCACAGCCCCGCCGCCCCCAGCCGCGTGCAGAGGCGGATCGAGGCGCGGATCAGCCAGCCCAGCAGCCCCGACAGCTCCATGGCGTAGGCGATGACGAACAGCGAGGCGAGCGCCAGGATGGCCGGGCTGGCGAAGGCGCCCTGCACCTCGACCGGCCGGATCGCGCCGCTGACCAGCAGCGCCGCGGCCCCGGTGAGGGCCACCACGTCGGGGCGCAGCCGGCCCCAGATCAGGGCGGCCACCACGCCGACCAGCACCAGCAGGGCCGCCGCCTGGTCGAAACTCATCGGCGCATAAGGCCGGCAGCGCGGGTTTCATCCCTCAAGAACGGCCTCCACGGTCTGGGTCGGCTGTCCATTATGCTGTTATGCTCGGGCCATGTCCTCCCTCGAACCCGACCGGGCCCGGATTAGGCAGGTCATCGCCGCGGCCGTGGTGGTGCTGTTCCTGGTCGTCGGCGCCCTGGCGCTGAAGGACTCCTGGGCGCCCGCTCCCGCCCCGCCCGCGAAGGCGCCCGCTGGGGCGCGCGGGCCGGCCATCGCCGCGCCCCAGCCACTGGCTGTCCCCTCCCCCTACCTGGGCCGCGCCGAGCTGCTGGCCGCGGCGGCGGCGGCCTCGGCGGCATACGCCGGCGGCGAGGCGCCAAACGGCCCCAGCGGCCTGGTCGGCCGCACCTTTCGCCTGCGCATCCCGTTCGGTTGCTCTGGCCCTGGCCAGGACGGCGACGACGCCTATTGGCAATATGACGAGAAGACCCGAACCCTGCGCATCCGCGCCGCGCCCACCGACTGGAGCGACACGGCCTGGGTCGCGCAGGTCGCCGGCGACACCGCCTTCGACGCGGTGGAGGGCTTCTGGATCCCCCGCCCCTGGTCCAACGCCGATGAGTGCCCGCCGCCCGTCGCCGCCGGTGAAGCGCCCGCCGCGCCATCGCCGCAGACTTTCGGCGTCGCCGAGTTCTTCGAGCCCGGCGGCTCGCGCCTGCAGCGGCGCGGCGCGCGGGCCTATGAGCATGTCCTGAAGATCGACGAGCCCCCCGCCGGCCGCCCGGTCCTGAGCCTGGTCCTGGGCGGCCGCATCACCGGCTTTGCCGACGGCCAGGCCGTCCGCTGCCACGGCGACACCCCCGACCACCGCCCCGTCTGCCTGGCGGCCGTAGACCTCGACTACGTCGCCTTCGAAGACCAGGGCTCGGGCGCCATCCTGGCCGAGTGGCGCAACTGAGGGGCTTTAACCGGAATGGAGCGGACGGCGAGAATCGAACTCGCGACATTCAGCTTGGGAAGCTGACGTTCTACCTCTGAACTACGCCCGCATTTGGCTGTGAATTCAACCGCTTGGCCAAACCCGAAGTGAACGTATAGGGTCCGGTTTACAGCGCGGTTTACACAATCCGTTCCGCAGCCGTTCCATTAGCCGTCTTTCTCCGCCCTCTCAAGCTGCGCGATGATGCCCTGGGCGATGCGGTCGCGGTCGACGTAGCGTTTGCGGATACGGGTGACCTGGGCCGGCTCCCAGCCGAGGATTTCAGCGACCTGCTCGTCCGACAGGCCAGCGAGTATGAAGCGCGTGGCGGCGGTGCCGCGCAGGTCGTGCAGCGTGCGGTTCTCGACACCGGCCTTGTGGGCGGCGCGGATGAAGGCTTGTGTGACGCTGTCCTTGCTCCAAGGACCGCCGCGCTCGCTGGTCAGCAAAAACAGCGACGGCTTGTCGGAAGCGTCGCGCTGGCGGCGCAGATCGGCCAGCAGTTCACGGGCGTCCGCCACCAGCGGCACGATCACGCGCAGGCGGCCCCGGCTCTTACCTGTGGCCAACTCGATGGAATATTCGGAGACGTCGCTCCACTTCACCCGCACCAGGTCCGAGCGCCGCAGGCCGGTCGCAGCGGCCAGCCTGATTGCCGTGGCGGCGTCCGGCGACGCCTGCGCGAGGATAGCCGTGAGTTCCTGCGGCTCGACGATCCGGTCCGCACGGCCGGCGCGGTAGAGGTTCTTGATCCCGATAGCCGGGTTGATGTCGGCGTCCTCGCGCTCGACCGCCCAGGAGAGCACGCGCTTGAGCACCTGAAGGCCGTAGTCGGCGCTACGCGGCGTGGCGGAACGCCTGTCGCGCCAGGCGATGAACTCGCGCCGCACGCCCTTCGCCTTCAGCGCCGTCGCCGGCAGGTCGCCGAACTCGCGGATGATCTCGTCGAGCCACGGCTTCCAGTTCGTGCGGGTGGAGTCCGCCAGCTTGAGGAAGCCATCCGGCGCTTCCTTGTAGCGCACGACAATCTCCCGAATCGTGGCGACGACAGCAGCGGGCCGGCGGTTGGACGCATAGGCTTCCGCCAACTCCGCCGCGCTTGCGGCCTCTGCGTTAAGCGCTGCGGCCATGTTCTCGCCGGTGAATTTCATCAGCAGCGGCCCGCCTCGGGACCGATACCAATAGAAGCTCACCCGCCCTCCCGGGTGGTGCTTGGTGACGCGGTGCGCGCCCGGCAGTCGGACGGGCGCTATAGGCCGCCGCGCGCCCGTCACGGCCCGTCACCGCGAGCGGCCCGGCGCTCCTTCCACGCCGCAAACTCAAGCTCGGCGACGGCGGCGTCCAGCACAGGGTCGCCCGTCCTCGCCACACGGCCAGCGCCGAGGCCGGACTTACGGTCCAGCCAGGCGTCCAGCGCCTTGCGGTCATAGCGGCGGGTCTTCGTCCGCCCATCCTCACTGACCTGGATCGGCTCGACCGGAATTTGCCGCAACACCTGCGAACTCTTGTAGCCGAGGTATCTGGCGGCCTGTCCGGCGGTCAGCAGTCGTGGGGGAATGGACGGTTGGGGAATGGACGGTGTGGGTTCGGGCTGTCGCATTGCAGCCATGTCCGCCTCCTTGGCGCGACGCAACCACTCCAGCAGCGGAAGCTCACTTCCGCTGGCCCTTCCTTCTTCCTTTTTCGGATACTTGGGCACGCGTTTTTCCGATCGTTGCGAGTAAGCGCAAGCGATGAGCGGCCGAAATCATTCTAGCAGGGCGATAACCGAGGTGAAGCTCGCCGATGTGCTTGGGTTTCACTTCACCGGTGGCTGTGGCTTGGCGAACACGCCACGCCGGCCACCTCCGCGCTTTGACAGGCGCGGCATACTGCGATTGTACCAAATGTGCACCGGGATCCCGAGCCCGAAACGGCCCGTCCTGTCCGTCAGGATCAGGTCAAGATCGGCCTGTTCGCAGATCTCCAGGATCAGCAGCACGTCGACCAACGCAAGCACCCAGGCGCGATCGACGAGGAGAGTCCGGCCTTCCAAAAACGAGCGCGACTTTTCCTCGCCAGGGCCGCCGGTCAGCACAGGCTCCATGAAGGCGATCCACTCCTTCACGAGCATCGCCCGAACGCCGGTGCGCGCGAGAAGCTCAGCCGTCGTGCGCCTGTCCGGTGCGACCGTGAACAACCGGCCCTCCGCGTCCTGCCTCAGACGGTCCAGCGCCTCGGATCGTTTCAGGACATTGACGCCAGCGCCGCGCAACCGGTCGATCCGCAGACTGATAACCGCCTCCATACCCAATGCGGTCGAGGTGGTCAGTATCGGACCGGATTTGTTCAGCCGCCGGGGGCAGGCGATAAGCCCCGTGTGACGAATGAGCAGCCGCTGAATGTCGGCGGCGATGCGGAAGGTGGTGACCTCCGGCGCCGCCACTTGCAACGCCGCCTCGATGAGGTCGCGCCGATAGAAGATGTCGGCGTGAATCTCGAAATGGCGCAGCGCGCGCACCACGGCCGCCCGCGCCTGCGGATCGATGCGCCGGCCGCTGAAATGGCCGCGATAGGCGCGGTCATCGGCGTATTCAGGAAGGAGTCGTTCGAACCTCGCTACTGCATCCGACATCGGACACCTCAGGTGGAAACGCCCGGCCCGCGGCCCTTCCGCCCAGCACGGTCTCCGCTGGGGCGTTTGATGAGCCGGCGGTGCGGATCCGGCCACGCGCCGGGCGCAGGACGATCCGACCGCCTCGCCTCATGGGAGATGCCTCGAACCGTCTTTTCTGTTGGAGAAAGGCGGGCGGCGAGCCCGAAGGCCGCCGCCCAGTTGATCCGGTTTCAGAGGGGACCGAAGCCGGAGTTCGAGCTCAAGGAGATCACCAGTTGTAGCGCAGGCCAAAGCTGGCGCTGGTGTTCTGGTAGTCATCCTTGAAGATCAGGTTGTAGGCCAGATGCGCCGACAGCCGGTTGCCCAGTGTGAACAGGCTTACCGCCAGCCCCAGGTCGCCGAGGCTGTCCATGCCCTCGTCGACCAGTTCGTAGTCGGTCTGCACACCGGACAGGGAGGCGGTGTTGTCGCCATCGATGCCCCTCCACAGCCGGCCGGTGACGGAGAGGCTGGCGGTGAGCGCGTCCATGACGAAATCGCCGCCGATGCGGGCGCCGAGCGCGGCCCGGAGGCTGGAGGCGTCATCGAACCGGGCAGAGACATCCCCGAGCTCGAGGCCGTCCACGTCGGTGCGGACATAGTTCAGGGCGGCCAACGGCTCGAACCAGGCGCCGTCCTCGTTGATCCGGAACAGCCTGTAGCCGCCTTCCAGCTGATAGCCGATGGACCTGGCTGTCCCGTTGAACGCATCGCCGAACGCCGCGTAGGTGAGATCCAGGTCGGTGGAGTTGACGATGGCGTCGAAGAACACCGGGCCGGCCAGCACCGAGGCGTAGGCGCCGACGCTGTAGCCTTCCATGTCAAGCACCGTCGGATCGGCGATGTAATCGACGCTCGAGTCGATCTTGCCGGCTGTCAGCCCAAGCACCCAGACCGAGTCTTCGCGGATAATGCGGATTACATCGACGCCGCCGACGACGGCAGTCGTCTGCTGGGCATAGCTGGTGTCAAACTCGGCGCCGCCGGGGCTGGCGTCGCGCCGCTCCTCGTCGACGAACCCGCCAGCGACTTTCAGCCAGGCGCCGGGAGCGTAGCCCTGGGCGTGGACGGCCAGCGCATTTCGCATGTCGGCCTGGCGGTCGTGCCACATGCCGGTGGCGGTGCGCCAGGGTTCGGACGTCGCGCGGCCGACCAAGGCGAGTGCGAGGCCGCCGCCGCTGAGATCGTCGGCGACGAGGGCGTGCTGCTTCGAAGTCGCGTCGTACTGCAGGCTGTAGAGAAACAGCCCCCCGTCAACCACGCCGCCGTCTAGCGTGAAGTGACCGGCCGCACTGGTTCCCGCCCCGCCCACGTCGACCAGGACGATGCGTTCGGCCGTCCCAGGGGCGACGGTGGTGACGACAAGGTTGGTGGCGCCCGCGCTGGTCCCGCCGCGCAGGTCGAGGCAGTCGGCGGTCACGGCGGCCGTGCAGTCAGCCTGGCTGGCGGCGAAATCGACGTCCATCAAAAGGTGGCTGCGGCCCGTGCCGTTGAACGTCCCGCCGTGCACGATGCGGTCATTGGCCTGGCCGTCGGATGCGTTGCGATCGGCGCCACCGAACACCACGACGCCGGAGTTGTTCCAGGTTTCCAGCCCATTCAGCGCCAGCACCCCATCGACGATCAGCCAGCCGGCGTTGGTGAAGGTGTCGCCCCCAGCGGCAAAGTCGATCGACGAAACTTCGCTCGTGGCGATCGTGCCTACCGCCGTATTGCTGAGCGTGGTGTTACCGGCGCCCAGAAGGCTGGCCCCGGTGAACACCCAGCCGCCGTTGTTGGTGAAGCTGGAATTGCCGGTGTTGTTCATCGTCACGACGCCGTTCAGCGCGCCGGTGGCGCTGTTGGTGATGGTCGCCGCGGCGCCGCCGGTGACCAGGATGGCCGCGGTGGTGCCGGTCACCGCCGCGCCGTTGGTCACCGTCAGCGCGCCCGTTCCGCTGGTGCCGACCTCGATGCCGGCCCCGGCGCTGGCCGCGATCGTCCCGTTGGTGGTGGTCAGCGCCGTTGTGCTCGTGCCCATGTTGGACAGCTGCACGCCGGCGCTGGTTCCGGCGATGGCCAGCGGCGTATCGGCGCTGTCGTTATTGGTATCGCTGAGGTTGACCGAGATGTTCCCGCCGAGCGTCGCGCGGCTGACCCGCAGGCCGGCGCCGGAGGTGCTGGTCAGGGAGGGGTCGCCGGCGCCATCGGGGGAACGGCTGATGGTGACCGAGTTGGTCCCCGCCCCGGTCACCGCCAGCCCGCCGGTGGTGACGACGAGGTCGCCTTGCAGCCGCAAGGTAAGGTTGCCGGTCGTGGTGTAGGTGATCGACGGGTGGGTTCCCGAGCAGACCTGCGTGCCGGTCGAGGGGCCGCACTCGTCGGCCGCGCGGGCCTGCGATGGCGCCAAGGACAAGGCGCTCGCCGCGCCTACGGTGAACGCCAGCGCCAGCGAACTGCCGGTCAGCAGGGAAAGCCGGCGGCGTATATTCAGGCGGCTCTTCGAAGCGGACATTGTTTAACCCCCAGGTGTGTTGTTCTCTTTGATGAGAGGCCGTTCGCCAGCGGCGGGGCCAGGAATGGGTTGCTAGGCTGGTGGGGCATCGGGACGGCGAGCCATCAACTCGCCGCCCCAGCCGACCCGGTTTCAGAGGGGACCGAAGCCGGAAACTCAGATCACCACTGGTAGCGGAAGCCCGCGGAGAGGCCGACGCTGCTGTAGCCGTCCCCAAAACCGCCCCGGGCGTCGAGGTGGCCCGCCACCCGGCCATCGCCATCGGAGACGCTGATCCGCGCCCCGATCTCGCTGAAGCTGCCGTCGAAGGCGTTGGTCACAGAGGCGTCGGGACCGTCACTCTGGATAAGCACGGCGCTCTCGCCGTCGAACTCGTTCCAGAAGCGGCCGGTCAGGGCATAGCTGACGCGCAGCGGCCCCAGATCCTGGCCGAGGCCCAGCCGGGCGCCGAGGGCGGCGCGCAGGCTAGTGGCGTCGTCGAACACCGCGGTGTTGGTCGCGGCGGTGACGTTGTCCGGCGACACCACGACCAGATCGTCGAACGCCGCCCGCACCCAGGAGACGGTCGCCAGGGGCTCGACATAGAGCGCGCCGGCGAGCGGCAGGCGCAGGCCGCCATCCACCCGCAGTCCCTGTGTCGTGCCCTCCGTATCGATGTCGGTGTCCGATCCCAGGTCGAAGGTCGGCACGACATGGTCGATTTGGAGGACGGCCTGGTTGAAGGCGGCGTTCACGAACCAGGCGCCGGTCTGGTAGCCCCCGTGCAGGCCGAACGACACCCCCTCCAGGTTGGCCGCATCGCCGCTGTTGGCGAAGTCGAGTTCGGAGTGGGCGTAGCCGATCGAGCCGCCGACCAGCCAGTCGCCCAGTATGACATCGCCACCGAGGGTCAGGGTGAAGGTGTCCTGCTCATGGTCGTTACGGAAGCCGATCGTGTCGTCGATGGCGGTCACGGTCTGGAGAAGCTCGCGTTCGGCGGCGGTGAAGCTCACCTCGCCCCAGAAGCCGCCGCCGGCGGCCGAGCCGTCCCGCACCGCCTGCACGCGCTCATCCAGGCCTGCCGCGGTGGCCTGCCGCGAGAGCGCCTGGGCCGCGTGGGTCAGCAGCGGTTGCTGCAAGCCCGCCGCGCCGAGAACGCCGACGAGTTTGTGCTGCTGGGTCGCGGCGTCATAGACCAGCGGGAAGACGAGCAAGCCCTGGTTGATGACGCCCCGGCCGTCGGCGGTGGCGTAGTGATCGGACAGCGGCGAGAGGGTGAAGTGCTCGGCCGCGCTGACGCCGCCGGCGACGTCGATGATGACGATGCCTTCGGGGTTGGCCGCGCCCTGGTCGGGACGGATGGTGTCGCGCACGATGATCTGGGTGCTGCCGGCCGTGGCCCCGCCCCGCAGGTCGATGCAGTCCGCGCCGGGCAGGCGGAAGAAGACCTCCTCGCCGCCGGTGCGGTCCTGGCAATTGTACTGCGGCGCGCCGTGTCCAAAGGAGGCATCGAGCAGGATGGTGCTGGCGCCGCTGCCGGTGAACACTGCGCCCGGCATGGAAAGCACCGTCGCCGTCAGCTCGTCGGTATCGCCGATGACAGGTGAATCCGTGCACAGGAAGCCGTCCGGCGGCGGGAACGGCAGGCCCTCGCCCCGCAGCTCGGCGCGGCACGCCGCCTCGCCGACCGGGTCGCTGGTGTAGAAGCGGTGACGATTGTTGGCTTCGCCCTCGCTCACACGGCCGCCGAGCACGATCCGTCCGCTGTTGTTGAAGGCTTCAAGGTCTTCGAACACGGCGTCGGCGGCCATCACGGCGCTGACGCTGGGGGCGTTCTCCGGCCCGAAGAAGTCGTCCCGCAGGCCGGTCGTCGAGCCGGGATTGAAGCCCAGCTTGGAGTCGCCGACCACCAGCGTGCCGCTGTTGTTGAATACATCCTCGCCGTCGCCGAAGGGGATCGTGGCTTCGACCAGGACCCTGCCCAGTATGCCGCCCTCGGCTCCACCCGACGCCGCGACGATCAGGCCGGCATTGTTGATCGTGTCGCCTCCGGTCCCGAACTGGACGGCGTCGTCCCTGAACGACCAGCTGCTTTTTCCGGCCAGAAGGTTGACCGTCACGCCTCCGGTGTTTGCGCTTGCGTCGATGCCGCCGAACCAGGTGCCGAAGGCAAGGTCGTCGCCTGCGATGTTGACGACTGCCGGCCCGCCCCCCGCCACCGTCAGGGGCGTCAATCCGGTCTGATTGAAATTCAGCGTGGTCGAGGTTCCCGACACCCCGAACAGGCTTCTCACCGTAACGCTGATCAAGCCGTCGCTCTCCAGGAAGGCGAGCCCGCCGGCGTTGGCATCTCCGATCCCATCGCCCAGGTCGAGCGTGATATTGCCCGTCTCCGCGATGGCCTGGATAGCCGCGATGGCGACGCCGGCCGTAGTCGAACCTCTAACTTGGCCGGTCGTGGTGATGGCAATATCGCCGGCGCCGGTGGTGATCGCCTGGATGCCATACTGGCGTCCGGACATGCTGCCGGACGTGATCTCGATATCGCCGCCATTGCTCTCGGCGTAAAGGGCCGCAACCCCGGGATTGGTGGCTGTTCCGCTCAGGCTGATCGTGGACGCGCCCATATCGATGTCGATATTCCCCGCTCCGGTCGACTCGGCGCGGATACCGTACTGGACGAATGCGGCGACGCCCTGGATCGTGCCGGCGGCGTTGGAGATGCTGATGTCGCCGCCCGCGGTCGTCGCGCCGATGATGACGCTCGATCGGGTGCCGGTAGCGGCCGCGGTCGACATGTTGCTGCTGCCCAAGGTGGATGCGGCCCGGGTCATCGTGATGCTGTGGGCGCCGGTGGCGGTGGTGTTGAACCCACCTGTGCCGAAACTGGTCACGCCGCCGCCGACGTTGACGGTGATGTCTCCCGCCGTCGCCGTGTGGGTGATGCCGTTGGCGTAGGTCGCAGGTCCGGGCGGAGTGTCGCTGGGCCCACGGCAGGTGACGACGCCCGGATTGGAGCCGGTGCAGTCGGGGTCGACGACCTGGGCGGCGGCGGGCGCGGCCAGCAGCAGGCCGACGGTAAGCGGAAGGACCCCCGCCGTCGCGGCGAGAAGGCTTTGCTTGGTTCTCTTGTAAGTCATGGCTGCTTCCCCCCTAGAAACGCTTGGTGACGGACACGCCGACCAGGCGTGGGTCGAGCGTGAAGATGTTGGTGGTCAGGCCGGTGTCGTCGGCGAACAGGAAGGCCCCGGTGATCGGCGTCTCGTTGAAGACGTTCTTGACGTAAACCTCGGCCTTGACGTCCCAGTCCGGGTTCTCGACCCACAGTGAGAGGTTGGCGTTGGTCCAGGCGCGAAGCTTGTCGAACTGGGTGTTGTAAACCCGGTGGAACGACTGGCTCTGCCAGTACAGGTCGCCGCGCAGGGTCGCGTCCCAGCCGCCTGGAAGAGCCATCGTGTACTGGGCGCCGAACGACGCGGTCCAATGCGGCGCGTTGGGCAGCTCGTTGCCGCCGACGTCGTCGAAGAAGCCCGCGCCGCTGTTGGGCGCGCCATAGAGCGCCGTGTATCCCAACGGCCCCACCTGATCGCCAATCAGCGTGCCGGCGGCGCAGAAGCCGCTCGCGCCGTTGAGCACTCCAAGCGTCGTCCCACTGAAGATGCCGCGCTGCATCTGTACTTCCAGAAGTTCCGCGGGCACGATGCAGTTGGACGGTTGCGATGCATTGGGTTTGACAACGACCCATTCATCGAAGGCCAGGAATTGCTGGCCGACAGGCGTGGTGCATGAGATGCCGGAGCTGGCCGAACACTCCGAAGCGACATAGTCCTCGCGCGCCACCTGCGGAGCGCCCGGATCGTAGTCGGGATTGGGCATCTGCGTGATGTAGAATTGATGGCCGCCCTGCGTGCGGTCCATCAGGTCGATCGACCGCTCGCCGTCCGCTATGCGGGTCGACAGATGGCCGAAGGCTGCGTTCAGGAGGAGGTTTGGCGTCGGCCTGGCGGTCAGTTCCAGTTCCGCGCCAAAGACCTCGGCGTCGAAATTCTCATTCGAGGCGGCGCGGTCGACGATCTTCGCGATCTGGTAGTTCTGGTAGTCGTAGTAGAAGACTGTCGCGTTGAGGGTCATGGCCCCCTCGAACAGCGTGTTCTTTGCGCCCATCTCGAAGGCGTTGACATACTCGGCGTCGAAGGTCCTGCCCGCGACAGCGCCCTGCGCATCACGAATAAAAATGCCCGCCGGAGGCGCGATGCTCGGCGGGTTCGCGCCGCCCGCCTTGTAGCCGCGCGCGTAGGAGGCGTAGAGCATGGTCTTGTCGGTGAACGACAGATCGGGCGCCCAATCGACGACGAAACGGCCCGTGGGCGTGCGCCAGCTCTGGACGATTGGCGGCTCCTTGGGATAGCCCCGGCCGCCCGGCGCGTTGCCGACAGCGCCGCACAGAAGCAGCAGACGTATGCAGCTCTCGGGCCCGTCCTCAGGGTCGAGAACCGACGGAATACCCGCAAGCCCCAGGGATTCGCGATAGTCGGCCAGAAGCGTCTGGCTGGGGGTCGGTGAGAAGATCTTGCGGTCCCAGGTGTAGCGCAGTCCCAGTGTGACCTTCAGGCTGGGAGACAGCTCAAGGGAGCCCTCACCGAAGACGCCGGCGGAGTTCAGCTCATAGGGATTGCGGCTCAGGAAGAAGTTGTGACCGTAGGGATTCTCCGCCGTCGCATAGAGATCGTCGGTCTGGACCGCGACACATCCGAGATTGTTGAGGGCGCAGTTGTGCAGCGGGCCGTTGAACGGCGGCGTTTGGGCCAGGGCTGTCAGCACATTCGAGAAGAAGAAATAATCGAGGGTCGTGTCGAATTTCGTATAGTTGGCGCCAAGGCTGAAATTCCATGGGCCCTCGAAATCCGAGATGAGCTCGAACTGCTGGTTGAACTGCTTGCTTTCGGACTGCGAGATGTCCTGGGCCCGGAAGCTGTCGGCGCAGCCGAGTTGTGGGTCGCAGAACACGCCATCCGGTGAAAAGTTTTCGAACATCGGATAGACGTCGGAGCCGCCGATGTCGCTGAACAGGCCCGGAGAGGCCTCGTACCGCGTGAAGTCCTGCGTGGAGAAAACAGAATCGTCCACAAACACTGTGAACGAGCGCAGGGACAGGGCTTCGCCCCAGTCATACTGCAAGGTCAGGTCGAAGATGTCCGACTTTGCCTCGTAGCCCGGTTCGATTGGCGAATAGACGGTGCGCAGGTCAGTCGACTGGCGCGTGTCGGCAAAAACGTCGATGCCCGTGAGCGTCGCCGGACTGTTGAAGAAGTCCAGTCCTATGGCGCCGGAAAAGAGCTGGTAGGTGAAATGATTGTTTGCACGGGCGACGGTGATGAAGGGGGCCGCATCGCCGTTCGGGGTGCCGAAGGCATTGTCGCTGTAGAGCGAGCCGGCGACGCAACCTTGCTGCACAACACGGCGGACGTATTGCGGGAGTTCAACAGTGTCTACTTCGAGATCAGCGATATAGTCCGGCCCGTTGTCGCGGTGGCACAGGTTCTTGGCGCTGCGCAGGCGGTTATCGTCCTCCTCGAACCGCTCCCAGAAGAAATTGGCGCGGAAGCGTTCCGTCGGCTCCCAGCCCACCGAGACGCGGGCGGTATAGAGGTCGCGCCCGTCGATTGGCTCGCCGTCGAACTCGTTGATGACGTAGCCGTCGCGCGTGGTGCTGGCGTAGGCGACGCGGGCCGCCAGCGTGTCGCCGATGGGCAGGTTGTAGTGCATCCGCACCCGCTTTGCGGCGTAGTTGCCGGTCTCCAGCTTTATCGAGCCGCCGTGCTCGCCCATCGTCGGCTTGGACGGAATGATGTTGATGACGCCGGCGCTGGCGTTGCGGCCGAACAGCGTGCCCTGCGGGCCGCGCAGCACCTCGATCCTATCCATGTCGAGATATTCCTGCTCGAATAGGCGGTTCACGATCAGCGTGGTGTTGTTCAGGCTGACCGCCACGCCGGGGTCCGCCCCCGCCGCCACCGCCTGGGTGCCGATGCCCCGGATCGAGAAGTTGTAGCCGGTGAAGTTCGTCTTCGAGAAGGTGACGTTGGGGATGGCCTTCAGCAGGTCGAAGCCACCT
>Ga0190272_10000583_pt1 | contig 18806 bp, 18 predicted proteins | sample Popmic504T_FD_133746 | JGI IMG/M metagenome (GOLD analysis project Ga0190272, IMG submission 133746) | Populus adjacent soil microbial communities from riparian zone of Shoshone River, Wyoming, USA - 504 T | ecosystem: Environmental > Terrestrial > Soil > Riparian zone | place: USA: Wyoming... | reverse complement strand
TGGTGTCGGCTATGACTCCGTCGACGTAGCATCGGCGATCAAGCGCGGGATCGTTGTCACAAACACCCCGGATGTGCTGACCGAGGAGGTGGCGGACACCACGCTCGGGCTGCTCCTCTCCACGGCCCGCGAGTTCTATCGCGCGGAGAAATGGCTGCGCGACAGTCAGTGGGCAAAGAACGGCGACTACCGGCTCACTCCCGGCTCCCTGCGTGGCCGCAGGGCCGGTGTGGTCGGCCTCGGGCGCATCGGCAAGGCCATCGCGCGGCGCCTGGAGGCATTCGGCCTACCGATCAGCTACTTCGGCCGGCGGCAACAGCCCGACGTCACCTACCGCTACTACAGCGACCTCGTCACAATGGCGCGCGACGTCGATACGTTGATCGTCGTCACTCCTGGTGGACCAGGGACGCAGAACCTCATCGATGCCCCGGTGCTTGCCGCCTTGGGGTCCAACGGCATCCTCATCAACGTGTCTCGCGGATCGGTCGTGGACGAGGCCGCGCTGCTGGGCGCCCTAAAGCAGGGCACGATCCTCGCGGCCGGCCTCGACGTCTTTCAGGGCGAGCCCAACCTCAATCCGGAATTTCTCACGCTGGACAACGCGACACTCTTCCCCCACGTCGGCTCGGCGTCGGTGCACACCCGCAATGCCATGGGCCAGCTCGTGGTCGATAACCTGGCAGCGTATGCGCAAGGCCGGCCGCCCAAGACGCCCGTGCCGGAGACCCCGTTCAAGGGTTGGTAAACCGAAGCGCTTGCCGCGTCTGCCTGATCAGCTCGCCTGCCGTTGCATATGCCTGAACATGTGCCGGCGCGCTTCGTCATCCATCTCTGTCTTGAAGGTATGACGCTCCTTGAGGGCCTGCGCTCTGGCTGCCGCCGGACGCGCACTGATCTCATCGGTAAGCCGCTTGAGATTGGGAAACTTCTCCCATGCACCCTCGCCCATGATGTAGGGAACCATGCGCGCCCAACCCCACGCATCCATATCCACGATGGAGTACTGGTCGGCGACCAGGTAGCGCCTGTTCGCGAGCCGGGTATCGAGTATGCCGTAGTGCCTCTCGGCCTCGTATTGATACCGGTTGTGCGCGTAGGCGATCTTTTCCGGGGCGAAGTGCCTGAAGTGCACGCCCTGTCCCGAGTAAGGGCCGATGCCGGTGGCCACGAACATCAGCCAAGATAGAAACTCGCCGCGCGCGGAAGCAGCCGGGAGAAACTTGCCGGTCTTCTCCGCAAGATAAAGCAGGATGGCGTTGCTATCGAAAACCACGGTATCCCCGTCGACGATCGCGGGCACCTTCCCATTCGGATTGAGCTTGAGGAAAGCGGGGTCGAATTGCTGGCCCTTGCGCGTGTCAACCGCGATGGCCTCGTAAGGTAGACCGGCCTCCTCGAGAAAGAGAGCCACCTTGGTCGGGTTTGGAGAACCATTGAAATAAAACTTCAACACACGCTGCCTCCGTAAGCTTGCGGCCGATATCGACCGCACCTTAGGTTAAAGCCCCGCGGCGCGACAGGTTTATTGCACCAGCCGACGCGACGGCTGATATGCTTGCTGCGTATGCCAAGCTGAACTCTGGAGTGTAACGCCCTGCGGTTATCGGTGCTCGACCAATCCGTCGCGGTTGTTGGACGCCCGCACGGACAATCCATTCGCGACACGATCGCACTTGCCCGGTATTGCGAGGAGCTGGGCTACTATCGCTTCTGGGTCTCGGAGCACCACAACCATGGAACCATCGCGGGGACCGCTCCCGAGATCCTCGTCGCCAGCATCGCCAGCGTCACCAGCCGCATCCGGGTGGGCACCGCAGGAGTGATGCTTCCGCACTACTCGCCATTCAAGGTGGCCGAGCAGTTTCGCGTTCTGGAATCTATCGCGCCAAACCGGATTGATCTTGGTTTGGGTCGTGCGCCTGGATCGGACGGCCGAACGGCATTTGCACTGAACCCGCTCGCAAATGAGCGGCCGGCGCAGTTCCCCAGTGACGTACGCGACCTTCTGGCTTGGGTCAGCGACTCGCAGCTCGCCGAGGGCCACCCCTTCGCTTCCATCAAAGCCTTCCCGGCGGGAGACACGGCACCGGAGGTTTGGATCCTCGGCAGCTCCAACTATGGGGCACAGGTCGCAGCACACTTTGGCCTGCCCTACGCTTTTGCCTGGTTCTTCACGGACGGCGCGGGCGGGGCAGAAGCGGTCGCGCTCTACCGCGAACTGTTCAAGCCAAGCGAGCGCCATAGGCAACCACATGCGGCTCTGTGCGTCTGGGCCCTCGCAGCGGAAACCGAAGAGCAGGCCCTGTATGAATTCGGGCCTCGCGCGCACGTTCGCCTGCTGCGCGATCGAGGTGAGTTCGCGCCACTTCCCTCACCGGAGGAGATCGCAAACCATGCCTACACGCCCGCTGAGGTCGCGCGCATTTCGGAGCTACGCAAGCACGCTTTCCTTGGCACAGGCTCCCAAGTCGCCGCGCGAATTCGGGAACTCGCCGAGCGAGTCGGTGTGCAGGAAATGGCTGTCGTCACGTGGGCGCATGACGAAGAGGTTCGCCGCCGGAGCTACCGCCTTCTGGCTGAGGCGACCCTAGCTGGTGGCTAGCCCCACCTGCACCGCATTTCCTGGCACACGCGCTGGCCAGCATGGATGCGGCAAGGGGCTGTCACAAGCCGGCACAGCCGGCAACTGTAGGATGACAGGCAACCCCGATAGATTCCGCCACGGCCGAAGTTGCACGTCCTGATGGTCTGGCAATCGCGGTTGACGTCCAGGCCGGCAGGCTGGGCAACCGCAGCAGGCGCGAATAGTGCGGCCAAACCGCAGAACACCGAGACGATGATCACAGTACGCATAGCGGCAGCCCCAGATACCCAACACCAGTGTTGGGCAGTCTTACGGAACCTGCAACGCTCGATATCTCTTTTGGTTCACGGCCGGGATGACTGTGCCCGAACCGCAACGGCCCTAGCATCTGGTACCGCTACTCCGCAGCCTGCTTTTTAGGTTGCACCGCAGCGGTATAGTCATTGATCAGCGTTTCAGAGATTTTGCCGGGCCGATATCGGTGCTCGGCAATCTCGGCCACAGGCGTAACTTCCGCTGCGGTTCCCGTCAGGAAGCATTCCGAGAACGATCCCAACTCATCGGGCATGATCGTGCGTTCCACCACCTTCAGCCCGCGCTTATGGGCAAGGCCGATCACCGTTGCACGCGTGATGCCGGCCAGGAAACAATCTGCCGTCGGGGTATGCAGCACATCGTCCTTGATGAAGAAGATGTTCGCGCCGGTGCACTCGGCCACATGGCCACGCCAGTCATACATGAGAGCATCCGCATAGCCGGCGCGTTCCGCGCGATGCTTTTCGATCGTGCAGATCATGTAGAGACCAGCCGCTTTGGTCTTCGCCGGAGCCGTAGCCGGATCGGGGCGGCGATACTTTGCGAGCGTCAGCCGCAACCCCTTGAGCCTCTCTTCCATGGGGAAATAGGAACCCCAATCCCAGGCGGCGACGGCAAGATGGATTTTGGTCGCCTGGGCAGAAACGCCCATCTGCTCGCTGCCGCGCCAGGCGATCGGGCGCACGTAGCAGTCGGACAGCTTGTTGGCTTTCACGGTCTCACGGCAGGCCTGATCGATCTCCGCAACGCTAAAGGGGATGGTGAAGTCCATCACCTTGGCGCCTTCGTAAAGACGCTGGCTGTGCTTGGTCAGTTCGAAAATCTCGCCACCATAGGCGCGCTCGCCCTCGAAAACGGCGCTCGCGTAATGCAGGGCATGCGTCAGGATATGAACGTTGGCCTCGCGCCATGGCACCAACGCGCCATCCAGCCAGATAAAGCCGTCGCGGTCGTGATAGGGTGCCGTATCGACCATGCCGCTCTCCTCCCGCATAGGGCAGCCCGGGCTTGTTGGCGCCTGTTCGTGAAGGGCTACCGGGGGAAACAGTTCGCCGTGGATCGCGCCGCGCGGCGTCGAAAACGCGGGGCTCTAACGGAAAACTGCCCACAAAAAGGCTTGCCAGCACTAACAATAGGCTCCAAATAAGTCAACATGGCTGACATAAATTCCGAACCGATTGGCGGTGTCGGCCCGGCCCTGCGCAACGCGGACGAACGGCCACTCACCGATCGCGACGCGCGCCTTATCACCGTCGTCGAGCTGATCTTTTTCGCCTATCGCGATTTCACGCGCGAGGCCGACGCGGTGCTGGCCGAATTTGGATTGGGCCGCGCGCACCATCGCGTCCTCCACTTTGTGAGCCGCAATCCTGGCCTGAGGGTTGCCGACCTGCTCGATATCCTGAAAATCACCAAACAGAGCCTCGCGCGGGTGCTCAAGGAACTGTTGGACGAGGGCTGGATCGCGCAGCAAACGGGCAAGCTTGATCGGCGCGAACGCCTCCTGCGCGTGACAGACAGGGGCGCGGCCCTTGCAGCCCGGCTCGATCAACTTCAAGCCAAGCGCGTGAGAGGCGCGCTGTCGGCCTGCGGGGCTGAAAGCGAGGCACTGATACGGAAGTTCCTCTTCAGCATGATCAGCCTCGATGAGCGCAGCCGGGTGGAGGCGCTTTTGCCTGAGTATGCCAAGAACGACACTGATCGCTGAGTTCAAGTCTGCTTCGAGGGAGGTCGCCCTGTGGAACCGCTGCTCGACAATGCTCCGCACATCCTTGTGGTCGATGACGACCTCCGCATCCGCGACCTGCTGGCGCGCTACCTGTTCGAGAACGGGTTTCGGGTGACCACGGCCGTAGATGCCGCAACCGCGCGCGCATCCATGCGTGGCCTCGCATTCGACCTCGTTATCCTGGATGTGATGATGCCAGGCGAGAGCGGTCTTGAACTGGCGCGCGATCTGAAAGGCGTCTCCAATGTTCCCGTCTGTATGCTGACCGCACGGGCGGAGGCCGACGAACGCATTGAGGGGCTCGAGATTGGGGTGGACGAGTACATCGCCAAGCCCTTCGAGCCGCGCGAGCTTCTTCTCAGACTGCGCAATGTCCTCAAACGTCGCCAGGAGCCGTCCGGCCCGCGCGACGAAGTCACAATGGGCGATTTCACCTTCCACGTCGGCCGAGGCGAACTCAAGCGCGGCGATGAATCCATCAAGCTGACGGAACGGGAGAGAGACCTGCTGCGTCAGTTCGCGCAGCGGCCTGGGACTCCGGTGGCGCGTCATGAACTCGCAGCGGATGAATCGACCGGCACCGAGCGCGCCATCGACGTGCAGATCAACCGTTTACGCCGAAAGATAGAAAACGACCCCGCTAACCCCGTCTATTTGCAGACCGTGCGGGGGAAGGGGTACATTCTTTATACCGACTGACGAAAGAGAGGCAGTGCCAAGGCACGCATGACGATGCTCGCTCCCGGTGAAACTCCCAGTTACCGGCACGGCGACTGGCTTGAGCGTACCCGCAGTGTTTGGGCGCGATGCGCCAAGACGCTGGGTGAGCTTGCGCCTAAAGGCCTCTATGCGCGTGCACTCATCATCATCATCGCTCCCATCGTGCTCCTGGAAAGCGTTGTTGCTTTCGCCTTCATGGAGCGGCACTGGAACCAGGTAACGCGGCGCCTCTCCGAAGCCACGGCACGCGATATGGCCGCCGTGGTAGACCTCTACGTGGCGGAAGCAGTCACGGACGAAAACAAGCTCGCCGATTTGGCCAAGAACCGCTTCGGTCTGACGCTGACGATCATGGCACCCGGCAACCTGCCCGCAGCTCAGCCAAAACCGTTCTTCGACCTGCTCGATCGCGCGCTTTCTGAAGAAATAAGCACGCACGTGAAGCGCCCCTTCTGGATCGACACCGTCGGTCAATCGAAGCATGTGGAGATCCGAGTAAGGCTGGAGAACGCAATTTTGAGGTTCACCGCACCGCGCGGTCAGACCTACGCCTCCAACTCACACATTTTCCTGATGTGGATGGTGGGCACCTCGGTCGTGCTGCTGACAGTCGCGATCCTATTCCTGCGAAACCAGATCCGGCCGATCTTGCGCCTGGCGGAAGCGGCCGACGAGTTCGGCAAGGGCCGCCCCGTCCCGCAAGACTTCAGGCCCCGCGGAGCACGGGAGGTCCGCCAAGCGGCGCAAGCCTTCCTTGAGATGCGCGACCGTATCAGGCACCACGTCGAGCAGCGCACGACGATGCTCGCCGGCGTGAGCCACGATCTCAGAACGGTGCTGACACGCTTCAAGCTCGAGCTGGCCCTGCTCGGAAGGAGCCCGGAGATTGACGCGTTGCGCAACGACGTCAACGAAATGCAGCATATGCTCGAGGACTACCTGGCGTTCGCAAAGGGCGACGGCGGCGAGGAAGCCGCCCCCACGAACATCGCGAGGCTGCTCGGCGAGATCAACGATGAGGCGATGCACCTTGGCACGCCGATTGAAGTCAGGATGCGCCAGCCGAGCCACGGCCTCACGCTTCCGCTGAAGCGGCAAGCGTTCAAGCGGGCGATCACTAACCTCGTCATCAACGCCGCGCGTTTTGGCGACTACGTGGTGATCCGCGCGGCAACCGAGCATGACTGGCTTCGCATCGATATCGAGGACAACGGGCCGGGTATTCCGCCCGCCGAGCGCGACAACGTGTTCCGGCCGTTCTACCGTCTCGGCAATGGCCGCAACCAGGACACGGGCAACACCGGTCTCGGATTGGCCATCGCGCGCGACATCGCACGCAGTCACGGTGGCGATATCGGGCTCGGGGAATCCTCCATGGGCGGCTTGCGCGCGACGGTTCGCGTGCCGCTCTGAGGCGTGTCAGTAGAGCCTGCCCCCGTTCGGCACGCGGCGCTCCGGAACGATAAGGACAACCTCACCCCCTTCGTCCGGAAAGCCCAGCGTCAGAACCTCGGAAAGCATTTTGCCGATCTGGCGGGGTGGGAAGTTCACAACTGCGGCCACCTGCCTGCCCACGAGTGACTCTGGCGAATAGTGCACCGCTATCCGTGCCGAACTCTTCTTCACCCCAATGGTCGGCCCGAAATCTATCAGCAGGCGCATTGCCGGCTTGCGAGCCCCGGCAAGGGGTTCAGCAGACTGTACCGTGCCGACGCGAATATCGAGCTTCAGAAAGTCGTCGAAAACAACTTGAGAGGCGGGGGTGTCTGTTGTCATCTCCGCGAAGCGCCTGCTAGACGGACCCGGCGTCCGGGCCGGGTCTCTGCTCCTGTGCGGACCGCCCCCGCAACACGGATCGCAGGAAGGCCGGCCCATCTTTGACGAGCCGCCCGACGACTGATCCGAACTGCTCGACATTCCGCAACGTGCGCTCGCCGCCGCGAAGACGCCGATCCAAGGCCGCCATGGTGCGGGCGAGCCCAGGATCGTCGTCATCGAGCCAAGTGCGGAATACCGATGCGTAGACCGCTGCCAGGCCTGCAACCCGCACGCGTCCGCCATGTCCGTCGGTCGAAATTCCCGCGGCCTCCAGCATCCAATGCATCGACCTCAGGAGCGGACCGGCCATGGAAAGATCGGCTTGCCCGGCCGCGTGAATGGATTTGAGTGCGTTCTTGTAAGGGGCGAGGACATCGAAGCGCGTCATGACGACATCGAAAAGAGCGTCGCGGACCTCCTGTCCTTCCGAACGCTTCGGCGCCCGTTTGAGAAGCTCCTGGTCGATATCGCGAACAAGTGCGGCGAGAATGGCGGCCTTCGTATCGAACTCCCTACTCAACTCCACGAGCGGCAGGCCTGCTGCCCCTGCGATATCGGCCAGCGACACGGCAGGCCACTCCTTACCTGCCGCACATCCGAGCGCCGCGGCGACTATCCGGCCCCTTGCCGTAGTCTGGTCGATCATCGCGTTTCTCCCATGCCTGTAGGAAAGCACATGCGGAGGGTCGTTGGCAGCCCAAGAAATCAACCGCAGTTCTTGATGTAGGCGGGACCGGATCGCGTGACCAGTGGAGCAAGGGTCACATGGTCAATGCTCCCCTGATGCAGCGCTTCCGCATGGCCTCCGTACTTGTGAGGGGTCACTTGGTGTGCAATTCAGCCCCATGTCTTTGTCCGAAACCAGCCGAGCGGCAGCGCGTCTTCGCACCCAGGCTGCGGCCTACGTCCTGTTGCCCCTGGCCGCCGCCTGCTGGGCCGGCAATCATATAATTGCGCGCGCAGTGGGCGGATATGTCCCGCCGGCCAGTTTGGCCGTAGCGCGTTGGATACTGGTCACCCTGCTCGTGCTTCCCTTTGCACTCGCACACCTTCGTGCCGATTGGCCCAAGCTGAAGCGGCATGCCGGCCTGATGATACTGTTTGCTCTCACCGGCGGCGCCGCCTTTGGAACGCTTCAATACGTCGCCCTGCAGTACACCACCGCCCTCAACATGGGCGTTGTCGGCTCGGTGGCGCCCGCCTTCATCGTTGCTGCGAGTTGGCTGCTCTTTCGCGACCGTCTCACCCCGGTACAGCTTTGCGGTGTTTTGATCTCGCTGTCCGGAGTGCTCGTGATCGTTAGCCAGCTGGAACTATCGAGGCTGGCATCCTTCACCCTGAACGGCGGCGATCTGATCATCATCGCCAACATGCTGCTATGGGCGCTCTACTCTGCATGCCTACGCCTGCGGCCCAGCATCCATCCGATGACCTTCATGCTGGCCATGGCCGTCATTGCGGGCCTTGCAAACGTCCCATTTGCCGCGTTCGAGCATTCGCTCAACTACCGTCTGCAAGCCACGTGGCTGACCATGCTCGCGCTTCTGTACGCAGCTGTCATAACCACGCTGCTCGCCTATTTCGCCTGGAACCGGGGGATCGACATCGTCGGCGCGCCGCGAGCCAGCGCCTTCCTTCATACGATCCCGCTTTTCAGCGCCGTGCTCGCCACGTCCATTCTCGGGGAACGGATCGAGCTGTTCCACATCGTGGGCTTCGTGCTGATCCTCGGTGGCGTAAGTCTGGCTGCCCGCCAAGCCACACCAAAGTCGGGTTGAACAGGCGACGCGGTCGCTATGCAGTTCCAGCGCTCGCAAACTTAGCCTTCAACGACCCCCGGTCGAAGGGCTTGATCACAAAGTCGTCGGCCCCGGCGGCAATCGTGCGCGTGATGTCAGCCGTGTCGTTCTCTGACGTGCAGTAGATGACAAGCGCTTTCTTACCGTCGGGCAATCCGCGCAGCGTCGAGAGGAATTCGACGGTGCCCATGCCCGGCATGTAGTTATCCAGGATGATCGCGTCGGGCATTTCCCGCTGACACGCATCGATTGCCGTCTGACCGCTGTCCGCTTCGATCACCTCGAGCTTGAAGCTCTCCAGGATGCTGCGCGCCACTTTGCGAACGACGCTGGAGTCATCGACGACAAGACAAATTTTCATGCTGGGCCCGGCAGGCAGAGTGCTGGTGGCGACGAGCACGATTGCTGCCGCTACCTCATGTTCAGCCAAAACCGTTAACAATGCCTAGCGATCGATTGGCCCGGCCGGATCACCTAGCGGGCGGGCTTGGCGACGAGAAGCACGTCCGCCCCATCCCTCACGATGTCGAGGCGCATGCCCGAGGACGCCGCCAGGCGCAGCGTGTAGTAGGCCTGGATCGACATTGCATCGATCTGCGGCGCCGTCCCGCAAACAAAATCCCCCAAGTATTGAGGCGGTCGCGCCCCGACACCGCGGCATCGGATGAGGATACTGGGCGTCTCCAGCGTGCCGGTGACATTGACCTCGATCTCGCCACCCCGAGGTATCGCGGTTGGCGCTGCCGCAACCAAATTCAGCAGAAGCTTGACCTTGTCCTTTGCCATAGCGCCCGATATGGCGCGCCACACGAGCTTGTGCTTGCCCTCTCCGATCAGCCCACGGCTAAGCTTCTCAGCATTTCCGATGTCTATTTGTGACCCGGCCGATCCTGCGGCCCCGAATGCAAAACGTGCAAATTGCAGCCTAGCGGACGCAGTTTCGGTCACGTTGCGGATAACGTTCAGCGCATAGTCTTTGGCTTGGGCGTCATCCTCCTCGTCGAAGATCTCAAGGCCATTATTGATGGCGCTGACCGGACCGATTACATCGTGACAGATCTTGCTCGAAATCAAGGCGGCAAGTTCCAGGTCCGTGGGATGGGCGCGCTCGCTCATCGAATGGTCCCCTTCGTGTGATATTGGGTGCGGCAGAAAACGGCCGCCTTGGGGAAGCAGGAACTTTGACGCCAGCCAACGGAGACGGCTGCAGTTTAGTTTTGATACACGCTTCGCGGGACGACTGCCAAGGAAACCGAACGGGGATACGCAGGGGTATTGTTTTTTCGTCACAACCTGGGAAATGCGCCAGCCCAACAAGCCACTCTCGGCCGCCGCCAGCACGAATCAGGAAGCCGCACGGCAATGAATGACAGCGAAATCGAATCACTTGCCGAAGGACTGCTGACGACCGTCTTGCGCGTGGGCCGCCTGCAGGTAGCTCATCTAGCCGCCGGCGTCGAAGCGACAAGGAAGGCGGACAACTCCCCCGTAACCATCGCTGACAAAGAGTCGGAAGAGATACTTCTCGAAAGCCTGACGCGTTTGGCGCCCGGTGTTCAGATCATATCCGAGGAGGCAGCCTCGGCCGGACACGTTCCACCTCCAGCCGACACCTTCTTCCTGGTTGATCCCCTCGATGGTACTAAGCCGTTCTTGCGCCGCGAGCCGTATTTCACAATCAACGTTGCGCTTATCGAGGGCGGGCGTCCGGTCTTCGGCGTGCTGTACGCTCCTGCAATTCCCGACCTATTTGTCACCTTGGGCGCGGACAAGGTCGGAGCTGCGAGATTGCCTCCCTCAAGTCCTGTGCAAACCCTTGCCGAATGCGGCCTCGAGCAACTGAAGACGCGACCGGTTGACCCAAAAGCCATCAAGGCTCTCACCAGCCAGACCCACCTGAATTCAGAGACGCGGCGATTTCTGGAGAGCTACGACGTCGTCGACCGGCGCGCCGTGTCATCCTCACTGAAGTTTGGCTTGCTCGCGCGAGGCGAGGCGGACCTCTATCCCCGCATTGCTCCAACCCACGAATGGGACACAGCGGCCGGTCACGCGGTACTCGCAGCCGCAGGCGGCACCGTCCTGACCTTCGACGGCGAACCGCTGAGCTATGGCAAGCGTGACTATCTCAACCCGGGCTTCGTGGCATGGAGTACCAAGCACCCGATTACTGCTGGCTAGGCACCCCGAGATTCATTGAAGCGTTTCAGCCACACTTTCGTAACACTTTGGAAGAATTCTCCCGATGCCGCCGCGCGTCGTGATTCGCCTGCCTTGCGCGCATGGCTTCTGGAGCCACGTCGGGTGAAACGATGTCCAACAAATTGAGAAATCCGGTTCTAAGCGTTCTGGCGATTGTGTTGCCAGTTCTCGTTATGGCGGTCTCTGTCCCAACACAGGGTCAACAGTATCAACCCTACCCACCACCCAGAGACGATGCCTACCGGCCCGCTCCGCCGCCCCGAGACGATACATACCGGCCCGGCCCTCCGCCTGGGCAGACCTACTACCCACCTGGTTCAAAACCCTACAGCGGACCCGGCCAACCCTATTCTCAGCCACCCCCATATGCGCAGCCGGCAAACGTGCCTCCCCCCGGCTACTCGGAGAACACCTACTCGTCGAACGAGATCATCCAGGCGGGACACCTGTTCTTTGGCGGCGTAACCAAGGGGCTGGCTTCCGTCGTCGAATACGCGTTCCAGCAGCAGGGCCGACCCAACGGCTATATCCTCGGCCAAGACGCCGGCGCGGCGTTCGTGGCGGGCCTTCGCTACGGCGAGGGCACCCTTTATACGAAGGACGCCGGGAACCAGCGCGTGTACTGGCAGGGCCCGTCCATTGGCTATGACGCTGGCGGGGACGGCTCCAAAGTCATGGTGCTTGTCTACAACCTGCGCGATCCGTCCGATATCTACCGGCGTTTTGGCGGCGTAGACGGTTCCGCCTATATTGTTGGCGGCGTAGGACTCACCTTCCAGAAGAACGGCAGCCTTGTTACCGCTCCTATACGGACAGGTATTGGCTTGAGGTTGGGTGCCAACGTCGGCTACTTGAAGTATACGCGTGCGCCAACCTGGAACCCATTCTAGGCTGAGCACGGACCCGTCGCTGACCGCGAGCGTTGCAGTCGGCATTAGGTGTATCGGCGCTGGCAGACAAGCCGGCACCGGCCCGTTGTCGAGGGTGCAGTATTGATTTCCGTCCAATCCGGGCTTCTGGTGGCGCTGGGCTTCCTGATAGCAAGCCTGCTTGGATTGCTGTTGGCGTCTGCCTTCTGGTCGAGAGCAGTTCGCCTCACCACGCAGCGGCTCAGGGAAGCCATGCCCGTCAGCGAGTCCGAGATCAAGGCCGATCGCGATCGGCTCAGGGCAGAGCACGCGGTTAGGATTCACAAGCTCACGAACCAGCTGGAAGGTGCCAAGCTTGAACGCGCGCGACACCTGATCGAGATCAACCGCCGGGATGCGAGTATTTCTGCGCTGGAGGCCGACGCAACTGCAGCTAAGGCAGAGCTTGAAGAGAACGCCAACGCTCGCCGGGTCCTAGAGCAGACGGTGGCAGACAGGCTGCCGAAAGTCGAAGCGAGGCTCTCTGAGGCCAAGCGGCTCCTCTTCAACCGCGACCGCGAAATCGCGGAGCTTTCGCAAGGTGCAAAGCGCCACAAGGTGGCACTCGAAGAAGCTTCCTCCGTCAACGCTCGGAAGACGGCCGAAATCGACAAGCTCAGCGACGCGCTTTCGAGCCGGCCCCGTGGTCGCCGCGGTCAGTCTCAATCCGAGGAAGCGCCGGAGCTCCTTGCGCAGCTGGAGAAGCTCAGAGTCAAGGTCCGGGATCAGGCGACACTAATCGACAGGCTCCAGCAGCGAACCGGGCTCGGCCTTGCCCCAGCGCTACTGCCAGAGGCTCAGTCATCTGACACACACGCCGAAGCCGAAGTGCAAAGCCCGCGGGCAGAGCAGGAGCCCGCCGTTGCCACGCGGGAACTTGCGGCCTTGCGAGCGAAAGCGGAAGATCAAGCTGGCGAGATAGTCCGCCTGAAGGCGGCGCTCGCCGCGTTCGAGCAAGGGGATTCCACGGGCCTCAGCTTCAGGAACAGCAAGATGGCGCTGAAAGCGCGTGCAGATTCCGCGGAAGCACAGGGCGAACGCCAGACCGCTACCATCAACCGGCTTCGCACCGAGTTGGCCGCCGCCCATGAGCGCCTGGCACGCCAAGCGGCACACTTTACCGAAGAGATGCGCCGCCTTGGCGCCGGGCCCGGCCTCATCTCGCAAGGCTCCGAGCGGGGGCTTCGGCGCGGCAATCTGTTGGACCGTGTCGCCCACGTAAGGCCGGTTCTCTCCGATCCGCCGAAACCCAGCTCAAAACCCCTTGTCGACGCATCTGATGCCGCACCGCCTGAGGCGGTCGCGAACGGCCATCCAGCCAACGAGGGCAAGGCCGCTGAGGACGCCGTCCGGAGCGAAGAAGCAGCCGCACAGATGCCCCAAACGGAAGCGATAGAGGAAAAGTCAAAGCCTCGGCTGCGCGACCGCTTGATAGGACTTGCGAAAAGCTGATTTCGTTGCGGCAGCGGAGCCGGAGTTAGTGCGCGGGAGTAGCGAATGTCGGCTTCGCAGCAAGTGCCCGATTCCCGGAGTGGGGTAGAGGTCATCCTGGCGTCCCCTGAACCGCGTTCTGCGACCATGGCCGGTGCAGTAGCCGCAATCGAGACGGAAACTGGCGCGAATGGCGCCGAGGTCCGGTCCGCGCCCGACCAGTTCGCCGACGACGCTATTCAAGCAATCGTCGAGAGAGACGTGTCGTCCGAAGACGTTCAGCCCATGCTGGATTTGCGGTTCCCCGATGAACCGCAGTCAGCACGAATCGAGCCGGAAGTTCATAGCCACGTCGCAACCCCCGCCGAGCCGACTGCTGGGATCGAAGACGCGGACTTTGCCGAGATCCCGCCGCACGAGCAGACCTTCGATGAAACGAATGGTTCGCAGCCGAGGATCGAAGCAGGTTTTGAGCAGCCCTTTGATGTTGCCGCCGACTCTCCCGACACCGATTTGCCGACGGTCGCCAATGAGACATCGGAAGGCATCCACCAACCGGTCGCGGAGACATTGGTCTCCTTGCCGTCAATCGGCGAGGCAACACCTGAGCCCGAATACCATGCGGAGGTCATCGATACGGCCACCGACGATCACGGGCGATTTCCAGACGACCCCGAATCACCCGAGGCCGATGCACCGCCGCGGCTTGAGCTTGATGATCAAGAGACGACCTCACAAAAAATCGCCGCAGAAGCGAGCGCGACCGCCGAAGCCCTTGAGAACCTGAAGCGGCTGCTGGCCCACAAGATGCCTTCGCAGACTGGGGAGAGCGTGCTGCAGCGGCCCCCCTTCCTGCGGGGCCCGTCGCCACCCGCTCTTCAGGCGATCGAACCTGTGCAGTCGGAGCCCGCCCAGCAGGAGGATTTCCCGTCGCACCGGCCCCAGGTGGTGATCGATCCACCGGAGCTAGCGTTCGACGCCTACCACCGCAGAGGCGGCTTCGAGATTCGAGGCTTCCTCGCAGGCTTCGCTTTGTCCTGGGCGCTTGGCGCGGCGCTGTACGTGTATTTGGTCTTCAGTTGACAAATCGCTAGACCGGAAGACGATCTTGCGGGCGGGTGGCTCGCCGTGCCTATCCGTCAAATTGAAGTTCGGCCAGCACCTGCCGCGCCGTGACCTGATCACCCTGCTTCACGGCTAGGCGGACGACCTTGCCATCGCCGGCGGCCGCCAACTCATGCTGCATTTTCATCGCCTCGACCACGACGAGCCGCTGCCCCTTCCTTACGGAATCTCCATCGCAAACCAGAACCGACACGACCTTGCCGCTCATGGGGGAGCGGAGCTCGGCGTCGGAGCCGCCGAAAACACCGGGGCTGGAAGGCGGATCATACAGGACTTCGCGGACGGCAAAATCGTCCGCGCCTGACTTCAGAAGCAAAACGCCATCGACGATAGCAAACTCGGCCCGCTGCTCCTGTCCCCTGGCGCTGAACCAAACGCCGCCATCCCCTCGCGAACGGATGGTGATCTCCAAAGTGTCGCTCTCCACTTCGACCCGGTATCGATCCGGCCCGAGCACCGACACAGAGCACTTGGCAACCCCGTCATCGACAGAGAGGGAAAGAGGCCACGTGATTGCTCCGCTCGACGACCAAACCCGCGCCGGATCGTGCCCTTGCTGTCGGGCGCTCGCCTCGAACCAAAGCACAGCACTCAAAGCAAGTTGAACCTTATCTGTTACTGGAGCCGCGACCACTCCGAAATGCTTCGGGATGAAACTCGTGGTCGCTTTCCCCGCAACAAACTCCGGGTGATTCAAGGCCTCGATCAAAAAGGCGCGGTTGGTGGTCATGCCCAGCGCAACCGTGTCTTCCAGCGCTTGAACCAGACGGCGGCGCGCCTCTTCGCGCGTTGCTCCGGTGGCAATAACCTTTGCCAGCATCGGATCATAAAACGGGGAGATCTCCTGAGGTGCGCTGACGCCGTGATCGACGCGTACACCTAGCCCCCTTGGCGGACACCACACCGCCAGGTGGCCAGGCTGCGGAAGAAAGTCCTTGTGCGGTACCTCTGCATATAGACGCGCTTCGATGGCGTGGCCGAAGATCGGCGAGTCGTCTTGGGCGATCGGCAGGCGTTCGCCCGCGGCAATGCGTATTTGCAAAGCCACGAGATCGAGACCCGTCACCATCTCTGTCACAGGATGCTCGACCTGCAGCCTCGTATTCATCTCCAGGAAATAGAAGGCACCATCCCTACCGAGGAGGAACTCGACCGTCCCGGCATTTGTGTAGCCAACGGCTCTGGCGGCAGCGATTGCAGCCGCGCCCATTTGCGCGCGCAGTTCAGAACCGACAGCCGGCGAGGGAGCCTCTTCCAGCACTTTCTGATGCCGACGCTGAACCGAGCAGTCGCGCTCTCCAAGATGAATGATGTTGCCATGCGTATCGGCGAGAATCTGGACCTCGACATGGCGTGCATCGGCGACAGCCTTCTCAAGAATCAGCTCGGCCGAACCGAAGGTGCTCTCGGCCTCGGCACGCGCCCCCGCCAGCGCCGCAGGCAGCGCCTTCTTCTCCATAACCAGCCGCATGCCGCGTCCCCCACCGCCGGCCGCAGCCTTGACCATCACAGGGAAACCGATCCGCTCGGCCTCATGCGCAAGTGCCACGTCCGACTGATCCGCCCCCTGGTAGCCCGGGACGCATGGCACGCCGGCATCGAGCATGCGCCGCTTGGCGGCCGCCTTGTTGCCCATCGCAGCGATGGCTGCCGGCGACGGCCCGATGAACACCAGGCCGGCTTCCAGGCATACCCTAGCAAAGTCGGCGTTCTCAGAGAGGAAGCCGTAGCCCGGATGCACGGCATCGGCGCCGAGCCGACGGGCTGCCGCGATGATGGCCTCGATGTTGAGGTAGCTCGCACGCGCCTCCGGCGCACCGATGCATGCGGCCACGTCCGCGCTCCGCACATGCAGCGCATCGGCGTCGGCCTCGGAGTACACGGCCGCCGTGCGATAGCCCATGCCGCGGGCCGTGCGCATAATCCGGCAAGCGATCTCGCCGCGGTTGGCGACCAGAATGGTCCGAAAAGAGGGCATCGATCTCAAAGCCGTTCGATCTTCTTCATCCAGGCGGGCTTGCGCTTCTCGATGAAGGCGCGGATCCCCTCGCGCGCATCTCCCGCGAGGGCGGCTGCGAAGCTCCGCGATGCCGCATCCAGCATGGGGCCGAGCGGCTCTGCCTGTGAGACCCGCACCAGCCGCTTGGTCTCGGCGACGGCTTCCGGTGAGCACCGCAGGCATTGATTGATGGCAGCGGCACCCTTCACCATCAGCTCTCCGTGGTTATCGGCCAGCTCGTGCACCAAACCCACGCGCAAAGCATCATCGGCGCTGAAGCGCAGGCCATAAGTCGCCATGCGCCGCGCCTGCGTATAGCCGATGCGCTTCACGACGAACGGCGCGATCTGTGCGGGAATGAGCCCCACCATCACTTCCGGCGTTCCGATCTGGGCCGCCTTGTCGGCGATGGCCCAGTCGCTGATGGCAAGGAGCCCCACGCCACCGCCCATGGTGGCACCCTCGATGAGCGCAATCACGGCCTTGGGAAGAGAGTCTGCCGTTTCCAGCAAGGCACCGAATCGGCGGTTGGACGTAGCGGTGGCCTCAGAACCACCGTTACCTGACGAGCCGCGCTCCTCCATGCCCTTGAGGTCGCCTCCGGCGCAGAAGTTTCCCCCGGCCCCCATAAGGACGACAACACGCACCTCGGCGTCCTCGCGGGCGTGCTGGAAAGCCTCCGCCAGCTCTCCAACCATCGCCGGCGACAAGGCGTTGCGAACGCTGGGCCGGTTCAGCGTGACCTTCATCACCGGCCCGTCGCGATCGACGATCAGCGTCTCGTATCCCATGGCTCGTCTCGACTACTTGTTCCGCTTCCCCGGCAGGATGCCCATATGCTTGCAGATGATGGACAGCATGATCTCGTCTGCGCCGCCGCCGATGGAACCAAGCCGCGTGTCGCGATAGGCGCGCGAGATGTTGGTCTCGTTCATGAAGCCCATGCCGCCCCAGTACTGCAGGCAGGCATCCGAGATTTCCCGCGATAGTCGCCCCGACTTCAGCTTGGCCATGGAGGCGAGCATGGTCACGTCCTCGCCCTTCAGCATGAGGTCCGCGGCGCGATAGGTGATGGCGCGCAGCATCTCCACCTCGGTTTTCAGTTCTGCCAGCCGGAAGTGCACCACCTGGTTGTCGAGGATCGACTGCCCGAACGCTTTGCGTTGGCCCGTGTATTCGATCGTCTCCTCGATCATGCGCTCCTTGGCGATGAGCCCGGCCGCTGCTGCGTATAGCCGTTCCTCCTGGAACTGCAGCATCTGGTACGTAAAGCCCTCGCCTTCCTTGCCAACGCGATAGCGCTGCGGCACTCGCACGTCCTCGAAAAATATCTGCGCCGTGTCGGAGCAGCGCATGCCCATCTTGTCGAGCCGCCGGGCAACGTTGACGCCCTTGGTCTTCATCGGCAGACAAATCAGCGACTTGTTCTTGTGTGCCGACCCATCTGAAGTGTTGGCCAATAGACACATCCAGTCGGCCTGCATGCCGCTCGTCGTCCACATCTTGCCGCCGTTGATGACGTAGTCGTCGCCGTCCTTCTTCGCCGTGGTTTTGATTGACGCGACGTCCGAACCGGCGCCCACCTCGGACACGCCAAGGCACGCCACGTAATCTCCCTTAATCGAGGGCACGAGGAACTCGTTGCACAGCTCTTCCGAGCCGAAGCGGGAAAGCGCCGGCGTCGCCATGTCGGTCTGCACGCCGATTGCCATCGGCACGCCGCCGGCCTTGATGTGGCCGAGCGCCTCCAGGAACACGAGCTGATAGGAGTAGTCCAACCCAAGGCCGCCATACTTAGCCGGCTTGTGGATGCCGAGATAGCCCTGGTCACCCATCTTCTTGAAGAGGTCGTGCGCCGGGAAGATGCCCGCATCCTCCCATTGATCGATGTAGGGGTTGATCTCCGTGTCGATGAATTTCTTCACGCCCCGGCGGATACCCTCATGCTCCTGCGTGAACTCCATGGCGTTCCTCCTTACATACGGCCAACGCCGAAAGTGTTTGCTTTGAGCTGACGCACCTGCGCCTCGCGGCAGATCGACAAACAAAGGCTTAGCACCTTACGGCTGTCGCGCGGGTCGATCAGCCCGTCGTCCCACAGCCGCGCGGTGGCGAACAACGCGGTGCTCTCCTTCTCCATGCGCGCCGTCACGCCCGCCTTCATAGCGTCTAG
>Ga0190272_10000582_pt1 | contig 18807 bp, 16 predicted proteins | sample Popmic504T_FD_133746 | JGI IMG/M metagenome (GOLD analysis project Ga0190272, IMG submission 133746) | Populus adjacent soil microbial communities from riparian zone of Shoshone River, Wyoming, USA - 504 T | ecosystem: Environmental > Terrestrial > Soil > Riparian zone | place: USA: Wyoming... | reverse complement strand
GGCTTTGGACTTCGAACCGTTTCGGGCGTCCTCGACCGTCCAACTGATCTTTCCCTGGGATCCGCGGAATCGCGCTGAACGGGCCGGGGAACCGTGTTGCAGTCCAAGCCGCTGATGGCGCCATCCCCCAGCGCGCAGCACCTACCGTAGGCCACTTTTCAACCGTTGTTCGACCCAACTGCGAATCCGATACCCAAAGCTCGAGCTCGGCCAGTGCTGTGGACCGCGTCGCAAAGGTTGACTCTGGTCGCGCTTCGCAGGCGTCCAGCGCGATGTAGACGAAGGATCCTCGTCTGTAATGTACGTACAGACTAGACAATACGTACGGCAATGGATATTGTGGAATCCGACGACAGTCGGCTGTCGACAACGACGTAGGGGGTCCAGCGCAGAGAAGCGACGCCAATCGTGTCGTACAGCGGGGTCCTCTGGACGGCGCGTCTGCGAATCGGGCCTTGCTGCAGTCGTCGGCTCCCGCCGATCAAATGTCCTGCTGGCCTTCACCAAGTCGCAACGACGACTTCATCCCCGAAAGGACCTTCCATGGGCCTCGTCAGTGGCATAGAGGTAGTGAACGAATGCGTGTCTCGCGGACTCGTTGCGGGTGCGTTTAACACCACCAACCTTGAGACCACGATGGGCATCGTCGAGGCGATCGAACGGGTCGGCGTCCCAACTTTCATCCAGGTCGCACCCACCAATGTCGCGCTCTCTGGCTACGAATACATCTACGACATGGTGGCTCGACGGCTGGCAACAACGGATGTGCCCGTCGCACTGCATCTGGATCATGGCAAGGCGATCGGAGCCGTCGAAGGCGCATTGGCCGCGAAGTTCACTTCAATCATGATTGACGCATCAGAGTCGTCCTACGAGGAGAACATCGCTACCTCCGCGCATGCCCGCCGCCTGTGTCCGTCCGATATCGCACTGGAGGCTGAGCTCGGCAGCATCGGGGGAAAAGAGGACGAGGTCGGCCCTGAACATGCCCACAACACGGATCCGAGCCAAGTCGCGCACTTCGTCGAGGCTGTGCGATGCGAAATGCTCGCGGTCTCGGTCGGCAACGCGCACGGCTACGTCCCCCACGCGCGGATCGATTTCGAGCTGCTCGCGCAGGTGCAGGCGGCCAGTCCCGTCCCGCTGGTGATCCACGGGGGATCCGGGTTGCCCGCGGAACAACTGGGCAGGCTGCATGAGTTCGGCGTCGTGAAGGTGAACGTTGCGAGCGATTTGCGCAACGCCATGATCCGAACTTTTGGTGAGGCGTATGCAGCGAACCCCATTGAGGTCTCGCTGATCCGCGTCTCAACGGAGGCCGTGGCTGCTATCGCCGACGTGGTCGAACGCCGGATCCGCACGCTGAATCCGTCGCGGGCGTAGCGAGGACCGCCGTGCTACCCACGATCACAGTCGACGTCGGCACCACGAGTGTCAAATTGTGCTTGTTCGATGCCGGAGGGAAGGTGCTCGCCGCGGCGCGTCACCCTACGCCGACGCAGACGGACACCTGGGGCGAGATCTACGACCTCGAATCGCTCCAGAGCACCGTCGCCGGATTCGTACAAGGCCTAGACCCCGCGCATCGGGCGAGCGCCAAGCGAGTCGCGATTGCTGGTGTCGGGGAGTCCGGCGGCCTCGTGCGTCCGGACCTCTCGCTGGCTTCCCCGATGATCCTTTGGCACGACCACCGCGGCGCGGACTATCTTGCATCTCTGAACTCAACGGAACGCGCCCAGATCTATCGACTCACGGGCTTGCCAGTCAACGCCAACTATGGCCTGTCGAAAGCAGCGTGGGCCATTGCGAATGCTGGTGATTCGGTCGACGGCGCGCAGTGGCTGAACATCGCCGAGTACCTGGCTGCACTGATGACGGGTCAACGTTGGTCGGAGTACTCCTTGGCGAGCCGCACCATGGCCCTGGACCTGGATCGGGGCACCTGGTCGCAAGAGGTATGCGGGTTCGTCGGGGTCGACGCCACCATATTTCCTGAGCTGCGCACCGCTAGCGAGGGCTCGGTAGTCGCGCCAGCGTTCGCGAGAGAAGTCGGCATTCCGACCGACGTGCGGGTGCATGTGGCCGGTCATGACCACATGGTCGGCGCGGTGGGAGCCGGCCTCCGCCGAGGGGAACTTCTGAACTCCACCGGCACCACGGAGGGGCTGCTCTTCCTTCGCGACGTCCCTGCGCTCGATAAGCACACGGCCGTGTCGAAGCTCGCAAATGGGATGTCATGCACCGGTGCAGACTTCACGTTGTTCGCTTCGATTCCTACCGGCGGGTCGGCGTTCGCGACTTTGCAAAACATGTTGGGGCTCACTGCCGCACGCTTGTCAGCCTGCATCAGCGAACTCCACGAGCAGTACGTGGCTGGACGCATCGACCTCGATCGTGTCCCGCTCGTTCTTCCGCAGTTTCGTGGGAGCCCGCCACCGACCAAACGCGCCTCCGCCCGCGGGGTGATCTCCGGACTCCGGGATCAAGCTAGCACCGAGGACCTCGTGCTCGGGTGCTTCCTCGGACTATCGCTGCAGTTCCGTGACGTCCTCGATCTGTTCCCCACGCAACCTGACCTGATCAAGGTGATCGGGCCCGCCAGCGCGAATCCGTTGTGGCTGCAACTGAAGGCTGACCTGCTCGGCACACCCCTTAGCGTCTCCCAGTTCCCTGAGGTCGTCTCCAGGGGAGCACAAGCCCTGGCGTCGGAACTTCCCTGCGAGTGGGATGCATCCCAGCCAAGAGACGTGCTTGTCGACGACACGAGGAGTGCGCGGCTGAGAGACTGGTCGGACGAGATTCGACTGCAGTGGGAGTACCTAAAGGGTGTCCCCGCATGACCCTCGTCGCGGGCATCGATTCATCCACCCAGTCCTGCAAAGTGACTGTGCGCGATCTCGCCACCGGCGCCACGATTCGTGAGGGCAGGGCTTTGCATCCGCCCGAGACGATCGTGGATCCAAATACGTGGTGGGACGCGCTACTCGTCGCTGCGAAACGTGCAGGAGGGCTGGACGATGTCGCTGCGGTCGCGGTGAGTGGCCAGCAGCACACACCCGTGTTTCTCGATGCTGCGGGAGCGGTCGTCTGCGACTCGCCCTTGTGGAACGACACCGGATCTCACGCGCAAATGGTCGACCTCAACAACGAGCTCGGCCGGGACGAGTGGATCCGCCGTACGGGGTTACCGCTGACGCTTTCCGACACTGTGACAAAGCTGCGCTGGCTGCGAGATGTGAATCCGGGCGCCGCTAGGCGAACGGCCGCAGTCGCGGTGGTTCACGACTGGCTGACTTGGCGACTGAGGGGGTTCGGTCGCGGAGCCGGAGGTGTGGATCAGCTGACCACAGATAGGTCCGAGGCGAGTGGCACGGCCTACTGGTCCGGCGAAACCGGCGAATACTGCATGGATCTGTTCAAGCTGGCCTTCGGTAGAACTGCAGAGTTGCCGCGCATCCTCGGTCCCCTGGATCGAGCAGGGTTGACGGGCACCGGGATCGCGGGAATCCCAGCCGGGATTCCGGTTGGCGTGGGCAGCGGAGACAACGCAGCCGCCGCGCTAGCGCTGGGTCTGTCAGAAGGCGATGCCGTTCTGTCACTGGGCACTTCTGGGGTGGTCTACACGCGGTCACCGCGGCCAGTTCACGACTATGCGGGATACGTGTGCAGCTATGCCGACGCGACCGGCGACCACCTGCCGCTCGTCGCAACGTTGAACGCCGCGCGTAACTTCGACGTAGGCGCAGCACTGTTGGGCTGCACCTACGTCGAACTCTCGGAACTGGCGTTGGAAGCGCCACCAGGCTCCGAGGGCCTGACGATGCTGCCGTACTTCGAGGGGGAACGGACGCCGGATCTTCCTGGAGCACGGGGCTCGCTGCATGAGGCATCGCTGACCAACTTCACTCGCCCGAACTTTGCGCGAGCCGTTATCGAAGGGACGCTCGCCGGCCAGGTGTTGATGCTCGATGCGCTTCGAGCCTGCGACGTGCGTGTCAGCAGACTGATGCTCATCGGCGGCGCGGCCCAGAGCAAGGCTGTCCAGACGATCCTGACCGAGATGGTGGACACACCCGTCGTCGTGCCGGAGCTGGACGAGTACGTGACCAAAGGCGCAGCGATGCAAGCGGCGGCAGCGCTACTCGGCTCCTTTCCCACGTGGCCCGTAACCCTGACGGAACTGCCCGAGGCTCCGCTCGAGGTGCGGATCGGCGAGCAGCACGCGGCTGCAAAGGCAGTGCTGGGGTACGGCGCGACATAATACGTAGCAAGCCCCCGGTTGGACGACTGTGCGGGTTCGCAGAACGCGTCGAAGCAGCGAAGGAGACAAGTGCTTTGCTGACCATTGCGCGGATGCCGATCGCGTGCGGCGTTGACATCGGCAGTACCAACGCAAAAGTTGTCGCCATCGACGCCGATGGGACGGTCGTCGGTCGAGCGGGCCAGCCGACGCCGCGGGACAAAGGTGCCCTTTCGATCGATGCCTACGCGCTGTTCAGCGCCATTGAAGAAATGGTTGTCGAAGTATGTGGCGAATCCCTTGAGGTCCATGCAATCTGCGCTGCGGGAGTCGGTGAAGACGGGTTCCTTGTCGACGGCGGCCTGAGACCTCTCACAAAGGCACTTGCATGGTTCGATCCGCGAAGGCAGGAGATCTTCCGCGCACTGCGACCCCAGCTGCACCATGACGACACCTTCGATGTCGACAGTGATCCGGTCCGGACCCTCGTCGGCTGGGAGTGGTCCCGAACACGCGTCGCTGAGGGCGCGGCAGCCAGCTGGGTCGCGTTAGCTGATCTGGCTGGCGTCTACTGGGCCGGGCGCACCTTCCTCAGCGATACCCTGGCGTCTCGGACGGCGGCATGGCGCTCCGGGGACCGAACGTGGGCCCAGGATCGAGTCACTCTCACACTTGGATCCGCGGACCTCCTACCTCCGGTGGTTCCGACCGGTACGATCGTCGGCGACTTGAACTCGCCCGGGATGCGGCTCGCGGGAGTTGTCGCCGCAGACGCGATCACGGTCGCCGGCGGCCACGACCACCCAATCGGCGGCTGGGGTGTCGATCAGATGGAGCCGGGTGCGGTGCTCGACTCGATGGGAACGGCCGAGGTTGTCGTCGCACAGTCACCGTTGCGTGCCGTCAGCCGGCACGATTATGTTGACATCTCCCCCGGCATCCGTTCGGATGGCCTGACCCTTTTGCGTGTCGAAGAGCTCGCGCGGAATGTCGAATGGGCTTCGAAGAATCCTGAGGTCGCTCGCCACATCCGTGTGCTCCTGGCGGGCAGCGTCGCACCCGAACCCGTGCTCGACTCCGGCTACTTCGTGCCCGGCAAACGTGGAGGGGGAGCGCCGACCTATTCACTGACTGCGCCGCAAGACCCACGAGTTCGCGCGTCCGCCGTTCTCGGTGCATTGGCGCACGTTGGCCGGGACGCGATCGATGCGGTCCGCAAGGACAGGGCGGAACGTGGCGGAGTCTGGCTCGCCGGTGGATGGGTGCGCTCGCGCGGATGGATAGACATCAAGTCCGAGGTGAACGGCTATGAGGCAACGCCGATCCCTGAGCCAGAAGTCACGGCCGTCGGCGCCGCCCTGTTGGCTGCGATGGCGCGGGGATGGAGCCCCGATCCCGGGCGAGCCCTAGGTCGGGGGCTTCCCTACGACCCGAGCGAGACTAGCTCGCAGTCACATTGACTTCAAGCGGAACGACATCCGTGAGCACCCAGGTTTCGTAGTAATCGAAATGCACGTCGTGCGGATCCCACGACAGTGAGCGAACCCGCAGCACGGGCTCATCCGGACCGACCTGGGGATGAGCCGCTACGCTCTCTGGGGCACGCATGGCACGAATGACGCGACGAGCGCCAGCGGTGGCGAACCCGGCACGATGCAACGTGCTGTTCAGCGACCCGGTGCCGTCCAAAACGTCTCTGGCGGTGGCCACCGTATGACCGACGTCATTCGGGAACCAGTTGGTGCTGAACATTGCGATCCGGCCGTTGAGTGATCGCACCCTTCGTAGCGCGAATACCTCTTGATCTGGCTCTACCTGCAGCGCTTCCGCCACGTGTTGGGGCGGAACGACGAACTGTGCATCGATCACCGTGGTATGGATGCCAGTCCGGCCGTGGCTGAGCTGGGAGTCCAGGAACCCCTGGGTGTCCTGGACGATCCAACCAGAGGACTCTTCCGGAGAAGACGCGAACACTCCTCGGCGCGCTATGCGCCGCGCATAGCCGTCGGTTTCGAGCTTTGACAGTGTCTGCCGGACCGTCGCACGGGACAGACCAAACTCACGACACAGTTCCAGTTCGCTGGGGAGTCGCTCGTCCGCAGAGATCGCGCCATCAACGATTCGGTCCCTGAGGATGCCGAACAACTGCTCGTAGTAGGGGACGGGGGATACCCGTTCGATTGTCTGCGACACTGCCACACTCCCTCTGGCGGCCATCGTACAACTGCCCAGCCGGTTTCGACAGACCTAACTGTACGTACAGTATCGACAATCCGACCCATGGTCACGTTCGATCAGTGCTGAATTCTCGTGCTGATCACGCGCCGGCCACACGGACCCCGCAGGCTGCGCGGATGAGATCCCACGCAGCCTTTACATCTGCGCGAGATGCGGTACAGTCTGTACGTACAAGACGTACGAGCCGTACGATCATCGATGCAGATGGCACGTCCTGCCACTTCAGAGGGGAAGTTGAAATGCGACACACAGCTATCAAGGGAGCGCTGCTGCTCGGGGCAGGTGCCATTTTGCTCGCGGGGTGCGCGAGCGACACCGGCGACACTCCAGCAGACGGTGGCGAGATCGTACCTGCCGAGACCGCCCTGAGCTACTCGCAGCCGCATACGGACCCGTTCCAGAATGCGGAGAACGTCGGCTCAATGCAGGCGTTTGAAGAACTTGGCTACGCGACAATCCCGGCAACCAACGCGGACCGCGACGCAGCACAGCAGATCACCGACATCCAGACGCTCATCAACAAGGGCGCGAAGGGCTTGGTGATCTCGGTCGGTGATGCGGACGCGATCGTGCCTGCTATCGAGTTCGCGAATGAGTCGAACGTGCCGATCGTCGCGATCGACGAGGCTCCTGCTTCAGGCTCGATCGCCATGATCGTCCGTGCGGACAACGTTCACATGGGCGAGCTCGCGTGCGAAGAGATGGGGGAGCGCGTTCCTTCCGGTAGCGCCGTCATCACTCTCGACGGCGACCCGGTGACCTCGAACGGACGTGACCGTACTAACGGCTTCAACGACTGCATGGCCGAGAACTATCCCGATGTCGAGCTTGTGAACATCGCCACAGAATGGGACCCAGCCAAGGCCGCCGCGGGTATCGAGACGGCGATGAACCAGTATGACAACGTGGCCGGCATTTACAACCAGAGCGACGCCACCTTCTTCCCGACGATCCTCGATACCCTCGACTCGCTCGACAAGCTCATTCCGGTCGGCGAAGACGGGCACATCGTGCAGGTGTCGGTAGATGCCAGCCCGATGGCGATGACAGCAATACGCGACGGATGGCTGGACGCCGCCATCGCACAGCCGATGACCGACTACATCGACTACGGCGTTGACTACCTCATCCGCGCCATCAATGGCGAAACCTTCGAACCCGGCGAGACCGATCACGGCAGCGTCATCGAAGAGCGCAACGGCAACCTCTTCGATCTGCTGCCGACCCCGGTCGTCACGATCGACAACGTTGAGGACCCTGAGCTCTGGGGCAACAAGGAGTTCGCGCTCGAAGCGTTCGGCGCTCAGTAAATCGTCAGAGATTCACAATTGAGACGGAGATGTCATGAGCACCACGACCCTCACGAACCTCGTTCCCGCCATTGAGGTCGACGGCGTGAGCAGGATCTACGGGGCGACCAAGGCGCTTCAGGATGTCTCCGTCTCGATTCTTCCCGGGCAAGTCCACGGCTTGATCGGCCGCAACGGTGCGGGCAAGTCCACTCTCCTGCGGATCATCACTGGGCTGGAACACCCTGATACCGGGTCGGTGCGATTCTTCGGCGAAGATGCGCCGCCGGCCTCCGACCCCAAGGCATGGCAGCAACGTGTCGCATGCGTGTACCAGCGGCCGTCGGTATTCGCGAACCTCACCATTGCTGAGAACCTCTTCGCGGGCCGGCTACCCCAGAACGGCGCGACGGTGTCGTGGAGACGAATGCAGGACGAGGCTGACCGGATTCTCGACGAGTGGAACATTCACCTCGACCCCCGCAGCTTGCTGTCCGATGCTCCCATCGAAGAGCGCCAGATGCTGACCATCGCCAAGGCGCTCAGCGCCGGGACACGGATTGTGCTCCTTGACGAGCCGACCGTGCAACTCGAGGGGGCCGCCATTCGTCGGCTGTTCGACAAAGTCCAGGAACTGCAGGATGCCGGTGTCACGTTCGTCTTCGTGTCGCACTTCCTCCGTGAAGTGACCGCGATCTGCGACTCAGCGACAGTTCTACGCGATGGACGGGTTCTCTGGTCACGACGAGGTGACGAGATCAGGTCAGACGACCTCGTAGAGTCGCTGCTCGCCGGTCAAGAACAGCGCCGACACCGCGTTGAAGACACGTCAGCTTCCGCAGGCTCCGTGGCGCTCAAAGTCGATGCGATGACCGACAAAACTGGAGCTTTCACCGACGTGTCCTTCTCGATCGCCCCCGGGGAGCTACTCGCAATCGGGGGTGTCGGCGGCTCGGGAAAGTACTCCGTCGGGGAGGCGATCGCCGGCCTGCGTCGTCTCGCATCCGGACAGGTGACCGTCACGGGAGCACCGATCAAGCCGGGCAAGGTCAAAGCCAGCCAGCGCGCTGGCGTCGGGTTCGTGCCTGCCGATCGCCACAAGGACGGCTACGTGCCGCAGCTCAGTGTCGCCGAGAACATGACCATGGCGGTGATGGACCAACTCGCGCCGGCGGGATTTCTCTCTCCTCGTCAACAGACCAACATGGCGCAGACCCTGATCAAAGACGTCGCACTCGTGCCCCCCAACCCCAAGCTGGCGGTGTCGGGACTCAGCGGAGGCAATCAACAGAAGGTAGTCCTCGCCCGAGCGCTCGCCCGCGACCCGCGAGTCCTTGTCCTCATCTCGCCGACGGCGGGCGTCGACATCGCTGCCAAGGACGCGATCTACGCGCTCATCCTTCGTGCGCTGGAGGACGGCGTGGCCGTCCTTCTCATCTCGGACGACATCGAGGAACTACTGGTCAGCAAGCGTGTACTGATCATGCGCGAGGGCGGTATCGGCGCCGAGCTGATCGACCCGAATGAAGAAGACATTGTCCGAGCCATCGAAGGCATGGAGTGACCATCGTGAGAACTACTGCGATCCGAACAACCGCATCCAAGAGCAACTTCGCCCAGGGGCTGGTTCAGAACGTCCGCGAACTGAGTGTTCTTCCGGGCCTCATCATCGTCGTGATTATCGGGGCGATCGTTAGCCCCGCGTTCCTTACAGCCGCCAACCTCACCCTGATCCTCCGGCAATCCGCGGAACTCGGCATCGTCGTGATCGGCCTGACATTCATCCTGCTGACGGGCAAGCTCGACATCTCACTCGAATCGACAGTCGGCCTCGCACCGATGGTCGCCGCCTGGCTGATGATCCCGGCCGCCGTCGGCGGGCTCGGCACAGACATCAACCCCTTCTTGGCGATCTTCATCACCCTTTCCATTGGGGTCGGCATCGGACTCTTCAACGGATTCCTTGTCGTCAAGCTCGGACTGGACCCGTTCATCGTCACACTTGCGATGCTCATACTGTTGCGCGGCATCACGCTCGGCATCAGCGAGGGGAAGACACTTGCTGGGCTACCCGATGCATTCCGGTACATCGGCTCGGCTCGCTGGCTGGGCGTCCCCGCCGCCATCTGGGTCACCGGCATCCTCTTTCTCATCGCAGGTCTGGCACTGCGCTACACATCGTGGGGTCGGGCCCTTTACGCGATCGGCGGCAATGCCGAGGCGGCTCGCGCAGCCGGCATTCGTGTCGACTTCATCGTCATCAGTGCCTTCGTCGTCGCCAGTGCCCTGGCGGCATTCGCCGGACTCATGCTCGCCGGGCGTCTCGCCTCCGTCACCAGCGGTATGGGGGAGAACCTCATCTTCAGTGCACTTGCTGCGGCCGTAATCGGTGGAGTCCAACTCACGGGTGGGCAGGGACGCATGGTCGGGGCCCTTCTCGGTGTACTCCTGCTCGGTACCCTGACCAACGTGCTCACACTCGCGGGCGTCCCCACCTTCTGGATCAACGCCGTTTACGGCGCGGTCATCCTCCTCGCCTTGCTGGTCGGCCGATGGGGCGCGCGCACCCGACGGTGAGCACCCGAAAGTCCGAAAGGAAACATCCATGTCCGAATTCAGAGACCTCAGCTCAACAGTGGTTGCCGAACTTGGCGAAGTATTCCGCCGAGTACCACTCGACAACATCGACGCAGCACTTGACGCGCTTGAGAAGCATCGGCGCATCTTCGTGCTCGGCATCGGGCGTGAGGGCCTCGGCTCCAAAGCCTTCGCCATGCGGCTCACCCACTTCGGCAAGACCGTGCATTGGGGCTGGGACGACACCACGCCCGCAGTCACGAAAGATGACCTGTTCATCATGCCCACGGGCCCGTCGAACATCCCCCACCTGCACTACATCGCCGAGAAGGTGAAGGAGACCGGTGCAACATTGCTGGTCGCCACCGCCGTGCCTGACGGGCCGACCGCCGAGCTAGCTGACATCGTGCTGACCATTCCTGCCCGCACCTATGGTGCCGACGGCGACGTCGTGGACACTGTCCAGGCGATGGGTAGCCTCTTCGAGCAGTCGCTCTGGATCTTCTGGGACGTCCTCTATCTCATGCTCGTTCGAAGGACCGGCGCTCGGTTCGAGGACCTGGTCGCGAGGCACCGAAACTTCGAGTGATCAAACGCTGACAGCCGCGGTCGAGTTCATAGTTCTTGATCGCACCACCGTCGGACTGCTTCCTACATCTCGCGTATACGGATGTTGCGCCATCGACACGCTGCGTCGGGTGCCCACCGATCCTCTTTCAGGATCGGATCGTTGTCGTGGACCTCGAGCGCAATGTAACCGGACGGCCCAAGGACGGCCGCGATCTCATCGGCGTCGTAGTTGGTTGTCTGCAACGTGGCAAGGCTGATCTGCGAAACTTTCAGGTCGTTGATCCACACGGTGACCGTGGGGCGCTCACCATCGCACAACACCCGGAACTCGTTCCAGTCATCCCACCGCCAGATCGCGAGGAAGTCATCGACCTCGCACGCGTAGTCCAGCATCGCGGACTTCACGATCGAGAAGGGCTCGACAGACGTGGCCGGGTCGTCTTCCTGCAGTCCGATCGCCGTTCCCGTCGCGTCGCGAACGGCATCGAGGGCGAACGGCACAGCGTGGAATGCGCCGATTCCGTTGCCGTAGAACCCCCCGATCGACCCGGATTGGCGGTGATCGATCAGGATCTGGACGCCTTCCCATGAGTCACGTCGGCGACGGATCATGATTCCCGTGTCGGCGGGCCAGTCGGGCTTCGCTTCCAAGCGAAGCTCGAAGTCTCCGTACGCGCGGTCGGAGATGAGGTAACCACCCCAACCGCCGCCACGGGGAGATTGACGACCGACGATGACACCGTCTTCGACCGTCCATTTCGCAGGATGCTGATCGGCAACGTCGTTGTAGTCAGGGGGCAGGTCGGTGAGCACATCCGTCACCTGTGGGCCCCCGGGCCACATCGTCCCGTAGTTTCGGGGGATGGCCGTCCACCCCGCGAGGTCGGTGCCGTTGAACAGTGGCCGGAACCCATTTTCAGTCATGAATGCTCTCCGTGAGTCGAAGCCTGGGTGGGCTACAGAATGGTGTCGATCAGAGATTTGGCCGCGGGATCGTCCCCGTCGTCTGCGCCGCCCAGAATGATCATGGACAGCACCTGTTCCTTCGTCGCCTCGTGGGTGTTCAGGCGCCCGACCACCTTGCCGTCGGTCATGACCACCAATTTGTCCGCGAGCTCGAAGACCTCGTGGATGTCGTGGCTGATCATGAGGATGGCCACGCCCTCTTCCTTGAGCCGAAGCACCAGATCCTCGAAGAGCGCGGTTTCGGCCGGTCCCAGCGCGGCGGTGGGCTCATCGAAGATGATGGTCCGAGCGTTGAAGTAGACGGCTCGTGCGATTGCCACCGACTGTCGTTGACCGCCGGACAGGTTGCGGACTTGATCGCTCAAGTTCTTGAACCGCGGGTTGATGCGCTGGAGGACTTCCGCCGCCTTTGCCATCATCGCCTTCTTCCGGCGGAAGACGCCGAGAGTGCGCAGTTCTCGCCCGAGGAACACGTTGGACGGCACGTCCAGATTGTCCGCCAGAGCGAGGGTCTGGTAGATCGTCTCGATTCCCGCGTCGCGTGCGTCGCGGGGCGAGTCGATGCTGACCTCTTGGCCGTCGATCAGGATGGTGCCCTTATCACGCTGGGTCGCGCCGGAGAGGATGCTGACCACTGTGGACTTGCCGGCGCCGTTATGGCCGAGCAGGGCCAGAACCTCGCCGGCGTAGATGTCGATGGAGACGTCGCGCACGGCGTGGACACCGCCGAATGCGACGTCGATGTTTCTCATGCTGACAAGCGGCGTGCGGCTTGAGTCGACGGTGCTCATGCTGTCACGACCTCTCGGGCGCGCATCAGGCGCCGTTTGGCCATACGCTCTGCGAGCTTCGTGGAGTTCACATCCACGAACAGAGCGAGCAGGATCAGCAGGCCCTGCACGATGATCTGGAAATTGGCGTTGACGCCGATCAGGTTCATTCCGTTGTTGATCATTCCGATGACGAGGCAGCCGAAGAATGTTCCGACCATCGCGATTTTTCCGCCCAGAAGCGGTGTGCCGCCGATGACGACTGCCGCCACGACCAGCAGCAGCAGGGTGGAGCCGGCCGAGATCTGAGCCGAAGCCGAACGTGCTGTCAATAGCACGGATGCCGCGCCATAGCAGGCACCGGCGATCATGAAGATCTTCACACGCATCCATGGGATGCTGACGCCCGCGACCCGCACCGCCTGCGGGCTGATGGCCATCGCGATCAGATGCTGCGCGAAGACGGTTGAGCGCGCGATCAGCACGAACAACGCGAGGACCGGCACCAGAATCAGTGTGGCGATGCTCACCGGGCCGACGCGTCCTTGCCCCAGTGCAACGAACTCGGCCGGCAGGTTCGAGATCGGCACGAGCTCGGTGATCACGTAGGTGATTCCGAGGAACACGGCGCCGGCGGCGAATGTGACGATGAAGGCCGGCAGCTCGAAAAGGTTGACGATCGTTGCATTGATGAGGCCGCACACGGCACCCGTCACCACCCCGAGGATGATTGCGGCCCACGGCGGGACGCCCCAGTCGGCCATCGACTTCGCCACGATCACGCCCACAAGCGGCACGACGCCGGTGATAGACAGGTCGATCTCGCCTGCCCCGAGCAGGAACGTGAATCCGAACGCCACGATCGACAGGACGACGATCTGATCCAGGAGCGAGCCGAGGTTCGTGACCGTCAAGAAGTAGGGGCTCATGACGGCCAGCACGATCGCGAAGAGCACCGCGAAAAGGGCGGCCTTGTTGCCCAGAAGCACCCGCTGAACGAAGAACTCGCTGCGGGATAGAGATGGTGAGGACATGACGTCCGATCCGTTCTAAGGGAGGAAGTGGGCAGGGTGCGGGGGCCCTTGGCGGCCCCCCGCATCGTTAGCCGTTGAGCTTGGCGATCACATCGTCGACATTGTCGATGGTGACCGCGTAGACCGGTTCGACGCTGTAGACCTTGTCGGTGAACGTGCCTTCGACGAGGTCGACGGCGACATCGATGATCTGGCCGTAGTCCGGCGCGAGGACCCCCGTCGTGAAGTCGATGACACCGTTCTTGACGTTGTCGAGGCTGGCCACGTTGATGTCATACGCCGACACGAGCACGCGGTCGCGTGCACCGGCTGCTGTCAGGGCATTGGCGGCGCCGAGTGCCATGGCATCGTTCGCCGCCGAGACGAGATTGATCTCGGGCTGCGACTGCAGCCAGTCGGTCGTCGTGTTCTGCGCGATGTCCGTCTGCCAGTTGCCGAACTGCTCACCCACGATCGTGACGCGATCGGGCTGTTCCTCGGCGAACGCCTTGATCGCATCCTCCCGGACGAGCTGCGGAGTCTGTGCGGCTGCGCCATAGATCAGCCCGATGTTCAGATGCAGAGACGGATCTTCATCGAGCAGTCCCTGCAGCCAGATGGTTGTCTGCTCCGCGTACGCCTCCTCGCTCGCGCCGAAAGCCACGTCGTACTGCGGCGGTTCAGGATCGGACGGACGGAAGTCGATCGTCTTGACACCGGCATCCTTCGCCGCCTGGACAGCCGGCAGGGAGCCGACGCTGTCGACGGCGCTGAAGATGATCGCGTCGGGTTCTTTGATCAGCGCCGTCTGAACGTCGGAGATCTGCTTGTCGACGCTGCCATTGGCATCCAGCGTCTCGAACGTGATGTTCTGCCCCTCCGCGTTCAGGGCGTCGACGTGGTCCTGCATGTACTGGATGTAGCGATTCTGGTTCTCGTCGAGCTTGTCGACGCTGTAGATGATACTGATGCGTTCCGTTTCGGCACCCCCGGAATCGCCGTTTCCTGCTCCGCCCGAGCAGCCCGCGAGACCCAATGCTAGGACCGCGGCCGAACCGACGATCGACGAAATTGCCCGAAGGCGTCTTTTGCTGTGCGACATTGCTCGCAACTCCTCCTTGAGTGCCAGGGCCGAGATTACGGCCTGGCGCCACATTAGATCCGCGTTCGATATAGCGCAAGATGTCGAAAATGTGTTCTTTAACGACATAAAAAGATCCGAAGTGTGGTGCAGTGGGGAGATGCTCGCGGTTATTTAGTAGGCAGAAGTCGGTATTCTGCCGTTGGAATCCTCTTTGCGAGGATCTAATGTCAATCAGAACCCCGCCGACGACGACAGGAGCGAGCATGGAAGCCCGTGAACTACAACCTGGGCAACGTGCCTGCGTCTGGACCTACTCCGTGGACTCCGGCGAGCATCGGCTGGTGTATGAGTCGACCGATGTTCTGCTCGAGGCGCCGAACTGGCTCGCAGACGGCCGTCTCCTGCTGAACGGCGGAGGAAAGCTCTGGACGCTGACGGTGGAGGGCGAGCTCGCGCAGATCTCTTTGCCGGGGCTTCCCGTCTTGAACAATGATCACGTTCCGGCGCCCGATGGTGCGACCGTGTACGTCTCTGCCAATGACTGGCACATCTACCGTGCCCCCTTGGCGGGTGGGGATGCCGTGAGAATCACCGGCTCACCGGACCACCCGAATCTGATGCACTTTCTGCACGGCGTCGCGCCTGATGGCAGCAGGCTCGCCTTCGTCGGTCTCGAGCCCGAGGGCGAGAACTGGTGGGCCAACACGAGTATCTTCACCATCGCCGCCGAGGGAGGGGACTATCGCCGCATCACCGAAGGCTCGGTCATCGACGGCAGCGAGTACTCGCCTGATGGCGAATGGATCTACTTCAATTCGGAGGGCTTCGACGGTCATGCACAGGTCGGGCGAATGCACCCGGACGGCTCGTTGCAGCAGCAACTGACATTTGACACGTTCGTGAACTGGTTCCCGCACATCTCGCCCGACGGCGAACGGGCGGCTTACTTGTCCTTTCCTGCAGGCGTGGAGGGTCATCCGGCGGACCTGTGGGTGGAGATCCGTGTGGTGGAGCTGCCGGCATGGGACGAGCAGCGAACGGTGGCCCGGCTATTCGGTGGCCAGGGCACGCTAAACGTGAACAGTTGGAGTCCGGATTCGCGGGCCTTCGCGTACGTGTCCTACCCCATCGGCGACGCCTGATGGCGCGGCCGGTTCGGTGGGGCATCCTCGGGACGGGGATGATCGCGACGGAATTCGCGCATGCGCTGGCCGACTCGTCGCAGGCTGAGCTTGTCGCCGTCGCGTCAAGGTCGTTGTCGCGCGCGGAGCAGTTCACGTCCGGGATGCCGTCGGCTGTGCCGGTGGGATCTTATGAGGAACTCGCCTCCATGGACCTCGACGTCGTTTACATCGCTACCCCGCAGCACCGCCATCGCGATGATGCGCTCCTTGCCCTGGACCACGGCCTGCACGTCATCGTCGAGAAGCCAGCGGCGCTGAGCACCAGCGAGGTCGAGGACATGATCAGCGCCCGCGATCGCGCTTCGCGTATCGCGATCGAAGCCATGTGGACGTACTTCAACCCGTTGGTCGAGCGCCTGGTGACCATCGCGCGAAGCGGGGCACTCGGTGGACTGAGGTCACTGCATGCGAACAGCGGACCGATCGGCATACCGAGCGATCATCGTGCGCTGGCCGCAGACCTGGGAGGCAGCTACCTGTGGGAGTGCCTGGTGTACCCGCTCTCGGTCTTGACCGCGCTGGCGCCGCATATGCAACGCCCGGACGACCAGTACATCGCTCTTCTTCGCACTGCCGGAGGCGTCGACTTCGCAGCAACGGTCACACTGCAAGGGGGAGCCACGATCGCGCAGTTCGGCGGCGGGTTCGCAGTGGGCACGTCCGGCGCGGCTCAATCACGGATGCAGCTCATTTTCGAGCATGGATGGGTCGAGTTGTCCGAGATCTACAACCCCATCGAACTGACCATCGGCTGGGACGACGGGCGAGTAGAACGCTTCGAGGCACCCGCTCAAAGCGTCGGATTCGGCTACGAAGTCGCTGCCGTCAATGCGGCCATACGAGGCGAGAAGGAGCTCCCCTCGTACGCCAGGCTCGAGCACACCCTGGGCAACACTGCGCTCCTCGAGCAGCTCGGCAGCCGCGGCTGACGGCTGTCTGGTTCGGCCTAGGAACGCCCCTCGGTATCCTTGCGCCGAGTGACGAGTTGCTGCCTCAACGCGGGCGCGGCCAATGATGCTTCTAGCGCGAGTAGCAGAGCGCCTCGAAGTCCAGCATCCTCGCCGAGCGGGGATTGGCTGATGGAGAGGTTGCGCGTTGCCAGTGGGAGGCCGGTTTCGTAGACGACTCCGCGGATGGTCGACATGATCGTATCGCTGGCATTGAGGACATCGCCGCCGACGGTGATGTGGGCCGGATTGAGAACGAGCAGGATCTCGGCGAGCGCAGCGCCGATCTCGCGGGCGGCGTCTATCGCGATACGAGTGGCCTCGATATCCCGACGGCGGAGTTCACGTTCGAAGTCGGCGCGGGTGGCGTCAGTGCGGTCCGGATGCGAGGACTGCCACTTCGCTAGCATGGCCGGCTCAGATCCATACGATTGGAGGTGGTCGGTCCCGCCGCATGTGCACACGCGTCCCTCGCGGGTCACCGTGCGCATATGACTGATCTCGCCGGCCGCGCCGTCGAACCCCGTCACGATCTCCGCAGCAGCATCCACATAGCCCGTCCCAACCCCGTCACTGATCCGCAGGTAGACCAGCGGACTGTTCTCAGCGGGCATGTGCCGGGCTTCCCCCAGAGCGCGCAAGTCCGCCTCATTGCGGACCGTGGCAGTGCAGCCCAGTGCTTCCGTGAGAGCGGCGCCGAGAGGAAAGTTGTCCCACTCGGCCAGGAACGGTGGTCCGACGACCGTGGCGCGTCGAACATCCACCGGCGCCGCAACTCCGATCACGGCGCCCCTGAGCTGCAGGGGCTGAGCAAGGCCGCCTATCAGGCCATGCACCGCCGTTGCGATATCGGCGACGACGTCGGAGGGGTGATGTGTGAGGTGGGTCGTGAGCTCGGCGGCGGCGTGCTGATGCTGGCCGAAGTCGTAGATCGCGATCGAAGTTCGCTGCATGTCGATCTCCACGGCAGCGATGAGACCGAACGTCGGCGCGATGCTAAGCCGCTCACCAGGTCGCCCCCGACCGACAGGGTGCTGGTAGCCGTGTGCAGAGAGCAGTCCGATGTTGAACAGGGCGGCCAGACCGATCCCGACTGTCGAGCGTGCCAGTCCCGTTTCGCGCACGAGGTCCGCACGAGTTTCTGCCATCCCGGATGCGATGAGCCGCGCGAGGACGCTGGCGGACTCCTCTTCGCTCACCCGTGCCGACATGCGTGGAGCTGTGAGCCTGCCCAGCTTTGGATCGGAGAATTGCGTCATGCTTTGACTATATATCGCCCTTGAACGGCCGAGATAAGTGCATTTCAATCGAATTGCGGGTCCCCGGTGACTCGTTCAAACTCATCAGCGGGCACTTCGAGGAAGAAGCGGCGAATGGCACGAGTCACCACCTCTCACGCAGACGACATCGAATTCGCGCCACTGTTCAATGGGCGTGACCTGGAGGGCTGGTACAGCATTCCGCGGGTGTACACAGCGTTGTGGTCCGGTGGGCCGACGATCGAGGAGGCCTTCGCAAATCTTCCCGCGTCGGAGCGGTTTTCTGCCGAGTTCCTCGCCGAATCTCACCATAGTGAGGCCGTGTGGACCGTGGAGGAAGGAGCGATCGTCGGTCGACAGAACGAGCCTGGCGGTGGGTTCGGCGGCTTTCTGGTGACTGAGCGAACGTTTGCCGATTTCGAATTGCGACTCGAGGCGAAGCCGTCATGGCCGGCGGACAGCGGGATCCTGGTCCGCAAGACACCGACCACCTGGCGCGGCATTCAGATCCTGCTCGACCACCGGAGGTCCGGGTCGATCGGCGGCTATTACGGGAACGGTATCGGCGCGTTCCACGCGGTCTCTTTCAACATCGATGCTGAACTCGACGCAGACGGCGGGTTGGTCCGACTCGTCGAGGAGGATCCCTCGACCACCCTCGAGCCGATCG
>Ga0190272_10000581_pt1 | contig 18807 bp, 20 predicted proteins | sample Popmic504T_FD_133746 | JGI IMG/M metagenome (GOLD analysis project Ga0190272, IMG submission 133746) | Populus adjacent soil microbial communities from riparian zone of Shoshone River, Wyoming, USA - 504 T | ecosystem: Environmental > Terrestrial > Soil > Riparian zone | place: USA: Wyoming... | reverse complement strand
GAGCGCAGAGAAGAAACCGGCCCACTTCTTTTCTCTGCGTACCCTGCGCCCTCTGCGTTTTAAGTTCTTTCCGGATCGCAATCCGAAATCCCAAATCTCAAATCAGAACACCCCTTTACCAGGGTCCCACGCCTTCTGCAGCTTACGCGCGACCACTATCTGGCTGATGTGGTAAGCATTGTGAACGTTCTGATGAGCGAGGGGCACATACCAGGGCTCTTCATAAGTCGCCGAAACCTGCTCGCTCAGCTTCTCCTCCGAGATGTTTTTCAGCTCTTCTTCCCACGCGTCCATCACCTCGAAAAGCTTCGCTTTTTCCGCCTCCCAATCCGGCTCGGCCTCACTTAAAAACGTCTCGCTGATCTCGTCTTTGTTCGGATCGAGTTTTTCGCCCCGGTAGCGTTTGAGCCAGCGCTCGTTCCAATAGGCGATGTGAATGACCGATTCGCGGATCGAATGGTCAAGCCCGTCGATCCTCCAAACCGACTGCTCAGCGGTCACGCCGTCGATCGCGTTTTTCAGCGCGACAAACCAGCCGTTTTCCTGATAAGAGGTAGTGAATTGTTCAATTAGAATTGCTTTCATGCTCATATTTTTATTATATGATAAACGATTTATGCTACAGTTTCACTTATGGAAACCATGACTCTTACCATTCATGTTTCGAAAGACACCGGTGCGATCCTGGAAGAGAAAGCAAAGGTCCAGGGCAAGGATGTCAGCGAATATGTCGAGGATCTCATAGAGAAGGAAATCGATAAACCAAAGACCCTGGATGAAATTCTCGCGCCGGTGAGAGAGAGCTTTGCCCAAAGCGGAATGACCGAAGAGGAACTGGATGATCTGATCGAAAATGAGAGGCAGGCGATCTGGGAAGAAAAGCACGGCCGGCCAGAAGCGTAAATGTCCCTCAAATTACCTCGCGTTGTTTTTGACAGCAACGTATTCATCCAGTATTTGTTAAACCCGGCGGGTCTCGCGGGCCGATGCATGAGAACCGTCGAAGATAAGAAGGCGGAGCTATTTGTTTCCAAAGAAATCCTTTACGAACTCGTCAGTGTTATCCTAAGGCCGAATGTCTTCTCGCGTCTTCAGGGTATGACGGAGCCGGGTATCGACGCCTTCGTCGAGCACGTTACGAGTATTTCAAGTCTTATCGACCCCGTCCCGAAAAAATTTACATTACAGCGCGACCCTAAGGATGAAATGGTAATCAATCTGGCCGTGTGCTCTAACGCAAATTACATTGTCAGCCGCGACAACGATCTGCTCGACCTAATGACTGGATACACGGATGAATGTAAAGATTTTCGCCGCCGGTTTCGCGGGCTCAAGGTAGTACAACCGTCAGAATTCCTGACTATTATCGAAGAAGCAAGTAATTCTTAGGATGTAATTCTTCATCCGGAATACTCGGTTTCGACCGCATTCTTAAACCGCGAATCAACACGAATAAGAAAGATATTTTTCCATGTTTTTTGTGTGATTCGTGGTTTCTGCTTATTCCGCTAAATCTATTTATAGAAAGGCATTAAACCAGTTTCTTTGCCCGCTTCACCACATTCTCGACCGTAAATCCGTAATCCTTAAACACATCCTCCGCCGGGGCCGATGCGCCGAATCTATCCACCCCGAGCACATCACCCGCGTCCCCGACATACTTCGCCCAGCCCATCGAAACGCCCGCCTCGACCGCTAAGCGAGCCTTCACATTAGGCGGTAATACTTCCTCCCGGTATTTCGCCGGCTGCGCATCGAAAAATTCCCAGCAGGGCATCGAGACGACACGGGTCGGGATACCCTCGGCGTTCAATTTCTCGCGGGCCTCCATCGTGATCCCCATCTCGGAGCCGGTCGCGATCAGGATCAGCTTGGGGGCAGTCGCTTTACCCGACTTATTCTCCGCCTCGGCCAGGATATAACCGCCCTTGTGCAGCCCCTTGGCATCGGCAAACTTTTTACGGTCGACCAGCGCGCATTTTTGCCTTGAAAAGGCGAACGCGGTCGGGGCGTTGTCGCGTTTAAGCCCCGCGCGCCAGGCCTCGCGGGTTTCATGAGCGTCGCATGGGCGGATCAGCGCCAGGTTGGGAATGGCCCGCAGCGCCGCCAGGTGCTCGACCGATTGGTGCGTTGGCCCGTCCTCGCCGAGGCCGATCGAATCATGCGTAAACACATAGATCGTCTGGATGCGCGAGAGCGCCGCCAGCCGGATCGCCGGACGCATATAATCCGAAAAGGTCTGGAACGTGCCGCCATAAGGAATAACGCTGCCGTACAAGGCCATGCCGTTCATCGTCGAGCCCATCGCGTGCTCGCGGACCCCGAAATGGATATTCCGCCCGTCGTATTTTCCGGCCTCGAAATCGTGCGACGCCTTGATCAGCGTGTTGTTCGACGGGGCGAGATCGGCCGAGCCGCCGAACAGCTGCGGTATCGTTTCGGCGATGGCGTTGATCACCTCGCCGCTGTAGGCGCGGGTGGCCTTGGCCTCGGCGCCGTCGAATTTCGGCAGCGCTTTTTCCCAACCGTCAGGCAATTTACCCGTTCGCGTATCCTTCAAACTCTTACCTAGCTCGGGATACGCCTTCTCGTATTTCTTGATCGCGGCATCCCAGTCTTTTTCGAGTTTTGCGCCCGTTTTTACCGCTTCGCGAAAATGCGCCAGCACTTCCTTCGGTATATAAAAGCTCTTGTCCTCGGGCATTCCAAGATTGCGCTTGGTCTCCCTCACGGCCTCTTCGCCCGGAGCGTCGGAATGCGCCTTGCTCGTGCCCTGCTTCGGCATCCCAAAGCCGATAATGGTCTTGACGCGGATGAGTTTCGGCTTATTTTTTATTTTTTGCGCGTCCTTAATGGCCTTTTCGATCGCCTTGATGTCGTTGCCGTCCTCTACAACCAGCGCATGCCAGCCGATGGCTTCAAACCGCCCGGTCACATCTTCCGAAAAAGCAAGATCGGTTGAGCCGTCGATGGTGATCTTATTGTCGTCGTATAGGTAGATCAGGTTGTCGAGCCCGAGATGCCCGGCCATCGACGCCGATTCGTAAGAGACGCCCTCCATCAGGTCGCCGTCCGAGACGATGGCGTAGATGTGATGATCGATAACCGGGAGGCCCTTCTGATTGAACCGCGCTGCCAGGTGCTTCTGCGCCATCCCCATCCCGACGCCGTTGGCAAACCCCTGGCCGAGCGGCCCGGTCGTGATCTCGACGCCCGGCGTCATAAAATTCTCCGGGTGCCCCGGCGTTTTCGAATGAAGCTGGCGAAATTGCTTGAGGTCGTCGAGAGTCAGGTCATAGCCTGTAAGGTGCAGCAGGCTGTAGATCAGCATCGAGCCGTGGCCCGCCGACAGCAGAAAACGGTCGCGGTTGAACCATTTCGGGTTCTTCGGGTTATGCCTTAGGAACTTAGTCCAGAGTATGTACGCGGCCGGCGCCATGCCGAGCGGCAGGCCCGGGTGGCCGGAATTCGCCTTCTGCACGGCATCGAGCGAGAGCGTGCGGATGGTGTTGATACAAAGCTGGTCGAGATCGATTTTCTTCTTCGTTGCGGTTGTCATTATTTGTTCGGTTTAAATATGTCGTTTATTTTTTGTTTGTATTCAGTGCCGTTTATTACCAGATCGCTGCCGTCGGACATAACCTTCGCCCTCTCAACCGGAACGGCCCAAAATTCCGCCTCGGTTTCGAAAGGTCCCTTTTTAACGGCAAATGTTATCCGTGATAACGGGGCCTTTCTTAAAACCAGGAAATTGTAAACCCTGTTGATAAAAGATAGTTTAAGGGCGCGTGATTCCCGTTCGTTTAATTTGATCGATATAAGCCCGTGCAATTCCGGGTAGTTCGTCAACTCTGAAAGGAAATTATCGAGGAGAAATAAGTTATTTCCGATATTTGCTCGATTTATAATGTAGGAAAAGTAACAGACGATTGGCGGCGGGGCCACGCCGGCGATCTCTGAACCAATTGGGCTGCATTCTGCGGACATCCCGGTGACTTTGACGGTTGCGGTGACATTTGAACCCCCCATGTCCTTTGTTGTCCTGACCTCGATGGTCGCTGTTCCCTGGCCGCTTTCGATCGTGCCGCTTGAGACCCTCCAATCATAGCCGAGCTTACCTGCCTGGCCGTTACCAATACTGGCCGTAAACTTCATCAGATCCCCGCCCATTGTTACCCCGCTCGGGCCGATGACAGTGATCTCCGGACACGGAACGGTCGCCGGTTGCGCATTGATCGTAACGCAAAGGACCGTAAATAATAGTGTGCTGAAGATCAGCCTCATATCTCGATGCCTTTCTATTTCGTCAGGAACAGGGTCCTCATTTTCTGTCTCAGTTCTTCACCCTTGATCAAATTTGATTCATCCATGCCAAAGCCGCTTGTGTTCGCGTCCGGATAAAAGAGCCAAATCTGTGTATCTACTTCAGATTCTCTCTCCGTTATCTTAAATTTGACCCGTGCCGGATCTTGCTTTAACGCGATGATCGCGTCGAGAATCTTTTCAAGATATCGGAGTTTAAAACTTCGTGAATCATTCTTATTGAATCTAACAACCATAATGCACCTAAGGTCCGGGGCGTTCCGGAGCTGGATGTATATATTATCCATTATGGCCTTTACATAGCTTTTTGAAAGATTCCCAAAGCTGTCAGCCGGATGAGGATCGCGGATCGCGTAAATTCCGGCCTCCTCGTAAGCCGTGCCGGAACAATCCGCCGGGAGACCGCTAACCTTCAAGGTCGCCGTGATCGTCGTGTTTCCCATTTCCTGCGTGCTTCGAACATTTATGCTCGATGTTCCCTGCCCGCTCTCGATCGCACCGGCCGAAACCGTCCAACTATATTCGATCTTACTATTCCGATCGGGCGATTCGACATTTGCGGTGAACGTCAGAGTCTCCCCGGCACGCGTTACACCGCTCGGGCCAATGACCGTAATTTGCGGACAATTATTCGCGACGGTTTGCGCGGCTATGCTTAAAGAGCATGCTAGTAGTGCCAGGAAAATAAAAAAAGGCCGGTTCATACCTATTCCGCGATGCTCAACTCAGGGACGTTGTCGTCCTCGTATTTTTCGATCAGGACACCTACAACCTCCATCATAGAAGCCAGGGGATGCGATTCATCCTCACCTACTTCATCGATCAGATCATCCAGAAGCGCGACCAGACGATCGTACTCCTTTTCGTTGTGCGGCACATAGAGTGTATTTGCTAAAGGCATCCAGTTGTTAAGTGTTTGGCTGACGTCAGGATTTTGCATATTTATTCCTTCCAGGCTCCTTCGTCGTACTCGCTATGAGTTAATACGGCGCGGATGTAGATCTTTCTTCGATTATAATGAATTGCGGTTATTAATCGAACCTTATTCCCGCCGATATCAAAAACAGTTAATTTCCCGACTCGATCCGCTGAGGGGAAAGTCGCACGTAATTCCGAAAAGGTAGTGAAATTATTTTGTTTGGTGATACGATACCAATTTGCCAACGCATTTTCGACTTCGGGATGCTTCCGTGCAAATTCATTGAGACGCTTACGCGTGATAATATGCATACCCTAATCAAGGACTAATTTATAAAACTTCTCGTGCCTCTCCCACGCCTTTTTATATAGGGCATGCCGCTTTTTATCGAACTTAAACTCTCGTCCTTTCGGCGTCGGTATCTTTTCTATACTTTCTATTTTGCCAATTGTTTCGAGCGCAAGCAAAACCGCGCCGCGGGAAGATGCCTCGCGCGTGTCGGGAAGTGACATGTTCCGGCCCAGCACATCGGCAATTATCTGCGTCCAGACCGGGGACGCCCGCAGCGCGCCGCCCGAGGCTATCAGGTCGCGGATGCCGGTTATGCTCGCGAGCCTGTCCAGGATCGCGGCAAAGCGATACGCCACCGATTCGAGCGCGGCCTGGGCGATATCGATCGTGTCGGTCGAGGTTTTCAGGCCTAATATCGCCCCGGCAGCGTGCTCGTGGTAACCCGTGCTCCGCTCGCCCGCGAGAAACGGCAGAAATGTAAGCCCGTGCGCGTCGGGCGCGCGTTTCGCTATCTCCGCCTCGGTCTTGTTGTCCTCCTGCGCCAGCCGGAGATTGTCCTTAAGCCAGCGGTAAAGCCCGCCCCCGTCGCTCAGCGCCCCGCCGATGATTACGCGTTTACGGTCGATCCTGTAGCACCACAAGCCCGTGGGAATCCTGTCCGGCACATCGCCCCTATAGGCCACACGCATCGCGCCAGATGTGCCGATCATCAGCGCCGCCTTGTTCTTTTTCACACATCCGGCGCCGATGTTGTTCGCCGCCCCATCGCCGATCGCCGGAAACCATTCCGTGTCTTCAAGTCGCGGCCAGCGCTTCGCAAATTCGTCCGTTAACCGGAATGTATCGGAATCGTTTTCGACTATTTCAGGCAGACGGTCCGAAGTTATATTCAGCGCATCGGTCAAGCCTTTGTCCCACACGCATTTCCTTAAATTGAAAATGCCGGTCCCCGAAGCCATCGAGACGCTCGTTACCGGGCGGCCAAAAAGCCGCAGCGCGACGAGATCGCTGAACGAGAGCCAGGTATGAGTGGATTTGAAGACCTGTCGAAAATCTTTTTGCAGCCAGAGCAATTTGGCGGGCCAGTAACTCGGATGGAAATGCGCCCCGGTCCGGTTGTGAGCACCCGGCTCTTTCTGTAGCGTACGCAGCTCGGGCAAATATTTCGCGGGCCGCGTTTCCGCCCAGCCGAAAACTCGCGTCGTCGCTTTCCCGTCTTTATCGATCCCTACCAAGCTATGCCAGAAGCTCGAGGCCGCCGCGTATTCGATCTTGCCTTTAACCGACCTGGCCTTTTTCAGCACATCGTCGATCGCGCGGGCCACTTGCGAAAAGGCCTCTTCCGCGTCGATCTCCGCCCCGCCGTCTTCGGTCGAAGCAAGCGTCCGCTCGTTTTTTACAAACGTCTCGGGCAGCACATTGCCGTTCGCGTTGTAGAGAGCGGCGCGAACGCTCGATGTACCGATATCCAGTGCTAAAATAAGAGGCGGACTCAATGCAGGTTATGTATTTTTCGGAGAAGTTTTTTAGCCCGGAAGATTTATCCCGAGCACTTTTTTGCACCACCAGCGAAAGCCGACAAAAAGAAATCGCCAGTCCTTGAAGAATTCGGGGGGCCTGCCTTCGAAATAATGCCCCACGAACTGGAGTATCCAGCCGACGACAAACAGGCCGAGCGCGATGCGCCAGAACCCGCCGGCGAAAAAGCACAGCGGTATCATCAGCAGCGAAAGCACGATCATCGGGATACCGAGAGTGTGCGTGATACGGTTGATCGGGTGTTTGTGCCCGTCAGCATATTCCTCGATCCATTCGTCCCAGGTCTTTCCGCCCATCATATGGATTGTTCTCCTTGTGGTATTTAGGAAGATTTTACACTAAAAACTATTTTCTTAGAAGGATGTTGACGGTTAATCCGTCGCCCAGCACTTTTGTCTCCGAAAGCTCGAAACCCTCCAGAAAATCCTGCGGCATAAAGGTGTCCGCGCCTTCAACCTCGACCGGTATCTCGGTGACGATCCACTTATCTATTGCGTCGGCAAAGGTCTCGAAGGTCTTTGCGCCGCCGATAATAAACAGGTCGGTACCGATTTCCTTTGCCAGTTTTAACACCTCTTCCTTACTTCGTAGTAACCGGACGTTCGGTGTTTCCTCTATCTCAGCCGAGCGGCTCAGAATAATATTCAGTCGGTTGGGCAGCGGCCGCCCGATCGATTCCCATGTGTGCGAGCCCATCACGACCGCTTGCCCGGTCGTCGTTTCTTTAAAGAACTTTAGGTCCGCCGGGTAGTGCCACGGCAGCTTGCCGTCTTTGCCGATAGCGTAGTTTTTAGCGATGGCGACGATGGCGATTATGGACATAGTTCGTAGTTCGTGGTCCGTTGTTCGTGGTTAGTAGTTAATGCCGAGCACGTATTGAAATTATCTTATAATGAACCACGAACTACCAACCACGAACGACTAACCAATCCTGGCTCCTTTATAAACCACTATCTCCGACCCCTTAGCCAGCAGCACCGAATACGGCGTTTCATTACCTAAAAACGCGAACTCCGGGCCGTAGGTCTTGCCGAAATCGACATCGATCTTTGCGTCATCGACCGAGAAAAGCTCCCATTTCGGGTGCTCAACCTTGTATTCATCGACGCGGGCGGCGTTCCGCTGCGTGTAGCCCCAGTAATGCTCGATTATAAACTCCCCATGCGAACCCGCGGTCGGTACTCCCATGGAGTCGCCGACGCGAGCGCTCAGGCTGTTCCGGCAGCCGCCGCGTTCCCATGTGTAGCCGACCTCTTTTTCGGTCCGTGTATGCGTCATCCGCCATGGCTCGTACGGTTCTCCGTAAAAGACGCGCGCTATAAAGCAGATGGCCCAGCGGGGCACGATCTCCTTTACAAAACATACGGCCCGGCGGGTCTCGCCCAGAATCTCTCGCTTTACATAATAGCGCAGATTTACCTCTTCGAAATTAACGTGAAAAGGGACCGGAACACCCATCACGCGCGTATCGCGGAACATAAATCCTACCAAGCTGACAAAACACCGGCCGTCGTCCAGATCCAGGTCGGTCCCGCGGGGCACCCGCGCGGCGAGCAGCGATGGATCGACCTCGTAGTTGGCCATGATCAGGTCTTGCCACTTAGCTGTCAGGAATTTTCTCATACGAAGAAATTTAACAGGGATGGACAGGATAAACAGGATAAAAAGCTTCTATTTATAATGAAATCTTTTGAATTCGGGTGACCCATCCTGCTCATCCTGTCTATCCTGTTCGAATTCTCTCTGTTCGTGGTTCCAGTTCTTATAGAACTATTCTCTTATCCCCCGCCCTTCGCGTCACCCGCTCGCGGTCGAAGTATTCGAGCAGCGGTATAGCGTATTTCCTCGAGATACCCGCGATCTCCTTAAACTTCGGCACGTCGATCAGCCGGTCCGGCGTTCCCGCGACAAAAGCCTTCACTTTTTCGACAAGCAATTCGATCTCCGGCTTACTGAAATAAAAGTCTTCCGTTATTTTAACCAATTCCCCTTGATTCAAAAGCAGTTGGAATATCTTCCGCCCGTGCGCCGGTTTCAGTCCCGTCCCGGCCACGGCCAGGTCCAGTGCTTCATCGATTTTTGGGGCCTCCAACTTCGCCTCGGCATAGAGCTTTCGCAGCCGTTCCAGCACAAGATTCTCTTCCCCTGAGATCTCGATGCTGTGGGCGGCCAGCCATACATGGCCCTTTTCACGGATGATCTTTTCCTTCCTTTCAAGCGAATAAAGCACCTCTATGAAAATATCCAGGTGCACGTGACGGAAGATTTGTTCGCGCAGCGTTTCGAGCGGTATGCCTTTAGCCAACGGTTCGCGCTTGTGATGGGCCTCGATCTCGGCGAGCGTCTTCTCGCTCAGCCGGGCGAAATGAGGTTGCGAAATGAAATGAATGAAATCATCGCCCGTGAAGACGACCAATCCGTAAACAAGCGCGGCGCCCAACGCGGCCTGCAAGGTCACGCTCTCCCAACCGGTCAGCGCCTGAAGCTCGGCGCGGGTTGCTCCTCGTTCACCTTCCCGGTCCAGAAAGGTGCTGATTAGGTCCGGCGTCTTCTCCCGCCATTTTATAAGGTCCGTGAGAAAAGCCCGGGCCGCGGCCGTTTCCCGGCCCCGGTGCCGTTTTGCGAAGGCGTCTAGTATCCGGCCGCCCGCGATCGTGGCTTGCGGCGAATAGCTGCGGATAATAAACGTATCGCCCGGCAGCGCTATCACCGCCGTTTCGAGCCGCAATTGCGCCAGGCCCCTGCCGCCCGGTTCGATCTCGCCTCCTTCCTCAAGGACCTGCACCCGCGCCAGCGCCTCGACCGTGCCGATATGCACCCTTACCCGCTGCCGCGATCTCAGTGCCTTCTTCGCATCCTCCAGCACCTCGATCTCGGCGTCAAAGGCCTGCGTCGGGCGCAGGGCGCCTTTTTCGCACAGCACCATACCGCGCTCGATCTCCGCGTGATCGATACCGCCGAGATTTACCGCCGCGCGCTGGCCAGCATAGACGGTCTTGACCGCCTTCCGGTGCGCCTGGACCCCGCGGACGCGCACCGCTCTCCCCGCGGGCATGATCTCCAGCTCGTCGCCCTCGGTTATCTCACCCGCCAGCAGCGTGCCGGTCACGACCGCGCCAAAGCCTTTTACGGTGAAGCTCCGATCGATCGGAAGGCGCCTTACCTGCTCATCTTCCCGCAGCGGCAGCGAGGCGGAGATCCCGATCAGGGCCTGTTTTATTTCCTCTATTCCCTCGCCCGTTTTTGAGCTTGCAGCCACGACCGGCGCCCCCCCCAGAAAAGAACCGGCGACGAGCTCGGCCACTTCGAGCCGGACAAGCTCGAGCAATCCCTCATCCACCAGGTCGCTTTTCGTGATCACGACCATGCCCGCACGCGTTTCCAGCAGGCGGCATATCTGAAAATGCTCTCGCGTTTGCGGCATCACGCCCTCATCCGCCGCGACCACCAGCATTACGATATCGATCCCCCCGACCCCGGCGAGCATATTCTTGACGAACCGCTCGTGCCCGGGCACGTCGACAAAACCGATACGCACGTCACCGAGGTCGAGCTCGGCGAAACCGAGATCGATCGTTATACCACGCTGTTTTTCTTCGGGAAGGCGGTCGGTGTCCGTTCCGGTCAACGCTTTTACGAGCGCCGTTTTACCGTGATCGATATGGCCCGCGGTGCCGGCAATGACATCCATATTAGAGTTGCCATTCTATCATGCCAATTTGGGATTTGGGACCTCTCGATTTGGGATTTGGGATTTCGGATTGCGGATTTGAAAAATGCCGCCGGCGATTAAAAGCCTCATACGGAGCGCTGTTCTACCGTGTTTCGGGTGTTTCAGCGTTAGGGAGGTACCGGGTGTTAGACTTGTTTCAGGTGTTTCAAGCGTTCAAGGTCTAAGAACCAAGTCCAAGGTCCCTAGATTAGTCTTCAAATCCCAAATCCGAAATCCGAAATCCCAAATTCACTTGGCCCAGCAAGGCCGGTCGCTATTATTGACCTTGTAATCCGGCATGGCGGATACCGTCCAACTTCCGTCCTCATGGCGGGTCGCCGCTACATCGAAATTGTTGGTGACCTTTTCCGATGACGGCTTCACGACGAGAGGCTTATCGACTATAACCTGCGCGGCATAATAAGTTTTACAGTAAAACGACTTCATTTCCTTCAAATCGCGCTTTTCGGTGGCCGCCAGGTGGTTGCGCACGGCATCTTCCATTCCCGCCGGGGTGCGGACCTCGTCGCCGGTATCGGGAAGGTAAAAATACATGCCGACCGTAATCATTACGAGTACGACGACCGCAATGACCGCAAATGTTTTTAAGTACCGGGTCTTGCTTTTTTCGGTACCGTCGAGGGTGGCGAATAATTCATCTTTGCCAAATGCCATGGTTTTTGCCTCCAGCTGGATTGGCGTTTCGTTCCGGGAACCTTAAATTTATCCCGAAGACCGATTTTTTTCAATTATTTTTTTACCGGAAGGGTCGGTAGTTCATGGTTAGTGGTCGGTGGTTCGTTGTTAATTGTCCGAGTTTTCAGTTATTCCTACCGACTACGAACTACAAACTACGAACTACGAACTACAAACTACGAACCACGAACTACGAACCACGAACTCAATGAACTCTTCCTAGCCTTTGGGGAAAATCTTCAAAATTATATAAAGAAAACCCGCTGGAACGGCCACCGAGGCGAATACGATCAAAATTGAGCTAAGCGCCGAAAATCCCCATACCTTGCGGCCGGCGTCCATTTTAAAGAGCTTGAGCAGCAGGCGTTTTACCAGCATCAGAAAGATCGGCGGAAAGATGAACACCAGCACCGTACCGACCCATATAATAAATTCCTGCGTTTTCGCGTTTTTGACCGGCTCGAACGTCAGCATCAAAAGGATGAGGATTATTACGAAAACCACGAACCAACCGATAAAGAAGCCGAGGAGATTGGAGGACACTGTAAAGCTGAGCGCCCTGGCGAACTCGGCCCAACCGCGCTTTTTCAGCCAGAAGGCCTCACCGAAAGTAAATCCCCAAAAGATCAGGAAAAAAATAATAACGGCGAGCCATTGGATCGTATCGGCTAACATAAGTTTGCTGGGTGCTTGAAGATTTCGGCTGAAGCCGACAAATCCGGTATCATTTTAATCGTTGGCTAAAGCCAACGGCAATTTATTACGAGCGCGAAAAATCTATCAAACCACGAAACAACGCGAAACACCACCGAACGTGTATTGTTCGTGATATTTCGCGTTACCTCAAGTTACCCTATTTTTTACCGTCCAGGTAGTTCTTACCGAAGCCTCAGCAAGCTCTCTACCGAGATGTCCTCGTCGATCTCATCCCAGCGGATACCCAGGCCGCCGCCGATCAGCTGCCAATTTTTCCTTTCGCGGGCCGTGGCCTTTTGCAGGCGCGGAAACCAATCGAGCGGCGCGGCGATCTCGCGGCCATCCTTTAATGTCACGTGAAGCATGTCCGTGGGAAATTCCACGTCTATTGCGAGAGGTTCTACGTCGGTGCCTAAAATACTCATCGATATCTCCGAAATTTTGATCTTCTTGTTTTAAAGATACAAAAATTCGGGGATTATAAGCAAATTGCCGAAATCCAGGTAAAGGTCAGTTTGAGCCGAATGTTAGCTTCGATATGGCTTTAGCGCGAGATCGGTTAATTGAATTTAATAAAATTATTAATCCCGGAGGGATTTATCGGTAATAGCCCAGCGATTTATCGCTGGGTAATAGTGAAAACCAATTGTAGTTCCGTAGGAACGACTGGAAATATCCTAAACATAACTAATCGAAAACATACCGTTCGTCGTAATCGATCCCGTGACGTTCCAGAAATTCAATGAACTCGGTCTTAAAATCCATCTTTTCATGATGTCTGGCCTGATTCTTAATATAAGATTCGGTTCTTTGAATATCTCCTATTCCGATCGTGAAGGACCCATAACCCTCCTGCCATTCGAAAATGCGTTGTTCGGGAAAGGTCTCGTGTATCCATTTCGAAGAACCTCCCTTAATAAGCTGCAGTGCTTTGGAAATAGATAACGTTGAGGGGAGTGAAAGTAATAGATGCATGTGATCAGAAATGCCGCCGGCTGTGTAGAGTTTCATTTTATTCTCGCGAGCAATACCGCCCATGTAGGGATAAAGTCTGCCCGCAAGTTCCGGCGTTATAAGATTCTGTCTTTGCTTGGTGCTGAAGACGCAATGATGAAGCTGGCTGTTATATGTGTGAGACATATTTATTTAAGGTGTTGCGGGGACTGATGTGAAATCCCAGCAATTAGTCGAGCAGGATCTATTATTAATCCCGGAAGGATATCTCGTTAATAGCCCAGACATTTATGGCTGGGCACGGTTGAGTAAAAACGTCATAGTTCCGTAGGAACGAATGAATTATTATTATTTCCAAACGGATAAAATATTCACGGGATTTCTGCCGTCTCTACGAGACTGCCAATTCGTTAGACCGCATTCCCAGTGCTAAAGCACTGGGCTATTACCGTCAATCCCTACGGGATTTTTCAATGCTATCGGAGTTTCTCTCCCTACGGGATTTTCACGGCTACCGGAATTTCTCAAAAATCGGACGCGTACACCCCTTTTCCAATCAACCTACTAACGCATTCATCTAACGCTGCCATCGACGTCACCCGGCAGGACCCGCCTTTCCCGGCCTTGCCCAACCAACGACAAGAGGTTGTTCCGTGGAACTAAAGCAAGGCCGCGAATTTTGGGTCCTGCCGGGTGCGCCGAAGACCAAGGAGCATCGAGAGCGTGATAACAATGCCCTTTGGTCGTTCCGCCTCATCGGATATCCGGTCTTAGCTCGAAATGGGGAGGAGCGCGTTGGCTGGCGCCTTCGGCCTCCTCCCCGCGAACGGCAGCTCCCACACAACCGTTCGCTTTCCCACGTTGCCATCAACTCGCACCTTCGCCCGCGTGTTGGCTTCATAAAGAAGTGTCCCCAGTGCAGTCTGGCACCTGCTCACACGAACATCGGCCAGGAGTCTATGTCAGAAACAATAATATTTATAATTCAACAATATGTCAAGTACAATTTGATAAATAATTGCTTTGCTCAAAAACTGCCTCTGCGGCGTTTTTTGATAGGAAAAATTCATATCTTCCAAGAAAGGCTCCAAAATATTGCGCGGGCTTATTACCTGAAACAAGAACCGGCATTTTATACGACTATTATCCTCGTGATAAAATACGCGGTGCCAACAAAATCTTTGACAGTCAGAATGCAATTGAAACCACTAAAGAGTAATTCCAATTGAGTAAATTTGCGCTTTACGTTCAAGTAAAGTGGGCGTATTTATCAAGTTTGCAAATCATACCTCGTCACAGAGGTATCGGTCAAGGAAAAAAAGGTATCTGTTTAGGAGGAAACTTCTAAATGGGTACACCACAACTGGATAAGCCAAAAAGAATGGGTGAAAAGGTGCGTGCAATCCGTTTAAGATTAGGGCTGACTCAACAGCAGATGTTCGAACAGCTTGTCGATCACGGCGCTAAAATTCACGTTGGATATATCGGATTGTACGAGATCAACGAGAGAATCCCGACCCTGCTTGTAACGCTGGCCTATGCGCGGGCTGCCGGAATTTCAACTGACTATTTGATTGATGACAAGATGGAGTTGCCGGGTTAACCTGATGGGAACCGTTTCACGACCAAAACCACAATATCTTGCCGGGGAACTATTGCAGATAAGAAAATCTCTCGATCTTTCTCAAAATGAGATGCTTGAGAAGTTGGGAATTAAAGATAGTCATTTCAGAAGTAATCAGGCTGTTTCCAGTCGTTCCTACGGAACTACAATTGGTTTTCACTGTTACCCAGCCATAAATGGCTGGGCTATTACCGATAAATCCCTCCGGGATTTAATAATACCTATTGTTATCTGACACACCACGGGATCGATCATGACGAACGATCTGGTTTCGATTAGGTATATTGGCGCTTTTTTAATTGTAAAATTAAGTTTTTCGACGATCGGCCGCGCTCCCGATAAACTTGATTGCGGTTGGAAGAACCCGGTCGCTACCGCTCGCGGTTCTGACCGTCACGCAAGCGTCCCAAAGGGCGTTTCAACGTCCTTCTCAAGCTGCTTTAGCTAAAGCTGTTTTTGGGTAAGGACGCTAAAGCGCCCTGGCGATTCGTTGCGCGTCGATACCACGCCGTAAACGACGTGGCTAATGGCCGCGCCAAGGGCGCGGGAAGACGGCTGAAGCCGCCTATCAATGCGGATTTGCGGATTGCGGATTGCGGATTGAAGAGTCTGCCGAGTCGGAAGTTTGAACGCTGCGCGTTCAGTGCGGACAGGCCGTCCGCGCTCCCGGTAAACTCAATTTCGGATTTGGGATTGCGGATTGCGGATTTGAAGAAATCTCACTATCCACGTTGAGCAATTCGCCCTTACTGACGTGCGGGCTTCTGCATTCGGCTTCCGACTTTGGACCTTACGTCCCGTCCTCTTCGTACTGCTCAAGCTTTCTATATAACGTCTTCCGGCCGATATTCAGGAGCTTGGCGGCGCGGGATTTGTCGCCGTTGGTGTAGTCGAGGGTGGCGGTGATGACGTGCTGCTCGACCTCGTCCATTGAGCTCGGCAGCTCGATCTCGATGCCTATCGAGCGCCCTTCGCCGGCCGCCCTGGCTCGCTCCTGCCTAGCCTGGGCAAAGGCCGCGAACGCCTGCTGGCTGACCGCCTCGGGCAGGTCGTCGAGCTCTATCTGCCGGCCCGACGCGATGATCACCGCCCGCTCGATGGCATTCTCGAGCTCGCGAACGTTCCCCGGCCATTCGTAGTTGACCAGCGCCCGCATCGCCTCTTTCGAAATGCCCGACACAAAGCGCCCGGTCTTCTCCTTGTACCGCTCGAGAAAGTGGAAAACGAGCAGATTGATATCCTCGATACGCTCGCGGATCGGCGGCAGCGTGACCGGGAATACCGACAAACGATAGTACAGATCTTTGCGGAACCGCCCTTCGTTGACGGCCCTGGCCAGGTCCATATTGGTCGCCGCGACCACCCGGACGTCCGTCTTTACAACGTCTTTACCCCCGACCCTCGTCAGCTCGCCGTCCTGCAGGACCCGCAGCAGCTTGACCTGCGATTGAAGCGGCATCTCGCCGATCTCATCGAGGAACAGCGTACCGCCGTCGGCCTCTTCAAAGCGGCCCTGGCGTTGCGCGCGGGCATCGGTAAAGGCGCCCTTCTCATGGCCGAAGAGTTCGGATTCGAGCAGCGTCTCGGGGATGGCCCCGCAGTTTATTTTTATATACGGTTTATTTTCACGGCCCGAATTGTAATGAATGAGGTTCGCGAGCAGCTCTTTGCCGGTCCCGGATTCGCCCTGTATCAATACGGTCGTATTGGTATCGGCCACATTCAGCGCCAGCTCGATCGCCCGGCGGATGGTCGGCGCCTGGCCTATGATCTCGCTCTGCCGCTGGTGGAGCTCGCTCTTGAGCCGCATCACCTCGGCCGAGAGCTGGTCGCGCTCCAGGGCGGTGCCGATCTGGTCGGCGATCCCCTCGACGAGGGCGGTCTCATGCTCGGCGAAAACGCTGTCGCGCTCCTTGCCCCAAACGAACCCGAGGATACCGAAAGCCTGGTCCCCGACGTTTACCGGCGTAACCAGCGCGGCCTTTCCGCCAAGCTGGGTCGTAAATATCAGGCGGATGGCGAGCGGCAGCTGCTTATCTACGAGATGGAGCGTCTTGCCGTCGCGGAGGATGTCGCCGATTGCCGGGAACGGCTCGATATTGAGCGATTTCCCGTAGGAATCGATCATCTGCAGAACCTTGCTCGGTTTGATCCCTTCGGCCGACTTGAACGAGGCCAGCGAGATCTTTTTCCCCGATTGGTCGAGCACGCCGAGCGCCCCGTAATCAGCGCCGACAAGGGCGATGGCCCGCTCCAGCACGCGCGCCGAAACTTCCTTGAAATCGGAGTGCGAATTGAGCGTGTTGGCTATCTCGAGCAGGGCGTTGGTGCGCGTTGTCTCCTGCTCCTGGGCGACGTACATGCTCGTGTATTGGTAGCCCACGGCCAGCTGCCGGGCGATGGATTCGAGAAAGGCTACTTCCTCATCCAGCCACTCTCGCGGTGAATGGGTATCGTGCAGCCCGAGCAGGCCCATCACCTTTTCTTTGAATATGATAGGGATGATCAGAAGGGAGCGCGTCTCGAGCGCTTTAGCGAAGAATTTGAGCGTTTTGTCCTTGGCTTTGGAGGTATCGTTGATGCGGATCGGCTTGGTCAGGTCGTAGCGCTCGGCCATTTTCTGGACGTCGATCGGAATGGCCGTCCCCTCGCTTTTCGGCACCGAGCGGTCCTTGCGCCACTCGTGGCTGATGCGCAGTTCTTTTCCCTCGATAAGCTGGAGCAGGTCGCACCGGTCGGCCTCGAGCATGCGCCCGATCTCGGAAACGATCACGTTCAGAAACCGTTCGAGGTCGATGTTTGTGGGCAGGTCGCGGGCGAGGCGGTCGATGATGCCCTCGCGGGCCTCGTGCATTCTGATCTTACGTTCAAGGGAGAGAGATTCCGGGCTGTCGAGCTCAATTTTCATAACCATAAAAATAACTTACGGTTAAATTTGCGCCCTGAACGAGGGAATGTCAAGTTGACACAGATCGACAGCGTGATGTGTATTTTCGAATCACTTGTTTAAGGGGGTTGAGAGCGATTTTTCGATAATTAAGGGATGTATCGAAATCGCCGAAATGCGCGTTCGGCCAAGTTAAATAGACAGATATCTCTTCAGCACGGGCTGTAAAACATTAAAATCAAGCGGTTTATCGATAACGTCGTTGCAGCCCGCCTCAATAGCTTTTTTGTAATACGTATGGCCTTGGGCGGTGACGGCGATGATCGGGAGCTTGCTCCCCGCTCCGGATTCGCGGATCTTGCGCGTCGCCGTCAGCCCGTCCATGAGCGGCATGGAAATATCCATCAGAACGAGGTCCGGAAGCTGGTCTTTTACGGCTTGTACAGCCTCGTAACCATTAGAGGCTTCGGCCACCTGGCAACCGTAATGCTCCAGCAAAAACTTCAAAAACTGCCGGCTGTCCTCGTAATCTTCGACCACTAAAACTTTCATACCCATGATCTGCACCTTACTTTCTTCACACTCCAATCGCAGGATGCATCGAACCGATTCGATACATTCCACTATCTTTACGCAACTTCGGTGCCACGTGCGCTAGCGCACATTCGAAAAGTCGAGAATAAGTCTAGACAGTCCAGGAAGTCTGGAAAGTCTGGGAAGTGGGAACGGGCGGTCAATCAAAATAGAAGCGCAAGTAAGAAGGATTTTGATCCGGTAGGGAGTTCCGTAATAGCCCAGCGATTTTATCGCTGGGTAGAGTTGTGCAAAGGATCCAAAGTTCCGTAGGAACGGCTGAAGAATACCAGCCGTCTCTACGAGACTAATAATTTAAGGCTGACGTAATCCCAGCGATAAATCGCTGGGCTATTTTCACGTTGGTCCCTCCGGGACGGATGACGAAAAACCGCTTCGATGGAGAAAATTAAATTGACCAACCAGGAAGCCGGCAAAGAAGGATCTCCTTCCCCGACTTTCTCGACTTCTAGTGTACGTGCTCCGATGCCGGCTTCGTGGGCGGCTTGACCGTTGGTTTTACCGGCGGTTTTGTGCCGGACGGGGTCGCCGGCGGAGGGGGGTTGCTGCCATCGGGCGAACCTTCGGGGGTC
>Ga0190272_10000580_pt1 | contig 18812 bp, 11 predicted proteins | sample Popmic504T_FD_133746 | JGI IMG/M metagenome (GOLD analysis project Ga0190272, IMG submission 133746) | Populus adjacent soil microbial communities from riparian zone of Shoshone River, Wyoming, USA - 504 T | ecosystem: Environmental > Terrestrial > Soil > Riparian zone | place: USA: Wyoming... | reverse complement strand
GCAGCCTCGTTCACGAGGCTTCCCCGAAGGGCAATTAGCCACGTGCTTTAGCACGTGGTCTGCGGTCACGACGATTGTTTAGGGCGTTTTAACGTCCTTACCAGACCGCTTAGCTATGGCTAAAGCCACGGCGCTGAAGCGTACAATTGTTTGTTCGCGGGAAAGACGGCTGAAGCCGCCTGTAAAAAGCAAAACACCTACTTTAACTTCAAAGCAAGACCTGACCAATGGATACCTACCAACCTTTGAGCTTGACCTTTCATCAAAACTGGGCGTATTATTAGTGTTTGTCTTTTAAGGGACATATTTATAACAAGGGGGTTATATAGAGCAATGAAACCAGAAATACATCCGAATTATAACGAGATCACCGTGGCTTGCGCTTGCGGGCACAGCTTCAAAACGCGCTCCACGATGGGTGAGGACCTGCATATCGAAATTTGTTCGGAATGCCACCCGTTCTTTACCGGTAAGCAGAAATTGGTCGATACCGCCGGACGCGTTGACCGCTTCAACAAGCGTTATGCTCGCGGCGCCGCACCTGCGGAAGTAAAATAGATCACTTTATACAGTGAAAATATTTACCAGCCAACATTAGCCGGAAAAATTTAGACGCCGACGCTTTAGCGCCGTTCGCTACAGGTGTAGTAAAATACGCCCGCGATAGGTGAAAAAAGGTCGGCGTTAGTTCTTTTATAGATCTCAGGTCATTAGTGGACAAACTTTTTACCGTCGATTGGCAAGCAGTGTTCGTCCCGCACGAGTCTCTTCTCGAGATCTTTATCCGCGGCACGATAATGTTCTTTGCAATGTACACGCTCCTTCGAGTGTTTCGCCGGCAGTCGGGACAGGTCGGGATCGCCGATCTGCTGGTCATCGTGGTCATCGCCGATGCCGCGCAGAACGGCATGGCCGGTGATTCCAAATCGGTTACCGAGGCCATTCTTCTTATCACCACCATAGTGATATGGGATTGGTTTTTCGATTGGCTCGGCTTCAGATCGACGTTCTTTTCACGCATTCTCGAGCCGCAGGGCCTCGTTCTTGTAAAGAACGGCCGGATCATACGGCGCGATATGGAGAGGGAGTTGATCAGCGAGGAAGATCTTATGAGCCAGCTTCGCCAGCAAGGTATAGAAGATCTTTCCGAAGTAAAACAGGTTATTCTCGAAAGTAACGGCCATTTCAGCGTAATTACAAAAAATAACGGTAAACAAAAACAAGCGAGCAACAAAAAGTCTAAATAAACCGTCAATACACAGTTATGAAAAAGAAAATGTCACCGCGAAAACTTACCTTTCTGCACACGATATTTGCGCTCGAACGCGACCTGATCGTCGGCGGCCAGGCTGTGATGGAAGGCGTCATGATGCGCACCCCGAGCGCGTATGCGATCGCCTGCCGTAAATCCGACGGTACGATCGTAAAAACTTCCGAATCGCTGCCCAAGCTGAGCGATAAGTATAAATGGCTGAATATCCCTGTTCTTCGCGGCGGCGCCACTCTTATCCAGTCGATGGCGCTGGGCGTTAAAGCTCTGAATTTTTCGGCGAAGGTTTACGAGGACGATCTGAACGCCAGAGAGGAACTCGCAAAAGAGAACGTATTGGCGACCGAGGCTGTTCTCGCCGAGGGAACCGCGGATGAGAATTTTCTGAAGGCGCCGGTCAAGGTGATCATGCCCGAAGAGAAAAAGCCGGCGAAAAAGGCCGCGCAGTCGGCCGGGGCGGTCGGTTCGATAATCTTTGCCCTCGGGTTTAATATCCTGCTTTTTGTCGCGGCGCCGCTGCTGCTCACAAACATACTCTTTATCGGGCTCGGATGGGCCGAGGCGCCGCTTATTCCGGCCGGGGCCGGTATTTGGGAAACCGTTCTTGCCTATGTTTGGAAGATCAAACTCGATTCATTATCTCTCTGGATCGCATTTAATCTTATCGACGGGCTTATCCGAATGGTCTTTTTCGTGATCATGATCTTCTCAATGTCGTATTTGAAGGACATCCGGCGCATCTTCGAATACCACGGCGCCGAGCATAAAACCGTTTTCACGTGGGAAAAAGGTCTCGACCTTACCCCGGCCAACGCTATCCTGCAGAAACGCCAGCACCCGCGCTGCGGCACGTCTTTCCTGATGGTCGTAATGCTTGTGGCGATAGTTTTGTTTTCGGTAATTAATTTCGATTACATGGCTCTAAACCTGGTGGTCCGAATCGCGCTGATGCCGCTGGTTGCCGGACTTTCCTACGAGATCATCCGTTATGCCGCCAAAAAAGAATCGAGCGCGGTCTTCAAACTGATGACGGCGCCCGGCCTCTGGCTGCAGAATATCACCACCCAGGAACCCGACGAGGAGCAGCTCGAAGTAGCCATCGAGGCCCTCAACGAATCCTTAAAGCTCGAACCCCAAACGCAGCCCCAGCCTGCTTAGCCCTGATCGTGTTTTTTTAGAAGCGGAGCAAGATGATTCTTGCTCTATTTTTATTTAATTCGCGATTTTTAAGGAGCTAAATCATGTTAGAGAAACTTGCACAGATAGAAAAAAACTACGAGGAACTGACCGAACAGATCTCATCGCCTGAGATCATGTCGGATATGAAAACCTATGCGCGCGTGATGAAGCAGCACAGCGACCTGGGCGAGCTCGTCGAGAAAATACGTGCCGTCCGCAAAATGCAGGAAGACCTGCAGGGCGCTCGCGACATTGTCGAAGCGGCCGATGACGATGAAATGCGCGAGCTCGCGGGGCTCGAGATCGTCGAGCTGGAAGAAAAATTAACCGCTGCCGAGGAAGAATTAAAAGTACTTCTTCTGCCGAAAGATCCGAATGATGAAAAGAACGTCATTCTGGAAATACGCGCCGGAACGGGCGGTGACGAGGCAACGCTTTTCGCTGCCGAGGTGCTTCGGATGTACGCGCGGTATGCCGAGCGGCAGGGCTGGAAGATGGAAATTCTGGAAACTTCGGATACGGGTGTCGGGGGTATCAAAGACGCCACGGCCGTGATAGAGGGCGATAACGTTTACTCCAAGCTGCGTTACGAATCGGGCGTTCACCGCGTTCAGCGCGTACCGCAAACCGAAACGAGCGGCCGTATTCATACCTCGGCCATCACGGTTGCCGTCCTCCCGGAAGCCGAGGAGGTCGACGTCCAGATCAACCAGAACGATCTCCGGATCGATACTTTCTGCTCATCCGGGCCGGGCGGGCAATCGGTAAATACGACCTATTCGGCCGTGCGGATCACGCATCTGCCGACCAACGTGGTCGTTTCGATGCAGGACGAAAAATCGCAGATCAAGAATCGCGAAAAGGCCATGCGCGTTCTCCGCGCGCGGCTCCAGGAGCTCGAGGAACAAAAACAGCACGATGCTCTTTCTGCCGAGCGAAAATCCATGGTCGGCAGCGGTGACCGTTCGGAGAAAATTCGCACCTATAATTTCAAGGAAAATCGCGTCTCGGATCACCGGATCGGCCTTACCGTTCACCAGCTTGAGCTGGTAATGGAAGGCCAGCTCGATGAGTTTATCGAGAGTTTGACCACGCATTACCAGACGGAAAAATTAAAAGCGGAATCGGTTTCCGCCTGACTGATCGAGAGCTGTCAGAGATTGATTGCAGAGCTTCAGTTGAGGGCGGGAAAACAGAATCCCGTAGGGATTCGCCGGTAATAGCCGAGCGATATCGCTGGGGATTATCGAATCAGGTGTTAAGAGTCTCGTAGAGACGGCTGAAATTACAGCCGTTCCTACGGAACTTACATGTATATCCAACTTCCCCCAGCGATAAATCGCTGGGCTATTTTCGGGCGGTTCCTCCGGAACCATGCCGTTCGATCGGAATGTTGCTTTGAACTGGTTAATCCGAAATGCCTGTCACCAGACTATATCTAATAAGACACGGACAGTCGGCGGGAAACGCCGAGGGGCGTTTTGGCGGGCATAGTGCAACGCCGCTTTCGGACCTCGGCCGCGAGCAGGCCCGGCTTACCGCCCAGGCGCTGGCCAGGGAGAATATTAGCGCTATTTATGCGAGCGACCTGCTCCGCACGATGCAAACCGCCGAACCGCTCGCCGAGCTTCTGAACATTCCGGTTGTGGCTACACCCGCCTTTCGCGAGCGTCATGTCGGCGTGCTCGAAGGCCTGACCTTCGATGAATCCAAAGAAGCGCATCCGCGTGACTATTACGCCCTGGTCAACCGCAATATCCATCACGTTATAACCGACGGCGAGAGTTACCGCCACCTCCTGCGGCGCGCAACCGCCGAGCTTCGGGATATTTTGCGGACCCACCAGGGCGAGAAAATAGCCGTTTTCTCGCACACCGGCGTGATCTGTTTTTTGACCCTCAACCTGATCGGCGCCATTAATCGCCATACGAGACAAACTCCGTGGCTCGTTACGTCGAATTGCGGCATCAACCGCTTCGAGATCCGCGGCCGCAACAACGTTCGCGTAATGGCCATGAACGACACTCGCCACCTGATCCACATTACCGGAAACGACGCCTTCGCGGCGCGGTAGTCCATTTCCCAAATCCGCAATCCCAAATCCCAAATGGAAAAGGCCGAAGCCCAGATGGGCCCCGGCGCTCGATGCCCGTCCGGATGGAATCGAAGCATTTCCATCCAAACGAACAAAGTTTTTAACTTGCTAGAAGTCGAAACGTCCGGCAAATTGAACAATTCTCGCGGCGCCCGCCGTCGTCGACAGCCCGTAACCCGGGTCAGTGACGTCGGTGATCGGAACCGAGAGATTTACGTTGTTAAATAAATTAAAGAAGTCGGCTCTCATCGTAAAACGCATCTTTTCGTTGATCGGAAAACGTTTGATAAGGGAGAAATCGAACTTCGAGAATTTCGGCCCGCGGAACGTGCTGCGGCCCACGGTACCCAGGAACGGGGCGCCGCCCAATATCGTGCATCCCGATATCGACGCCGGGTTGTTCGGGTCATTACCTACACACGGGGAACCAGTAAAAAGCGCCCGGTCCGGCCCCGTATATATCCGGTCGTTAGCCTGGGTATGGTTCGAAGAAAGCCTGTCGTCCCGTGTATTGAAACTGGCACGCCCGCTCAAACCGGTACCCTGGACATCCACGCCGTTAGCGAAGATGCTGATCGGATAACCCGTCTGACCCTGGAAAATACCGGAGATCACCCAGTTGCCGAGCAGCTTGTCCCTGAGACTGCTGCCCCTGAAGAACGGCATCTCGTAGATAAAGTTGAATACAAAGCGATGTCTTGCATCGAAGCTCGAATCGCCGCGCTCGGCATAAAGTCCGCCGATATAACCCGAAGAATCACGCGGCAGGCTGCGGTCGCCGGCGCCCGTATTCAATGCATCCGGGGCGTCATCGATCGAATGTCCCCAGGTGTAATGTGCCTGGAGCTGGCCGAGACCGTACTTCGAATTGGTCAGCGTCTTTGTGATGCGAAGCTGCATCGCGTTGTATTCCGAATTACCGGTCGAAAGGTTCATTGATGACAAGGCGCCTTGTCCGAAGGCGGTATTCAGCGAACCACGAAGGTAATTCGTTCTCAAGCTCGAGCTCGTCACAAAACTGGTCCCCGTCAGCGCGTTTCGGCGAGCAATGCTCGTCATCGTCGCGTTGATCACCCGCAGCAGGTGCACGCCCTTGTTGCCGACATAGTCCGCTTCGATCAGAAAATCTCCACCGAGATCTCTCTGAAAACCGAGATTCCAGGCCTGGCTGCTCGGCATGTCGAGAGTTCGCTGGAGCTGGTTGTTCCCGCTGGTCGGGAATAGAAGGACTGACAACTCGTCTCCGTTATTGGCCACGTTCGTAGGCGCTGCTGTTCCCAGGCGGGTTACGTTATCGAGGGTATCCACCGGGAATTCCGAAATGCTCAGCGAAAACGGCGGATTAGCACTCGTATTGCTAAAGAGATTCGTGAATACGCGGTCATAAAAAATGCCGAATCCTCCACGGATCGAAGTCTTCCCCGGCCCTCCGAAAACCTTGCCCAGCAAGCCGTCCTTAAAACTCGGGCTATACGCGAATCCCACGCGCGGGGCGAAGTTATTCTTGTCCGCTTCCCAAAGCGGGATGTCCGGGTTGTCGGAATTCTTACCAACGGTGATGAACTCGAATCCGCCGGCCGGTGTCGGGAGGCTCGGGTCACTATTTACAAGGTTCGAGAGAAGCCCGTCCTTTTCAAAGGGCGCGGTGTTGTAATCGTACCGCATCCCCAGATTGAACGTCAGGTCCGAACGGACACGCCACGAATCCTGTACAAAAAACCCGTATTCATTTGTCCGGTAGCGTCTGTTGTCGTTCTCGACACGCGCCCCGGCCTTATTGAAGAATTGGGTCTGCGATTGATTTGCCACAAATCCGGTAAGAAAGCTCAGATAGTTGGTTACCAGATCGCCAAACCCATCTGAGCCGTCGAGGGTATTCCCATCGTTATCGACCGCGAACGGGAACGAAGGATCGAAATACGTTAAAAAATTAAAATCGATCGTTTCCTGGCGGCTGAAATTAGATGCGCCGTTCGAATAAACGAGTCGCGCCTCGCCGCCGAATTTGAGCGTATGACTGCCCTTCGACCACGTAAAGGAATCGCCGATGGTCGTCGTACCCGTGATCCGGTCCTGGGTGCTGAAATTGCCGATACTCGTAAAATTCGTTACCAGGTTCAGTGCCCTTGCATTAGGATTTCCAAACGTGGGAATAGGCGCGCCGGTCGACCCAAATGCGGAAGCGACGGCGTCGTTTATGCTGTTGTCCACACTTCCGTCGCCGGGGCCGTTGAAGGCCGCGTTTACCCGGTTAGTGCCGACGCGCAGTTCATTGATCATATTCGAACCGATAGTCGACAAAAGGTTAAACGAATAAACGCCGCCTTTCTGCGGTGTGCGGAGTTCGTCATTGAATGTGTCGAAGGTCGGCGCGCCGAACGAAAAATCACCGACACCGAAATTCGCGCTGAATGTTAGCGTATTTTTATCGTTTATACGCCAATCGGTGCGCGCCGCTATCGAATCGACCTTGTCCTTCGCCGTGTAATTGAAGGTGTATATTTCGAAAAGCCCCGGAAGCGGTGACGTTATCGCGCCGTTTGTCGGGTAGTTCGGCAAGGGATACAGGCTCAACAACTGAAGGCTCGTCGGGTTAAAAGGCAGGTCCACGCCGTTATTCGGGCTGCCCTGGCGCAGGTCCAACGTGCCGTAAACCGAAGTCGTAAACACGCCCGTCCGCGCCGCGGCAGTCGGCACCGCACGGTATTGCGGCCCCCCGGCGCTGCTCCGATTTCCCTCGTAATTAGCGAAGAAGAATAACTTGTCCTTCCAGAGCGGTCCGCCCAAGCTGCCGCCGTACTGCTTTCTGTCCAGCGGGTCGGGCTTTCCCGTGTCGTCAAAAAAATTGCGGGCCGCGAACTTGTCGGAACGCCAGTAAAGGTAGGCGTTACCGTGAATATCATTAGTTCCGCGCTTGGTCGCGGTCGTGATAATACCGCCCGTATTGCGGCCGTATTCGGCATTGAAATTACCGGTAATGACACGAAATTCCTCGGTCGCATCGATATTCGGCGTAGCAACGCCCCCCGGAATGCCGGGAACGTCGGTATCGTTATTATCGACGCCGTCGACCATGAAATTATTGTTTCGTTCACGCGAACCGTTGATCGAAAATCCGCCCAGCGCGCTGTCGGTCTGCACCGTTCCAGGCGCGAGAAGCACGAGCGAAGAGGGATCACGCGACAGCAGCGGCAGATCCTGTATCTTTTGATTGCCGATGATCGTCGAGAGCTGCTGGTCCGACGTGTTGATCTGGGTTGCCGTGTCGCCGGTCGTAACGGTAACCGTCGCCTCGGAACCCGCCGGGTTCAGCGTAATATTCTGCTCGGTGGTAAACGCCACCGAAACCCTCACGTCCTTGGCCGTGGTGGTTGAAAAGCCCTGAGAATTGGCAATTATCGAATAACTGCCGACGTTTAGATTGTTTGCGATAAATTCGCCCTGCGAACCGGTGGTTACGGTACGCGTCTCATTCGTATCCTGGTTTTTGATCTCAACGGTCGCCCCCGATAAGGCCGCACCGGCGGTATCGGAAACGGTCCCTTTTATCGAACCGAAAGAGCCTTGAGCAAAAACCGAATAACTGGTAAATAAAATGAACGAAAGAAGCCATATAAAAGCTTTTACATCACGTCTCATTAAGAAAAACCTCCATTAAATGTCTAAAAAAGACGAGGCATTTCTAAATGCTTGAATTCTTCGTTACCAGCGAATATCCAGTACGATAGCGATGTCAAAGAATGACCCGTAGCAGGGTCATCTCTATAAATAAAAAAGCCAACAAAAATTTATATGTTGACTCCGGACTACTATTTAACTAATACAAACCGAAGTACTCTAACAAAAATCAATGCTTCGCTTCGTTTTGGATTAATGCATTTATCGTACCATTCCCTTTTCCTCTGCAAAACTCAATAAAATAAAGGGTTATCTAAAACGCGGCCGAGATGCCCGGTTCTAAAGAAATGGTAAAGCATGGAAGAATATTCAGATTTTTGGAATTTTATGAAAGCGCCACAGGCGCGTCGTAATATAGCTTGGGGCAGCGCCCCAGGGAGAGACAAGCAAAAAATAGCAGCCCTGAAGGGCGAGGTTATTAGAAATATCTCATTTGACGCGTTTTGATAACGGGTTTTGGTAGGATCAACGCTTATCGTCGCGTTCCGCAAGATACGAATACGCCGCCTTGGCGGCTGTCGCGCCCATCCCGACCGCGCTGCTCAGGGTCGGGCCGAGCGGATTCGCCGCGTCCCCGACCGCATAAACCCCCTCCATAGAGGTCCGGCACTTATCGTCTATTAGCACAAACCCACTTTCATCGGTTTCCAACTCGCCGCGGAAGATCCCCGTATTCGGCTCGACGCCTATCCGGATAAGGACGGTCTCGACCGGGAAGGTCAGGGTTTCGCCGGTCGCGGTGTTCTTCAGCTCTACCGCCTCGATTCGTTCCGCTCCGATAATATTCTCCAGGGTATGGGGATCCAAAAACTCTATGTTCGACGCGCCTTTCGCCTGATCGATGAACTCGTCGCGCGCGGTAAATTCCGCCCTTCTATGGCATATAAACACCCGTTCGGCCGTCTCGCTAAGGATCAGGGCGTTCTCAACCGCCGCGTCTCCCCCGCCGACGATCAGCACCCTTTTTCCGGCCGCTATTTTCGGGTCTTTTCTTCCCGATTCAACAATGCCCCGGTCCTTAAAAGCCTCCTCGCCGGGTATGCCCAGCCGTCGCCTTCCGGTACCGGTAGCGATAATTATTGCCTTTGCACGTAGCGTTTCGCCGCTCTTTAAGGACACCGTGTGGTTCTTCAGATCCGCCGTCAAAACCTCGGTTTCCAACTTTCGCAAAAATTCCCGCGTGCCCGTTTGCAGCAAAAACCGGTCTCTCATTTCCAGCCCGTTCTCCGCATCGACACCGAGATGATTCTCGATCCTGTTGTACACCCGGAGAAGCTGGCCGCCAAACTCGCCCTTCTTTTCCAACAGGAGTGTTTTGAGGCCCAGATCGTCGCACCACAGGGCAGCCGAGAGCCCCGCCGCCCCGCCGCCGATAACTATTACGTCAAATTGGTCCATAACCTGAACAATAATCCCGAAAATATTGCTATTTTTTGTCAACGGCATCTGCCACTTTTTGTCACAAATACCGCATTCGTGACCAATTTTAAAAACTGGTTCTATTCAATAAAATCGCGGTTATTCGGTATTTTAAGGGGAAAACCCCGATTACACAAAAAACCCGCCCCGAAGGGCGTCTTGGCACCCGGTTTGCAACACGCACGTGATGTGATTTAGGAGTAGTGTCTTTCTACTGCCGCTCACGGTCCTGAACTCAAAAAAATCTAGATTTTAATTTTCCTGACACTTTTATGAGATTAGAATTTGAATCGAATTCATCTGCGCTTCCTGTTACCGAGGTCACCAGCGAGAATGAGCACGTCGAAAACGGCTCCGGCGCTGCAAAGGAATTGCTTCGTGAAGGCATAAAAGCCGCCCAGGCCGGAAACCGGTCCGAGGCGCGTCACCTGCTTTTGCGCGTCACCGAGCTGGAATCAGCCAACGAGAATGCGTGGCTGTGGCTGGCCTCGATAAGCGAGTATCCCGAGGAGCTCCTGGTATTTCTAAAGAATGTCCTGGAGATCAATCCGGACAACCAGCGCGCTATCGAGTGGACCAAAGCTACCCGTTCGCTGCTCGCCAAGACCTTTGTCCAGCGCGGCATCGATGCCGCAAAAGACGATCAGAAGGTTTTCGCGAACCAGTGTTTCAATCACGCCGTCGCCCAGGACGAAAATAATGAAACGGCCTGGATCTGGATGGCTTCGGTAAGCGATTCGGATGAAGAAAAGATCGGCTTCCTGGAAAAAGCTTTAAGTATTGACCCGGAAAACCCGGAAGCGCTCTCCGCACTGGCTTCCATATCCGAGAATCGTCTCGAAGCAGCGTACACCGCTGCGGCCCAGGGCGATAACGCCAGGGCGAACGAGCTTCTCGACCTTGTGCTGGAGCGGATTCCCGAATCGGAAGACGCATGGCTTCTCAGGTCCGATCTGGTCGAAGACAAGGCGGCGAAAATATCTATTCTTGAAAAGGTACTGACCATAAATCCCGAGAACGAGGAAGCGGCGGCAGCGCTGGAATCGGTCGGCCAGGAGATAATCCGCGAACAGTTCCAGTCCGCCGGCGAGGCCGCGGCATCGGGCGATTACTTTCTGGCGAACAGTCTTTTAGAGGAAGTGCTCGCGAAATCCCCCGAAATGGAAGAAGCGTGGATACTCAAATCCGAACTTGCCGGTGACCGATCCGAAAAAATTTCCATTCTCGACAAAGTTCTCTCGATGAATCCCGAGAATGAAAGAGCGCAGGAAGCGCTTACTGCTATAGGAAACGAAATTATTCGCGAACAGCTTCAAGCCGCCAATGCCGCGGCTATCGGGGGCAACCGCGAGAAGGCCTATCGGCTTTTGGACGAGGTGCTGGCAAAATCGCCGGAAATGGAAGAAGCCTGGGTGCTCAAGTCGCACCTTGCCGAAAATTTTGACGATAAGATCAAGGCCTTTGAAAAGGTCCTGGAGATCAATCCCGGCAATCTGGCGGCCCAGGCCGGCCTCGAATCGCTTAACGCTATTATGAGATCGGTCCCGCCCGAGACCGTTGAGGAAGCCCCGGAACCGGCCCCCGTTACGCGTCAACTTGATGAAGAGGTCGCCGAGCACCGTAGTCCGACGCAGGAGCTTGTTTTCCCTGAGGCCATGGCCGAAGAAAACCCATTTGGAGATTCGCCCTCACCGTTTGAAGATGAACCTTCGGTCGAAGTGGAATCCGAACCCGAAGCCGATTTTTCTGAAGAATCGTCGTCTGAAGAAGAACCTTCGCTGGCCGCGGACCCATGGCCTACCGAGGAAAATCTTCCCGAGGTATCGGAAAGCGTTGAAGAGCTCTACGGGCAAAGCGTTCCCGAGAGCAGCGATTATGAAAATGAAGAAGACTTCCTGGTATCGGCGGAAAGTGCCGCTTTTGACGAGCAGCCTTCTTTTGACGAAGAGTCTTCTTTCGATGAAGAGCCTTCTTATAAGGAAGACGAAGCCCCGGAAGAAGCCAGTATTCATGATTCTGATGTGGCGTTCAACCTGGGCGAAAGCCCCTTCGCCGATTGCCCGTATTGCAGGGCGAAGAATGATGCCCAGGCTTACCAGTGCGATTCCTGCAGCGCCATCCTGACCTTATCCGACCTCGAAATGCTGCTTGCTCACCAAAATGCCGACAAACAGATCCTCGGTTTTGCGGTCGATAGAATGGAGGCGGAACGGGAACAGCGCGCGTTTAACGAGGACGAGTTAAAGGCCCTCGGTATCGCTTATATCAATCTTAAAAATTTCCCGTGGGGACTCGACTGCCTGCAGGAAGCCCAGCGTCTGAATCCGAACGACGTCCTTCTGAGCGGCCAGGTCAATGCTCTCTCCATCAGGTGCGCTGAGATCAGGGACCAGGAAGAGGCCCACGAGTCTCTGCCAAAGGGCAAAACCATTCTCGTCGTCGATGACAGTGCGACCGTTCGCAAATTAATCGCCGGCAAGTTGGAGAAATCCGGCCACGAGGTCATCTGCGCGGTAGACGGCGTTGACGCTCTCGAAAAGATCGAGGAGATCGTCCCCGACCTGATCCTGCTCGACATAAATATGCCCCGCATGGACGGCTACCAGGTGTGCAAGCTGATCCGAAATAATCATGCTACCGAAAACGTTCCGGTTGTGATGATCTCCGGTAAGGACGGCTTTTTCGACAAGGTCAGGGGAAGAATGTCCGGAACCACCGGCTATATCACAAAGCCTTTCGGCCCTGAAACCCTGATGAAGGCACTGGAAACTTATATCGTAAGTGATGTTGAACCCGTTACCGCGGAGCAATAATGAGCCTCTTGGACCTCAAAAGCCAGCCTGGCCCGGATCTCCCCCTCCCGGGCGATTCCTTGAGTATTGATACATCGGTCTACTACGACAAACCGGACGCAGTTAAGAACGGCGAAAAGTTTGTCGTTTTTTCTTTGAATGAGAAGCTTTTTGCCGTTCGCTCCGAGAGGATCGCTGAAGTCGCCCATCCGTTATCCATAGCGCCGCTTCCGGGTACCCGCGATTGGTTCCTCGGGCTCGCAAATCTCCGGGGTGGGGTGATCGCCGTCCTGAACCTCAAAAAAATGTGGAACGAAACGCATTCCGCCATTTCAGACAAAGCAAAGCTGATTGTTCTCAGGTCCGGTGATTCGGAAACGGTCCTCGCTTTTCAGGTGGACAAGCTCAATGAGATCGTTACTCTTTTCGATTCCGAGATCCATCCCAACGAAAAAGAAGGTCCCGGTCAAATTTACGCCGTGGCCGACCACGGTCCCGATACGCTCCACCTTATAGATGTCGATAAACTCCGCGCTTCGCTTCTTTTCGATTAACCGAGGCCCTGCAGCCTCGCCCCCCAAAATTATGTCCCGACGCTCCTCTTCTTCATCTTTCAACTCACTCAAGGGTAAGATATCGCTCGCCACGAGCGCGATGGCGATCTTTACGTGCGCTTTCGGTTCTATCGTCTATGTAACGGTCTCGTATTTGATCAAAGACACCTTCGTCACGGTCTTTATACCGTTCCTGCTGATGGCGTTCGTGATCCTGATTTTTGGATGGTGGCTGTCGAATGAGGTGATCGGCCCGATCCTGAAGCTTAGCCTGCTCGCAAAAAGCATGGAGCGCAGCCCGATGACATCGATGCCGAAGACCTCGGGTTCCGGCGAGACCGACGAGCTGCTCGAAACGCTATACCGCAATAGCCAGCAGCTTCAGGCCGTTGTGGGGATGATGGAGCGGGTCGCCGACGGCGATCTGGACATTGCTCTCGCACCGCTTCAAAATTCGGACCGCCTGACAAACTCATTTCAAAAGCTTCTCGCCCGCGTAAGCGAATCGATATATGCCAAGGAAAATCTGGACCGGCTGGGAGAGGCCGTCGATCAACTAACCATCGAACTCGCCCGTACCCGGAAAGGTAATCTGGATATCGAGATCAAGACCGATCTGGCGCGCGTAAAGGACCTCTCCGATACGGTTCGATTTCTCATCCATCGTTTCAACGGCATTATTACGCAGGTCCACCAGGGAGCGTCCGAGGCGGGCAGTTCTGCTGTCGAGATTCAGAAGATCATCCGGGAAGCCATAATACAGGACGAAAGCCGCATCCGCGAGATGGGCCAGGCCGCCGCCAAGCTCAAGGAATCGCCGAACAGGGTACAGAAAATTGCCGAACAGCTTTCCAATTCGCTGTCATCGGCCGATCATTCGCTCGAGAAGGCCCGCAAAGGGATCGAGGTATCGCAGCAAAACACAAATTCGGTCAATAAGCTTCGCAAGCAGGTGAAAGAAGCACTTAATAAAACAAAAAGGCTGACCGAGCGCTCGCAGGAGATCGAAAAGATCGCTAAAAACCTTGACGACCTCTCGAACCGTTCGAGCCTTATCGCCTTAAATGCCTCCGTGAGAGCGGTCGGCGCCGTCGAAAATTCGTCTGGTTTCTCTGTTCTGGCCGAAGAGGTCGAGCGTCTATCCGAGCGCGCCGGGAACACCGGAAAATTGATGTCCGGGCTCAACCGGTCGATCGCCGCCGAGATCGTCGAGGTCGAGGAATCCCTGCATGGCGCTGTGGGTGAGGTCGCGAATATCTCGAAATTTGCCATCGAGGCGGAAAATTCCCTCGGCGAGATCGAAAGATACCTCGGCCAGTTTTTGAATCTCCAGTCCAAACTCGCCGAAAACTCGAGCCAGCAGACGGCCGAAACCGAAGCAGCGCTCGAGGTATTTACCGCTTCGCTGTCCAACTCGGCCAATATGACCGGCAGCCTCCGCCAGGCGGAAGCGGGTCTGGCCGACCTCCCGAATTTGATGGAAAATCTACGGTCCGCCGTGGCCGATTTCCGCGTGCAAAGCCCCGAAGCCCTTCCACTTCCCGCTATCGAGGAAACTTTAGGTGTACCGGCGCCCGAATATTTGCCTGAAACGGGTGAGTTCGAAGATGCCGCGATGCCGGAAGATTTACCTGAGATCGGCGAGACCGCTCACGAGTTCGAGTTAGAGGAGGCGAGGTAAATCGGTATGGGAAACTCTGTCTGGAATCTTATTATCAAGCTCTTATCGGTGCTGGCCGTCGCTTCCCTTCTCCTCGGGACCGGCCTTGTCGCGGCGCCCTACTTCGGATCGTCGGCCGATCAATCTACCGGCGTCTTATGCGTCGCCGTTGCGGCGGCCCTGGCCATACTTTCACTTGTCTTTACAAATCTTTCGAACATCAGGCTTCGGCGCGAAGTTAAGGAAGCTACCGAAATTGCCCGCCAGATCTCGCACGGCGAACTGCCTGACGACGCGAGCGGCAGCGAACTCCGCGACACCTTGCGCGGCATCACCGAATACCTCAGGGAAAGATCGGCCGCCGCCGACCGCATCGCTTCCGGTGACCTCGGCGCCGATATTCATCTCCGCTCCGATTCGGATGTTCTCGGTGAATCCTTTCAAAATATGATCGAGCGCCTGCGCCTGCTGGTCCAAACACAGGACGAGCGCGACCGAGCCCAGAGATCGATAAAGCGGCTGCTGGGTGAAGTTTCCGAGGTCGCGGCCGGCGATCTGACCGTTCAGGCCGAGGTAACGCCCGAAATGACCGGCGCGATCGGTGAGGCGCTCAACTCGATGACCAAAAATTTCCGTTCCCTGATCAAGCAGGTCAAGGACGTCACTTTCCAGGTGGGCAATTCGGCGAACGCTATCAACGACACCACCGACCAGCTGGCCCGCGGCAGCGAGGCCCAATCGTCACAGATCTCGCTCACCACCAACGCAATTTCCAATATGGCCGGGCAGATCCAGGAAGTTTCCGAAAATGCGTCGCTTTCGGCCCAGGTCGCGGCCGATTCGCTGAACAACGCCCGCTACGGCACAAAAGCCGCGCAGGATAATATCAATGCCATGGAATCGATCCGCAAACAGGTGCAGGAGACGGCCAAACGGATCAAAAAGCTTGGCGAGCGGTCGCAGGAGATCAGCCAGATCGTCGGCTTGATCGACGATCTTTCCGACCGCACAAGTTTGCTTGCGCTGAATGCCTCGCTGCAGGCTTCGGCCGCCGGCGAATCCGGCGTGGGCTTCGCGATGGTCGCGGAAGAGGTCGAACGCCTTGCAGAACGCTCCAACCGCCTGACCCAGCAGATCGCCGCCTTGGCGCAAACTATCCAGGTGGAGACAAAGGACGTTGTCGCCTCGATGGAAGAGACCATTCACGAGGTTGTAGTTGGCTCGACTCTGGCCGATAAAGCGGGCCAGTCGCTGGTTGAGATCGAACAGGTATCGAGCAAGCTGGCCGAGCTGCTCCAGTCCATTTCCGAGTCCGCCCGGCAGCAGGCCAAGAGCTCCGAGGACATCTCGGGCGCGATGGCGAATATTTCAAAGGTTACCGAGCTCGTCCAGATCGGTTCAAACCGCGCCTCCGGCTCGGTAAAAATGCTGGTCGAGCTTTCCGACAAGCTTCGAAGATCTGTTGCCCCGTTCAAGCTTCCCGAAGACAGGGACCCGTCAAAGTTTTCCCAGAACGGTTCAGGTATTTTTGAGCTGCAGGACACTTTTTAGGCGCGTCAAACGATGAGTACCGAGCCCGTTCAAATATTTCTTATCGAGGCCGAGAACAGCCTGACCGCCATCCGCGGCGGCATACTCCTCTTTCTGCAGGACGGCAAATCGCTCGGTGATATGGAAATAGCTCGCGCGCAGGCCCGGGCATTAAAGACATCCGCCGGCGCGGCCGGCCTGCGGCCGGTTGCCGACCTTCTCGCCTCCCTCGAAACCGAATTTGCCCCGCTACTCGAACCGGGCCGGCCATTTTCCGCCGAGGGGCCGCGCCGCCTTCTGGATATTCTCACCCGCGTCGAAACCGAGATCGTCCATGCCGGGTTTGCGGACCGCCCTTCGGTCGATATTTCAACATTTATTGATGAGTCCTTTGACAACCTGCAGTTGGGCAGATCGCCCGGCCCGGCAGCCGCGGACGCCCCGGAAGAAGAACCCGCCGAAGACGAATTCGAGATCGACGAGGAGATGGTCGAGGTTTTTCGGGAAGAGGCCGAGGAACTGCTCCGCAATATCGGCGAAAATCTCGGTATCCTGGCAAACAAGCCGAACGACCACGATGCGCTTCTCGAGATCCGCCGAAGCGCGCATACTTTCAAAGGTTCCGCCGGGATCGTGGGGCTTAAAAAACCGTCGCTCCTCGCCCACCGGGTCGAGGACCTTCTCGATCATCTTGCCGAAAACCATATCGACGGCACCGAGCGCATATTCAAGCTTCTGCTCAATGCCACCGACTGCCTCGCGGCTTTGACCAATGGCGAGGATTCCGGCCAACTCGAAATCAGGGTCGCCGGAATTTACCGGGATTTTGACGATTGTATGGCCTCCCTGGGCGTTAAAGGCCACGAATCGCGTGTTCCCGCACCCGTTAAAGCGAGCGAGGAAGCGGTCCAAAATAAGTCCTTTGCCGTCGTAAGCTCGTCTACGCAGCCGCAGGCACAGCAGAATAGGAATGTCGTCCGGGTTTCGCTCGAAAAGCTTGACGACCTGGCCAACATCGTCCGTAACCTGGTGACCAATCGCTCGGTCTTCGAACAGCGGCTCGCCGATTTTGAGCGCCAGATCGAAGAGCTCCACAATACCACGCGCCGGCTGCAGCGGTCGGGCAGCAAGCTCGAGACGGATTTTGAGGCAAATATGCTGGGCGGGACGCCCGGCCGGGGCACTTTCCGGGGTGTCGCCGCCAGCCGCTTAAATACTCTTTCCGATAGCGAATTCGATATCCTGGAGTTCGACCGCTACACCGATTTTCACCAGACGATGCGCGAGCTGCTGGAAACAACCAGCGATAACTTCGCCATCAATTCAACGCTCGACACCCTGCGCGGAAATCTCGAAGGTTTGTTCGAAAACCAGCGCCGCCTTGTCGACGATATGCAGGACAAATTGCAGCGGATAAGGATGATCGAATTCGGCACCCTCTCCGCCCGCCTTAACCGCACCGTCCGCGTGACCTGCGAGGAAGAGGAAAAGCAGGTCGACTTGTTTATCGAGGGCGCCTCGCTCGAGATCGATACGCAGATCCTGGATTCTATGATCGAACCGCTCATGCACCTGCTGCGCAACGCGGTCGCGCACGGGATCGAGTCGCCAGAGACCCGCCGCCTACTCGGCAAACCTGAGAAAGGCCGGATCGACCTGGCCGCGCGCAACGAGGAAACTCATATCGTGCTGACCATATCCGACGACGGGCGGGGTATAGCCACCTCGGCGCTGAAAGAAAAGGCTGTTCGGAACGGCTATATTTCTCAAAAAGAGGCCGGATCGATGAACGAAGAGGAGATTTTCGATCTGATCTTTCAACCCGGTCTAACGACGGCGGAAAAAATTAGCCAAACCGCGGGCCGGGGCGTCGGGATGAATGTCGTCCGGACCAGCATCGAGCGCGCGCAGGGCACTATCCAGGTCGTCTCGGAACCGCAGCGCGGCACCACATTTACCCTCCGCCTGCCTGTCTCTCTCGCCGTCACCCGCGTGCTGCTCCTAAAAGCTCACCGGCAAACATTCGCTTTTCCGCTCAAGCTTGTAAAGCAGATCGTCGAGGTCCCGGCTGCGGAGGTAGAAACAGCCCTGGCCGAAAAAGTTATCCGTCTGGGAAATCGATCTTACTCCTTTTCCCACCTAAACGACCGTTTAGGCGTTCCGGGGTCTCGCGCCCCGGGCCCCGGAGATCTCCGCGTTCTCCTGCTGGAAGTAGACGGCAAGCCGCATGCTCTTTTGGCCGATGAGATCGTTAAACCCGAGGAGATCGTGATCAAGCCCCTGGGCCGGCCGCTCGAAAACCTGGATGGGCTTCTGGGAGCAACGATCCTGGGCAGCGGCCAGGTCGTTCCGGTGCTCGATATGGTCCACTTGCTAAAAGCTCGCGGCAAGAGGTCCGCGACCGCCCGGGTGGAGGCTCCGGCGGAAGATACTCCCCGTATCACGGTCCTTATAGTCGACGACAGCCCGAGTGTCAGGCATCTGAACACGCGGGTGATACAAAATGCCGGTTGGAATGCGGTCACGGCCAAAGACGGCGTCGAGGCGCTCGAGATCATCCAGGCAGCCGAAAGTTTGCCCGGTCTGGTTTTGACCGATGTGGAAATGCCGAGAATGGATGGGTACGAGCTGCTCG